>JGI12273J12029_10000051_pt1 | contig 11684 bp, 12 predicted proteins | sample SoiCrureplicaC0C_FD_12029 | JGI IMG/M metagenome (IMG submission 12029) | reverse complement strand
AAGAATACATACGATTTAGAAAGGAGGGACGACGATGTTGATCTATGAATTGATGATCATTATTGTCGCGACCAAGCTAGCAGGTGAGGTGGCGAGTCGCTTGGGACAGCCATCGGTGCTAGGCAAGTTGCTGATCGGCTTGGTGCTCGGGCCGTCGGTGCTGGGCTTGATTGAGAATACGGAGATATTGAAGGAGATCTCGACGATTGGCGTGATCTTGTTGATGTTTATTGCCGGTCTGGAGACCGATCTGGAGGAGTTCAAACGGTCGGGCCGGGCCGGGACGCTGGTCGGCCTCGGCGGAATTGTGGTGCCGCTCGGCTTCGGGTATGCGGCGGGCGCGGTGTTGAACATGGGCACGCTCGAAGCGCTCTTCCTCGGGTTGCTCCTGTCGGCGACTTCGGTCAGCATCACCGTGCAATCGCTGCGGGAGATGGGGCAGTTGAACACGCGCGAAGGAACGACGCTGATGAGCGCCGCAGTGATCGACGACGTGTTGGTGGTGGTGCTGTTGGCGTTCCTGCTCGGGTTTGCGGGTGGTGATGTCAACCTGCCGCTGCTGATTGGCAAAAAAGTCGGCTTCTTCATCGCCGCCATCCTCATCGGCTGGAAGGTTGTCCCGTGGTTGATGAAAAAGTTCGGTAGCTTCCACGTGGCCGAAGCGGCGCTGTCGACCGCGTTGGCGATCTGTTTCCTCTACGCGTGGGTGGCGGAGCTGTTGGGTGTAGCGGCGATCATCGGCGCGTACATCGCAGGGGTGGCGATCTCGCAGACATCGTTCCGCGAGACGGTCACGCACAAGGTCGAGCCGGTCGCCTTCTCGATCTTCGTCCCGGTCTTCTTCACCTCGATCGGCGTGACGGCCGAACTGAGCGGGCTGGATGCCAGCGCTTGGGGGACGGCGGCGTTTCTGAGTGTGGTGGCGATCTTGACCAAATGGGTCGGTTCTGGCTTCGGCGCCAAATTGGCCGGCTTCCCGACCAGCAGCTCCCTCGCCATCGGCGCCGGCATGATCTCCCGCGGCGAAGTCGCCCTCATCATCGCCGCCATCGGCCTCGAAAACGGCCTGCTGGAGCCGGCCTTCTTCACGATCCTCGTGATCGTGGTGCTGGCCACGACGATCATCACGCCGCCTTTGTTAAAGTCTACTTTTCGCAAGGTCGGCAAGTCTTGAGAGTAAAAAAGCCCCGGTCCGTGTTGCGGACGGGGGTTTTTTTTGTTAGAGAGGATTGTCAGCTAGACGCTTGGTGAATCGTTCGATCAGCTGTTGGATGTCCTGTTTGCGAGCCAAAGCTTGAATCCATTCGGATGGAATCTGTTCGTATCCATAATAAAGACCTGCGAGGCCGCCTGCTACGGCTGCTGTGGTATCGGTGTCTTCGCCGAGGTTGACTGCTTTTAATACAGTCTCTTCGTAGGAGCTGCTGGTCAGCAGGCACCAGATGGCCGCTTCCAGCGAATGTACCACGTAGCCGGACGAGCGGATGTCCTCTTCCTCGAAGCGCTGCATGCCGCCGCGCATGATGCGGTTGTAATAGGCCAGTTCGCGTTGCCATTTCGGCGTGTGGTAGCGTTGGCGGATCGTGTCCTTCATCGCTTCGACCGCTGCGCGCGGTGCTGCACCTCTGAGCAATTGGATGGCCAGCTCTACATAGATCGAGCACCCCAGTTGGGAACGCATATGGGCGTGGGTCAGTGCTGATACGTCGTGGATGATCTGGAATTTACGGACGCCGTTTTTGTAATTGCGCAGGTAGTAGGCCAGCGGCAAGATGCGCATCAGGGAGCCATTCCCATTGTCACTCTCGTCACGTCCGCCGATCTCCATCGTCTTCACACGATTTTTGTAGCGGTTGATCGATTCAAGGGTGGTGCGTCCGATATCAAAGACGTGACCATGCGGCGTCCAGTGCGCTTCATCGAGCCATTCGCGAAACTTTTCGGCGATGCCGCGGAGGTAGTAGAGTTCACTCAAGTTTTCCATGAGGCAAAACGTCATCGTGCTGTCATCCGACCACGTACCGGGTGGTTGGTTGTAGGTGCCATACCCGGTCATCGTCGTGACCGGATGCTGCCGCAGCGTCTGACGCGAATTGAACTCCACCGGCACCCCTAACGCATCTCCCACTACGAGACCGTAGATGCCACCCATGACTTTTTGTTTCAGTTGACCGAAGGACAAGTCACTCTCAAGCGGAGCCACTACTTGATGCTCGGGACAATCGGAGTCACAGAATATCACTCGATCTGGTTTCCCATCTGGGAAGGGTTCACAAACGAGCGGGTCCTTGTCCCGGAACTTACACGTTTCACAATGTGGTTCTTTCCATTCGAATTCGTCCGGGCTTGTCCAGTTCATATAATTATCTCGGCTGTTTGTCATGCAGGATCTCTCTTTCGTATTCTGACATGTAGTTGGAGGACTCCATCCTCCATGTAAGCATCTTTTATCAACATGCTTTGATTCTTGTCAAACAGCATCTCATATTCGCCCTTCACTTGCGTGAAGCTTTCTAAATACGCGGCATGGGAGCCTTCGGGTACTTCGATATGCATTTTGACAGGGCTACGAAATGAGCTGCTTTCGAGCAGACTGGTACTCATAAAGGCTTTCTCGCTGATCACTTTACCTTTGAGTTGATCGAGCGGCAGGTGTTGATACTCACCCAAGCACGCGGTGCTCGTTCCGCGGTAGACCATGATCGGCTCCGGGGTGGGGTTTTTCTGTAGCGCTTGGCTGATTAAGGGGACATACTCCGCATTTTTACCTGTGTAGGCACTCTCCACTCCCCGGAGTACCGCGTTGATATTGTCATAGTCCATCAATGTGTAGCCGCGCAATGCTTCGTACTCTTCTGGTGTTAAGGTTTTGGTCCATTGTTGATAGTACTCAACGCCCCATGTATGGGCGGTATCGGACGTTGTAAATGAACGCGGGCCGCTGCTTACGACGCCTGGTGTCGCAACAGATGTTGGCGCATCGCCCATTCGTTCAACTGTCTTCGCGGCCTTGGCGAGTGTTACGCCTTTGTCGATGCCTTTGGTACCGACGAAGGCGAGGAGAACGTGGCCTGTTGCTTGACCAAACCAGCGGGAGGCACTGGCGAGGTCGCCGTTGATGACTTCTGATTCCCAAGAGTCGCTGATCGATGTCCAGATCGCGTTGATCGTTTCGTCGAAGTGCGTGACCGCATACTTGATGTTCTCGATCGTCTCTTCCCAGTTCACAATCGACTCTACAAGCCCGACAACATCTTCAACAACCGCTTCCCCAACTCCATACAGGAAGTTGCCGACTGCCGTGCCTACATGGCTTACCGCACCCCAGATGCTCTCCAAGACGCCTGTGTTGGCACTCTCTACGATTTTACTATAGACGTGCAACCGCTGGTCCAACGCCCCTATCTGCTCGAACGCCCGCGCCGCCTCGCGATCGGCATCACGCGCTAGATCATCGGCCTGTTCGCGCAAGCTGTACATGCGATTTTTGATCGAACGCACGTGCTCCTTGTCCTCTGGACGATCTCCATTGATCCCCCAGAGCTGGTATTCCAATTGATCGGCCTGCGACCGCAACTGCTCCGCATACTCCATGCGCCCCGCAAATGTGTGCAACACACTCGATGCTTGCGACATCGCATCGCTCGCCTTCAACAAGTCCTCATGCACCAGCTCACATGCCTGACGAAACTCTGCAGCAGCTTGTCCTTACCAATCCTTCCCCCGCCTCTACAATTCTCCGGCTTTTGCAAAAACCCCTCTCCTAAGGAGAGGGGTTTTTCGGCACATCGTCACGAAGCCGTATCCGCCATCTGTTGCTTATACCGGCGTTCGGCGATGGTGATGACGAACATGCTGAGGACGCCGGCGAGGGAGAGGACGCCGCCGGTCCAGTAGAGGACGGCTTGGGGGGTGAGGAAGACGCCGAGCAGGCCGTTGAGGGCGAGGCCGAGCAGCATGGCGGTCGAGAAGATCGATCCCATCAGCCCGAAGAACCGCCCGATCTGCGCCCGTGGGACGGTGACCTGCATGTACGTGGAAGCGCTGATGTTGTAGATGGAATTGAACAGGCCCAGCACGAACGCCGCCGCTGCCATCGAGAGCAAGCTGCCACTCACCCCAATCCACAACTCACACAACCCGATCGCCAGCGTCGCACCCCCCAACCGAATCGCCAACGGCCAGCGGCTGAAGAATTTCGTGCCGAACACCGAGGCCAAGATCAACCCGGCACTCAACGCCGCGAACAGATACCCCACATCGAGGCTCTCGTTGCCTGTCGCCGTCACGTGTGCAGTGAAGATCACATCCGCCCCGCTGATCCCCACCAGAATCAACACGAACATCCCCGCCACCGCTGCGAGAATCGGATGTTTGAGCGGTCGGAAGCCCTCCGCCCACTGCTCGCGGAAGCTCTGGCCACCGCTCGCGCCCGTCGCTTGCGCCTCTGTCGGCGTCGCGGCCGGCAGTCCGAACAGCACGACCGCACAGAGCACATAGGACACCGCATCGATCAAGTACCCGATCACTTGGCTGTCCTTCGGCACCAAGCCGAGCACCGCCACCGCGAGGATCGGCCCAATGATCTTCAGCGACTCCCGCGTCGCTTGGATCGACGCGTTGGCATTCATCATGTCCGACTCGTCGACCACATGCACCTGGTATTTGCGCCACGCCGGGGTCAAGAAACTCCGCACCACCGCCAGCGCGAACGCCACCATGTAATAAATCCACATGTTGACCGGCAACCAGAACAACGCCCCGATCAACAGCGCTTGCAACAGGTTCGCCACCACCATCACCCGCACCGGGTTCCACCGCTCCACCCACACCCCCGCCAACGAGCCAAAGACCAAGGCCCCGATACTGGACGCGATGGCGATGCCCATCGTGGTGACCATCGACCGATGCTCCTCATACGAGAGCACGATCATCAGCATGTACGTGAAGTGCGAACCCAGCTCCGAGACCAGCGAGGAGAGGAGCAGCCGCCCGAAGGGACGGTTCTTGCGAATCAGCGTCCACATGCGCTACTCCCCCTGCCCTGTGAAGTCTCCTGCATCTGTCCGATACCCGATCAGCAGAAACGTCAGATTGGCGTCCCCATCGGTCACCTCGTTCTCACGGATAAAATCCTCGATCGCGTTCATCCGGCGCAGAAACTCCTCGAACGCCTCCCGCGGCACCCGAATCTGCGCGTACTTGATGCCTGAGTTGTGCAGCAGCTTGCCTTCGAGGTTCAACTGCGTCACATCTTCGCGCACCTTATTGTAGACGAGGTCGAGCGCAACGCCCGGCGACATCGCTGGCACGACTTCGCTCAGATCGACATCTGGCTCTGCCACCTCATAGATCGCCTGCACCGACTTGCCCCCCACCGTCGCCAGCCGTGCATGGCGGACCAATCCGACTTCGCGCATCCGATCCAGATAGACAGACGTCTCCAACGGCCGAAACCCTGTGCGCCGCGCGATCTCATCGTTCGACGAGGCCCCGTCCAACAGGTAGAGGAACGTCGCGAGCACGTTCGGATTCGACAGCACCTCCTGTTGCGCGGGGGTGAGTGTGCGACTCGCTTTCTCCATACCCATGTCACTCTCCCATCTTGGTCATCGCTTGCAGCGCCTGATCGGTGTCGAGGTCGCCCATCACAACCAATGAGATGTTCAAGGGGCGCACGTATTCGAACACGATCTGATGTACGCGTTCGGGCGTCGCCCGTTCGTATTCCCGGATCAAGTCATTCGGATAGATCGACTCGCGGAAGATCTCCTTGCGACCTAACAACCGCAAGAAATAGCTCGATTGCTGCAGCCGCGTGAAGAGGTCTGTCTTCATCACCGAAACCGTCCGACTCAGCTCCGCCTCGCGCAACGGCTCTGCTCGCAAGCGCTGAATCTCCTCGGCCAACACGCTCATCAACGCGTCGAATTTACTGCGTGCCACGGAGGAGTAGATGCCCCATTGGCCCGTCTGCACATAGCTTCTCGTGAAGCTGTTGATCTGGTAGACCAGCCCTTCCCGCTCCCGCGCGGCCAGGAACAGCCGCGAGTTGGGCACCCCGCCCCAAGCGCACATCGCCATCTCGAAGCGATCAATGCCTTCCTCGCGCGCCGACGGGCCGACGCCACCGAGGGCGACGATCACCTGCTCCGACTTCTGACGCAGCACCTTCAGATGCACTTCCTCCGAGATCGGCACTTCGATCGGGGTCGGGTCACCGCTTGGCACATCGCCATAGATGTCGGCGATCACCGGCATCAACGTCCGCACATCTTCGCTCGTCACCACCACGAGCGCCACGTTGTCTGCGCAATAGCACGAGCGATAGCGAGCCTGCAACTGGTCCGCCTGCACCTCGGAGATGAATGCTTCCGTGCCGAGAATCCAGCGGCCATAGCCGGTCTGCCCATAGATGCCGCTGACCAGATGATCGATGATCTGCTCGCTGCCGTGCAGCTTGCGCTTCAGCTCCGCGAGGATAATCTGTCGCTCAGCCGCCACGTCTTCGTCGGTAAAATCCCCTTCAAACACCAGCTCGTGCAGCGCGCGAAACAGCAGCGTCGCGTGTTGCTTCAGCGCCACGCCCTCATAGGACGTGCATTCCTTCGTGGTGTGTGCGTTCAACATGCCCCCGTTGTCGAGGATCGCCTGCACCGCCTGTTTGCCCCGACGGATCGCACGCTGGTTGTTGTACAGCAAATGTTCGAGGAAATGGGAGATGCCGCTCTCCTCATCGCCCTCGTTGCGACTGCCCTGCCGCACGAACACACCAGCCGAAATGACGGGCGTCTCTTGCACTTCGGAGATGACGACACGCAACCCATTGGGGAGCACGGTCGAATGAATGATCATCTTACAGCACCTCCTCGGACCACCGGGGCGTTTCGGTCAGCAGCCGCTGTCGATTGGCGCTTACAATCTCACGAATCGCCACCGCGCGCGTGGTGGCCTCGTCCACGTGAGCCAAGCACCGTTCCGCCGCCCTTAACTCCGCCATCGCCCCTTCCCAAGCCCCCGTCCGATAGTAAATCAAGGCCTTCGCATTGTGCCACTCCGCCTGCCGACAGCGCGTCTCCGCCTCGTCAGGCAGTTCCGCCAGCCACTGCCACGAGCGGCGCAATGTCTGTTCCGCCTCGGCAAACTCACGGCGGTAGGTGCGGAGCACCGCGTATTTGTTATACAGCCGCTGCTGCACAGCCGGGGTGCTTCCGTCCGCTCGCTCCAACACCTGCAGCAAGTCTGCAAACCGCTCCTCCAGCTCCTGCCCCGCGCGTCCATCAAACGCCGCCACGTCGACCGCGAGCAGTTTCAGGAAGGGAATGGGTTCCCCCACAAGCGATGCTTCCAGCTGCCAAAACCACTGAAACATCGCGTGCTTGTAATAATGCGTCGCGAGAAACAGAGCCGCTCGCCGCTGATTGGCCAGCTCCTCCACGACAAACGACTCTCCCTCAAGCGTCCTGCGTTCCCAGATCCCCAGCTGCACCAACTCCTCGCGCGCCGCTTCGATGATCGCTGCGCTCTGGTCGCCGTGCACGAGATGGGGCGAGATCACCGTCTGCAACACATCGTCCTCCGTCTCCGTACGCACCATCTGCAACTCCGGGAACAGCGCGAGCAGCGCGGGGGAGCGGGTGGTGGGGGGCAGCTGGGCCAACAGGCGTTTCTTGCACGCGCCAAACGGGTGCGGCAATGCCGCTCGACCTGTCATCGCGACCCGCCTCCTGACATCCCGGTCTGCGCCTGTACAGACTCCACCTGCACCATCTCCAGTTCAACAAACGGGTGCCCCGAGCGCTCCAGCAGCGTCACGACCTCGCGGACGTTCTGCTTCAACGGCGGGCACGGCCGCTTGTTGTGCCGGATGCGTTCGAGCGGACAGGAGTCGCCATGACAGGTCGGTGCATAGAAACAGGACTTGCAGGTGGTGTCGGTGACGCCCTGCCCCGTCCAGAGCGCCATCTTGTCCGCTGCCAGCTCCAGCTGTCCGTCAGGCAACAGGCGACCGACTTTGTTCACCTCATCGTAGAGCGCCACGGTGCATTTATAGACCGTTCCGTCCGCCCCCACCACGAACGAATCCGGGCTAGCCGCGTAGCACGTGGCATGGGGGCGCACCCACTGATAGACCGAATGGGTCGTCATCCCGAGATCGAGCGTCCGATGTGTCAGGTCAACGATCACCTGATCGGAGCACACCTCCAACTCGTCATCATGCTCGCCGCCCCAACGGCCGATGTTGTGGAAGTACAGCCCGAAGCGTTTGTCCGCTCCAAACCGCCGCTTCATCTCCACGATATGACCGTCCGCTTCCGGCAGATTCTCCGGCCCTACGTTCATGCGCACGATCATGCGGAAGGGTTCTGCACGTTTGGACAACCGCTCCAGATTCTCCACGATCCGCGCATACGTCGGCTGGCCCCCCTTGCGCACGCGTTGCCGATCATGGTGCGCTTCTGTGCCGTCGATCGTGACTTGGAAGCCGACCACCTGTCGCCGCAGCAGCATGTCAATGTTTGTCTCATTGAGAAAATAGCCGTTGGTCGTAATCGTCGCGCTATAGCGAGCGCCGACCTCGGTGCAGACCGTCTGAAAATGCTCGGACAGCCGGTCGATCACCGCCGGAGCGAGCAACGGCTCCCCGCCGAACCACGACACCGTCAGCCCCCCATACTGCCCCGAACGCATCCGCTCCTCGACCAAGCGCATCAAGCCCGCTTCCACCTCAGGCAACATCTGGTTCTGGTCGAACTTCTCATAGCAATAGACACAGCGGAAGTTGCAGTTCTGGTGCGGCAGGATGACGAGATGTAGCGGCGCTTGAGCCCGAAACTTCTGGTACTCCTCCAGGAGAGTGTCCGCTTCATCCCCGGGATCGAGAAACCCATACTTCTGCAGCGAAGCCGCTAACCCGTCCACCGCAAGCAATTGTTCAAACCGCTCGGCACGACCAGCCCCCACCTTGAACCCGATGCCATTGCGCAAGTTGTAGTACAAGGTCGAGCGCCCGTCATGCGAAGGAGCCTTGACGACATATCGCGATCGCTTCATTGCGGGCCCTCCTCTCTCTCTTCTTGTCGCTTCGAATCTGTCGCTTCTAATAGAGAAAGTGGTTGCGCTCCGCAACCACTTTCCATGAGTTCTGCGAAGTTAGATCGAGCACGAGATGTTCAGAAAAGCACCCTCTTCTTCCACATCTTTGGCGACGTTTTCGATCGCCTGCTCGACCTCCTCCTCCGAGATTTTAAACGTTTGTTTCGGCTTGCTCGGCACCGAGCCGTCCGGACGGGACGCGCCTTGTTTCGGATCGTTCGTCATCGGTGTGCACCCTTTCCGAACGTGGATGTTTTAGGCGGAAGAGCTGCACTTGTAGATGTTGATGTCCAACGCGTCGGCCGCGCCTTCTTCTTCCACCTGCTTCATCGCGTTCTCCACCGCTTGATCCACTTGCTCTTCGGTCACGTTCAGGCGTTGCTCCTCTTGCTTCTTTTGTTCTTGCGACATGGTTGTCATCCTCCTCAGGAGTTAAAATGTTAGCCCCGACCCCAAGCTCTGTTCATCTCGTGTCGTTGCAGTTCATTTATACGCGCTGAGGAAGATAAAATTCTCATTTTTCTAACGATTTGTAATGTTCTTTGTAACAAGTGGCAACTAATTAGTTAACGTCGTTTACCTTCAAACGGGCCAGAATCTGCTCCAGAAAACGAATCGAGACTTCTGCGTGTCGGGTCATTCGGACGAGTTCCCCTCGGTGCGGTTCCCATGCGGTGCGTTCGGCTCCGTGTCCAGTCGGTCGGCTGTAGCAGTCTCTTCCGCAAGCCGCGCTTCTACACGAGCTTCTAGCCGCGCAACGAGCACGTCTGCCAGCGCTTCCACTGGCAGCCTGTCGGTCAGCGGCGCGAGGAAGGCGCGAATCAGCAGGGCTTGAGCTGCTTCCCGGGGCAAGCCGCGCGACATCAGGTAGAACAGCGACTCCTGCGCCAGACGCTCAACCGACACAGCATGGTCGCAGCGCACGTCTTCCTCGGCGATCAGCCGCATCGGAATCGGGGACGCCTGCGCCGATTTGTCGAGCAGGAGCATCCGCGCCTCCTGCGTAGCGTTGGTGCCGACCGCGCCGCGCTCGATCTGGGAGACCGCCTGACAGACGGTTTTCGCCGTATCCTGCAACACCGCCCGCACCTGCATATCGCTCTGCGTCCCCCGCCCCACATGTCGGGCGTGCAACGTCAGGTCGAGGTGTTGCGCCCCCTGCCCCAGTACCCCAGCCTGCAACCGAGCGGCCGACGCCTCCCCGAGCAACTCGTTCTCCACCCGGGCCACCGTGTACCCGGCCCCGAGATCGGCATAGCTCCAGTCCACCAGCGCGCCGCTCTCCGCCCGCGCCTTCAGCAACGCCACACGGGTCAACGGAGCTGCTTGCTCCTGTACAGCAGCCACGCGCACGCGTGCGTTTTTCCGCGCATACACTTCCACCGCCTGCACCGAGCTCGCCGCTTCCGTCAGCTCGGACGTCTCCCCGAGCACCACCGTCGCTTCGCTCCCTTCACAGGCAACGACCAGCAACCGCGGGTGCAACTGCCCGCCGCCCCGCGTGCGGTGCCACCAGAGCTGGATCGGCTGCTTAACCTGCACCCCCGCTGGGATGTACAGGATGGCCCCTGCATTCCAGATCGCCTCGTTCAAGGCGGTGCACGGGTTCTCCCCCGCCTCCAACAACCGCCCTAGATACGGACGCACCCGGCTCGGAAACAAACGCGCCGCCAGCGACAGTTCAGCCAGCAGCACCCCTTGCTCCACCAGCTCCGCCTCCATCTCATACACCGTCACGATGTCGTTCACGAAGATCAACCGATTGCGCGACGTCTGTTCGAAATAACGGCTGAGGTTCGTCAGCCCTTCCTCCGGACAGTGTAGCGCCTTCTCCGTAGCCGCCACGGGGTCGATCGGCCGCTGGGTCAGGTCGCTCTGTGTCGTGCGGTAGGCGGGCAGTTGCTTGTAGAGCTGCCACGCGGCCGCTCGCCGCTCCGCCAACCAGTCCGGCTCCATCCGCCGCCGCACCAACTGAGACACCAACTCCTCCGACTTGCGCGTCATCATCTCCCCTCGCCCCCTTCCGCCTCCGTGAGCCCGTCGTACCCGTGCGCCTCCACCTGCTGCACGAGCTCCTTGCCCCCCGTTCGCACGATTCGACCGCTGCGCATCTGGTGCACCGCCTGTGCAACTGCGTTCCACTCATCGATGTCCTGCATCTTCGCCAGCAGTTGCCGATGAAACGGCAACACGGGTAGCGCCTGCCCCCGCCGCGCATTCACGGCCAGCCGTAGGAAGTCGGCATTCGGCACGCCGGGCACTTCGCTTGGGTGCTGCATCGCCAGAAACAGCCCGGCCCGCGTGCGGGCATCGACCGACAACTCCAGAAGATTCGCCCCGTCGAGCGTCGCTCGCCCGCCCGTCACGACGTGCTGCGGATGCCCCATCAATGCCTGCGCCAGCGTGCTCTTGCCCGTACCGTTCGGGCCCATGATCGCGTGCACCTCGCCTCCGCGCACCACGAGGTTCAGCCCGCGCACGATCTCCTGCCCGTCCACCGCCACTCGCAGACCGTGCAGCTCCAACAGCGGTTGTGCCTGTGCCATTCTCCGTTCCTCCTCCTCGACAATCCTGACCACATCTGTCAG
>JGI12273J12029_10019308_pt1 | contig 11785 bp, 11 predicted proteins | sample SoiCrureplicaC0C_FD_12029 | JGI IMG/M metagenome (IMG submission 12029) | reverse complement strand
TGCTGGCTTTTTTCTATCCGGAGACTTTGATCTTGACTTTGGCGATGCGCCCAACGGGTATCTTCAGGTGCTGCAGGCGCAGTCCCTCATGTTTGAAGTCTTCGATGACGAGATGGCGGAAATAGAGCTGGGTCAGCTCCAGCACATCAGCGTTGCCGTCGAGCACGTCCTGCAAGCACGCACGCATCTCGTCATCGAGGTAGAGTTCCAGTTTCAGTTCCTTGATCTTGGTTTTGCCACCGTCGGCCATCCCCTTCGCCTCCCCTTGCAGGTAGGTGTACGTGGCCTCGTAGACAAAAAGACCCCGCAGGGCGGAGTCTCTCGTTAAAACGTTTTCTTGCTCTCGAGGAGCAGCGTGACCGGTCCGTCGTTGACGAGCGCGACATCCATCATCGCGCCGAAGACGCCCGTCTCGACGCGCACGCCCTGTTGTCGCACGCGGTCGTTGAAGTAGTCGTAGAGCTGGCTGGCCTGCTCCGGTTTGGCAGCGTCCATGAAGTTCGGACGGCGGCCCTTGCGACAATCTCCATAAAGGGTGAACTGCGAGACGGAGAGCAGCGCGCCCTCGATGTCGAGCAGCGAGTGGTTCATCTTGCCCGTCTCGTCTTCGAACACGCGCAAGTTCAGCACTTTGTCGACGAGGTAGTCGGCGTCTGCTGTCGTGTCCTCGTGGGTGATCCCGACGAGCAACAGGAAGCCTGTGCCGATCGCGCCCGTGACGGTGCCCTCGACGGTGACCGAAGCGGAGCTGACGCGTTGCACGACGATTCGCATGGTTGTGTCTCCTTACTACAGATCAACTTACTGCATGATGCGGCGGACGGTGTAGATGTCCTTGACCCGCTTGATCCGCTCGACGACGGTGTGCAGGTGGTCGACGTTGCGGATGTTGATGGTCAGCATGATCGTGGCCATCTTGCGCTTGTCGGCCCGCCCCGCGACGGCGGTGATGTCTGTCTTGGTCTCGCCCACAGCCATCATCACTTCGGTCATCAAGCCGCGACGATCGAGGCCCGTGACTTCGATCTCCACCGAGTATTCGACTGTCGATTCCGATTCCCACTCGACTTCGATGAGGCGGTTTTCTTCGGTCTCTTCGAAGTTTTGCACGTTCATGCAGGTCGCGCGGTGGATCGACACCCCGCGTCCACGGGTGATGAAGCCGATGATCTCGTCGCCCGGCACCGGGTTGCAGCAGCGGGAGAAGCGGATCAGCATGTTGTCGATGCCTTTCACGCGAACGCCCAATTTGCCTTTTTTCTGACGCTTCGGCTCCTGTTGTTTCACTTCGGGGAGCAGTTGCGCTTCGGTCGGCGGGGTTTCTTTCTTGATCTTCTCCACGACGCGGGTGATCACCGAATGCGGGGAGAAGGCGCCGTAGCCGATCGCAGCGAGCATGTCGTCGAGCTTCGGGAAGTTGAACTTCTGGCCGATCGCTTCGAGGTTCTTGTCGCTGAGGTGATCGACGTCGAGGCCCGCCTTCTTGGACTCTTTTTCAATCATCTCGCGGCCCTTGGTGATGTTCTCGTCACGCTTCTCGCGCTTGAACCATTGGCGAATGCGCGACTTGGCCTGCGAGGATTTGACGACCTTGATCCAGTCGAGGCTCGGGCCGTAGGAGTGCTTCGAGGTCAGCACTTCGACGATGTCGCCCGTCTTCAGCTTGTAGTCGAGCGGCACGATCTTGCCGTTGACTTTCGCTCCGATGGTGCGGTTCCCGATGTCGGTGTGGATGCGGTACGAGAAGTCGATGGGGACCGAGCCAGCAGGCAGCTGGATCACATCGCCCTTCGGGGTGAACACGAACACTTCGTCGGCGAACAGGTCGAACTTCAAGGTCTCCATGAACTCCTGGGCGTCCTTGAAGTCCTGCTGCCATTCGAGGATCTCGCGGAACCAGACCAGCTTCTGCTGGAAGGTGGCGTCCTTCACATTGCCAGCGCCCGGTGCTTGCGCAGCTTCTGGCTTGCCTTGCTCCTTGTACAGCCAGTGCGCCGCGATCCCGAACTCAGCCGTCCGGTGCATCTCCCACGTGCGAATCTGGATCTCCAGCGGTTCGCCGCGCGGGCCGATCACGGTGGTGTGCAACGATTGGTACATGTTCGCCTTCGGCATGGCGATGTAGTCTTTGAAGCGGCCCGGCATCGGCTTCCACATGGTGTGGACGATGCCGAGGATCGCGTAGCAGTCCTTGATGCTGTTGACGATGACGCGCACCGCCAGCAGGTCGTAGATCTCGTTAAACTGCTTGTTGAACTGGGTCATCTTCCGGTAGATCGAATAGAGGTGTTTCGCGCGGCCTGAGATGTCCGCCTTCAACTCCAGCTCGCCGATCTTGTCCTTCAGCTGGTCGATCACTTCCTGTACGTATGCCTCGCGCTCGCGGCGCTTCTGCGCCATGAGGTTGACGATGCGGTAGTACTGCTGCGGGTTCAAGTAGCGCAGCGAGGTGTCTTCCAGTTCCCACTTGATCTTCGAGATGCCGAGTCGATGCGCCAACGGGGCGTAGATCTCCAGCGTCTCGGTCGCCGTCCGCACTTGTTTCTCGGTCGGCTGGTGCTTCAGCGTCCGCATGTTGTGCAGGCGGTCCGCCAGCTTGATCAGCAGGACGCGGATGTCCTTGGCCATCGCCATGAACATCTTGCGCAGGTTCTCCGCTTGCGCTTCTTCCTTGGAGTTGAATTTGATCCGCTCCAATTTGGTCACGCCGTCGACCAGCAACGCCACTTCCGACCCGAAGCGGGCGATCATGTCCTCTTCGGTCGATTCGGTGTCTTCGACTACGTCGTGTAAAAGTGCTGCCGAGAGCGTCACCGCATCCAGTTCGAGATCGGCGAGGATCTCTGCGACAGCAACTGGATGGGTGATGTACGGCTCGCCCGAACTGCGCGCTTGATGCCGATGGGCATGTTTGGCATATTCAAAAGCTTCGCGGACCATCGCGACATCGTTGTCGTTCAGGTACTTGCTCACCTTCGCAATCAGCCGTTCAATGCCCAGCGGATCATGCAGCGTTGGCTCAGTATTGGACGAGTGTGAAGACGTCATACCCGTCCAGTTTCTCCCGTCCGTTGAGGTAGGTGAGTTCGATCAGGAAGCACACGCCCACCACTTCCGCGCCGAGCGACTCGACGAGCTTGATGGTGGAACCGATCGTCCCTCCTGTCGCGAGAAGGTCGTCGGCGATGACGACGCGCTGACCCGGTTGAATCGCGTCCTTGTGAATCTCCAGCGAGTCTTTGCCATACTCGAGCGAGTAGTCGGCCGAGATGGTCTCATGCGGCAGCTTGCCCGGCTTGCGGACCGGCACGAAGCCTTTTTCCAAGGCATAGGCCATCGGCGCTGCCAGCATGAAGCCACGGGACTCGGGACCTGCGATGATGTCAGCGTTGCGCTCCTTGGCAAACGCGTTCATTTCTTCGATCGCCGCGCGGAAGGCCGGGCCGTCCTGCAGCAGGGTGGTGATGTCCTTGAAACGGATGCCCGGTTGCGGGAAGTCCGAGATTACACGAATTTTGCTCTTGAAGTCCATAAAATAAAATCCTCCTACGCCCGTCCACCCAATTGGCGAACGAGCCATTCTCTCAATGTATCAGATGAAGCGTTCAGCAGCAGGTCGTTGACCTTCTTCATGCGTGTTACGCGCATCGACTGTTGTTGGTACTGCGTGGACGCGGTGAGTTCGCGCTTGTCAGCGCTCTCTACCACATGATACGTCTCGCCTTCCAGTTTGGCAAACCCTAGTTCGCCAAATACTTGCAAGATGGTGTCAAGCCCATCGGACGTGACCGCCCCGCGCAAGCTGGTCAGCAGTTGGTGGCGCTCGATCGAACCCTGTCGGCGCAACAGCCGGTACACGTCAGTGAAGCGGTCGCGATGCGGCAGCGCATCGATTGCGCGCTGGCGCAACCACTGTTGATCGCTCTGGCCCTGTACGAAGTACAGGCGATGCTGGGGCAGGATGCTGCCTAAGCTCGCTTCGAGCTGTTCGATCGTCTCGGGCAGGTCGAACCAGACCAGGTGATCGGTAGGCTCGTCCGCGCTGTTGCGCGGTACCCACGCGCCTGTTTCATCGATCTGGAAGAGGCGGTACTTCCCTTCATTCCAAGGATACCCCATCAAGCGCTGTTCCAACGCTTCCAGTTGTTGCGGCTGGAAGCAGAGGATCGACAGCGGTTCCTTGTGCGTTTCCACCCACACCGACTTGTCACCAGCGAAGCGGTAGTCGAAGAATTGAAAGGCACCGGCGCGCCAATCGCCGAGCAGCAGCTGCAAGTCGCGACGGCCGTTCCACTCGTTAATCTGCAGCTCGCCGACGAGGTCAATCGAGGACAGTTGGTCGATGTGCTGCTGATCTTCGCTGCGGCGGAAGGCGATGCAGCTCAGGTGGCGCTTGTCATGCTCGACTTTCAGTTGGAGGTGCGTCGCGTCTTTGCCCACGACGCGCGTCTCCCGCACTTTCAAGCCGCTGAAGGAAAAACGCGGGCTGGGGTTGCCGAAACCATACGGGGCCAGCTGTTCGATCTCCTCGACCAGCTGTAGATCGACTTCGGCCAGCTCCAGCTGGGCATCGATGTCGAGCTTCGGCCGCATGTCCTCTTCGGTCAGCACGTCGGCTGCCACTTGGTTGATGCGCGTGCGCAGGTGCTCGACCTGATCGGCGGAGATCGAGAAGCCAGCAGCCATCTTGTGTCCGCCGTAGTGCCCGAGCAGGTCGGCGCACTGGGTCAGCGCCTGATAGAGGTCAAACCCATGGATGCTCCGGGCCGATGCTTTGCCTGTGCCCTCGGGGTGCAGGGCGATCATCAGCGTCGGGCGGTAGTAGCGCTCGACGAGGCGAGAGGCGACGATGCCGATCACGCCTTCGTTCCAGCCCTCATGGGCGACGACGAGCACCCGACCGTCCAGCCACTGCGGATTGTTTTCGACGAGTGCGACCGCCTCCTCGAAGATCTGCTCCCCGATCGCTTGGCGCTCCGTATTGCGCTCTTCGAGGAAGCGCGCCAACTCGCCCGCTTCAACCGGGTCGTCGGTGGTCAACAGCTGCACCGCATAGGTGGCCGAGTCCAACCGTCCGCTGGCGTTGATGCGCGGCCCCAGCGAGAAGCCGATGTGTCCTGCCGTCACGCGCTTGCCCGTCAGCCCAGCGACGTCGAGCAGGGCCCGAATGCCGGGGCGCGGTGCTTGGTTCATCTTTTCCAGCCCATACACGGTGAACAGGCGGTTCTCGTTGACGAGCGGTGCGAGGTCAGCGACCGTGCCGAGCGCTGCCAGATCGAGGTACTCCTCCGGCAAGCGACCCAGCAGGGCTTGTACCAGCTTGAAGGCCACGCCAACGCCCGCGATCATCGCATCGGGGTACTGGCAGCCCGGCTGCTTCGGGTTGAGGATGGCATACGCATCAGGCAGCACGTCAGGCGGCGTATGGTGGTCGGTCACGATCATGTCGAGGCCGAGCTCCTTCGCCACCCGGCAGGGCTCATGGGCGGAGATCCCGTTGTCGACGGTGATCACCAGCGTGTACCCTTGTTCCTTCGCCCCTTCGATGGCGGGCACGTTGAGCCCGTACCCTTCGGAGAAACGATCAGGGATGTAGGAGTCCACTTGCGCGCCCATCGCACGGAGCGCCAGATACAAGAGCGAGGTCGCCGTAGCGCCGTCGGCGTCATAGTCGCCATAGACCATCACGCGCTCGCCCTCGGCGATGGCGCGACGGATGCGCTCGACGCTCTTGTCCATATCCTTCATCAGCCACGGGTCGTAGAACCCGTCCTTGTGCGGCGCGAGAAATTGTTGCGCTTCGTCAACAGTGCGGATGCCGCGACGACAAAGCAGACGCGCCACGATCGGCGACAGGTGCAACGCTTCGCCAATCTGACGCGCCTCCTGATCGTCCGCTTCGGTCAGAATCCAGCGCTTGGTTGCTTGCATGTAGTTGTTCCTCTCTACCAAACTCGAATATCTCTATTATACAAAAACCGCTGGTCCGGAGACCAGCGGTTTTTGTACATATGGCGATCGGACTAGGCCGATTTGGCAGCTTTTGGCTTCTTCAGCTCGGCACCCTTCCAGGACACCCACAGCTGCGAAGCGATGAAGATCGAGGAATACGCACCGGTGACGAGGCCGATGAGCAGCGCCAGCGAGAAGTGCTTGATCGCGGTGCCGCCGAGCAGGTAGAGCGCACCAGCGGAGAACACCACCGTCAGGACGGTGTTGATCGAGCGGGCCATCGTCTGCCAGATCGAGTCGTTGACCAACGTTTCCAGATCGGCGATCGTCTTGACCTTCGTGTGCTTCAAGTTCTCGCGGATGCGGTCGAAGATGACGATCGTATCGTGGATCGAGTAGCCGACGATGGTCAAGATCGCGGCGATGAAGGACAGGTCGACCTCCAGCTGCAGCAGGGCGAAGATCGACACGACGATCAGCACGACCTGCAGGACGGAGATGACGCCGGAGATCGCGAAGCGATACTCGAAGCGCACCGCCATGTAGAGCACGATGCCGACCGAAGCGAACAGGATCGCGTAGATCGCTTTTTCAGCAATTTCCCGCGCGACCATCGGGTCGACCGAGGAGATCTGCGCGTTGGCTTCCGGATAGTTCTTGTTCAGGTACTCGTTGACAGCAGTCTCCTCTTCCGGGGAGATCTTCTTGTCGGTGCGCACGACGACTTTGTTGCCTTCGAGGGGCTGAACGAGCCCGATCTGGCCGGTGAGGGCCGGCACTTCCTTGTCCAGCTTGGCCGCGAGCTCGTCTTTGTCAAACGCTTGTCCGACATTGAACTCGATGCGGGAGCCGGCCTTGAAATCGGTGCCGAGGTTCAAGCCCTGCGTGACCATCAGCACGATGCCGACGATGGAGATCAAGATGGAGAGGATGTAGTACCATTTGCGGTTTTTGACAATCTCGAATCTCATTTCGCAGCGCCTCCCTTCGGGATCGACTTCGGAGCGCCGTACCACCAAGGGTTACGGATCAAGTTGGAGCGGACGAGCAGCTGCATCATCAGGCGCGAGATCATCACGGCTGTCACGAACGTCGCGAGGACGGAGATGATATGCGCCACGGCAAAGCTCTTGATCGGGCCTGTCCCGAAGTAGTACATCAGGAAGCCGGCGATGATCGAGGTGACGTTGGCGTCGATGATGGTCGGCATGGAGCGCTTCTGACCCATGATGACCGCCGAGAGCAGCGATTTGCCTTGGCGGAACTCATCCTTCATGCGCTCGATGGCGATGATGTTTACGTCGACCGCCATGCCGATGCCGAGGATCAGCGCGGCGAGACCTGGCAAGGTCAGCGTGATGCCGACGAAGTTGACGACGGCAAACAGCAGGTACGCATACATCGCGAGCGCGATCATCGCGATCAGGCCCGGGATGCGGTAGTAGATGACCATGAACACGAAGATCAGAGCGAACGCCGCGAGGCCCGCCTGGACGGTCATGTTCAGCGCTTCTGTACCGAGGGTCGGTGCGACCGAGGTGGAGGAGATTTCCTTCAGCGGGTACGGGAGCGCACCTGCGTTCAGATAATCGGCCATCTCGATGGCTTTCTCAGCGGTGTCTTGGCCGATGACTGCCTTGCCGTCATGGATGATGACGCGCACTTCTGGCGCTTGCAGCGGCACATCGTCGAGGATGATCGCCACTTGTTTGCCGAGGTTCTGTTCGGTGATGCGCTTGAACAGTTCCGGGTCTTTGAACTCGATCGAAACCTGCGGCTGGTTGCTGTTCGGGTCGGTGACGTACTTGGCGTTCGACTGAATGTCTTCGCCTGTCGCGAGCACCTTGCCCTCCATGTCCTTGAACTCCAGCTTCGCCGAGCGCACGATCAAGTTTTTCGCTTCGGTCTGGTTAAACTGGCCGGCGATCTGCACGCGGATGCGGTTCTCGCCTTCCTTTTGAATAAACGGTTCTGTTACGCCGCCCTTGTCGACACGCTGGTCGATGGCGCGGATGACGGAGGCGATGCCTTCCGCCGTCGGTGCTTCCCCTTTCAGGGACGGCTGCACTTCGTACAAGACGTCGAAGCCACCTTGGAGATCGAGTCCGAGCTTGATGTTGTTCCAGACTTTGTCATATGTAGGAACAGCAAGAGCAAAGAACAGGACGATGATCGCCAGGAAGCCGAGTAATCGACTCCATTTCATCTAATTTTCCTCCTCGTGCTACGTCACAGTGTTTTATTAGTATATCTTGTATTGAGATACAAGGTCAATTGAACCAAAAAAGGGGCCTATAAAATCCGGGCCCCGTTGATGCTTAGTCCAAACGTCACATCCAGCATTTTCGCAGCGCGCTGACACATCATCATGCGCACCATGAAGATCTCAAAATACTCCATGACCGACGAAATCTCGTTGTCGATCTTCAGCTCGAGCGTCGCGCGCCGCGCCGCTTCGTCCACGTTCAGAAACGAGTTGGTCACCGCGTAGTTGACGCGGTCGTGGATGTCGAAGCACGACACGTCCTGCCGTCTGACCCGCGTGCGATGCACGTCCGACTTGTCGGCGAGGATCAGCGCAGCTGCGACTGTGTTGACCGCCTCGCCGTACTGCTCCTCATGGTTGCCGATCGCACCGACGATGCAAGCCACATCATCATAGGGCATCCCGATGTCTTCGAGGATGCGCAACGCCATCACTGCACCGGCCTTGCCATGATCGTGGCGGCCTGTGATGTTGCCAATGTCATGGATATAGCCAGCAATGGCCGCGAGCTCGCAGGTCCGCTGGTCGTACCCGAGCCGCTCCAGCACGTTCTCCGCGATGTGGGAGACCAACGTGACATGGCGGAATCCATGCTCGGTGAAGCCCATCGCCTTCAGATGCTGGTCGGCGGAGACGATGTATTGCTGCACTTGTGGCAGTGCCTTGACTTCGGCCAACGTAACGTGGCGTCGTGTTTCGGTGGTCGACATGCGCAAGAAACCCTCCCCAGATGCAGGCTACGTTCGTCCAGTAGTGTGCATCTCGGGGCGGGTCCCTATGCAGTCGTTAGCCCTTATAGGCGTTAATCAACAGCCAATTCATGAACGTGTTGGCCTTCAAGGTCAGGATGTCATTGACGAGCCGATGCAAGGGCGGCATCTCTTGCTTGTACTTGCTCGACACACAGTCCCAGATGTCCGCACCGGTCACCTGTTCATAGCCCATCATGCGAAACTCCTGCGCTTTGCTCGCGCAGATCTGTTCAATCGCGCCGTTCATCTCGCCAGGCGAGAGCAACTCCTCGGTCATGACAACATCCCCTCCGTTCAATCTCTGCTGTGAACTCAATTCGTGCAGATGAGGTCAAACTCCTGCCGCTGTCGCACCGTGTCGTGACAATTGGGACTACTCCCCGCTCGTCCCGCATATTCTCCTCTAGAAGTGTTGACAAAGGAGAGGGACCACCATGAGCAAACAATCCTTCCTGAAGGGAGCCGTCATTCTCGTCGCCGCAAGCCTCGTCAACCGCGTACTCGGGTTCGTCTATAAAATCTTCCTCTCCCGCATGATCGGAGCGGAAGGCATCGGCCTCTTCTATACGGTGTTCCCCACGCTCATGTTCGTCATGACGCTGACCACCGCTGGGCTGCCGATTGCGATGTCCAAGCTGATTGCCGAAGCGCTGGTCGACAACAATCTCCGCCGCGTCCGCCGCATCTTGCGCGTCTCCATCACCACGGTGTTGACGCTGTCTGTCTTGTTCACGACCGCCCTCCTCGTGTTCGCTCCGTGGATCACCCAAAACGTGTTGACAGACGAACGGGCCTACTACACGCTGCTGGCGATGACGCCGATCATCATCATCATCGCGATCTCATCGATCTTGCGCGGTTACTTCCAAGGGCTTCAGAACATGTCGCCGAACGCGGTCGCCTCGATTCTCGAACAGACGGCCCGCATCTTCACCGTGCTGCTGCTGGCGAGCTACGCCCTCCCCTACGGGCTGGAATATGCGGCTGCTGGCGCGATGGCCGGGATGGTGATCGGCGAAGCGGTCGGGCTGTTGTACATGCTCTACAACTATTACTTCAAATTCCGCCTGCGCAAATTGACGTCGGAAGAGGAGAACAAGCCACAGGAGCCGTTCCGCCGCATGCTCGGGTCGATCCTGCAGATCGCCGCGCCGGTCACGCTCTCCCGCGTGATCAACTCGATCACCTATGCGCTAGAGCCGATCCTCGTCACGCGCTGCCTCGTCTCGATCGGGCTCAGTGCAGCGGTGGCCACCACGCTCTACGGTCAATATTCGGGCATGGCGATCTCACTTCTGCTCCTGCCGACCGTCTTCACTTGGTCGCTCGCGACAACGCTCGTGCCCTCGATCTCCGAGGCGGTGGCCTCCCAAGACCAGAGCACCGTCCAACGCCGCCTCTACCAAGCCTTCCGCCTGACCGCGCTGATCGGCCTGCCGACGTCTGCCCTGTTGACCTTGCTCGCCACCGAACTGTCCAGCGCGGTGTTCAACGATCGCGCCGTGGGCCCGATTCTGGCGATCATGGCCCCTGCTGGCTTCCTGCTCTACCTCCAGGCACCCCTGCAGGGCATCCTGCAAGGGTTGAACCGGGCGGGCGAAGCGATGTTAAACACGATTATCGGCAGCGTGATCAAGCTCGCCGTCATCTGGTACCTCTGCGCCGATCCCCGGTACGGCATCTACGGGGTCGCCTGGTCGGTCGTCGTCTGCGCCGCCGTGATCTCGATCCTCCACTTTATCTCCGTCTCCCGCCACCTCGGCTTCTACGTTAACTTCGGCGAGATGACGAAGATGATCTTCGCGACGTTGTTGATGAGCGTCGCCGTGATCGAGTTGAAGAATACGATGACCGAGTTGAGCGATGTCTGGACCACGACGTGGTGCACCGTGCTCGGCCTCCTGCTGTACTTCGCCATCCTCAACTACTTCCGCATCCTCACCTTGCATTCGATTCGCCGCATCCCCCGCGTGGGGCCGGTGCTGGCGGGCGTGTTGCGCTTGGTGCCTTTTGTCCGCTAGCTGTTGAGTAAAAGGCCGTGGTGTCTCGACACCACGGCCTTTTTTTAATCCTTGGGATCGATGAACAGCTGCCCGTGGTTGTCAATCGAGACGTAGAAGACGTTGCGAAAATGGGCATACCCGTGCTTCTGCAGCTCGTTTTTCAACCAGAACCGCGTCTTGCCGATCTTCTCCAGATTCTCGTCCATCACGTAGCCGTCCATCAACAGCACGAGCGGCAAGCCTGTGCGCGGTGTGAGGATGCCGATGTCGTGAGGCGTCACGGGCTGCAGATGCGCCTTCGGAAAAACACTGAGCTTGCCGGTCGTCTCCAGAATGGCAAACTCGACGTCGGCCACCGAAGGCACGCCCTTTTCCCGCAGCTGCGTCATCAGGTCGCTCATGCTGTATCGTGTGCGCCGCATCTCTTTGTCGCGCAGTTTGCCGTTGGCGATCAGAAACGTCGGCCGCCCTTCGATCAGGAAGCGCAACGTCAGCGATTTTAAGGTCAGCCATGACATGCTGACTTGTAAGAGGACGAGTATCGCAATGATGGTCATCCCCTGCGAGAGCGGGCCATCGAGGTCTTCTAAATTCATCGCGGACACTTCGGCGATCATCACGGAGATCACCAAGTCAAAAATCGAGAGCTGCCCAATCTCGCGCTTGCCCATCAGGCGCATGGAGATCAGCACAGTAAAATACACCAGCACCACCCGTAACAGGATGGGGCCGAGTTCTGCAAACTGTTCCATTAGGTCTCGCTCCCTCCCGCACACATCTGCTCTTCCCTCAGTATGAACACCTGCCACGCC
>JGI12273J12029_10000816_pt1 | contig 11791 bp, 7 predicted proteins | sample SoiCrureplicaC0C_FD_12029 | JGI IMG/M metagenome (IMG submission 12029) | reverse complement strand
CCAGCCCGCGGTGAGCACGCCAGCGATCGCCAGCAGCATGAAACCATATTGCAGCTCGACTTGCGGCGGCGACCCACCAGCCAGCCCGCGGTGAGCACGCCAGCGATCGCCAGCAGCATGAAACCATATTGCAGCAGCGGGTCGGCGAAGTACGGGGCGATGAACTTCTCGTCGACGATCATCTTCGAAGCGGTCCACGCCAGCACGCCAGAGCCGACGTAGAGCAGCCACGGCCAGCGTTCGACGCCCTTGATGACCAGTCCGGAGCCCCAGACCATGATCGGGACGGAGATGACGAGGCCGAGGATGACCAGCAACCAGTCACCGTGGGCCGCGCCTGCAACAGCCAGCACGTTGTCGAGACCCATCAGCACGTCGGCGATCAAGATCGTGCGAATCGCTTGCCCGATCGTGGTCGAAGCGACCACGTCCCCGTGCCCCTTCTCATCGACGAGCAGCTTATACGCGATCCAGAGCAACAGCACGCCACCGACCAGCAACAGACCAGGGATCTTCAGCAACCAGACCACAAACACGGTGGCGATGGCGCGGACGATGACCGCAGCAGCCGTCCCCCAGAGGATGACCTTCTTCTGCATCTCCTTCGGCAATCGCCGTGCGGCCAACCCGATCACCAGTGCGTTGTCGCCGGCCAGCATCAGGTCGATCACGATGATCGCCAACAGGGCCGAGAAAAACCCAGAGCTTAGAAATTCCATTCGTATCTCCTCCTTAGGGATAATCATCAACAAAAGCGACCAGTCCGGCTGTCGGCCGCGGTCGCTTTATTCTATCCCTAAGGAGCAGGAGATAAAAAAGACCTTCACCGACAGACTCGGCAAAGGTCTTGCTAACAACGAAGATCCGTTGCCAACAAAGCCGAGGATCTGCAATCCCGGAATGACGACTTTGTTGTCCAGCTACTCCCCTTTGGAGGTATGCGCTTTTGTTACTTGTAGTATATGCCAACAAAGGGGAGATAGTCAACGGTCGTCACAAAAAGTTTACACATCAAGCAGGTGTGTTTTCGGCTTCACTTGCAGGAAGTAGGTGTTCATCTCCTTCAGCCGGGCCTCTTGCTCCGCTTCTTGGTGTAGCAAGAGCTGGCTGTCCAGCGGTTCCTCACCGTCTGGCTCGATCTTCACATACTCGCCGTTCGCTTGTAGCTCATGGCGTTTGCTGTTGTCCTGCAACTGGATGTGCAGGACGCGCTTGATGCGCTGCAACAGGTTTTCCTGCTCGACGGGGAACAGGATCTCGACCCGGCCTTGCAAGTTGCGCGACATCCAATCGGCGCTGGAGAGGAAGACGCGCTCCTCGCCCCCGTTTTTGAAATAATACACCCGGCTGTGTTCGAGGAACCGGCCGACGATCGAGAAGACGCGGATGTTCTCGCTGACGCCCGGGATGCCCGGACGCAAGCAGCAGACTCCGCGGATGATCAAGTCGATCTGCACGCCCGCTGTGGACGCTTCGAACAGCTTCTGGATGATCTCCTTGTTCGTGAGCGAGTTCATCTTCGCAATGATGTGTCCGGGGTTGTCTGGCGTGCTCTTAGCGATCTCGTTGTCGATCAGCTGAAGGAAGCGCTCCTTCATGCCGTTCGGGGCCGTGATGATCTTCCGCCACGTCGGCGTGGTGCCATAGCCAGTTAAGTGGTTGAAGAAGGCTGACGCATCGACGCCGAAGTCCTCGTCGGAGGTGAACAGGCCGAGGTCGGTATAGATGCGCGCCGTGGTGTCGTTGTAGTTGCCCGTGCCCAAGTGCACATAGCGACGCAGGCCCTCTTCCTCCTGTCGGACGATCAGCGTGATCTTCGAGTGCGTCTTCAGCCCAGCGAGGCCGTAGATGACGTGACAGCCGTGCTTCTCCAGCTTCTTCGCCCACGAGATGTTGTTCTCTTCATCGAACCGCGCCTTCAGCTCCAACAGCACCGTCACCTGCTTGCCATTCTCCGCCGCGCGGGCCAGCGCGGCGACGATCGGCGAGTTGCCCGACACGCGGTACAAGGTCTGCTTGATCGCCAACACCTGCGGGTCTTCGGCCGCTTGGGTGATGAAGTGCAAGACCGGTTCGAACGATTCGTAGGGGTGCGAGACGAGGACATCCTTCTCGCGCACGGCGTCGTAGATGCTGTTCTCGCCGATCAGGTCGCGCGGCGGCTGCTCGTCGAGCTTCTGGAAGCGCAGGTGGTCGTGGCTCGACAGCCCCGAGAATTTCATGTAGAACGTCGGGTCGATCGGCCCGTTGATCCGATAGACGTCTGAGCGCTTCAGCTCCAGCGACAGGCGCAGCGTTTCGAGCAGCACTTCGCTCATGATCACGCTGACTTCGAGGCGGACGGCCGCGCCCATCTTGCGCTTCTTCAACTCGCGCTCGATGGCGATCAGGAGGTCCTCCGCCCCTTCCTCGTCGACTGACATGTCGGCGTTGCGCGTGATGCGGAACGAGCCGAACTCCAGAATGCGGTTGCCGAGGAACAGCGTGTCGATGTGCTGAGCGATGATGTCTTCGAGCAACACAAACTCCAAGCGATCATCTGGCGTAGGCAACTCGACATAGCGCGGCAACACAGACGGCACTTGTACGACAGCAAACAGGGGCTTGCTCTTCCCTTCACGCTCTGATTCGAGCAGCACGGCGATGTTCAAGCTCTTGTTGAGCAGGAACGGGAACGGATGGCTCGCATCGACAGCCATCGGCGTCAGTACCGGGAAGATAAAATCGTTGTAGTAGTCCTGCAGGAAGAGCTTCTGCTCGAAGGTCAGCTCATAGGGCTTGCGGAAGCAGATGCCTTCGAGAGCGAGCTCAGGCAGCAGTTGATCGTTGAGAATCTGATACATCTGGGTGGTCATCTCATGCACCCGCGACGTGATCGCGGCCAACTGTTCCTTTGGCGTCATGCTCTCCTTGTCGTCCGGCTTGGCATTGCCTGCCTTCACCATGTCCTTCAGGCCCGCCACGCGCACCATGAAGAACTCATCCAAGTTCGAAGCCGCGATCGCCAGAAACTTCAAGCGCTCCAAGAGCGGGTTGCTGCGCACGGCCGCTTCGCCGAGCACGCGCTTGTTAAACGAGATCCACGAGATCTCGCGGTTGATGTAATAGTCCTTCTGGTCCCAGTTCACCATGTTCATTCCGTACCCCTTCTGACTCTACGTATCTTGTCTAGGTACAACTATTCTCTCCCGCTCGGAAATCAGTGTCAAGCGTACACCCCATGTCTTTACGGCAAGGTTACACTTTGCTTGCAGATTCTCCACAATCGGCGACAATTCCATCCCCTGTAGGCGAATCTGGAGCTCCTGCGCGGCGAGGTCGAACTCGACGGCACGGATGACCGTCTGTTGGTCGTGCGCACGGTCGAGCACATCGGCGAGGCGCAGGAGGGCGACCATCGACGACAAGCGCGTGGCTTGGCCGGGCTCGAAATCGTCGGTGCGGATTTTTTTCTTGCGATGGTAGAGCGCCAACAGCGCCACCTCTTCACGCAGCTCGGGCGACCAGCCGTCGAGCAGGCGGTCGTAGCGGATGATCTGCGCGCTGTGCTCATGGTGCTTGCGCGTGGCGATGTAGTGGCCCAAGTCGTGCAGCCACGCGCCGAGCACGAGCAGGTGGCCGTCGACCGCCTCTAAGCGGTGCAGGGGCGCGAGATCCTGAAACAGGCGCTGCACCAAGCGCGCCACCTGCACCGCATGGGCGACGTTCGCCGCGTATTTGGCCTGTATCTGGCGCACGACCTCCGGTACAGCGAGCTCATCACGAACGGCCATCCTCACCCTCCTCTACCGATTGGAACTGAATCTCCCGCTGGTAGCTGCTGGTGAACTGGTCGATGATCTCCTTCAAGAGCGTGTATTCGACCAAGTCCTTGCGCACGCCCGCGCAGAACAGCACGTAGCCGTCGCCGGCGCGGCGCAGCTCGACCCGCTTGACCGCCTGCGTCAACGAGCGGTCGAGCGTGCGGCAGAGCCAGAGGATCAGGCCGAGGCGTTTGATGCGCTCCTTCTCCTCCGGTTCGATCAGCCCCTTGTACGGGGCCATCATCTTCTCCAGCTTCTTGTCCGTCTTGTACGAAGCGATCAAGGCGGTGAGCAGCCGCTCGCGGTGGGTCAAGCCCATCAACAACACGTTCGAGAGCAAGTAGAACGTGTGCTGGCGAGTGTCATAGACGTTGATCGTCAGCCCTGCATCATAGAGCAAGGCGGCCATCCGCAACAGCTGTCGTTCGCCGCGCTCCGGCAGGAGCCCTGCAGCCAGCAGTTGGTCGTATAGCCCGACTGCCAACTCGCTGACATGTTCCGCGCTGGTGCGGTTGATCTGGTAGCGCTCCATCCACTGGCGCGCGCTAAACAGCGGCACATCGGGGATTAGCGCGCTCTCCTGCCCCAGCCCGCGCAGCGTGCGCTCAAACAGTACCCCGTCGCGCAAGCCCTTGGTCGAGACCACGAACTCCCGCGCGCCAGTGAGCTTGCACAAGCTGTGGAACACGCCTGTCGCGGCCACGATGATGTCGGCGCGATCGGGCGACAGGCCTTTGAGCTTGCGCCGCTTGTCCAGAGGGGTCTTCGCCAACGTGCGGAAGGTGTCCTGCACCGCTTCGTCGCTCATCGTGTACTGGTGGATCGACGAGAACGGGTATTTGTGCTTCTTCTGGTGCATGTTTGCCACGTTGCGCGCCCCGCCGCCCAGCGCGATCAGCGGCACGCCGCGCTGGCAAATCCACGGCACGGCGGCCAGCTGTTCGTGCAAAAACTGCTCCAGCGCGCGCAGCTCCTCCGGCCGCGGCGTGTCCTGCTTGAAAAACCGCCGCGTCAACGTCACCGCCCCAAACGGGAAAGAGATGCGCTCGAGTAACTGGCGATCGCGCATGTACGTCACCTCGGTGCTGCCACCGCCGATGTCGACCGTGTACGCCTCACGGTAGTTGGTGGAGTTGGCCACGGCTAGATAACCGTAATACGCTTCTTGCTCGCCCGACAGCACCGTGCAGACGATGCCTGTCTCTTCGAAGATGCGGGCCACGATCTGGCGGCCGTTGGTGGCCTGCCGAATCGCCGCTGTCGCCACGCCCACGATCTCCGTCACGCCGCGCGCCTCGCAGAGCTGCTTGAACGAGCGCATGCAGTCGAGCGTCAACCGCACACCCGCTTCCTCCATTCGGCCCTGCGCGTTGAGGTGCGCGGAGAGGCGTAACACGCGCTTGATGTTGTCCACTTCGAACAGCATGCCGCCCGCGCTCTGGGCGTAGATGACCAATCGAGCGGAGTTGGAACCCAAATCGATGATGCCCAAGAATTGATCCATGTCGTTGCACCCTGCTTTTCCTATGATGTGCTTGATTATAAGAGAGCGCACCCACGCTGTAAAGATTGGAACGTTGCTCAATCCTTGTCAGCAATAGCATGCCCTTGGCAAACCAACCTCACCCATGCTAGACTCAGTACAACCCGAGCAGGACGGAGGAACCCACATGATCCGAGCAATCGTATTTGATTTTGACGGCCTGATCTTCGATACGGAGACGCCGTCGTATGAAGCGATCAAGGAAGTATACAGCCAGTACGGCGCGGAGATGACCTTGCAGTTCTGGGGCACTGTCGTCGGCACGCACGGCATCGACATCTATGCGCCGATCGCCGAGCAGACCGGCCAAGCGATCGACCGCGAAGCGGCCCGCCAGCACTACAACCGCGCGCACCAAGCACGCCTGCAGGAAGGCGGACTGCGCCCTGGCGTGCTCGACTATCTGCAGCGGGGCCGTGCGTTGGGTCTGAAGATCGGACTGGCTTCGAGCTCCGACCGCACTTGGATCGACAGCCACCTCGCCCGCTTCGGCATCGCCGAGTATTTCGATTGCACCTTCACGTCAAGCGAAGTGGAACGGGTCAAGCCGGCCCCCGACCTCTACCTCGCCGCGCTCGCCGCGCTGGGCGTGGAGCCACAGGAGGCGATCGCCTTCGAGGACTCGCCGAACGGATCGCTGGCCGCCAAGCGCGCCGGGATGAAGGTCGTCGCCTTCCCCAACGAGATCACCCGCTTGCTCACCTTCGGCGAGCTAGATCTGCGCTACCCGTCGATGGCGGAGGTTACGCTCGACGACCTGATCGCCACACTATCTTAGATCGTGTATTGAGAAAAAGCACCGCGTGCAGATCACCTGCACGCGGTGCTTTTTTTAATGAGCAGGCTTCATCGGGAAGCGCACGAAGAAGGTCGTCCCCTGCTCGCTGGTCTTCAGGTCGATCGTCGCCAGATGGCGAGCCGCGACGCTGTAGCAGACGGCGAGGCCGAGGCCCGTGCCCTTCTCCTTCGTGGTGAAGAACGGGGTGCCGATCTTCTCCAGCATCTCGCCCTTGATGCCACAGCCTTGGTCGCGGATCTCCAGCACCGCATGCTGCTGCTCCTGCCACGTGCGCACCGTCAACTGCCGACCGGGCTCCATCGCCTCCAGCCCATTCAGCGCGAGGTTGAGGATCAGCTGGCGGATTTCCTTCTCGTCCAGGTAGAGGTGCTGCAACTCCCCTAGTTCAAGCAGGATGTGCTTGTCGGAGAGGATCGCCTCCGCTTGGATCAGCGGGAACAAGGCGTTGATGATCGCATTCAGGTCCTGCCATTTGCGATCGGTCGTCTTGTTCTTCGCCAAGGTCAGGAACTCGGTGATGATCGCGTTGGCGCGATCCAGCTCGTGCACCATCAGGTCGATGTAGGCAGTCTCCGGCACGTTCTGCTTCGAGCGCGTCAGCTGGAGGAAGCCGCGTACGGTCGTCATCGGATTGCGAATCTCGTGGGCGATGCCGGCCGCCATCTCGCCGATCAAGTTCAGGCGGTCGAGGCGGCCCATCTCGCGCTCTAGGTGGGCGCGTTCAGTGATGTCGGTGATCACGCTCAGCACGCAAGACTCGCCTTGGATTTCGAGGATTTCAGTCGAGAGCAGACCTTGGCGTACTTCGCCGCTTTTCGTGACATAGGTGATCGGCGCGTTGCGCAGCGGCGAACCGCTGTTGCACGTTTCGAGGAAGGCGATCTGGATCAAGTCCGCTTCGCGGTTGATCACCTCCGCCTGCGCATAGCCGGTCAGCAACCGGAAGCTCTCGTTCGTATCGAGATACTGGCGGGTCTTCAGCGAATGGATCGACATCAAGCTCGGGCTGGACTGGAAGATTTTGCGGAAGCGCTCCTTCGACTGCCGCAGATCGTCGTTGATCTCCGCCAGCTCCAGCGTCCGCGCTTCTACCAATTCCTCCAACTGCTCGTACTGCTGTTTGCGCTCCGCTTCCAATTGTTTGCGCTCGGTGATGTCGCGAATCGTGCAGACGAAGACCTGCTGATCTTCGACGCTCGCCTCGCCGATCTGGATCTCGACCGGGAAGCAACTGCCATCCTTGCGCAGCGCCTCCGACTCCAACCAGTTGGCTCCGCCTTCCCGATGGCGGACCAGCTGGAAGGTCGGCAGCAACAGCGTCACCGGGCGGCCCTTCACATCCTGCTGGGTCAGCCCGAACATCCGCACCAAGGCCGGGTTCGCAGTTAAGATGCTGCCCGCGTGGTCCAACGTGAGGATCGTGTCGAGCGACGTTTCGCCGATCGCCCGCGCCAACGCTTCCGCCTTGCGTAGGTCTGCTGTTGTGCTGCGCAGTTGCTCGTTCGCTTGCTCCAGCTCCGCCGAGCGTTTCAAGAGCAGTTCCCGTTTCTGCTGCAGCCGCTTCTGGTTGCGGTAGATCTGGACGAAGCCTTCGATCTTCAGCTGGAGCGTCTCTTTGTGGAACGGCTTGAAAATGTAGTCGATCGCACCGACCGAATAGCCGTGATGGACATGTTCGGTCGCTTGGCTAAGCGCGGTGATGAACAGGATCGGGATGTGGCGCGACCGTTCGCGGGCTTTGATCAGCTTCGCGGTCTCGAAGCCGTTGAGGCCGGGCATCTGCACATCGAGCAAGATCACCGCAAACTCATCCTTCAACACCCGACGTAGCGCCTCTTCGCCCGAGGTGGCCTTCACCAAGTTGTAATGCGGCGACATCAGCACCGCTTCTAGCGCCAACAGGTTCTCGGGGTGGTCATCAACCATTAGGATGTTGACTTTCGTGCAGCTAAGGTCGAGCTCGCTAGTGGCGTTTTCTGTACAGTTTTTCAGCGGAGTCAATCTCCTCATAGCAGTCTGCATAGTCCGTAAAAGCAACCCCTTCCCGATTGCCTAAGCCTAGCACACCCTGTCGGCTTAAGCTGTCGTAAAACAGTCGATGTACGCGATTTTGAAGCGTTTTGTCAAAATAGATGAGCACGTTGCGGCAAATGATAGCATGAAACTCGTTAAACGAGCGGTCGGTCACGAGATTGTGTTGCGCGAACACGACGTTTTCGGCCAAGGACGGATGAAACTGCACACCATCATGTGTAGCGGTGTAGTATTCAGAAAATGCCTTGCGCCCGCCGGCGCGCAGATAATTTTTCGTATAATTCTGCATGCGCTCCAGCGGGAACATGCCTTGTTTGGCGCGTTTCAGTACATGCTCATTCATATCGGTCGCATAGATGCGCGTTTTTTTATACAAGCCTTCCTCTTGGAGCAAGATCGCCATCGAATAGACTTCCTCGCCCGTCGAACAGCCGGCATGCCAGATGCGGATGTACGGTTGCTCGCGGAGCACCGGGACGACCCGTTCGCGGAAGGCCAGGAAAAACTCCGGGTCGCGGAACATCTCCGTCACGTTGATTGAAAAATCGGCGAACAGCTTCTCCATCGTGCGCGAGTCGTGTAACACGCGCTCTTGGAGCCCGGAGACGGTCTGGAGCCGTTCGGCACGGATGCGATGCCAGATGCGGCGACGGATCGAGGAGAAGGTGTAGTTGCGAAAGTCAAATCCATAATGGCGGTAGATGCCTTCGAGCAGCAGTTCGATCTCGATCCGCTCCAACTCGCCAACCTCGGGTCGGCTCTCGTCAAACTCCAGATCCTGCAGATCGTCGTACACGCGCGTCCCTCCTTAACGATACAGCCAGACGCGAATCAAGGAGAACAGCTGCTCCAAGTTCACTGGCTTCGAGATGTAGTCGGACGCGCCCGCTTCGATGCATTTCTCGCGGTCGTACTTCATCGCTTTCGCCGTCAGCGCAATGATCGGTAGTTGCTCATAGGCGGCATTGCTGCGGATCATCCGCATCGCTTCATAGCCGTCCATCTCCGGCATCATGATGTCCATCAGCACGATGTCGATCTCCGCGTCCTGTTCGAGCAACTCCAGCGCTTCGCGGCCGTTCTCGGCGAAGACTACCTGCATCTGCTGGCTTTCCAGCGCTGTGGTAAGCGCAAACACGTTGCGCATGTCATCATCGACGATCAGGACTTTTTTGCCGCTTACGGAACGCCCGTTTTTGTCCAGCTCGGTCCCTTGCGGCGAAACCTCAGGCGCCAGGTGATCGTCCTGTTCGGGCGCCTCTACAGGCGACAGCAGGCCGCCGATCGCCGCTTCCAGCTGGTCGTCGATGTGCTCCGCTGCCTCCATCGGCACGTACTGTAGCGGCAGGAACAGCGTGAACATGCTGCCCTGGCCCTCCTCGCTCTCGACGACGATCTGGCCGCCGAGCAGGTGGGCGATCTCGCGGGAGATCGAGAGGCCTAGCCCCGTGCCGCCGAACTTGCGCGACGTCGTGCCGTCCGCTTGGCGGAACGCCTCGAAGATCAGGTCGCGCTTGTCAGCGGGGATGCCGATCCCGGTGTCGAGGACGGAGAAGGCCAACAGCGGCCCCTGCTCGGCCAGTTTGGCCGGTGCGGCCACCCCGTCGACGCACTCCATGCGGAAGGTGACGGTGCCCTGTTCAGTGAATTTGATCGCGTTGGCGAGCAGGTTTTTCAGAATCTGCCGCAGGCGGTGCTCATCGGTGACGAACGTGTTTGGCACATCGGCCCCGCGTTCGAGACGGAGTTCCAGCCCCTTCTGGCGAGCCAGCGTACGGAAGTGCATCTCCACGTAGCTTTCAAGATCGCTGAGCAGCATCTCATTGACATAGAGCTCCATCTTGCCCGACTCGACCTTCGACAGGTCGAGAATGTCGTTGATCAGAGTGAGCAGGTCATGGCCAGACGAGTGGATCGTCTGCGCGAATTCGACTTGTTTGGCGGTCAAGTTGCCTTCGCCGTTCTCGGCGAGCATCTGCGCGAGGATCAGCAGCGAGTTGAGCGGCGTGCGCAGCTCGTGCGACATGTTGGCGAGGAACTCCGACTTGTATTTGGAGCTGATCAGCACTTGGCGTGCCTTTTCCTCCAACGCGCCCTTGGTCACTTCCAACTCCTTGGTCTTCTGTTCGGACGTCTTGTACTGGTCTTCCAGTTGCTCGTTGATGCTGCGCAGCTCCTCCTGCTGGAGTTGGAGCTCTTCGGACTGGCTCTGTAGCTCTTCGGTCATCGCTTGCGAGTTGCGCAGCAGCTCCTCGACCCGCATGTGACCGACGATCGAGTTGATCGTGATGCCGAGCGTGGTCAACAGCTCCTGCAGCAAGTTCAGGTAGAGCGTGGAGAACACTTCGAGCGAGGCCAGCTCCAGCACAGCCAGTACGCGGCCTTCGTATATGATCGGCAGCAGGAGCAACGTGCTCGGGGCCGATGCGCCGAGGCCGGATTGGATGCGCAGGTAGGTATCGGGCACGTTCGTGAGCAGCTTCGGCTGGTTTTCCAGCGCACACTGCCCGACCAGCCCTTCGCCCATCCGGAAGCCGTTGGCGCCAACGGCGTGGCTGTCGTAGGCATAGCTAGCTACCCGTTGCAGCAGTTGGTCGTCCCCGTAGACGTCACGCAGGTAGAGCACGCCGTAGCTGGCCCCGACCATCGGCGTGACTTTGGCGAGGAAGAGGTGCGCGAGCGTCTGCACGTCTTGTACCCCTTGGTACATCGTCGACATCTCGGCCACTTTCGACTTCAACCAGCTCTGCTCTTGAATGGCCATCCGGTATTCGTTCTCATGGCGGGCGTGCTCTTCGAGCGCCTGCGCCATTTCATTAAAGGCGTGCGATATCTCGCCGATCTCATCCTTGGAGGTCACGCGAATTCGCGGAAGCGAGTCGATCGTGTCATAGGAAGTGTTGCTCATCACTTCGGTCACGCGGCGAATGCTCGACGAGATGCTGCGCGTCACCCACAACGTGATGCCAGCGCCGACCAGCAGCGTGAGCACCACCGTGCAGATCACCGTGAGCATCGTGTTGTCGTACACGCTCTGCGACCGGATCAGGACGGCGTCCATCGCCCGCTCCTCCGTCTCGGTCAGCTCAGTGATCGTTTGGAAGAGGTCATTGCGCGTCTTCACCGTATCTTCTGTCAATTGACGAACCGCTTCATCGGAGCGGCCTTGCACCGCGAAGTTCGCCATCGCGTTCGAGGTGGTCTGATAGCTGGCGAACAGAGTTTGCAACCGTCCGAGTAGCGCATCGACCTCCGATTGGCTCTCCGAGTCGCTCACCGCTTGACGGGCGAGCTGGTCCAGCTTGGTATTGACCTGCGCCGTGCTCAGCTGAATGAGCTCACGGTTCTTGCGCATCTGCTCCGGCTGCTTCTCCAAGAACATCAGCGTAACCCCGCGCGAGATGTTGTTAATCTCGGCACGGACATCGGTGGCGAGCCGCACTCGTGAATAGCGTTGATCCACAATCTCTGATGCATCTTGATACAGCTGATCCAAACGGCTGAGGCTGATGATCGCTAACACCAGCAGCAACAGCAAAATGGACCCAAAGCCGAGGTACAACTTGGTTTTCAATCTCATTGTCCAGCCCCTCAATCCACGTCTGTTTCTGG
>JGI12273J12029_10081130_pt1 | contig 11792 bp, 12 predicted proteins | sample SoiCrureplicaC0C_FD_12029 | JGI IMG/M metagenome (IMG submission 12029) | reverse complement strand
ACGGGCACCAGAATCTTCTTGCTGTGCTCCAGCGTCACATCGAACACAAGACCCGTGCTGTCGAGCTTATGCATCAGCACGTTATAATCGCGGGCATCCACGTACCCTTTGGCTCTCTCCAGATCTACAAATTCACGAACCGCCGCCTGGGCGGTTCTCTCGGCTTGCTCCTGGGTCCTCTCCGCCGTACGCAAGGCGGGGTAGATCACCAGGGCGGCAATGAGCAGCACCAGAGTCACTCCGGCTTTGAGCATATCCGTCATCAGGGTCCCCCCTCCTGCGTCAGTCGTATTTCCGTAATTTCACCCTGAGTGCTCCGTGCCACCTCCATCCGGTAGACGACCCCCGGCAGGGGGACATCCTTCAGGTCGATGGTCCATAGATCGGTGGCCCGGTCGATAATGATATCGGTCCCGTTAATGACATCGGGCAGGATCAGGGTGTACTCACCGGATGCTGCTGGGGGAACAAGCCCTACGGCTTGCTCCCCCGAGATCCGGGACAGATCGGTCGGCGTGCCCTCATAAGGCGCCGCCGCCACTTGCTCCTGGGTGGTACCTTCGGTATGTACCTGCAGCTTCAGCTCCTGGGACAGAAACCATAGGCCGGCCGTCCCGAACAGAATCCAAGCGAATAAGGTCAGCAATAAGCCTCTTAAGCTATCCATCGTGGTAGAATCTCAGCCGTCGTCTTCGGTCGTTGTCACTGGAGTTGCACCATTCTGAACAAACTCGATGACACGGACCACCCCGTTGACATCGGCATACACCTTAGAGCGGAAAGAAGCGGTCGGGTTGACATAGGAATCAACTTTGGTCTCGTCTTTCATATCACCAATAGTTTTTTTCGTATTACATGCCCCTCCTAACCCTTTTTCAGCCTCGTTTTTGTCATTGGGCCTGTAACATTTGCTAGAAGTTGAACTGATGTTTCCAGCATAAAAACCCGTTTGTGTTTTATTTGTATAAATCAATACCGTAAATTCATCTTTCTTCTCATACCGTTTGGCCGTCTCCACCACCTCCGAGCCCGTCACGATCTGATCGTCATAGGCCGTAAACTCATTCAGATTGCCGGTTGTGTTCACAAGCCCCGACTGGGCCCTCTTGAAATACCCGCTCGAAGCCATGTACACACTGACGCCCGCCGCCACGATTAGCAGCGTCACCAGAATGCCGATGGCCCATTTCAGACCCGTTGATACGTTCTCCATCCTTATCCCGCTCCTTCATCCTATTGGTTTATCTTCTGTCGAACCGAATGCCGTAAACCCGCTCATTGGCGTCCCGCAGAAGCCTGGCATCGAACTTGGCCTGCGGTGGTACATAATGCGCTGCATCGCTGATGTCCAGAATGTCCTCCAAGCTGACATAACAATCGAATCCCGAAGGATTCGTCGCTTGGCACTGAGTCTCACCCCCATTCAAGCTCACTCCGAATTCACTGGCATCGTTATCGATGCGCAAGTAGAAGGCCTGTTTGCCCGAATACTTGCGGTAGGCTGTAATGACGTTGGCTCCGCTCACGATCTGGTTGTCGAAGGCTGCAAACTGGGCGTCCGATATTTGCCTCGCCTGATCGGCGGCTTCCCGGTTGGCCGCAGTCATAATCGGCTTCGTCGTATTCCAGAGCAGGATGCCGGTGCTGATAATGGCCAGGGTGACCAAAAGTCCGATAGACCAGTACAGAAACTTCTCAATATTGCCCATAAGCGCCTCCTTGCTGCGTCAAATGCCGCCCATGATTTTCGACAGCTCGCCTAGCTGGTTGAAGGCCATGTAGCCGAACGGCATTAATAAGTAAATCACGAAGGTCGCCTGCAGGGGCAGGAACCCGATCAGCTTCCCCATACTGGCCTTCCGGCCCACCATCTGCTCGTACATCAGCTTTCGCTGCTCCATGGCGAAGCCCCGCTCCTGCTCAATATCGTCGAAGGCCTTCCGGATCGGGATCAGCTCCGTCGACACCTGCAGCCGGTCGATGATCCGCTCGAAGGAGGGGAACCTCACCTCCTCCTTCAGCCGTTCGAGCGCCTGCCATGGCCCGGACTCGTAATCCATCAGACTGCGGAGCAGCTGCAGCTCGAAAATATAACTGTACCGATGCAGCCATTCGAGCATTTCATAGACGTTGATCCGGGGAATGCCCGACAGCATGCTGACGATGGAATAGAAGCCGTCCACCTCGTTCTGCATTTCCCACCTCCGCATGGAGCGCCTCAGGAACAGCAGCAGGTTCGGCACGAAGTAACCGAGCCAGGCCAGAAGGATCGACAAGAGATAATCCCTCCAGGTAAAGCCGGCCTTCCGGTAGCTAGCCACGTCAGCGGCAATCTCCTTGGCCAGCTGCTCCCCCTCCTGTCCCCCGAGAACGCTGCCGGTCTTCTGCAGCTTCTCCCGAACATACCCCTCCAGGCGGCTCTCCGGCAGCTCCGATCGGATCAGCTCCGCCATCGTCTGTTCTCGAAGCTGCCTTCGCTTCTCCGCCTCCGCCGCATCCTCCGTCTGCTTGCCTACTCCGCTCAGGACCGTTGCCCTCGGATGCAGCAGCCGATCCTTGATGTAGTCGTGCATGTAGAGATGGGCGGCTATTAGGAACAGGAAGACCCCGCAGGCGACCAGCACCTTGTGCAGGTACAGCTCCCGGACGGACTTGCGGGAATTGGCATCCCTAAGCTGCCGCTCTACCCGATAGCGGGCCGGAAGATGCGCTCCGGGAACAAGTCGGTCGATGAAGCTCCGGAGCCACTCCCGCTTCAGCAGCTTCCGCAGCAGCTGCCCCTCCTCCTTAACGGCTTGGGGATTGCCGTCCAGACCCTTGATCATCCGAAGGCCGATGAAGCTGCCCAGGATGAGGCCGTAAAGAATCAGAAGGGAGTAAATCCCCCACTTGGAATCGTAGTAGTCCGCCATCATGGGGAAATTGCTCTCCCCCCACCGCCGCAAAGGATCGATCATGAAGACCGGGGCCACCGCCACGAACATAATGCCGGCGAGAAGGTTATCCAGCTTCTCCCTCCGAATGATGTCCATCCGGATTTCCTCATTGATCTTGCCGAGGCTGCCAAGGAACAGGGACCGCTCCCCGCCCCGGTCTGCGCCGTCGCCATACTCTGCGGTGTTGTAGCTGATCCCGGCCAGCTGGCGCATGTAGCGGTTGGGAGCCACGTCGTAGTACTTCCTCAGCTCATCCTCAGGGTCCACCGCATTCAGCACCTCCGCAATACGGCGGGCGTGCCGGGCTACCAAGGGCTTCGATTTCTCCGCCGCCCGTTCGAAGCTCTCGATAACCATGTGGGTTTGATGATATTCGTGGCGCAGGTCGAGCAGGAGCTCGGATTGGCCGTACAGCAGCTTTTTCTCCGCCCTCCCGATCAACAGGTCGCTCATGACACTCCCAATGTAGACGGCTGCAGCGGCAATGGCCAACCGGGTTTGGAAGGAGGAGGACAGCAGGAAGGCAAAGACCAGGGCCGCAGCAACCGCCGCCACGGTAACCAAGGCAATCTCCGCCGCCTTCTGCCGCACCATCCGCTCATCCCCGGCGTATACAATGACAAGCCTGGAGCGGATTCTTCGGAGCAGCAGCGAGAGCACGGGAATTTCCCGCATGATCGGATACAGCCGCTCCGCCGTTTTCCCGAAGGAACGGGTCTTTTTCTGCTTGGGAAGCAGGGCCATGAGGCGCCGGTACTCCTTGGAGCCCCCCGTCTTCGCCTGGACGACGGCAAGAGCTATCAAGAGAACCGTTAACAGAACCAGAATGCCCCCGATCAAGCCCATCATCAGTACCAATGGATTCATGAGGCTTCCCCCCAGTGAGTCGCGAGGAACCGCCGGAAGGCTACGGCATCCTCTTCATTCATATGAAGCAGCATCTCCCTAACGTTGCGCTCCGTCATCCGGGGACCCGCCACGTAGCGCCCCTCCCTCCACACCACCACATCCTGGTAGCTGAAGGACTTTCGGTCCGTAGACCGTTCGAAATACTCCGTCATCGTCTCCATAAAAGCATCGAGCTTGTCGGGAAGCTCCTCCGCCTCCCGGTACTTCTTGGGATAAGGCACCGTGTCCTCCAGGGGGATGCACTCCGTGATGCGTTCGATATAGCGGTGTCCCGCTTCATTTTTCACCAAGTGAATGTTAAAGCCGATGACGTCCACCACCTGCTTCTCCGCCACCTTCTCGTTGGAGAACACGCCCGTGGCGAGCAGACTGTTCCTAAGCGCGTAGATAAGGTTCGGGAAGGTCTTGGCATGGTGGGTAAAAAGGGTAAAGAGCGAGGCCACCTGAGCCATCTGGATCATCCAGCTGGCGATCGGATGGGAGGCCACCTCCCCCAGAATATTGACCGCACCGTCCGTCTTCTTCTGGGTGTCGAGGCCTTCCTGACCGCTTACCGTCGGCGTTTCCCGGAAAGAGAGAATGTTGCGCTCCGGGTAAATTTTGCGCAGCCGAAGCTCGAAGGCCATCTCCTGGATCCGCAGGTTGAGCGTCCCGTAAATATGGGCCACCATAGCCATAAGCAGCGTCGTCTTGCCCGTCCCCTGTTGGCCGGTAATTCCCGTCACGCGGGCACCCTTCAGCAGGAAGCGGATCATGTCAACGGCCAGCTCCGCATTCTCATCCTTGAGGAGCTCCTCCAGCTCCGCCTTGGAAATATCGAATTTGCGCACGAAGAACGCCCAGCTCTCGGACATCTTGGGCCGCACCACCACAACCCGGCTGCCGTCCGCCATATCGTTGACCATGTATCCGTTGGATTCGTTCAACTGCCCCGGACTGCCGAAGGAATACATGTTCTGGCAGACTCTCTTGAGCTCCAAATCGCTTCCGAAGCTGAGGAAGGAGAGATGGACCGATTTCCCCTTGTAGAAAATCCAGATTCCATCGTAGGCCCTCGGCGGCCGCTGCCGCTGACTTGCATAGCCGTCCAGCTCCAGGGACTGCGCTATATCCGACGGCACTCCGCTGGTTCCGCCGTTCACCCCATCGATGTTCTGATCGCGAATCTCGTCAACGGCCCCGAGCCCTTTGTAGGACTGGTAAACCTGCTGGACGACGATATCGAGCTTATCCTGCATGGACAGAGGAGGAGCCTCCGCTTGATAGATGGCCGTCACATCCTCCCCGGTAATCCGGTAGCCCTTCGATCCATCCGGCAGCTCCCGCAGCCGGTCCAGCTCGTAAGCCTGGATCAGCCTGCTCAGGGCATCCGGACCGTACTTCTTCTGGTAGACGTGAAGCAGGATATCGAACATCTGATGGGGAGTCAGCCGGTCCCTTCGGTCGAAGGGGATCACCCTGTGGATGTTGGTTTCGTTGAACCCGTAGGCCGCCACCAGGATATCCTTCATATAGGCCTTCACATATTTTTTGGAGGCCAGGTCTCCGTGCATGCAGCTCCGCAGGGCCCGCCGCAGCTCATTCTTCCGGGCCTTCTTGCGGTTGAATTCCTCCTCGTTCAGGCTGGAGTCATAGACCGGCGCCGAGATCGCATCCTGCAGGGCCGCCCGTATGAAGTCACGGATATCGTCCAGATTAAATCGGCCTTCATCCGGTGCTTCCCCACCCGTCCGTTTCCTGCGCAGCAGGAGCAGCAGTCCCCCCAGCAGCACCGCAGTGATTAGCAGGATGAGAATAAACTGAATCATACGCCAACCTCCGCGCGGGGGGACAGGGCCAGCTGCTTAAGCAGGTTGTCCCCGGCTTCCCGAAGGGAGGAGATAAAGGAAACCTCCTCGTTGTATTCCAGGAACCCCTGCTTCGCCTGGGTGGCCCGCAGCAAATATTCCACGACCCGCCGATCATTCTGGGCATCCAGAAATTTGGAATTGTAGGGAATGGCGAACAGCTGCTTGGCCGGAACCCGGTACATGCCCGAAATCTTCTTAACCGAGTAGCGGGAATGCCGGTCATACCTCCCCAGAAGATAGAGGTGAGGCTTGCTCTGAAGAGCGGAGGGCCATTCCCTTTTGCCGAAAAAAGGTTCAAGAACCGATACATTCTGATTCAAACTGACCACGATCAGATCGGCGAGCTCCAGCACCGTTCGGGTAAGGCGGTTGTCCTTTCCCGAACCGACGTCGATGAGGGTCAAATCGTAATGGCGCTTTGCCGCTTCCGCCAGAAGAGGCAGAGCCTTCTCGAGACTCTCCTCGTCGCAGGTGGCCGGCCCCTGAAGCAGGTCAAGCCGTCCGAGAATGACGGAATCGGTGTTGTCCCGCAGCCCCTCCGGCGTGAGCATGCCGCAGTTCACGAGCCGCTCCACGGCATCCATCCCCCCCCTTCCATCCAGGAAGGATTCCGCTCCACGGCTGGAGTCCGAGGTTTCGAGGAGGGAGGGACCCTGCTGGGTTTGGGTCACCAGGACCCGCAATTGGTAGTCCAGGGCGAGCATGGCGGCGACGGCCGCCGCATGGCTAGACGTGCCGGCTTGCCCAGGTACCGGTCCCCAGAACGCTGCTATCATGCTCCCACCCCCTTTTGGCCGCATACTGCCACAGCTTCTTCAGGTCCTTCTTCGGTACATGGAACAGATCGATCAGCAGTCCGTTCACCGTCTCGACGAAGTCGGGCTGCTGCCGCTTCAGGGATACCTGTCCGTTATAGATCCAGTCGATTCGGCGGCCAGGGTTGTCCTCGTACTCGTATCTTTGGGCAATGGTCGGTACCCGTCGGTATATATACTTCGGAGTGATGCTGCATGGAGCCTCGACCACCACCAAGGCGTCGAACTCCAGCTCCTTGGCTGCCTGCTCGGCGAATTCAACGGAAGCCCGCTCACAGCTAGTCACCAGTATGAGCTTGTCGAATGTCCCGGACGGCGGGTAGGAGCTGTAATCCCAGACTACCAGCCCCTCCGGCTCGTATTCCGGGGAGAGATGAATGGATACACCGGACGCCTCTCCATCCAAATAGCCGTAGGCTCTCCCGTCGTCCGCTGCAACAGCCGCAGGGATCCCCCTGTAGGCACGCAGCAGGACGGCCAACATCAACACCAAGTCATGCTTATCACAGCTGCCAACTATACCGATTCTCATGCTGCTCTACCCTCCCAACAAATCGGACCCGTCGCTTCGTCCGTCGCTTGCAGGCTTCGGTGCGGCGGGCGAGGTGCCCAAGGACGGAGAGGAAGCGGCGGAATCCTGAGCCGGCGTGCCCGCGCCNGGCCTCACTGTCGCCGCCGGTGCCTTGGACGGGGACGGCTTGATCGTGGTAGCCCCACCCTGAATCTCCTTCATCCTCTGGCCGACTCCGCTTCCTGCCGGAACGCCGGCTCCGACTCGGATTTTTTCGCTCGGCGCCAGCTTGGCAAGCCGGGCGTCCCATTCCTGGCGCACCTGCTTCGCTTCCGCAAAAGCCGCCTTATTCACAATGGCCGGATCCTTCTGAATCGCATCGAGAACCGCCTGGGTCGGAATATAGGTGACCTTCGGCTTCTCCTGGAACTCCGGCTCCACGTATTGAATGGCGTACAGCTCCCCCATGTGGATGTAGGCGTCCACCAGAGCCGACTGCAGCAGCAGAAGCTCCTCCTCGTTAACCTCGAAGAAGGCGGTCTGCTCCTTCGGCTCTACATCCGCGAGGGTTTTCTTGGCCACTACAATGTAGTCCTCGCCGGTCGGAAAGACGATTCGGACATCCACGACATCCCTCTTCTGAATGCGCAAAGGAAGCTTGATGTACTCGGTCTCCTGCTTCCTGGTGGAGGGCTCAAGCGCCTCGGCCGAACGCAATATGGCGGATGTAACGGAGGTTCCGGCCGCTGCGTCGATTTTGATGATTTTACCGATAAGGTCCTCTTTCTTGGCTATCACGTTGGCGGGTGTAAAATAGGCCGGAAGCTTCTCTTCCCGGATATCCCCTTCGCTCAGAACGGAGCCGGCTTTGATGTCGGATGTCAGAACATATCCTTTTTTGGATTCATCCTTGTATCGTTGAAGGTCCTTGCTCTTCTCTGCAAGCTGCCTCTCGAAGGAGGCTCTCTCATTCACAAGCTTGGCATGGTAATACCTGTAGCTGGCAAACCAGACCCCTGACGTGAGAATAGCGACCAATACCCCGGATAGAATCGAATACATTGCGACCTTCTTGTTTCTACGGATAGCCACGGTTTGAAGCTCCTTTGCGCGTTATCTGTAAGGATAGGCGGTGCGGCTCTCGCGGGCCTGCCTCCGCATTCTCTCTTCTTCTCTGCGTCTCTCTTCCTCTTCCCTGCGCTGCCGCTCCTCGGCCTGGCGAAGCTCGTTCGCATGCTGATTCAGACTCGTTTCAATGGCCGACACCGTGCTTCGGAACCTCTCCATGTCCCGAATCCAATCCCGGCAGTTCTCCTCGAATTCCTCGCCGCCCATCCCCTTCCAGATGGCTTCACGGCCGCGAATGGCACTCTCCATCTGGCGCTTGCAGGTGTCGGCCTGCCGAATCAGCGAGGCGCAGCTTCGGGCGTAGCCGTATACGGTGCTTGAAGTTACCATTTCCCATTCCCTCCTCCAGTCTGAAAAAGAAGATTCCCCCTGCCGCCTGCCGTCCCTATCCGTCGGCCCCGGGGGTGAAGGTTAATCCGACCACAAGGAGAAGGAAGGTGGCGAATAAGACGATTCCGACAATTCCCCACACTTTAACGTTCCTTCGGAGCAGCTTCTTTTCTGCCCGAAGCAGCTCCATGACCCAACGAACGGCCTGCTGATCGGGGTAAAGGGGGTCTTGATGCTCCGGAAGAAGGGAAGCCTGAAGCTGTGGGAAGTCCTTGGCCAGCTTCTGGAGGACCTCCACCCGCCCGTTCTCCAGCAAGAGCCTGCACCTTCGCAATTCGTAAGGGCCGAGGGTATTCAGCTTCTCTTTGAGCAGCTCGTACTTCCACATGGAGCCGCTGCCGACAAGCAGCGGGATCTGGGTGTTCCACCAGAGCTCCAAGGCGGGGGTTCCCTTCCGGTCCTCGTGGATATCCAGCCACAAGAGGATATGAGTGAATCCGCCGGTCAGAAGCTCCGACAGGTTCCACACGTAGCCCCTTCGGCAGAAGGTAACTCCCTCATACTCGAACATCTTGGAGGTTAGGTCCTCCTTTTCCCCGTCGAAGACAATTTGCTCCAGGGAGCTGATTTCCGGCCGATCGTCGCCGCACACGAGAGGCTTCCAGCCCGCCTGCGCAAGGCTGGCCGCCAGAAGGAAGACGGCGGCGCCGACATCCTCCTCGCCTCCCGCTCCGCATATCCCGATTTGTAGGGGGATATGCGAGGAGACGGCAGCCGAACCTACCGTTGCGGCAGAGGAGCTGTATTTCGCCTCAGCTTCGGCAAGCTCCGGGTCCTCCTCCCCGGAGGCTGCCAGTAGCGGTGCAGGCTCGCGGGGAATCGTAGGGTTCCTGACCGCCGTCTCCGGTCGGGACAGCTTATCGTCCTTCGTGTAATCTGCAATCTCCGGGCCTGTGCCGGGCTCACCGGCCACCACCGCAGTCCGCATCGGCCGGAATAGAGAGAGCAGCCTCGATTCCGGCTTACCCAGAACGCTATAGTAATCCCTGGTGGTTTTTCGTTCCCGAATCCAGGTCAGCACTTCCTCCGTTCGGAAGTCGTCCGTGAACTGCAGGTCATGGACCCCCAGGTGGACCATCGTGCGGATGAACTCCACATCCCGCTCCAGCATAGGCTCCAGCTGAACGATAAACCTAGTCCGCTTCAGCACCTTGCGAACCCGGGCCATCTGCCTCGTTATTTCATTCGGGTCCGGCGGATGGCGCAGCCCAGCCCCGCCCTCGATAATAACCGTAGCAGAGGCATCCACCGTTTTGCTCTTGAGCGATTCAACCAGTCCGTCCCAGGAGGTGCCGGTCCCTGTAACCTCATACCCTTCGTTTTCAAGCGTACGGGATAGCAGCATCAGAAGGTCCGGGCATGCGACAAGATGTACTCGTCTGGACAACTTACTCCACCTTCATTTCATCAATGAATCGTACTATGGCTCCTTCCGTGCAGGACAACCGGGCTAGAGTATCCCGACTCCCCGCCTTTACCCATTGTCCACTCCAGGAATACACTTCCATCGCCCCTTCGTCAGGATAGGAAGCCGGAAGCCAACAGGCAGTCCTCAGAAGCTCCGCCAGCTTGCCAAGGGATAGATCCAGGGGAACCTCCAAATCCATGCTTCTTGTTTCATTGCCTTCGTACCGCACGGTTATGACGGCGTCCAGGTCCATACCCTCACCCCCTGATATCGAAGCTTCAAGCTATATTTACCCATACGGACAGCTCCTCCATGGCAGCCGGGAAGGGGAGGGAGGACCATCCGGACAGCTCAGCCTGCTCCTCCTCCAAATCATCCACCTTCCACATCCGCCCCCGGTGAATCAGAATGGACAGCTCCCGGGTTACCGCCTGCTCCTCTCCCTTGAATTCCAGCTTCAGCAGAGAAGCCAGCTTCCAAGGCTCCCCTTCGACCGAAGGGGTCAGCAGCTGCTCCAGCAGCCTGCCCGGAGGGGGAAGCTCCTCGGAAGGCCCGTCGCCCTCCACCAAGGGGAATCGCTCCACCATGCGAACCTGCATCTCTTCTTTGCCGTACAACGGTTGGATTACGAAGGTAGAGATGTCTCCCTCCATCACCATAACCATGTCATAATACTGCTCGCCCTCCTGAAAATAATAAATCTTCTCTAGAACGGCATCTCCTTGATACAGAAACTGTCCGTAATAAGAACTGCAGGAGGAAGCTGCCGTCACAAAAAGCCTCAAGGTGCGAGGCATACGGGCTACTCCGTCCAAGCCGCATTCCAGAAGCCCCTTCGCCTCCAGCTGCTGCCGGGCTGCATCCATAACGGCCCTCAGGCCGGCCTCCGATAGCGTATCCCATCCGGCATCCAGTCCCGGAAACCTCTCCCCCCCAAGCAGCACGGTCAGAAAAAGAAGCTCCCCCGCCGTCAGCTTAAAGGTTTCCCTGCCTTTTTCCACTGCGATGCTTTCCATCTTCCTGTCTGCCATTCTTCGTATTCCTCCCGGTTTACTTTAATGGGAAGGCAGCTTAACCTTGATCAGCCGTTCTTCCAGGAATAACAGGCCTTCTCCTTCCCGCAGCGAACGATTCGGCTCCCATTCCGGTTTCTCGCCGATCCGAGGCAGGAAGGGCAGATGCTGTCCCGGCCTTCCCCCTACCGTAAGAGCACAGGGCCCGCTTATTAAGGCCCCCGCCAGGGTGGAGAGGAGCTGCAGACGATTCAGTTCATCCGCCTCCGAACCGATGAGGAGCAGGACCCCGAGCTCCATACCGTAACGTGCGATTCGTTCCAGATGACCCAAGGATTCTTCTTCCATGCATTCAATGGCCGGAAGCAGCCTTGGAATGCAGAGTATTTGCAGAGGGTAATGGGCCATCGTGTAGTCCGCCTCCCGTATAGGGCCGTCGGCGGATTCCGCGGCTTTCCTTACCGCGTTCTTCCGGCTCTGGAGCTCTTCCACCAACGACCGGGTGTACTCGAGGAAATGCTCTTTGTCCGTTATGTACTCCATAGGGGGGCCGCCCATTACGGCTAACCCGCTGCCTTCGGTCTGGAACACCGCTGTCCGGCTGTTCGGGATAACCCGAGTCAAGGCGCTTAGCCAGTATCCGAGCAGCTCCAGGTAGGCAACCTCCTCCCCATAGTAAGACAACAGGCAGCTGTGCGCTCGGGAAAGCTCCAAACATACAGGCTGCATGGTTTCCAGTTCGAAGCCTAACGGGAATGCAGTGGCCGGAGGCCCGTCGAAGCCGCTGTTACGGAAAGCGTCCATCAGCTGCTCCAGGGATACTTGCTCCGGG
>JGI12273J12029_10241292_pt1 | contig 11806 bp, 2 predicted proteins | sample SoiCrureplicaC0C_FD_12029 | JGI IMG/M metagenome (IMG submission 12029) | reverse complement strand
GGCACTGTCAGCGGTCGTCTCCTGCGGATGACGCAGCAAGGAGATGGCGGAGGCGCTCGTCTGGTCGTCGGCGCACTTGCGGGCGAACGTGGCGAGCGCGTTGCCGGGGCCGACTTCGACGAGCACCGTATCCGGTTCGGCGAGCAAGGTCTGCACGCCCTCGGCGAAGCGGACGGTGCCGAGCAGGTGCTGGCCCCAGTAGGCAGGGTCGGTCGCTTGTTCAGCGGTGATCCACGTGCCGGTCACGTTCGAGACGAACGGCAGCTGCGGGGCGTGACGTGGCAGTTGGCGCACTTCTTGCACGAATTCCTCGACCATCGGCGCCATCATCGGCGAATGGAAGGCGTGCGAGGTGTGCAGGCGGCGGACTTGGTGGCCTTGTTCGCGGAGGGTGTCGGCGAACGACTGGGCCAGCTCGTCCGGGCCGGCGATGACGCACATCTGCGGCGCGTTGATCGCGGCGATGACGAGGCCGTCTGGCAGCAGAGTGCGCAGGTCGGCTTCGGCAAGCGGTACGCTCCACATGGCACCGGTCGGCATCGCTTGCATGAGGCGGCCGCGCAGGGCGACTACGCGGAGCGCGTCCGGTAGGGAGAAGACGCCCGCGAGACAAGCGGCGACATATTCGCCGATGCTGTGCCCGAGCATGGCGCGCGGTTCGATACCGATCGAGAGCAGCAGCTTCGCGAGGGCGTACTCGATCGCGAAGAGCAGCGGTTGGGCGACGGCCGTTTGGTTGAGCTGCTGGGCTTGTTGCTCCTGCTCCTGCCCAGATGCTGGGTAGAGCAGCGCACGCAGGTCGGTTGCCACATGCGGGCGCAGGTGCGCGAAGCATTCGTCCAGTGCTGCTTGGAAAATGGGCTCGGTCTCATAGAGGCCGCGCCCCATGTTGAGGTACTGCGAGCCTTGGCCGGAGAAGAGGAAGCAAACGCTCTTCGCAGCATCGTCGCCTTCTGCATACGCGATCGCATCGCGAGCAGGCAGGGTCAGCTGCGCAATTAGCTCGTCGCGGGTGGCCGCTGCGAACGAGAGGCGGTGCGAGAACTGGGTGCGAGCGGTCTGGAGGGTATAGGCGATGTCCGCGAGGCTGACGTCCTCCTCCGCTTGCACGTAGTCGAGCAAGCGGTCGGCAGCGCGCTGCACGGCCGCTTCGCTTTTTGCTGACAGCACGAACAGTTGCTGGGCGCGGTTGGGCGCGCTGGATGCTTCTGTCGGCGGCGCTTCTTCGAGCACGACGTGCGCGTTGGTGCCGCCGATGCCGAAGGCGCTGACCCCCGCGCGACGCGGGGCGTTGTGCGGCTCCCATTTCGTCAGCGCTGTATTGACGACAAACGGGCTGTTCGCGAAGTCGATGGCCGGGTTCGGGCGTTGAACGTGCAGCGTCGGCGGCAGTTCGCGGTGCTGCAAGGCGAGGACTGTTTTGATAAAACCAGCCACGCCGGCAGCAGCGTCGAGGTGACCGATGTTGCTCTTGACCGTGCCGATGCGGCAGAAGCCTGTTTCGTCCGTATCAAACGCTTGGGTCAAGGCTTCGATCTCGATCGGGTCGCCGATCGGTGTGCCCGTGCCATGCGCTTCGATGTAGGTGATCGTGGTCGGGTCAACTTCGGACATTTTATGGGCCGTCCGGATCACGTCCGCTTGGCCGCTGGTGCTCGGGGCGGTGTAGCCGACTTTGTCATGGCCGTCGTTGTTGATCGCCGAGCCTTTGACGACAGCGTAGATGCGGTCGCCGTCAGCCAGCGCGTCGCTCAGTCGCTTCAGCACGACCACGCCTGCTCCGTCGCCGAAGATCGTGCCGCTCGCCGCTTCGTCGAAAGCACGGCAGTGGCCGTCGGGGGAGAAGATCATGCCTTCCTGGTGCAGATAGCCCGCCGTGTGCGGCAAGTTGATCGAGACGCCGCCCGCCAGCGCGATGTCACATTCGCCGCTGAGGAGGCCCTGGCAAGCGAAGTGGATGGCGACGAGCGAGGTCGAGCAGGCCGTCTGGATCGTCACACTCGGGCCTTTTAAGTTGAGCTTGTAGGAGATGCGGGTCGCGAACGACGGGTCGTTCAAGTGCAGCGCTTGGAATCGCTCAGACGGGCTCTTCGTCGGCGAGAGGTGCCGGGCGAGCCAGTAGAGGTTGTTCGTGGCACCCGCGTAGAGCCCAACCAGATGAGAGGAGCGGTCCGCGACGTGGCCCGCGTCCTCTAGCGCTTCCCACACGCATTCGTGGAACACGCGGAACTGCGGGTCGAGCATCTCTGCTTCGCGCGGGGAGTAGTCAAAAAACTCGTGGTCGAACGACTCCACGTCGTGCAAACGGCTTTTGGCTTTGACATAGTTCGGGTGGCGGAGCATCTCGGGCTCGACGCCAGCGGCGAGCAGTTCTTCGTCGGTGAAGGTGGTGATCAATTCGTTGCCTTGGCGCAGGTGTTCCCAGAACGCGCGCAGATTCTGCGCGCCGGGGAAGCGGCCGGACATCCCGACGACGGCGATCTCCAGCCCGGTTTCGTTCGATTGTTCGTATGCGTCTGACACGTTGCCACCTCTTTTCTGGCCAATTTATCTACGTCTGTTCATCCGTTGTTTCAGGCGGTTCTTGCCTTCGTCGAGCTTCGTGCTCCGGTCGACAGCTGGCGTTTCGGCCGCTTCGGCAGGGCGGAGGGCTTGGGCCAGCGAGCGCACGGTCGGGTAGGTGAAGAGCGTGGTCACGGGGAACTCGACGCCGAGCTTCGTCTGGAGCTTGCCGTTCAGCTGGACGAGGTCGAGCGAAGATGCGCCGAGTTCAAAAAAGTTGTCGTGCACGCCAACGTTCTGCAGGCCGAAGAAGGACTCGATGACTTCGGTGACCGTCTGCTCGATCTCACGGAGCGGGGCGGTCAGTGTGGACGTCCCGGTCCCGGGCGTCTTTTCCGCAGGGGAGGGGGTTCCGGCCTTGGTGAGATCGAGACGGTGCTTGTCCGCCATGCGCTGCGTGAGATCGTGGGTGGAGATCATCACTTGCGGTGCGCGGTGGGTGAGCAGGCGTTCGAAGACCTGTGCGCCTTCCTCGGGGGTCAGGCGCAGTTCGTTCAGCGTCGCGAGATGCGCGGCGTTGCCTTGGAGCTCCCAAGCAGCGGCTGCTTCAAGCTGGGCAGCGGCCGCCATGCCCACGTCGGCCCAACCGTCCCAGTTGACGGCGATCGCGGGCACCCCTTGGGCTTGCAGGTGGTGTGCGGCGGCGTTCAGGTAGTGGTTCGCGGCGCAGTAGCCGACCTGCCCGATGGGGGCGGTGACGGTGGCGAGCGAGGAGCAGAGCAGCAGGAAGTCGAGGTCGACGCCCGGTTGTTGCAGGGCAGCTGTCAAGGCGAGCGTGCCTGCGAGTTTGGGTTCGAGGACGCGCGTCTCCAGCTCGGGCGAACGGCGCATGATCAGCGCACCGTCCGGTACGCCAGCGGCGTGGATGACGCCGTGGAGAGCACCGAAGCGTTCGGTGACGTGACGGACGATCTCCTCCATGCGGGCACGGTCGGCTACGTCCGCTTGTAGGATGAGCACTTCTGCACCGGCCGCCTCCATCTCCCGCAGGTGGGCGATACGATCTGACACCGGGTCGGCGGTGCCGTGTGCAGCGATCCAAGCGTCCCATTCGGAGGGCGCTGGGAACGACGAACGGGCGGTGAAGACGAGTTTCGCACGCGTCTTCTGCGCGAGGTGCTGACCGAGGGTCAGGCCGATGCCGCCGAGACCGCCGGTGAGGAGGTAGGTTCCCCCTTCACGGAGAGCGGGTGCCTCGGAGAACGAGGCGGGTTTGAACGTTTGGACGAAGCGGTGTGTGCCTCGGCAAGCGACGACTTCTGCCCCGGTGGGGGCGAGGATTTCGGTTGCGAGTGCGTGGATGACACGCGTGCGGCGCGTTGTGTCGCTCGGCAGGACGAGGTCGAGGCAAGTCGCTTCGAGGTGCGCGTATTCAGCCGGGATGACTTGGCAGGCACCGAGCAGGGTTGCCCGCAGGGGGTCGAGGTCTTCGTCCCCGGTCACGTTGAGCATTCCGGTGGCGCAGGCGTAGAGTTTGACGGCAGCTGCGCGGTCTTGGCCGCCGAGGGCGCGCGCCAGTGCCAGCAAGTTGAGGTAGCCGGCTGCTAGCACTTCATCAGGCGTGCCTTCCGCGAGGCCGCCAGTATGTACGAGCGTGGTGACCGTTTGACCTGCGGCGTGCAAGGTCGCGAGCAATGCGCTGTAGTGCGCTTCGTCGCCCAGCGGTGCTTCCACCACGTCCGCTCCTGCAGCGCGCAGGTGTTGCGCGAGTGCGGGACCGACGCCGGAGGTCGGATCGAGCAGCACGAGGCAGGTGCCCGCGGGGGCCGTCTGCGGTGCAGCGGTCGGTGCCCGCTCATAGGACGGAGTGTAGAACCACTCGTCCAGCGCGGCCCGGCGTTGTGGCGCAGAGCCAGCGGTCGAGCGGTTGCGGACCATCTCCAGACCTTTCAGCGGATCGGATGGCATGTCCAGCCAGTACCGCTCATCGGCGAACGGGTAGGTCGGCAGCGACACGCGATGGCGGTCGCGCAGGCCCTCTAGCTCCGACAGCTGTACGGCGATGCCTGCTACCCACAAACGACCGATCGCCTCGATAAAATAGGCGTGGTCGTCGTGCCCGTCTTGCGGATGGGGCAGGAGCGGCAGGACCAGGTGGCGGGTGGTGCGAGCGGGGTGTTTGCGCAGGAACGTGCAGAGCGCACGGCCGGGGCCGACTTCGAGAAACGCGCCCGTCGCCTCCTGCAACAGCTCCGCCACGCCATCTGCAAATCGCACAGCACCGCGCAGTTGTTGCGCCCAATACGTGGGGTCGGTCGCTTGGGCAGGGGTGATCCACGTGCCCGTGACGTTGGAGAGGAACGGGATCGTCGGCGGCTGTAGCGCGATGGCGCGAACGGCTGCTTCGAAGCGTGCGAGCATCGGCTCCATCATCGCCGAGTGGAAGGCGTGCGATGTGTGCAGCTTCCGTACCGCATGACCCGCTGCTTCCAGCTCGGCTGCCAAGCGGTCGATGGCTGCGACGGGGCCGGAGGCTACCGTCATGTTGGGCGCGTTGATGGCCGCCAGCGACAGGTCGTCGCCGAGCAGCGGCAGCAACTCCGCTTCCGACAGCGGTACGCTGAGCATTGCGCCCGGCGGCATCTCCGCCATCAGGCGGCCGCGCAGGACGACCAGTTGCACGGCTGCTTCCACGGGGAAGACGCCTGCTAGGCACGCGGCCACATACTCGCCGATGCTGTGTCCAATCATCGCGGTCGGGCGGATACCGAGCGCATCCAGCCAGCGAGCCAGCGCATATTCGAGCGCGAAGAGCAGCGGCTGGGTGAGCTCCGTGTGGCGCAACCGCTCGTTGGCTGCCTCTTCCGCGCCCCGTGCCGGGAAGAGCACCGTCTTCGGATCGAAGCCGAGCAGCGGCGTCAGGAGCGTCAGCACGCTATCGAGCTCGGCGCGGAACTTCGGTTCGCGCTCATAGAGCTGGCGCCCCATCTGCGCGTACTGCGAGCCTTGCCCGGAGAAGAGGAAGGTCAGCGGGCGAGCGGACGTGTCGGCCAGCCCGGTCGGCAGCGCCGTAGGATCGGCGAGTTTCGCCAGCGCTTCCTCCCGGGTTGCCGCGACGAACAGGCGACGGTGGGGGAAGTGTTTACGACCGACGAGCAGCGTATGGGAGATGTCAGCGAGCGGTGGGAGCTGACTTTTTTGTAAAAAGTCCTGTAGGCGTGCGGTGCTGCGGTCTAACGCAGCTTCTGTCTTCGCCGAGATCAGGAACGGGAGTGGCGTGGTCTCATCCGCACCGGCAGTCGGCTGTTCAGGAACAGACGGCGCCTCCTCGACGATCACATGCGCGTTCGTGCCGCCGATGCCGAACGAGCTGACCCCAGCACGGCGCGGGCCGCGGTCGGCCGGCCACGGTTGAAGCTGGTCGATGACGCGGAACGGCGAGTTGGCGAAGTCGATCTTCGGATTCGGGCTCGTGAAGTGCAAGCTCGGCGGCAGTTCCTTGTGGTGCAGGGCGAGTACCGTTTTGATCAGACCCGCGATGCCTGCTGCTGCATCGAGGTGGCCGATGTTGGTTTTGACCGAGCCGATGCCGCAGTATTGGGTCTCCTCTGTGCGGAAGGCGAGGCGCAGAGCTTCGATCTCGACCGGGTCGCCGAGCTTCGTGGCGGTGCCATGTGCTTCGACGTAGGTGATCGAGGTGGGCTCGACGCGGGCGAGGCGTTGCGCGGCGCGGATCACCTCGGCTTGCCCTTCGATGCTCGGGGCGGTATAGGCCATTTTGCGCGTGCCGTCGTTGTTGATCGCCGAGCCTTTGATCACGGCGTAGATGTGGTCGCGGTCGGCGAGGGCTTGTTTCAGCGGTTTGAGGACGACTGCGCCAACCCCTTCCCCGCCTACGGTGCCACCTGCTTCGGCATCGAACGCCCGGCAGTACCCATCCGGCGAGTGAATCATCCCCTCGCGGTAGAGGTAGCCATTCTCGTGCGGCACCATCACAGTCGCGCCGCCGGCGACGGCGATTTTGCAATCACCGGTCAGCAGGGCGCGGCAGGCGAGATGGACGGCGACGAGCGACGTGGAGCAAGCCGTGTCGACAGAGACGCTCGGGCCGCGCAGCCCGAGTTTGTGGGCGAGGCGCGTGTTCATGAAGTCCTTGTCGGTCAGGGAGAGGGCGGCGAACTGCTCGGCCGAGTCTTCGGATCGCGACAAGAGCGACATCAGCTGCCAGTAGAGATTGGCCGAAGCGCCTGCGAACAGGCCGATCCCGCCCTTGTGCGCCTCCGGGTCGTAGCCGGCATCTTCCAGCGCTTCGTGCACGCACTCGTGGAAGAGGCGCATCTGCGGGTCCATCACTTCTGCTTCGCGCGGTGTGTAGCCAAAAAAGGAAGCGTCGAAGCGGTCAACATCGTCCATGATGCATTTGGCTTTGACATAATTCGGGTTCTGGAGCAGGTCGCGGTCGACGCCTGCCGCCAGCAGTTCCTCATCGGTGAAAAAAGTCACCCCGGCGCGGCCCTGCTGCAAGTTCGACCAGAACTCGCGCACGTTGCGCGCCTTCGGGAACCGGCCCGCCAGGCCGATTACGGCGATCTCCAGACCCGTACGCGCCGGTTGCTTCGTTGCCTCACTCATCGTCTGCCACCTCAAACATGTGCAAGTTGTCTTCCATCAGGTCTAGTGCGTCATCGGCGGAGCGTTCTGCTTCGTCGAGGCTCTGGTCGCGTGTTGTTTCGTCCGCAGGCAGAGCCAGATGTTCAGCCAGCGCGTGGATGGTGGTGAAACGGAACATCTGCACGACCGGAATCTCCCGCAGGAACTCCTCGTGCAGGCGGTTCGAGAGCTGGAGCACCTTGAATGAGGTGCCGCCGAGGTCGAAGAAGGTGTCGTAGACGCCGATTTTCGACGACTCGATCTCTAAGATCTCCGACCAGATCGCCACCAGCCGGCTCTCGATCTCGTTGCGCGGCGCGACATAGTCAGCCACCGCGGTCAGCAAGCTGCGCGGGTCGGGCAAGGCGTTGCGGTCGAGCTTACCGCTGACGTTCATCGGCAGTTTATCGATGCGGACGATAAACGGCGGCACCATGTAGGACGGCAAGGTCAGCGCCAGCCGCGCCTTCAGGTCGCCTGCGTCGATCTCGTGCGCGGAGACGAGGTAGGCGCATAAGTAACGCTCGCCGCTCGTATCGGCGCGGTCGATCACCACCGCGTCGGTGAAGCCACAGGCTTCGGCATGGTCGCGCAAGGCGTGTTCGATCTCCGGCAGCTCGATCCGGTAACCGCGAATCTTGACCTGCTGGTCGATGCGGCCGAGGTATTCGATGTTGCCGTCCGCCCGGAAGCGCGCGAGGTCGCCTGTGCGATACAGCGTCTCACCGGGGTGGTACGGGTCTTGGATAAACCGCTCCTGCGTCAACTCCGGGCGGTTGAGGTACCCGCGCGTGACGCCGTCGCCGCCGATGCACAGCTCGCCCGGCACGCCGATTGGGAGCAGGTTCGCCGCTTCATCCAAGATCAAGATGCGTTCGCCCGCTAATGGCTTGCCGATCGGGATCGCAGCACCGTCGGTTAGATCGGCGGCGGTCAGGTCGTACGCGCTCGATTGCACGCAGCATTCGGATGGGCCATACGAGTTGGTGATCACAGGCGGATGGGCTGTGAATTTTTGCAAAAAAGTACGCGCTACGTCGCCGGGCAGTGCTTCCCCGCCGATCATCAAGCGTTTGAGGGCGAGTCCGGTTAACGGACCCTCACCTGCGCTCTCCAACATCAGGCGGAGGTGAGAAGGCGTGCCGTCGGTCAGGTCAATCTGCTCGTCGCGGTAGAAGCGAAGCAACTGGCCGCCGTCGATGCGCACGTCGCTCGGCACCACGTACAGGGCATGACCGAGCAGCAGCGCCGGGAACATCATCTGCACGGTCGCGTCGAAGACGAACGGGGCGACGGTGGCGACTTTTTGCTGCGGCGGGTGTTGGCGATAGACGCGCTCGTGCAGGGCGTAGACCAAGCTGACGACGTTGCGGTGCTCGACGAGTACGCCCTTCGGCTTGCCTGTGGAGCCGGAGGTGTAGATCGAGTAGGCGAGATCGGTCGGGCCGCTGCGCAGCGGCACGTTGTCACGCGAGGTAGGTGTTTCGGCGAGGGCCGCTGCCAGATCGAGCACGGGGCACGGTACATTCCAGTCGGCCACCAGCGTGGCATCGCCGAGCAGCAACACCGCTTCACTGTCGGCCAGCATGTAGGACGCGCGCTCCGCCGGAAACTCCGGGTCGAGTGGCAGATAGGCAGCGCCTGCCTTCAGCACAGCGAGGATGCTGACGACCATGCGCTCATCGCGCTCGGCCAACAGCGCCACGATGCGGTTCGGGCCTGCACCGTGACGGATCAGGGCGTGGGCGAGCTGGTTGGCGCGCTCGTTCAGTTCGCGGTAGGTGAGCACCGTATCGCTGTGGACGACCGCGACGGCGTCTGGCGTGCGCGCCGCTTGTGCTTCGAACAGCTCTTGCACGGTCGCCTGCCGGGGGAGCGTGGCGGCGTAGGCGTCGTTGTGGGGGTTGAACGTCTCGAGCAAGAGACGTTTTTCCCCCTCACTGAGGATGTCGAGGCGGTCGAGGGGCTCGTCGGGGCGGGCCAATGCGCTGGTTAACAGCTGCAAGAGGTGCGAGACATAGCGCTCGACTGTGGCCTGCGAATAGCGATGTGCATCGTAGGTCACGCGACCGGTCATCTGGCCGGAAATGCTGTGAAACAGGAAGGTGAGGCTCGGGTCTGCGCTCTCCAGATAGCGCTCGTCCTGCAGATTCTCCAGCAACACGGCCGCATCGAAAAATGGGGAGTGCCCGCCTGCCGCCGAGAGCTGCAACTGCTCGGCGAGTACGGCCATCGGGTAGCTCTGGTGTTCGACCGCTTCGGTGAGGGCGTGACGCACTTGGGTCAGCAGGTCTTTGAACGTGGGTTGTGGCGGGAGCGATGCTCGCAGGGGGAGTACGGTGTTCAGGTAGTCGCCTGCGACCTCTTGGCGGAGGATCGATGTGCCGACGACCAAGTCGCGGGCACCGCTGTATTTGGCCAGTACGCCCATGACGCCGCTGATCAAGATCATCAGCAGACGGGCTTCCGACCCGTTGCTGACCTTCAACAGCGCGGCATGCAGCGGCTCTGGGCATTCGAATTCGTAGGTGGCATCGGCCGACCCTTGTGTGCTGCGCGCGAGATCGTCCGCGGGGAACTCGCCCCGCGTGAACGATCCGGCCAGCTGATGCAGCCAGTAGTCGCGCTCTTTCGTCTTCTGATGAGCGGCTACCGATAACTGCTCCCAACCGATTGCTGTGCTCATTGCGTCAGCCTCCTCTCTCTGTCTGTTCTGTCAAACGCTTAGAATCCAAAATCATCGCCGTCATCGGCCAGCAGCCCGCCCTGAGGATCGACGAGGCTGTGCGAGATGCGGATGTCACGGAGGCGCAGGTCGGGATTCGCCAGCACTTGGGCGAGAATTTCCCGCCAGTAGCCGATGAACCGTTCGATGGTGTGCGCGGTGAACAGCTTGCTGCTGTATTCGATCATGAACGCCAGCTGGTCGTCCGACTCGTTGGCCATGAGCAGCAGGTCGAATCGCGAGACGGGGTGCTCGTAGTCGTAGGCTTGGAGTTGCAGCCCGGCGATCTCCAGCACAGGCGTGTCCATGTTCTGGAGGGCAAACGCGACGTCGAACACCTGGTGGCGGCTGAGGTCGCGCGGCAGGGCCAACTGCCCGACCAGCTCTTCGAACTGGCAGTCCTGATGTTTGAACGACTGTAGCGTGTTGGACGCCAGCTGTTGGAGGAACTCGCGGAACGTCAGGTCGCCCAGCGGTTCGTTGCGCAGGGCCAGCATGTTGACGAAGATGCCGATGATCGGCTGCAGGTCAGGGTGCGAACGTCCGGCGATCGGTACGCCGACGACGATGTCCTCCTGCCCGCTCAGCTTGGCGAGGAACACGTTGTAGAGAGCGAGCAGCGCCATGAAGAGCGTGACTTCTTCGCGGAGCACGAGGCTCTTCAGCTGTTGCGTCTCCTCGGCTCCGACCGCGAAGCGGATGCGGCCGCCGTCGAAGCTTTTCAACGGGGGACGGGTGTGATCGTAGGGCAGGTGGAGCGTCGGGAGATCGGTCAGTTTCTCGATCCAGAACGCGCTGTGTTTCTGCCCGTCTGCGGCAAGGGCGCGACTGTTCTGCCAGTAGGAGAAGTCCTTGTATTGAAGCTTCAGCGGCGGCAGGTCTTGGCCGTCATAGAGCGCCATGAAATCGTAGACGAAGATGTCCTGCGACAGGCCATCGGAGACGATGTGATGCATGTCGAGGAGCAGGACGTGTCCTTCGTCACCCAGTTGGATCAGTCCGGCGCGCATCAGCGGCGCCCGGTCGAGCGCGAACGGCTTCGTAAAGGAGCGGATCAACGCGTGGGCCTGCTCGCGGATCGCAGCAGGCGAATCGCCAGTGGTCGCGAGGTACTCGATGGCGAAGTCGATCGCTGCTGCGTCATGGACCTTCTGCATCGGGACGCCGTCGACGACGACGAACGATGTGCGCAAGCTCTCATGCCGTTCGATCAGCGCCCGCATCGTCGCTTCAAACCGCGCCCGGTCGAGCTCGCCGGCTAGGTAACCGACGGTGATCTCGTTGTAGCCGGTGTGGTCGGGCTCCATCTGCTGGGCCAAGTACAGGCGCTTCTGAGCAGAGGAGAGCTTGTAGTAGTCCTGTTGCGGGGCGGGCTCGATCGACAGGTAGTCCGACTTGTCCGCTTGGGCAACGTAGGCAGCGAGCTGCTGCATGGTCGGCATCTCGAAGAAGTCGGGCAGCGCGATCTCGACGCGCAGTTCCTTGTGGATGGCGGAGACGACGGTGATCGCCTTCAGCGAGTCGCCTCCCAGTTCGAAGAAGTCGTCCTGAACGCCGAGCTGGTCGATGCCGAACAGCTCCTGCCAGATCTCGGCGAGCTTCGTTTCAATGTCGCCCTGTGGGGCGATGTAGGCGGTCGAGAGGCGCGGGCGCTCGTAGCGCTTGTCGCCGCGCTTGGTCGCTTCCGCTTCCTCACGGCCTTCGAACGTGACCCATTTCGCCAGACGTGCGTGCAGATCGCCCGTAGAGGTGATCACTTGGCCGACATCGCCGAGCGCGAGGGCGCGGTGGAACACGTCCTTGCCTTCCTCTGGCGTGATCAGCAGTTCAGCCAGCGAGGCACCAACGCCTGTGACCGGGGTCTGCTCCTCATGGAGCTGCCAGCCGTCGAAGTTCAAGCTCAGCCATGGCATCGGGCGTGTACGGTTG
>JGI12273J12029_10032837_pt1 | contig 11806 bp, 13 predicted proteins | sample SoiCrureplicaC0C_FD_12029 | JGI IMG/M metagenome (IMG submission 12029) | reverse complement strand
ACTCTTTCTCTCATAGAGGCTCCGTCAGTTGACTAGAAACACGAGCGCAACGGCCCCAAGCATCACGGTCGGTACGCTGACCAGCCAGTTGCGGTACTTGAACAGGTACACCTGCAGCAAGCCGAGCGTCGGCCCGACGATGAACCACGGCCAGAGTGATGACATGAGCGACCACCCCTCCAGTACCGCGACTTGCAGGACGCCGCCGCAGACGAGCAGCGTGCCGCCCAGCCAGAGCAGAGCGGCGCTCAGCAACCGGTTCGCGCCTTGGAATGCGGCAAACTGACAGAACAGCGCGAGGGCCAGCACGAAGACCGGCCAAACCTGCTGCAGCGACAAGAGGTTCAGACCGTGCATGGCCAGCAACACCCCGGAACCGATGAGAAACATCAAAAACGACTTTTGCAGCATGGGAGTTCGCCTCCTTCTGATTCTGCCTACCGTTGTTGTCCCTTGGGCGCAAAGAACTTGCCGAACAGTGCAGCCGTGCCGATGGCAACCAACAGTCCGCCTGCCAGCACATCCCAAACATCGCTGACCGCATTCAATCCCTTCATGCCAAATAGGGAATACCCGCCGCCAAACGCCAGCGAGAGAATCGTCAGCAAGAGGTTGAACCCAAGCAGGTAGCGATGCCTCAGCCCGAACAGGTACATCTCCCAGAAGCCGAGAACAGGGCCGAGCAGCAGCAGAGGCCACAGGTACGACATGGAGTCCCAGCCGCCGAACGTGTTCAGGAAGAACACGACGCCCCATACGGTCAGTGAGCCGCCGAGCACCAGCAGCCAGGACCAGACTGGCTTCCTCACGACCAAGTAGACCACGTGGAACAGCAGCCCGGGAACCAAGACGAACAACGGCCACAGTGTTGCGATGGACATGAGTATCACGCCTTTCAAGAGCTAAGATTGGACGCCGTCTTCCATTGCGTCTCCTACAGCGGGTGCCTTCCCCCCCATCGAGGTCAGTTCGCGCTTCAAGCGGAACGCCTCAGCCAACAGCCAAACCACTCCTGCTGCGTTCAGCATCAAGATCACTCGGTACAGCCAGAGCAGATCCGCATGCCATGACGTAAGCCATCCGCCGGCGGCAATGATCACGAGGAAGTAGGCCGCATTCATCACCAAGGCACGCCCCCCCTTGCGAAGCTGCTCCAAGACGACCAGCAAGGCCAGCATCGGTCCCATGCAGACATACGAGGGGGCTACAATTTCCAGATAGGCAGACGCCTGAGCACGCACGGCCGCATCTTCCACCAGCGTGGCCGCCAGACAGTCGCGGCCGAGATAAGTCAGCGCCGCCAGCACCGCATAGATCGCCGCGATGTTGATGAATCCGACAACCATTGTCCGCACGGCGCGGTCCTGTCGTGCGGCTGCAAGGTTGTAATTCATGATGATGCCGATCGCCGCCCCCATCGCGAGTGCGGGCAGGATCAGCAGAGTCTGCAAACGATACGCCACATTGAACCCGGAGATCACGTCCTCCCCGAAGGGGGAGAGGATCTTCGTGTAGAAGAAGGTGCTCACAAAGATCAGCAAATAGGAGAGAAAGACCGGGAATCCGATCATGCGAAGGCGGTTTTTCGTCTCAGAGCTGATCCGGAACATCGCTCGTTCGAACACGATCAGCTCCCGCTTGCGCAGCAGGAAGAGGCCGATGGCGAGCGCGATGCAAGATGAGATCAGGTTGGCGTAGACGATGCTCATCGCCCCCAACTCCCGCACCAATGCAAAATACCACACGAGCAGGATGTCAAGGCTCGCTCCCAGCGCGGAGAGCACGACGGTCGTCTTCATCCTGCCAAATCCGCGGAATGCGGATGCCGTTATGATATTCAGCGTCACGATTAGATTGACGCCCATCATCGCCATCAGATAAGTCGCAAATGAGCTTCGCATTTCTTCACGCACCTCGAAATAATCGAGGATGAACGGCTGACCTGCCGCAATCAGCCCGATCACGACCAGCCCAAGCCCGAAGGAGATCCAGAGGAACTCCGCAGGAAGGCGAACCGCCCGTTCCCTGTTCTGCTGTCCCGACGCGATGGCGATGCTGATCTGGTTGGTCATCTGCAGCGATTCGAACAAGGCGATCATGAAGAACGAGAACGGCAGATACAGCGACACGATCAGCAGCGCTTCCTTCTCGCTGTGACCGATGAAGAACGTGTTGAGCACCTGGTTCGTCATCCCGAGCAAGGACACGAGCATCATGGGCACTCCGGCCTTGTACAACAGCGGAACGATCCGATCATTCAGAAAATCGACGCCTTGGCTCATCGTCCGCTTCTCACCCGATCTTCCACAGCCGGATGTCGGGACGGCTGTCATAGCGCACCCATGCATAGGTGATCACATGCCCGTGATCAGTAGCAATCAGCACGAACGGCTGCCCTTGCTGCAGGTCCCGTGTCTGGCAAAGCCGGGCCAGCGACAGCCAGACATCGCCTGCGAGCAGGTTGGCTTGCGACCAAGGGTCCCGCTCCACCAACTCCGCTGACGGCAGCCGATGGTCGTGCAGGACGTTCTGCATGATGACGAACGGTTCGCGATCCGTCTCCGCTCCCTGAATGAACAGGAGAAGCCCCCGCTCCGCCTCTTCCATGAACAGCGCCGGCTCTTCGAAGACGGCAGCGGAAGCTGCCATACGTGCCATGCGCTCGACCCGCAGCGCCCCGGCTCCGTTGACCACTTCCAGTGCCAGTGAATAGTCCTGCAGTTCGTGTCCGCCCGGCGGCCGTTTCTGCCATGTGAACAGATACTGCTCACTCATCAACAGAACGCCCCGCTCCCCTTCGTCGAGCATCCACTGGAAAAGATCAAGCCCTTCAATCCCCCCCAGCGCATTCGTCTGCGTCAACCCGACGACGTCGCCGATCTGCCCTGGATGCTCGTGAATCAGATGCGGCAAGGGCGTCTGCAGCGCATTGCGGTCCGGATAGTTCTGCACATGAACCATGAAGGCGATCGAGCGCGCCTGCTCGTTGATCCCGTCCAAGACCCTTTGCGACAGCTCATAGCTCGTGATCCTGCGTTCGCCTTCCCACAGGGAGAGCGGCCGCAAGGGCCGCTCCGGCTGATAATATGCTTCCATCCGCAGCAATGCATCAAGCAAATCCCGATCATCCGGCGCTTCTTCTTCCTGATACGCGAGGCCCGGGTGTGCGAAACAGCCGTGAATCGCGTTCACGCTTAGGCAGACGCGCCGTTCGTCAAGCATAGCGGATCTTCCCGCTCAGGAACGACTTGGCGATGTTCAGTTTCTGTATGGACGAAGTACCCTCCATGAACTCGAAGGCGCGCGCATCGCGGTACCACTTGTTCAGGAAGGGATGCTCCAGCATCGAGCCCGGCCCGAAGAACGAGAACGCCTCGCAAGTGATCGACTCGGCCAGCTTGACGGCCTGCACTTTGGCGACAGACGACAGAGCTCCGTTGTTCGGGTTCCGGTCGATCTCCCCTGCTGCCTTGCGGATGATATGACGCACCGAGCGAACCTCATAGTCAAGGGCACTCAGCTTCGCCTTCTCCGCTTCGGTGAAGCTCTTGCGGTTCTTGAGAATATAGTCATAGACCGCTTGCGACAGACCGAGCGCCAATGCCGCCACTCCGGGCCGCATCTTGTTGAACGTCTGGATTGCGCCCCAGATGCCGCGCTGGGTCGGACGGAGATGGCGGGCGAGGATCCTCTCCTCTGAGACCTGATAGTCTTCGAAGCGAATTTCTGACAATTGAAGGGCGTGCACGCCCAGCGCGGGCAAATGCTTCGCCGTATAGCCCGGCTTCGACGTGTCGATAAGCACCGCTTCCATGCCGAGGGGCCCTGGATTGGACCTGACGAACACAACGCCGATCTCTGCCCGCGTCCCGTTGCCAATCAGGTACTTCTCCCCGTTGATCCGCAGTCCCCCCTCTTCTTCCTTCTGCATGGTCGAGTGAATCTGCGTCGCATCCGAACCTTTGAGCGGTTCAGTCAGTGCGAAGAATGTCCAGGTCGGCTTCTCAAGCAAGGCCGAGTAGTACATCTCCTTCTGGGCATCGCTGGCCATATCGAGCACAACCTGGCCGGACAAGGACGCGCCCGGCGCAGCCAGCACCATGCCGCAGTCCCCATATCCGAACGCTTCGAGGGCGATCACCCGCTCCATGCAGCTCATGCCGCAGCAGGAGCGGCCCGAGTTCAAGGTGATCGGCGGGTGTTTCGCATATTCCGGAGGAATCATCAAATAGGTCATCGCCTGCACGCCGCCGAGATGCAGATAGTCGCTGATCGCTTCCGGATGCTGATCCAGATGCAGCGCGACAGTTCGCATCTCGCGAGCGAAGTCGTAAACGATCATGTGCAGCTCGGCCAGTTCCTCTTGCGTCATCATGACGGGTATCCCTCGCTTCCATATAAATTGAGGATCAGATCGGATAGATAGCCGACGTGCAGGATGCCCGTTCGGAGATAGCCGTGTCCGCCCATCAATGTCAGCAGATGCCGCATCCCCTGATCGATATGGCGGTGCAGGTGCGGGTAGAACGACAGCTCCGCTCCTTCCCCCTCTACCGCCCCTTCCCGGTACTGGCTGAGCACGGTATGGAAGTGGATCAGGAATTCAGAATAGGACATCTTGACAGCTGGTTGCTGAATGGTCGGCAAGTTGTCCGACTCCCGATTCTGCAGATGCGCCTGGCTCTTGTCCATGACATGCAGCGACAGGCCGAGCCGGAAGAAGATCAGTGCGTCCTCAAGCCCCTTCTCTTCTGCAAAGACATCCGCCTGCATCAGCTGTTCCTCTTCCATCCGTACGCGGTACACGGCCAGCCCGGCCTCTGCGCAGATCGGGTCAGGGATCTCATCGATCCAAGCCTGCGCTGCAGGCACCGCCCGTCCCCCTGCCACGAACATCAGTTCAGGACGCTGGATCAAGGAGCCGGTTCCCAGCACGTACCCGTTCTTGGCATACAGCACCGGAAATGGTCCGTACGCCACCGCCGCACTTTCGACAGCGGCGGCGAATTCGCCCTTCCGGACCTGTGCCATCAGGTCAAGCCGTCCGTGCTGCTGACGTTCCATCAAACCTTGCATGCTCATCTTCCTCGCCTCCCCTCTAATACTGAAACACGGCGGCCCCCATGAAACTGCCCAGTCCCACGCTTACCATCAGGTAAGTGTCCCCCTTGCGCATCCGGCCTGACCGAAGCATCGGCTCCAAATTGAGCAGGCCGTCCGCGCAATAGGAATGTCCGATCTCAGAGATCAGATCCGTGTAGATGCGGTGCGGATCGAAGTCGATCTTCTTGCAGAACTGGCGCCATGTGGTCATGTTGACGTTGTGAGGCAATATGTAGGTCAGTTCCTCCCAGAACAGCCCGGCCTCATGCAACGCCGTCTCCATCGCGTGAATCATGTTGTCCATATAGCGGTCGTTGTATTGCTTGCGCGTCTCCTTGTCCAACTGGAGCCCGCGCCAGTAACTCGTGTCGCGCTGCATCGTGACGCTGAGCAGTCGATGGTCGGCCGCGTCCTTCTCGAAGACGGCGCACGCAACCGAATCGCCCATCACGCTCGCTTCCTGCAAGTGACGGCTCTCGTTCATGTAATTGGTCTGATCGCCGCAGACTAGTACGATCTTCCGCATGTTCTTCTCACGCTGGAAAATGCGCTCGATCAGTTGCAGGCACGGGATGAACGTCGTGCAGTAGAGTTGCGACACGGCCATCGTACGCAGATGCATCAAGCCGAACGGGCCCAGCACCTTCGCGAACAGTTGGTGGTCGAACGGAACCTGCAGGAAGGAAGAGTGCGTATAGATCAACAGGTCGGCATCATCGATTGTCACGCCTTGATCAAGCAAAGTCTGCAAACCAAGCCGTATCGATTCCTCCAGACGCTGACCTGCCGGCACGATCGAGACCTGCTTCAACCCGTGGAATTTTTCGAAGAAGCGCACTTCACTGTGCTTGCAGTTCCGGCTGCTCAGAATCTCCTGCACGCTCTGCCGCTGCTCGGGAATGTAGCATCCCAATGCCGTGATGCCCGTCATGCCGGCTGCACGCTCCGATCCAAAGCCCGGAAGGAGCCGGTGCGGCCCAGCAGCACCAGCGTCAGGCTGTCCTTCCCGTCGAAATCCATCAACAGAGCATGCTCAAGGGCATTCGCTCCCAGCAGAGCAAAGAAATGCGCCGTGCACATGTGCCGACTGTCCGTTTCGACAAGCAGTCGATCCTCCTGCCAGTTGCGTAGCATCGCAAGAACGCTGCTGTTTCCAACCAGGACAACATCGGGCAGGGCAATGTCATGGCGATCCAGAAGAGCAGACACCTCGGCCCGAACGGCTGGCATCAGCGGCAGTTCCGCCGTGTCGAGCGGTGCGTAGCGATATTCGATCAAGTACGGCGCATCAGGCTGTACTTCGTGTGTGACCAGAATCGCCGCACAGGAGTCTGCCACATCGCGTCGCGCGAGTTCCGTATTGACGCTCGGCAGCGTCGTCTGATCGACGACGACCAGCAGCGCCTGCTTGCGGTCCCCTGCCACAAAGTAATCGTTGATCAGACGCAATGCAGTCAAGGGGGCGGCTGTCGACTGTTCCGATACGGCGAACGACAGCGCACGCTCCCACCCGAACTCATGAAGCAGATAGGAAGAGACGGCATCGCCGCTCTCGCAATCGTGCATATGGAAGGCGAGAAGGACCAAATCAATCCCTGAGAGGTCATGCTGGCTGGCCAGTTGACGAACTGCCTCCGTGCTCATCTCTTCGTAGGAACGATGACTGCCTTGCTGCCAATGATCTTCATCGGCAACAAGACCGTGCATGCGAAGAAACTCGTTGAAAAAGACGGGCATCTCCTTCGGCGTTGACAACAGCCTCTTCTCATACGTTTTATGGGCAATGCCTTGGAAGAAGAGCTCGAACTTCATTACTCGTGAGACCCGACCGCCGTATTGTTCATCACATAATCGGCCAGCGTGCCCACCGTCTGGAAGTGATCCGGCTCCAAGGTCTCCGGGTTGAAGGAGAGCCCCTCTACGAGATCCTCAAGAACCATCAGCAACTCAATAACCGAGGTGGAGTCGAGGTGCAGATCGAAGAACAGCGTCGTATTTTCCTGAATCTCAACCGACTGTTCGTTGTTCAGAACTTCCTCCAGAGCGGTTTTGATCTTTTCGATGATTTGTGCTTTTTCCATAGTTAATTACCTCCTCAATGAATGGGTTGGATGATGGGGATGGCGCGCTACACCAACTGGTGAAGGGGCAAGTCGTGCAGAAACTGCTTGCGGATCAGGTCTTCGGACGTATCCCGCTCGCGGATCAGATAACTCTCCCCTTGATGGACGAGCACTTCGGACGGATAGCCGTGGCTCAGGAAGAGAACGGGTGATGCGGTTGGACCGTATGCCCCCGAGTTGGTGATCCCGACGAGGTCGCCCTCCTCGATCCGTTCCAGCTTGACCGCCTTGCCCACCAAGTCGTTGGGCGTGCAGAGCGGCCCTGCGATGTTGACCACATCGATCTCGCCAGAAGCGCTCGTTGTCAACGATTCGATCGGGAAGTTGCGTTTGACGAACGATCCGATGCCCACCGCCGCCATGTGGCAGTTGGTGCCGCCGTCGGTCACAACGAACTTTTCGCCGCGCGATTCCTTGACATCGCGAACCCGGCTGACGAACGTACCCGAACGCCCGACCAGATAGCGGCCGAGTTCCATGATCAGACGTGTGTTCGGATGTCCCTGCTTGAATGCTTCCAGGTGCGGGGCAAGCAGTTCGCCGACGCGAGCGGCGTCTATATAACGCTCACCTTCAAAGTACGGCACACCGAGGCCGCCGCCGATGTCGACCATCTCCAGCTCGAAGCTGAGGTGTGCCGACAGTTTGTCTGCCAGCCCCAGGATGTTCTCCGTGTTGTTCAGCACCTCTTCTTCATCGAGAATTCGTGTGCCCATATAGACATGGATACCGATGACGCGCACGTTCGGCAGATTCATCATGCTGTGTCCTTCCTCGAAAATCCGCTCCTCGTCAATACCGAACTGGCGCGGCTTGCCGCCCATCGTCAGCTTCGACCCTTTGACCGAGAAGGACGGATTGATGCGGAACGCAACACGGACTTCCTTCCCTTCGCGCACCGCAATCTCACTGAGCCGCTTCATTTCACCGAACGACTCACATACCACCGCGAAGATCTCTTCCCGTACGCAGGCTTCCAGCTCTGCATCGCTCTTGCCCGGTCCTAAGAAGATGATGTTGCTGGAATCGGTCCCGGCCTTCTTCACCGTCATCAGTTCCACCAGCGAAGACACTTCCGCGCCTGCGCCAAGGTTTTTCAGATAGTTGTAGATCGAGATATTCGGGTTCGCCTTCAGCGAATAGAAGAGGTCAATCGAAGGCGGCAGGCTGCTGCGCAACGTCCCGTAGTCTTCGCTCAACACATTGCCGTCATAGACATACAGAGGGCTGCCATATTGTTCCACCAATTCGAAATATGAGATGCCTTGGATTTCTTTGGAATGCTTCACGTTACACACCCCTTTCGATATCTTGAAGTGCCGAGTGGATCTCCGCATCGAGGCATGCGACCTCTTCTGCGGTCTTCCCGAGGATGATGCCGTACAGCCGACCGGTAAACGCCTCTCCTTCCTGCACATATGCTGCATTCAAGGTGGCGAAGTTGTTGATCAGCAAGCCGTTCGCACGCTCTTGGGTATAAATCACCTCCCTCAATGCGTCTTGCAGCTCCTTGAAGGAAACGCATCGTTCAAGCTTCAGCGTATAGTGCTTGGCTATTGCTGCCGTTTCGCTGTCCATCAGCAGTTCTTGAATCCGGGTCTGGTAGGTGGACATGTTGAAGCGAGCGTTGATTTCCAGGTTCGGATACACGACGCCGTCCTTCCCCAGAATGCCGTCGATGCCGACGATGCCGCAGTAGCCGTCCTGATGCAGACGCTGACCGAGCTTCCGTGCGGCATTGCGCAGGATGTCGACCTGCGGTTCGGTCAGGCGGGCCGGGATGCGATGCCCAGAGTGAACACCTCCCTTGACAATCGCTTCCTTGACAAAATGGAACGAAACCTGTCCGTCGCGGTGTACAAGGATCTGGTAGTTGAAGTCAAACTCCTTGTCCACCCACTTCTCCATGACGAAGAACACGCGCTCCTTCTGCTGGCTTGTCATCGAGCGTTCGAGCATCTTCATGAACTGCTCGAAGCGGCGCTCCGTCTCGACAACGGTAATGCCTTTGCCCGAAACGCCGTAAGCGTCCTTGATGACGATCTTGTGACCCTCATCCAGCAACGGCTTCAAACGGTCGAACGCGGCGCACAGCTCTTCGGCGCTCTCACAGCAAGCGCCCGGCACTTCGGTGATTCCGAGCTCCGCGTTCAAGCGGCGGGAATAGATCTTGCTGTTCACGCGCTCGAACACGCAGGACTTCGGCACGCTGAGCGGGATGCCCGTGCGCTCCGAAACTTCCTCTTCGAATGAAGAGACGCCGAACGGCATCAGATAAAGTTCCTGACTGGACAGGCTTTTCAACTGATCGATCATCTCGCGGGATGCGAGGATGTTCTCGCTGATCGTCTTCTCCGGATCGCTCTCGGGGAGACAGAGCAGCTTCGGCAGACTGAACCCTTGCGCAACCAAATACTCCAGATAGTCGTGATCGACTTCCTTCTGGAGAATCACGTAGTCATTCTCCGAGGCGAGCAGCAGGCCCATCTCCTCCATCCGGTTCACGATCTTCTTCGAGGAACCCATCGAGATGGACGGCATTTGGGCAGCGTCCGCCTGCTTCCAGTGTTCTTCCACTTCAAAATTGTTCAAATACACAAAAGAAGCCGATTCTCGCTGCACCAGCGCCCTCTTCAACTCTTGTTCGAACTGGGTCTTGAGTTTCATGCAGTCATCTCCTCTCGTCATTAATGCTCCAGGATGGACACAGCAAACGTGGCGCCAAGGCCCACTGAGACCATCATGTACAAATCGCCGCTCTCCAACAGGTTGTCTCGCATCGCAGACTGATAGTTCAAGATCACATCCGAAGAGAAGCAGTGGCCCAGTTGCGGGATGTTCTTGAGATAGACGCGATCGGCCGGAATGTCCAGTTCCTTGATCACCTGCTGCCACGAGCTCAGGTTGACGTTGTGCGGCAGGATCAGCCGAATGTGTTCAAGGGTGAGCCCCGCTTGATCGAGCGCTTCCCGGATGGTCTGAACCAGTGTCAGCGCATAGATGGAGCCGAACGTCTGCAAGGCTTCCTTCGGCAGATAGATCCCTTTCGCGAACTGCCCGAGAATGCGGCGGTGAACGGTCAGCACCCGGTCATGCGCAAGGTCGCGTCCGACGAGAACGGCGGTCGCCGCCTCGCCCATGATCGTTGTTTCCGGGATCAGCTGCGTGCTTGGCGTAAGCGCTTTCTCCCCCGTGACGATCATCACCCGCGCTTCGGGATTGTCGCTGTTCGCAAGCAGTTTGTCTGCCAGATCGAGTGCAGTGATTCCCGACGCGCAATTCTGCATCGTGATCGCAAACGAGAGCGCATGCCGAAGGCCGAGTTCCCGCTTCAGTTCATCGATCAGATTGAGCGGGAACGGCGCGACAATCTGCACGGTGTGGCCGTACAGAATGTACTCGATGTTGCGCAACGGGTGGTCGATCTGAGCCAGCAGCCCGGAGATCGCCCGGCGCAGCATCTCCTTGAGCGGCATCTCACGGTCAACCGCGATGTTCTTCAGGCCGTGAAACTTCGTGAACACCTTCATCTGGTACTTGGTCAGCCCGAGAAACTCTTGGAGCTCCTCGGCCGGAACGGACCTCTCCGGTACGAACGTAGAGACCTTCTCCAATGCGATCATGTTCGTTCTCCTCGATCGTTTTATCATGGTTGAATAGTTGCCGCGGGTGTTGTTCCTTCCAAGGAAGGATGCCACGCAATCACGGTGGGGTGATGCTGGTACCAGGCAAACCACCATTCCGGATGCTCGATCAGTTCGCTCTGAAAATAGCGGTGCACTTCGACGCAAGCCGCCTGCGGATCGAACACTTGAATCGGTTCATGAAAAGTGATCGTAGGCTGATACTCTTCGTTGTAACGGGTCGTCACGATGCATACAGGCTTCTTGCTGCGATGCAGGATGCGGAAAATCCCACTTCTTACCTTGATCGTGGACGACAGGAACGGGGTGTGAATCATTCGGTTGTCATCGTTGAACCCTGTCTGCCCGTCCAGGAACAGCGTGAAGGCGCCGCCGAGCTTGAGATGATTGAACAACTTGAGTCCAGTCATCCTGTCTTGTGAACTCAGGAGCTCGATGCCGCAACGCTGGCGCATCGCTACCCACTCGTCAAGTCCGCTCTCCCGCTCCACGGCCGCTTGGCTGCCCACCTGTACGAACGGCCGGTTCATGCCAAGCTCCTGACGGCGATACAGTTCCGCCAGAATCGGCTCCAGATTGTAGCGCATCAGCCCAAAGTGCCAGGAGAGGAACGCACCTCCCTCATCGAGGATGCGGCGCATATGCTCCTGACCCTTGACCTCCGCGAAACCGGGGAACACTTCGGGGCGGTCAATCACTTCCTGTTGAATTTTCCGATGCGCGCGATACTTGCACCAGTGCTCTTCGATCTGCTCCGGTGTGAAACCCAGCGGCCCCAGTTCCCGCACCATATTGCGCCATGCAGACTCGTGCTCCGCGTCCCGAGGTGCTCCAGCCGCTTCCTCCCGCATCTGCGCTCGAACCTCTTCCTCGAACTGTTCAAACAGTGCTCGCATTGCACAACCTCCCGTTTCCATTCTCTTATTAATAACCTTC
>JGI12273J12029_10000173_pt1 | contig 11854 bp, 11 predicted proteins | sample SoiCrureplicaC0C_FD_12029 | JGI IMG/M metagenome (IMG submission 12029) | reverse complement strand
TGGTTGCGTTCGCCTGCGTGCCCGCTTGCGCCTGCATGCCTGCTTGGCCTTGCATCCCTTGACGACGCATGCCGGTGCCACCGTTGGTGCTGGTTGCGTTCGCCTGCGTGCCCGCTTGCGCCTGCATGCCTGCTTGGCCTTGCATCCCTTGACCTTGCATGCCCGCTTGGCCTTGCATGCCTGCTTGGTTCTTGTTGCCCTTCATCATCTGCGACACTTTGTCGATGACTTGCGGGGCCAGCTCGAACAGCTTGTCATAGAGCTGGTTCGGGCCTTCGGTGGAGAGCATCTTCACTTGACCGTTGCCGACGACGAGGAAGCCGATCGGGGTGATGGAAACACCACCACCTGCACCGCCGCCGAACGGCAGCTCCACTTCTGCGCGATGGTCATGATCTGCTTCCGGGTCAAACTCCGAACCGCCAGCTGCAAAGCCAAACCCCACCTTGGAGATCGGCAAGATCACGCTACCATCCGGCGTTTCGACCGGGTCCCCGACGATGGTGTTCACATCAACCATTTCCTTGATGTTCTCCATCGCGGTCTGCATCAGCCCTTGAATCGGATGTTCCGCCATGAAATCCCCTCCTTCAACCATAAAAATACCAATGCAAGTCCTGCAAGGATAGTTTTGCCGAGCCAAAATCGGATTATGCAGGAGACTTCCGTGCGGAAGCCCACCGCTTGGAAATGCGGTTTCACTTCATACTGCAGGCGCTTCGGGACGGTGAAATACTGGTACATGAAGGCCCCCATGATCCCCTTTATCGCCCAGCCCACACCGGTCAGCGTGGCCGTATCGGCCGCATCGCCCGTCCCGAACCTCGTGCGCCACTTGAAGCTCTGGATCGTGAACGAGCGGGTGAGGCGGCGAATGGCCCGCTTGTAGTGCCCGATGCGCTCGCGGATGCGGTGCATGCGACGCAGCACCTTCTCCACCGTCTCCACCGAGACGGTCACCCAGCCGCGCGTGGCCTTCGGCGCTGCTTCGGTCGGTTCTGCTTTGAAGGCGATCACACCGCCCGTTCGTGACAACAAATCTACGATTGGCACGTCATACCCCAGCTTGACGAGCCCGAACAGCGCCCGCACGCCCACGTGCAAACGATCATCCTTGCCCTCGCGCCGGTAGTGGAGCTCGATGCTCACCGGCGTGAACAGGATGAGCAACAGCACGCCGACCAACAAGAGCAGGAGTGCCCATCCCCAGGTCATGAACGCGCTCCTCCCGACATTCCAGTTTCCTCCGTAGGATGCACCAACCTCTTCCACTCCATACAAACACTTCCCCGCATAAAAAAACCCGAGGCGTGAATTACGCCTCAGGTTCTTCGTCGCGAAACAGGTCTTCCGTTTGGAACAGCAGGTGCTCGTCTTCGGCCACCTGCTCCTGCGGGATAAATGCGGGCGGCGGCGGTAGCTCGTCCAGCCCGCGCAGCCCGAAGTATTCGAGAAACTCCTTGGTCGTGCCGTAGAGAATCGGGCGACCGGGCCCTTCGGCACGCCCCACTTCCTTGATCAGTTGCTTGGCGATCAAGTTGTGTAGCGCCCGCTCCGATTTGACCCCGCGGATCTCCTCGATCCCGACCCGGGTGATCGGTTGCTTGTAGGCGATGATGGCCAGCGTCTCCAACGCCGCTTGCGACAGCGTGGCGCTCTGCGGCTGCACAGCCAGTTTTTCAAAAAACGGCACGTGCTCCGGGCGCGTGGTCAACTGAAACGCGCCCGCCACTTCGGCGATCACCAACCCGCGCCCCTCGCGGGCAAAATCGCTCTGCAAGTCATACAGCAAATCCAAGGCATCGTCTGGCGCGAGGTCGAGGATCGCCGCCAGTTGCTTCGGCTCCAGTCCCTCGCTCCCGGCGACAAACAACAGTCCTTCGATGACCGCCTTCATTTCATTTGAGTCCAACGGGTACCACCCTTACTTCGTTTGAATCACAATGTCGTCGAACAGCGCGTCCTGATGACATTCGATGCGCTTGGCCTTCATCAGCTCTAGCACGGCGAGGAACGTAACGATGATCTCCGAGCGACGGCGGTAGGAGCTGAGCAGCTCCGAGAAGCGGAGCTGGCCGCCCGAGAACACCATCCGATCGAGAATCTCGTGCATTCGACCTTCAACGGAGATCTCGTCCCGATGCACGTCTGCGACATACTCGTCCGGCTGGGCTTTCATCAGTGCCTTGCGGAAGGCGTCGAGCAGATCGAACAGCGAGACGCCTTCGACCGGGTTCGGCTGCACCGCGTCTGTGACATAGGACGCGAGGTTCTCCGGCGGCTTGGTGTAGACCTGGCTGCGCTGCTCCTCCCGCTCCTTGAACGTCTCAGCCAGCTGCTTGAATTTGCGGTATTCGATCAACCGCTCCATCAGCGCTTGGCGCGGGTCGATCTGATCCTCGTCATAGTCGATCAAGGGGATGTCCAACTCGATTGGACGGGGCAGCAACAGGCCGGACTTCATCGCCACCAGCTGGGAGGCCATCACGAGAAACTCGCTGGCGATCTCCAAGTTCAGCACCTGCATCGTCTCGAGGTAGGCCAGGTATTGGTCGGTGATGTGCGAGATCGGGATGTCGGTGATCTCGATCTCGTCCTTGTCGATGAGGTGCAGGAGCAGATCAAGCGGTCCTTCAAACGATTGCAGTTTAAGCTTCAGTGCATCCATAGCTGAGCTTAGAACCTCGTGAGCGCATCGATCAGGCCGAGGAAGAAGTCATAGAGCGGACCGAGGATCGTCCACACGAAGCCAAACACGACGACGAGCAGCAGCACGAACGGGCCGTACATCTCGTACTTGCCCAGCTGCAACCCCGTCTTGCGCGGGAGCACGTCCTTCAGAATCCAATAGCCGTCCAGCGGCGGGATCGGCAGCAAGTTGAAGAGGAACAGAATCACGTTCAGCGAGACCACATGGATCATCAAGTTCTGGAAGAACGATGTCCACGCGCTGTCGGTCACCAGCTGTTGCTTGAACAGGAAGGCGATCAGCACAGCGAACAGGATCGCAGTGATCAAGTTCATCAGCGGCCCGGCGACGGTGGTCAAGATCTTGCCCACGCGTTTGTTGCCGCGGAAGTTCAGCGGGTTGAACTGCACCGGTTTGGCCCAGCCGATCGGGGTGAAGAGAATCATCAGCGTGCCGAGCACGTCCATGTGCGCAATGGGGTTGAGCGTGAGGCGCCCTTGCACCTTCGGCGTCGGATCACCGAGGCGATAGGCCACCAGCGCGTGCCCCAGCTCGTGCACGGTGATCGCAATCAAAAATGCAATCCCCTTAAATAGCAAATCATTGGGGTCGAGATCAAACATCTGTTCCATGCCCTCCTTCTCAGGGGCCCACATGTTGCTCGTTTCTGGGCAGATCAATACGAGGCTATCATACCATAGGGGGTTTTTGCCCGACAATCCTGAATAGACGGCCTACGGTCTACTTGGCTGAGGAAGTCTGCTCAGCGCGCGGGAACAGGAACGTGACGAGCAGCCCGAGCAGTCCGAACAGCCCGAGCAACAGGAACGCTTGGTGCAGCCCGTTGTCAAACACGTGGCGCAGCAACTGCACGAGGTTCGGGTCCATCGTCGTAACCAATTGCTCGTCCAAGAGCCCGTTGACCGCCTCTAACGGCTGCTCGACGGCTGGCTGGTCGCGCAGCTGGGCGAGGATCGTCGCATTCATCACCGCGCCCATCACCGCCACGCCAATCGCCGAGCCCAGCGAGCGGATAAACTGGAGGGAGGCGGTCGCCACCCCGCGGCGGTTCCACTCCACCGCCGACTGCACCGCCACGAGGAAGGCCAGCACCGCCAAGCCCATGCCCATCCCCATGAAGAACAAGATCACCATCGGCTGCCAGATGTCCGAATAGGAGACGTTCAGCGCCAGCGCCGAGCCCGCGATCAGCACCATACCGAGCAGTGCCGTCTTGCGGAAGCCCCAGCGGGTCAAGCGGCTGCCGATGAAGAAGGTGGCGAGCGGCCAGCCGAGCGAGAGTGGCGTCAGCACCATCCCTGCTTGGGTCGCCGTGCCGCCGAGCACGCCCTGCACATAGGACGGCATGTACGACGAGACGCCCATCAGCACCCCACCGATCAGCAAATTGGTCAGCGCTGCGATGGCGATCGTGCGGTTCTTGAACAGATCGAGCGGGAGGAGCGGCTCTTCGACGCGGGCTTCGTTCCAGAGGAAGAGGCCGAACACGACAGCAGCTGTGCCGAACAAACTCAGGATCTCAGGCGAGTTCCACGCGTACTCGTTGCCGCCGTTCAGCAGGGCGAGGAGCAGCGCGGTCATGGAGATCGTCAACGTGATCGAGCCCATGTAGTCAATCTTATGCCGCTTCTTCTCGATGTTTTCATGCAAGGCGCGCCAGAGGACGAGCATGGCGACCAGCGCGATCGGCACGTTGATGTAGAAGACCCACTCCCACGAGAGGAACTCGATGATTAAGCCACCGAACAGCGGGCCGATCACAGCGGACACACCCCAGACGGCGGAGAACAGCCCTTGGACGCGACCGCGCTCTTCCACGCTGAAGATATCGCCGATGATCGTGGCCGCCACCGCCATGATGCCGCCTGCCCCCAAGCCTTGGATGGCGCGGAAGACGATCAGCTGGATCATGTCTTGGGACAGCCCGCAGAGCACGGAGCCGATCAGCAGGACGAGGCAGCTGAGGTTGAAGATGATCTTGCGGCCGAACAGATCGGCCAGCTTGCCATAGACGGGCACCGTGACGGTCGACGCGAGCAGAAACGCGGAGAAGACCCACGACATGATCGGCAGGCCGCCCAGCGTGCCGATGATCGTCGGCATCGCCGTCCCGATGATCGACACGTCGACCGCCGCGAGGAAGTTGGCAAGCATCACCGCAGCGACGACCGCCCGTCGGTTGGTTGAGGGATTCATAGAAGCACTCCTTTGGAAAACGCAAGAAGAACAGGCAGACTGGGAACGGTCTGCCTGTTCTCTCTCCACAGATTGGTGTGACGTTTTAGCCGATCGCGCGGCCCAAGTTCGCCATCTCGATGGCGCTGACCGCCGCTTCCCAGCCCTTGTTGCCCGCCTTCGTCCCGGCGCGTTCGATCGCTTGTTCGATCGTATCGACCGTCAGAACGCCGAAGATTGTCGGCACGCCGGTGTCGAGGTTGACCTTCGCGACGCCCTTCGCCGCTTCCGAGCAGACGAAGTCAAAATGCGGGGTCGAGCCGCGAATGACCGCACCGAGGGTGATCACCGCATCGTATTTGCCCGATTTGGCCATCTTCTGCGCGATCAGCGGGATTTCGAAAGCACCCGGAACGAGCGCTACATCCACATCGGTCTCTTCGACGCCATGACGCTTGAACGCGTCCAGCGCGCCGTCGAGCAGACGGTTGCCGATAAAGTCGTTAAAACGACCGACGATTACGCCGAAGCGCAAGCCAGTGCCAATCAGATTGCCTTCCAAAAAGTTTGCCATGTTCAAACATCCTCTCGTTGGTCGCTACTGCCACCTGGTATTAGTTAATCTTCGCCGGCTCCGCTTCTGGGCGCAGCGGCACCGTTTCCACCACTTCGAGGCCGTGGCCTTCGACGGCTGTGATCTTGCGCGGGGTGTTGGTCAAGAGGCGCATCTTGCGCACGCCGAGGTCGCGCAGAATCTGCGCCCCGATGCCGTAGTCGTTCAGCTGTTTGGAAGCAGCTGCGCCGCCGCCCTGCTGGTAGGCCTTCAACTTGTCGACGAGCGAGCTACCCGTTACGTCGGAGCGGATGTGCAGCAGCACGCCGCTGCCGTGCTCGGCGATCGTCTGAAGCGCCGCTTGCAGGTCGGTCGCATCGTGGTCGATCGGCAGGCCGAAGATGTCGCCCAGCACGTTCTCCGAGCGCACGCGCACCAACGCCGGCACTTCCGGGTCGATCTGGCCTTTGACCATCGCCACATGTTCGGTGTTGTCGAGCTTGTTGCGGTATACGTGCACGTGGAATGTGCCGTAGGCGGTCGGCACTTCGGCCGAAGCGGCGCGGGCGACCAGTTGCTCGCGCTCCTTGCGGAAGGCGATCAGCGCTTCGATGGTGATGATCTTCAGGTCGTGCTCGCGCGCGATCTCCATCAGATCGGGCACGCGCGCCATCGTGCCATCTTCCTTCAGCACTTCGCAGATCACGCCAGCGGGGTAAGAGCCCGCCATGATCGCGAGGTCAACCGCCGCTTCCGTATGTCCAGCGCGACGCAGGACGCCCCCGTCGCGTGCGACGAGCGGGAAGATGTGACCCGGCTTCTTGAAGTCATCGCCCGTAATGTCCTCATCGATCAGCGCCGTAACCGTCACCGCGCGCTCGTGCGCGGAGATGCCGGTGGTGGTGCCATGCACGGCGTCGACCGAGACGGTGAACGCGGTGCCATGCTGGTCGGTGTTGTGATTGACCATCGGGCGCAAGTGCAGTTGCCCAGCGCGCTCCTCGGTGATCGGTACGCAGACCAGCCCGCGTCCATGCGTGATCATGAAGTTGATCGTCTGAGCGGTCGTTTTATCGGCGAGCGAGACGAAGTCCCCCTCGTTCTCGCGGTCCTCATCGTCAACGACGATGATCACCTTGCCCTGCTTCAGGTCTTCGAGCGCTTCTTCAATGGTGTGAAACGTCATGTCGCACACTCTCCTCTCCCCTATCGATCAGGCAAACCCGTTGTTGCGCAGGAAGTCCATGCTCATGCTGCTCTTTCGGCCTCCCGCATGGGGGGCGACGAGCTTCTCGACGTATTTGCCGATGATGTCGCATTCCAAATTGACGGTCGATCCTACGCGGCGGTGCCGGAGCACGGTGATCTGCCACGTGTGCGGGATCACCGAAATGCGGAACGACTCGCTGTCAACGTCCATCACCGTCAGCGAGACGCCGTCGATGGTAATCGAGCCCTTCTCCACCACGTAGCGTAGCACATCCGCAGGCGCGGCGATCCGCACGACCTTGGCGATGTCTTCGTCGACGATCGAGAGGATGCGGCCCACGCCGTCGATATGGCCGGAAACGATGTGCCCGCCAAAGCGCTTGCCCATCGCCATCGCCCGCTCCAGATTGACAGGCGACCCGCCTGACAGCTCGTGCAGCGTCGAGCGACGCATCGTCTCCGGCACCACATCGACGGTGAACGATTGTCTGTCATAGTGTGTGACGGTCAAACAGATGCCGTTGACGGCGATCGAGTCGCCGAGCGCGATCCCTTCCATAACCACGTCCGCGTTGATCACCAGATGAATCGCCTTGCCAGCCGGACGCACTTCCTTGATCGCGCCGACCTCTTCCACTAACCCGGTAAACATGTTACGCCTCCTCCGACGCCCGACGCTTCGGATAGCCGATGAAGCAGGTGTCGACGCCATAGTGCTCGACCGTCACGCGCTCCAGTTCGAGCGCATCGGCCATGCGGGCAAATCCCGTGCCGCCGACTGGCGTTTTCGCCTCCGCACCGCCGATGATCTTCGGTGCGACGAACGTCATGACTTTGTCGACGAGCCCTGCTTCGAGGAACGCGCCGTTGACCGAGGCGCCGCCTTCCACCAACAGGTGGGTGATGTTGTGTGCCAACAGCGCCTCCAGCGCCGCCGACAGGTCGAGCCCGTGCGCGCCCATCGGCACGACAACCAGTTCCACGCCCCGTTCGCGCAGGCGCGCCGCTTTGGCTTCGTCATGGTTCGCGCTGGTCACAACCACCGTCGGCGCGACGGTGGTGTCGAGCACCTTGGCCGTCTCGGGGATGCGCAGTTGCGAGTCGAGGATCACGCGCTTCGGATGACGGCCGCCGCCTTCTGGCAGGCGGGTGGTCAGCTCCGGGTCATCAGCCAGCACGGTGCCGATGCCGACGAGGATGCCGTCCACCTCATCGCGCAGGCGATGCACGCGCTCGCGGGCTTCCGGGCCGGTGATCCAGCGCGAATCGCCCGTATGCGCAGCGATCTTGCCGTCCAAGGTCATCGCCGTCTTCAACAGGACGAACGGTCGCTTGGTCAGCATGTTATGAATGAAGCGCTCGTTCAGTTGGTACGCGTCCTGCTCCAACACACCGACTGTTACGTCGATGCCTGCATCGCGCAGGCGAGCGGTGCCGCGTCCCGCTACGAGCGGGTTGGGATCTTCCATCGCGATCACGACGCGCTTGACCTGCGAGCGCACGACGAGATCGGCGCACGGCGGGGTCTTGCCGTGATGGCTACACGGTTCCAAGGTGACGTACAGCGTCGCCCCGACGGCCTCGTCGCCCGCCATGCGGAACGCATGAACTTCGGCGTGCGGCTCGCCCGCCTTCAGATGGGCGCCAAAACCGATGATGCGGCCTTCCTTCACAATGACAGCTCCTACCAGGGGATTCGGGTTGGTCCTGCCTCTTGCCATCTCTGCCAAATTGAACGCCATTCGCATATACTCTTGATCGGTCACGAATCCCACCTCCTGTCGTCTGCATCTACAACAAAAGCCCTGAAGTCGGCAAACACGACTTCAGGGCTTTTGCAAACGCGCCTGTGGACACACGCACAGGAAAGAACACGCAGTGCGCCCCCTGCTCCCAGAGGGTGCACGCATCCCGTCGTTGCCACATCGCACATTCCTTCTCCCATCCGGACTATACCGTCGGTACCGGACTTTCACCGGTTCCTGCTCGACCGTCTGCCATCGCATCAGGTCAAGCTCGCGGACTTAGGAGCTACGAACGCTCACATCACCGCCGGTCGGGAATTGACTCGCCAACGGAGTCTCACCACGCCCTGAAGGAACTATGTCATTGTTGGAAATAAGTATAGCTTTTCCACGCTGTGCCTGTAAAGTGATTTCCTTCACAGACGAATAACAATTCCGATTGGATTACCCGACGTAGAGGTTGCCATCCGGGTATTTGACGTGCGCCCGATCCGGGTTCCGCGCTGCCAGCGCCAGCGCGATGGTCAGCGGGCCGAGACGGCCGATGTACATCATGATCATGATCACGATGCGGCCGGGCTCACTGAGCACGGGTGAGAGATTGGTCGAGAGCCCCACCGTGGCAAACGCCGACGTGCTCTCAAACAACAGCCTCAGGAAATCCTTCTGCTCCGTGATCGTCAAGATCATCGTGGCAGTGGCTACGAGCATCGCCGAGAGCACCGTGATCACGAAGCTCTTGTAGATGATCCGGGTCGGGATGGTGCGCTTATAGATCACGGTGTGATCGCGGTTGGAGATCACCGTCCAGATGTAGAGCAGGATCACGATCGTCGTAATCGTCTTGATCCCGCCCCCGGTCGAGCCTGGGGACGCGCCGATGAACATCAGGAAGATCGTCCACAGCTGACCAGCGGGAGTCATCGTCTCATAGTTGACCGAGGCGTAGCCCGCGGTACGCGCCGTTGTAGACGCGAAGTAGGAGGCCAGCACTTGGTCGCCAGTCGTCAACTCGCCAATCGTGCCCGCATTGTGCGTTTCCAGCAGGAAGTACCCGACCGTGCCGAGCACGAGCAACCCGAGCGTGGAGATCAGCACCAGCTTCGTGTGCAAGCTGATCCGCTGCCCCTTCGCATAGCGGCCGAGATCGACCATGACGGTGAACCCGAGCCCGCCCAAGATGATCAACAGGGAGATCATGATGGACACAGAAGGATCGCCTACATAGTCAGCCAAACTCTTGAAGTCGCCGAACAGATCGAACCCGGCGTTGCAGAAGGCAGAGATCGCATGGAAGATCCCGAAGTAGATCGCGCGCCCGACCGGCATGTCGAAGGAGAAGCGGATCGCGAGGAATGCTGCGAACAACAGCTCGATCCCCAGCGTGATCAACACGACGTTTCTGGCCAAGCGAATCAAGCCTTCCAGCGAGGAGACGTTGAGCGACTCCTGCAGCAGCAACCGCTCCTTCAAGCCGATCTTCTTGCCCGTCCAGATCGTCACAAACGTGGCCACGGTCATGAACCCGAGGCCGCCGATCTGGATCAAGGAGAGGATCACCAGCTGTCCGAACGTATTAAAATGAGTCCCGGTGTCCACGAGGACCAAGCCTGTTACACAGACGGCCGACGTGGCGGTGAACAGCGCGTCGAGGAACGGCAAGCCTTGCCCATTCTGCGACGTGATGGGCAGCGAGAGCAAGATCCCGCCTAACAAGATCAGCGCCGCGAACCCGATCACGAGGATGCGGGCCGGCGTGAGATATTTGCGCTTCGTGAATCGTTTCTGCATTGTGGGACCCCCATCTTCATGACAATAGGTAGACTATACCTGTTACTCCCCTGCCCCTGCAAGATGTTTCCTATCAGTTTGTAAATTGCACATGGCGCACTCGTATACTACAATGAGAGGTGGCTCCTGCCAGACACAACCGACTTCTTCATCTAGTGGAGTGTGAGCAATGAACCGAGTTTCGAAGTGGATGACCGCCGTCACGCTGTGTCTCACGATGTTGTCTTCTAGCATGTCCCATGCGTACGCATCCGATGAGAAATCCGCCCAACAAGCCCAGCTCGCCCCAACTGCGATCACCGCAACGGGCGCTGTGCTCGTCGATATGCAATCGGGCCAGGTGCTCTATGAACAGAACAAGGACGCTCGCCTCTACCCGGCCAGCATCACGAAGATCATGACGGCGATGCTCGCGCTGGAGCATGCCCGCCTCACCGAGTCGGTCACCACCTCGCAGCGCGCCTTCGAGCAGGAAGGCAACCGCGTCTACCTCGAAGTGGGCGAAGTGCAGCCGATGGAGCAGATGCTCTATGGCTTGATGTTGAACTCCGGCAACGACGCGGCGGTGGCGATCGCCGAACACATCGCCGGCTCAGTCGAGTCGTTCGCGCAGATGATGAACGACCGAGCGCGGTCGCTCGGCGCGGCGAACACGCAGTTTGTCACACCGAACGGGCTACACGATGACAACCACTACACCACCCCGTACGATATGTCGAAAATCGCCCGCGAAGCGATGAAGAACCCCACCTTCCGCACGATCGTCACCACGAAGCGACTGCCGTGGGACGGGCTGAAGTGGAAGTCTGAGCTCCACAACATCAACCGCATGCTCTGGGACTATGCAGGCTCGACAGGCGTGAAGACCGGGTTCACCGACCAAGCCCAACAGACGATCGTCGTCACCGCCGCCCGCAACGGCCGCGAAGTGATGGCTGTGCTCATGGGCGTGCAGAACCGCCAGCTGGTGCGCGAAGAATCGACGAAGCTGCTCGACTACGGCCTCCATGCGTTCGTCAACCACCCGGTCGCAGCGGCCGGTGATGTGATCACCACCTATGAAGCGGGGAACGACCAGCGCGTACAGGCGACGCTCGCGACTCCGGTCCACAACACCTCCCCCATTGGACAGCCGCCGGCGATCACCCGCACCGTCCAGATGAACCCGCCTGCCGCTCCCTACACGCGCGGCACGAAGGTTGGCACCGTGTCCTTCCGCGCCGCTGGCGACGTCTTCGCCACAGCGGACCTGCTCGCTGGCTCCGATGTGGCGCTCCCCGCGCCGACGCCGTTGCAGGAGGTGGCGGAGCGCCCCTTGCTGGTCTGGTTGCTCGCTGCGCTCGGCCTCCTGTGCGTCTGCCTCCTGCTGCTGCAACGTCGCCGTCGCAACCGCGTGCGCAATCGCGCCTATTCCAAACACCTCTAACCCTGCCCTGGCGGCGGGGTTTTTTGCTATCATCATCTTTGCTCTTGCCAGATAGACGAACATTGCTGTAGTATTACTCTACAATGTTCGTCTATTTTTTATTTCCGCCAAAAAAGGACGGTGCCTAGTTTGTCAACATCTAGAAAAAAACGAACAAAACAAGCCTTCTTGCCCGCTCTGCTCTCCGTTGGTCTGCTCGCGGCCCTGCTGCCCAGCACGTCGATGCAGGCCGCTCCGACGTATCC
>JGI12273J12029_10009399_pt1 | contig 11879 bp, 15 predicted proteins | sample SoiCrureplicaC0C_FD_12029 | JGI IMG/M metagenome (IMG submission 12029) | reverse complement strand
CGCCATGAAAGAGTAGGTTTTGTGTTTAACGCAGCGAACCGGTGCGTTCGTACTGCTCCGCTAATGCATCAATTTCCTTCTTTAATTCCTCGACCATCGTGGCTTCCGGAATCTTGCGCACGATTTCACCATGCCGGAAGAGCAGACCTTCGCCACGTGACCCGGCGATCCCGATGTCCGCTTCGCGTGCTTCGCCTGGGCCGTTGACAGCGCAACCGAGTACAGCGACCTTGATCGGTGCCTTGATCGTGCTGACATACTCTTCAATTTCATTGGCGATCGATACCAGATCGATCTCGATCCGGCCGCAGGTCGGGCACGAGATCAACGTCACCGCGTTCGAAGCGAGGCCAAACGCCTTCAGCAACTCCCGTCCGACTTTGATCTCTTCGACCACATCGGCCGACAAGGACACGCGCATGGTGGAGCCGATGCCGCGCGCCAGCAGTGCGCCGAGCCCGGCCGCGCTCTTGATCGAACCGGAGAACAGCGTGCCTGCTTCGGTGATCCCGAGGTGCAGCGGATAGCGGAAGCGCTCCGCTGCCAGCGTGTACGCATCGATCGCCAGTCGGACGTCCGAAGCTTTCATCGAGATGATGATGTCTTCAAATCCCAGATCTTCGAGGATGCCAACATGGTACTCGGCGCTCTCCAGCATCCCTTGAGCGGTCGGATAGCCGTATTTGTCGAGAATGTGTTTCTCCAGCGATCCGGCGTTCACCCCGATCCGGATCGGAATGCTGCGTTCGCGCGCTGCGCGGACCACTTCCTCGACCTTTTCCCGCTTGCCGATGTTGCCGGGGTTGATGCGCACCTTGTCGATGCCGTTTTCGATCGCTTTCAGGGCCAGCTTGTAGTCAAAATGAATGTCCGAGACGAGCGGAATGCTGATCTCGCGCTTGATTTCCTTAATCGCGTTTGCCGCTTCCATGTTGTTGACCGTCACGCGGACGATCTCACAACCTGCTTCTTCGAGGCGATGGATCTGCTCGACCGTCGCCTTGACGTCGGCCGTCTTGGTCATCGTCATCGACTGCAGTACCACCGTGTCGCTGCCGCCGATGGTCACATTGCCGACCTTGACGGGACGTGTCTCCGAACGATGATGGATCATGGTTGCACTCTCCTTTGCGTTACCGCGCAGACTTGGTCGCTAGCACACGCGCAACGTCCGTTGCGGCGTCTCGCGCCCATGCGTCGACAGCCAATACTTCGTCCAAACTCGGATGCGCCACCACATCATGGCGTTCCAGCACCGTATGGATCACGCGCTCGATGTCGAGGAAACCGATCTGCTCCTCGCGGAACAGTTCATTGGCCACCTCATTGGCTGCGTTGAGCGCAGTCGGCATCGAACCTCCGATGCGCCCTGCTTCATAGCAATAGCCAAGCACCGGAAACCGCTCCTCATCGGGAGCGCTGAAGTGAAGACTGGCTGTCTCTATTAGATTAAGCCGTTTGTACGCGCCTGACAAGCGGGTCGGCCATGTCAAGGCGTACTGAATCGGTACTCGCATGTCCGGAGCGCCCAATTGGGCCAGCACAGACCCATCAACAAACTCAACCAACGAGTGGATGATGCTCTCCGGATGGATGACCACCTCGATCTGATCATACGGCATGTCGAACAGCCAGTGGGCCTCGATCACTTCGAGCCCCTTGTTCATCAGCGTCGCCGAATCGATGGTGATCTTCGCCCCCATCGACCAGTTGGGGTGGCTCAATGCGCCTGAAACGGTGGCCATCGCCATCTCCTCACGCGTTTTGTCACGGAAGGAGCCGCCTGACGCTGTCAACAGGATGCGCTCCACGTCCATCCGCCGTTCGTTATGCAAACATTGGAAGATCGCTGAATGCTCGCTGTCGACCGGAATCAACTGCAGCCCTTTTTCCTTAGCCAACGCAGTTACGAGATGGCCGGCGGCGACCAGCGTTTCCTTGTTGGCCAACGCAATGTGCTTCCCCGCCTGCAGCGCTCGGACAGTCGGCAGCAGCCCCGCTGCGCCGACCACAGCGGTCAGCACCATATCTGCATCCGGGTGCGTGGCGACTGCCACCAGTCCTTCGAGCCCTGTCATGACTTCGACCTGCGACCCGAATCGCTCCCGGACAGCCCGTGCGCCTTCTTCCGTCGCGACACTGACGAGCTCAGGGCGGAAGGTTTCGATTTGTTGGAACAAAACCTCCAGATTACGCCCGGCCGCCAACGCAGGCACCCGAAATTGCTCCGGGTGCGCAGCCGCTACGTCGAGCGCGCTGGTGCCGATCGAGCCCGTCGAGCCTAAGATTGTAAATGTTCGAGCCATCTTGTCGCCTCCGTTGCCCAGTTAGTCAAGCAGGATCAAAGTGATTGCAAAATACGCCAACGGTGCAGCGAACAAGAAGGAGTCAAATCGATCGAGCACACCGCCATGACCTGGCAGAATCCGGCCGGAATCCTTCACGTCCAGCGCGCGTTTCAGCCCCGATTCCACAAAGTCACCCAGTTGCCCCACGACAGACAACAGCGCAGCGGTGATCACCCAGCCGGTCAGCGCCTGGTTCATCGAGAGCGCGAACGCGATCCCGACCAGGATGCCGCCAACAACGCCGCCTAGCGCGCCTGAAACTGTCTTGTTTGGCGAGATCGCCGGCCACAACTTCGGACCGCCGATTGCACGACCGACGAAATAGGCGAACGAGTCGGTCGACCACATCGCGAACATCACGAATAAGAAATACGCCATGCCTAACCCTTCTTCAAGCCGCAATTGCATCCCGAGATGGAAGGAAACCCCGATATACAGCGAGCCGGCAAACAGATAGGTCATGTCTTGGAACGTATAACGGTTCTTCGAAACAACGCTGATGGTGAAGAACAGGAACAAGACCGCGAGTAGAAAATACGTCGGCACACTCTCCGTGCCCGGCAACCATTGCTCCCCGCCACTCCACTTGCTACCGAGCAAGAAGAGCAGCGTACTTCCATAGCCGAGCCAGGCCGGCGTTGAGAAGCGGTGAAACCCGCGCATGCTGACCAGTTCGCTAAACCCGACGACTGCTAGCACAGCCATGACCAGCAGAAACGGAATCCCTCCGTACCAGACCGCCCCTAGGAACAAGGCGCCCCCGATGACTCCCGTTACGACTCGTTCTGCAAGCATTGCACACCCCTCCTATTTCAGGCCGCCGAAACGGCGCCCTCGTCCTTGGAAGGCACGAATCGCCTCATAGAAATCCTCTGGCTTAAAATCAGGCCAGAAGTTGTTCGTAAACCAAAACTCCGTATACGCGCACTGCCACAGCAGGAAGTTGGACAGCCGCACTTCACCGCTGGTCCGAATCAGCAGGTCCGGATCGGGCAAATCATGCGTCAACAATGAGCTCCCGATCGTTTCCTCCGTGATGTCCTCCGCTTGGAGTCGCCCTGCTTGCACCTCGGTGGCGATCTTGCGCACAGCGCCGAGCATTTCCCAGCGACTGCCATAGTTGAGCGCGATGTTGAGGATCATACCCGTGTTGTGTTTCGTGCGCTCTTCCGCATCCAGCACCACCTTGCGCGTATGAGCAGGTAGCCCATCCGTATCGCCCATGATGCGAATCCGGCAATTTCTCCTCATCATCGTTTCCAATTCCATCCGAAAAAACTCTTCCGGCAATTTCATCAGGAAGTCCACTTCGTCGGTCGGTCGCTTCCAATTTTCTGTTGAAAACGCATAGAGCGTCAGCACTTTGACCCCGATGTCGTCCGCTGCGGTGGAGATCGCCTTCATGGCGTTCATTCCCGCACGATGCCCCGCGATGCGCGGCAAGCCGCGTCGACGTGCCCAGCGGCCGTTTCCGTCCATGATGATGGCAACGTGGTTCGGCACGCCGTTCAAGACAATCCCGTTCACATCGGTCTGTTCAGCTAATTGGTTGGTTGAAGGACTGCGACGAAACAGGCGGTTGAAAATAGACATACCGATCGTCCCCCACGTCAAAAATAACCCCCTTCGTCAGAAGGGGGTTCGACCAGGTCATTATACTTCCATGATTTCCTGTTCTTTCGCAACAAGCAATTTATCGATTTCCCCGATGAAACGATCGGTCACAGTTTGCACTTTCTCTTGCGCGCGACGGCTCTCGTCTTCGGAGACATCGCCCGATTTCTCAAGTTTCTTAATGCTGTCGTTCACGTCGCGACGGATGTTGCGGACCGCGACGCGACCGTCTTCGGCCATGCCCTTCACTTGCTTCGCCAAGTCTTTCCGGCGTTGCTCAGTCAGTTGCGGAATGATGATGCGGATCACAGCACCGTCATTCGTCGGTACGAGGCCGATGTCTGCCTTCGTGATCGCGCGTTCAATTTCGCTCAACGAACCTTTGTCCCACGGGGTAATCACCAATTGGCGCGGTTCCGGCGTGGTCACGTTGGCCAGCTGGTTGATCGGCATCGTGGAGCCGTAATAGTCAACTTGTACACGGTCGAGCATCTGCGGGTTCGCACGGCCAGCGCGTACGGTTGCAAACTCGCGCTTGACATTCCCGAGCGCCTTGTCCATGCGCTCGTCCAGAGATTTCAGAAGATCGTTCACCATTGACAGGTCACCCTTTCACAATTGTCCCAATCTCTTCACCGATGATGGCGCGTTTGATGTTGCCTTCTTCTGTAATGTTAAAGACCACGATCGGGATGCGGTTTTCCATGCACAGCGTAATCGCTGTTGTATCCATGACCGCCAACCCTTTGCTCAACACGTCCATATAGGTCAGCGTGTCAAACTTGGTTGCGTCGGCCACCTTTTTCGGGTCGGCATCGTACACTCCGTCCACATTGTTTTTGGCCATGAGGATCACTTCTGCTTCAATCTCAGCTGCACGCAGTGCAGCAGTCGTATCAGTCGAGAAGTACGGATTGCCGGTGCCTGCCGCGAAGATCACGACGCGGCCTTTTTCCAAGTGACGGATGGCCCGTCGTCTTATGTAAGGTTCTGCCACTTGACGCATCTCGATGGAGGTTTGCACGCGCGTGTTGACCCCTACGTGTTCCAGCGCATCTTGCAGTGCCAGTGCATTGAGCACCGTTGCCAACATCCCCATGTAATCGGCTGTGGCACGGTCCATGCCCTGCTTGCTGCCTGCTACGCCGCGCCAGATGTTGCCGCCGCCTACGACGACAGCCACTTCGGCGCCAAGCTCGACGATGTCCTTGATCTGCTCGGCGACCGAATTGATCACGCCAGCCGTGATTCCATACCCAGCATCGCCAGCCAACGCTTCGCCGCTCAACTTGAGAATGACACGTTTATACTTGGGTTGAAGCATCGCCCGTCCTCCAATACGTTAGTTTCTACGTTGCCCTGCCAGTTCCTGCATGAGCCTTAAAAAAAGGGAACACGGAAAGTGTTCCCTGCAACTTGCTCAGTCATTAGCCCTTGTTTACTTGGTTCATAACTTCTTCTACGAAGTTGTCAACCTTCTTCTCGAGGCCTTCGCCCATCTCCCAACGCACGAAGCGACGGATCGACATGTTCTCGCCGATGGTTGCGATTTGCTCGTTGAGCACTTGCTCGATGGTCTTGTCGCCATCCTTCACGTATTCTTGCTCGAGCAGAACGTTTTCCTTGTAGTACTTCACGATGCGGCCTTCTACCATCTTCTCCACGATCGCAGCCGGCTTGCCTTCGTTCAGCGCTTGTGCTTTGAGAATTTCCTTCTCATGCTCAATCACTTCTTGCGGCACTTCGTCGCGAGTTATGTAAAGCGGCTTCGCAGCTGCAATGTGCATCGCGATGTCCTTTACGAAGTTGCGGAAGCCTTCGTTTTTCGCAACGAAGTCCGTTTCGCAGTTGACTTCAACGAGAACGCCCAGTTTGCCACCAGCGTGGATGTACGATTCAACCAGACCTTCAGCCGCGATGCGGCCTGCTTTTTTCGCAGCAGCAGCGAGACCTTTTTCACGGAGGAAGTCGATCGCTTTCTCCAGATCACCGTTGGTCTCAACCAGTGCCTTTTTGCAGTCCATCATGCCTGCGCCAGTTCTCTCGCGCAGCTCTTTTACCTGTGCAGCGGAAATGCTCACGTCAGTCGCCTCCTTAGGAATATCATGCCCAGAAATAGTGGTTCAAACAGATGAAAGAGGGTGGCAGGGTCTAAGAACCCTAAGGCCACCCCCCAGTTCATTACGCGTTCTGTTCGCCTTGCTTGCCTTCCATGATCGCATCTGCGATCTTTGCGGTGAGCAGTTTGACAGCGCGGATCGCGTCATCGTTGCCCGGGATCACGTAGTCGATCTCGTCCGGATCGCAGTTGGTGTCCACGATCGCAACGATCGGGATACCGAGCTTGCGAGCTTCTGCAACAGCGATGCGCTCTTTGCGCGGGTCGATGATGAACAGAGCGCCCGGCAGATCCTTCATGCCCTTGATGCCGCCCAGGAACTTCTCAAGGCGGTCCATTTCCTTCTTCAGAACGATAACTTCTTTCTTCGGAAGGACTTCAAAGGTGCCGTCTTGTTCCATCGTTTCAAGCGTGGTGAGACGCTCGATACGCTTTTGAATGGTCGAGAAGTTGGTCAGCGTGCCGCCGAGCCAACGCTGGTTTACAAAGTATTGACCAACGCGCTCTGCCTCTTCTTTGACAGAGTCCTGAGCTTGCTTCTTGGTACCTACGAAGAGAACCGTCTTGCCTTCAGCCGCGAGTTCACGTACAAAGTTGTACGCCTCTTCGACTTTCTTGACAGTCTTTTGCAGGTCAATGATGTAGATGCCGTTACGTTCGGTGAAGATATAGCGGGACATTTTCGGGTTCCAACGACGGGTTTGATGGCCGAAGTGAACACCTGCCTCCAGCAGTTGTTTCATGGAGATAATCGCCATGATATCTTCAACCTCCTCTCAAAATGGTTTTTGTCCTCCGCTGCCGTCCACCCTTCTCGACACTTGTCCAACGGGCAAGCACCTTCGAAAAGGTCAGGCTAGCGTGTGTTGTGTATTCACACCGAGAACTAATATAGCACATGACCCCGATATGTGCAAGAGATGCCAATCAAAAAACAACGAACCCGTGTTGATCACGGGTTCGAAAGCAAGCGCAGCACCTCTTGAGGGTTGGCTTTTAGCGGTAATTCGTAAGTGCCCATGCGAATGGGATTTGCTTGTCCAGCCCGCGCTTGCAGGAACGCTTCACGGTTCTCGATGACGCCCGACGCATGGAGGAGTTGCGCAACATCGGCTGACCCCATGCCGTTCGGGATGTAGACGAAGACCTTGCCTGCCCGTTGCTCCTGCAACTCCTTCGCCTTCTGCTCGGCTCCTGCGAGGCGAGCTTGCTCAACCCGTTGCTCCAGCTCTTGCTGGGTGAGCACCGCCATCCCCGCTTGTTGCGCCGCTTGCTTCCAGTCGCTCGCGGTGCCTGCTGCAGGCGTTTCTTGCGGCGAAGGGAGTGCGGTCGCATCTGGCAGCAGGGACTGCCCTGCGTAGAAGATCAGCGAAGCGACGAGCAACCCTAGACCGGCACCGAGCGATACACTGCGCACAACCATCACGATTCCTCCCGCTTGCTAAGTCCGACCACCAGTTGAATTTCACCGATACCAATGCCCGTCTCGCGAGCGATCTGCTCGGCGGACAGCCCTTCACGCGACAGCTCCATAACGCGGCTGTACTTCTCGTGCATCGCAAACCGCTCCGTCAACGGTGTTGGTTCAACCGGCAGTGCTTCGATCGGTGGCAGTTCCTCCGGAGTGGTGGGGACAGGTGCAGCCTCCACAGTTGGAGGTGCCTCTGACAAACGCACAGAAGCCGCCGGCTGTTCCAGGCGGGCTGCCATCATGGCCCTTTCCACCTGGCGTTCCAGATCGGCGACGCGTCGTTCAAGCATCTTGACGTCCTGCTGCTGGTCGGCGAGTTCCTTCTGCGTGCGAATCTGCAAATCAGTGAAGGAATCGATCAATCGACCATTGTCACGCTCCAGCTCTGTCATAAACTCTTCCAGCGACTGCTTCAGCTCTGCATCCTGCTGCTGGCGCGCCAGCAAGTCCACCTGCGGTTCTGCAGCTGGTTTGGACGCCCGTGTACGGGTCAGCCCATAGAGCACCAACGCCACCCCTGCCAACGCGACGTACAGATACAATTGGTTCATTCGATCGACTCACCTTCACGTCTGGATACATTCACATCTTCAGATCGAGCTTGTGCCCCATGAAGGGATGAAGGTTGTCTTCCTCCTCCCGAGCACGCTGCACAGCACGCGATTGCGGACGTCCCTGTCCACCTGACTGCCCTTGGCGGTCACGCAATTCGGTCTTGGCATTCTCTGCCGACTCGGTGACCGATGCCCTTGCCTTGCGGTCCTGCCGCGTCATTTGTTCCCCATCGAGCTGATTTTGCAACTGCGGTCCATGTTGCATGATCTGCTGCGTCCGGCTCTGTTCCAAAGTGCGCGGCAAGGCAACTTGCAGCTCCACCGATTTCCAAGACATGAGCACGACCTCCTTGTCTGGTCAGATCTCTGCCGCTTAGAACGGCATATGCGAGATTTCGCCTTCGGTGATTTCGAACTTCACCGGCCCACGAAGCGGGTCACGAATGAAGGACACCTCTTGACCCAAGGTCAGCTTCACACCTGCGAACACGATCTCGGCGCAAAACACCTTCGCCAAACGCGTGTCCAAGAGCTGCGCCTCGATCTCCGAACGGCGGAACATCAACTCTTCCTCTTCCTGCAAGTAGTGCCCATAGGTGGCCTGTAGCTTCTGGCGCATCGCTTCCTTCTCCGGCGACAGTTGGTTGGCATAACCCGCCATGTTGTCGAGGATGGCCAACGCTTTCTTGGTCTTGTCGATGTTCAGATACAAGTCCTTCAGCTTGGCGTGCAACTCAGCGATCTCCAACCGCAAGTGCGGATGTACGCCAACTTCCACTTCTGTCGGAGTCGCCATCGGCGAGCCCATCGTGCGCGTGCGCACCGTCTCCCCACAGCGTACTGTACCTCCGACGATCACCCCTTTTTGTGACTCCATCAGGATGTGCCGCCCGGCCGAGACATGGCTGTGCATGATGCTATCGCGGATGCATACATCGACGCCCGCCTCGACAGTCGCGCCCTGCAAGAACCGGGAGCGCACTGTACCGCCTGCCTTGATCAACCCCGAGGAACGCATCTGAACCCCGCCGCGGACGAGAATGTCGCCACCTGCTTCGAGGACTGCGCCATCGACGTAGCCGACCACTTCAATGTCACCGGCCGCGATGATCTTGAAGCCTGGCAAGACACTACCATTGACCTTAACATTGCCCAAAAAGTCGATGTTGCCTACCGAGTAGTCCACATCGCCCTTCACTTCAAACACATCGAACACGCTAATTTTGTTTTCACGGGCGTTGTACGACACATGTCCGTCCGTCTCGGCGAACAGCTGCAGACCATCTTCACTTGCCGTTGTGTTCTTGCCTTGCGGTAAGCGAACATCGCGGCCGTTCTTGGCTTGCAACACCGCCCCGCTGACCGAGATGCCATGCACGCCTTCCGTTGGCGGCGTCTTGCGAGCCAACAATTGCCCCTTCAAGACGGTGCGCACGATCCCGAGATTGAAATAGTCGACACGGCCGTCTTCGAGCACTTGCGGGCCCAGATGCTCGTCCATGTTGACCAAAATCTCAATGTTTGCGTTTTCACCATGTTTCGCAGGTTGCCCGCTGGCGATCGTCAGCTTGCGGCCGAGATAGCCTGCTGGGTTCATGAGAATCTGGTGGCACAGGATCATGTCAATGCCGTAGGTAATGTTACGCTGACGGAGCGATTCCGTCAGCGCTTCAAAACTGATCAGCGGAAGGTTGTCTTCCTCCGCGCGCAGGCCTTCGTCCAACAGCAGGATAGCCTGCAATCCGCCATCCTCGACCGTAACCGAACAGTGGTTGGACAGCCAAGCCAATTCCTCTTGTCTGGTTAGCATCGGCTTAACCCCCTAAATCGTTTACCCCTCTACCTCTACGCCTGAAGTTCTTGTTTACGGCGGCTCAGGGCACCGCGAAGCCGATAGATGGCTTTCGTATGCAGCTGCGACACGCGAGAAGCGGAGAGCTCCAGCACTTCGGCAATCTCTTTGAAGGAAAATTCCTCATAGTAATGCAAGGTGACGACCAGCCGCTCCTTCTCGGGCAACCGATCCAGGACGCCGATCAAAATGCTCTGCACGCTCATCCGCTCCACAATCGATTCAGGCAGAGGGGCGTTCGGGTCTTCCAACGTATCGGACATCTTCACGTCGCTACCAGCGTCGTCAGTCGGTAGCATCCCGTCCAGCGAGGACAGCGGCGAGATGGAGAGTTCATACACCGTCTGTTGAAAATCGTGCAGGGTCATGTTCAGATGATCTGCCACTTCTTCGTCGCGAGCGGAGCGCAGGAAGGTATGTTCCAACTGCGCGTACGCTCGCTCGATTTCCTTGGCTTTGGTGCGCAACGCACGCGGCACCCAGTCCTGTTCGCGCAGCCCGTCGAGGACAGCGCCTCGGATGCGCCAAGTTGCGAATGTAGCAAATTCATACCCGCGGCTCGAGTCAAAACGGTCGATTGCTTCGATCAGGCCCAACGTGCCCATGCCGACCAGATCATCAAGCGAGACCGTCGCCCCCCATTGGCTGGACATTTTGCGGACAACTTTTCGAACGAGTGGAAGATATGCGAGAACGAGAGCGTCCCGCGCCTGCATGTCACGGTCAACTTGCCATCTGGTCCACAGGTGTGTCTGCTCCGGTTGCTTGAGTTCTTGCACTCTTGCCACCTACTTTCTATCCTGATTTACTCGTCAAGATGCCGCATCGCTTCCGCGAGCTTTTGCGGGTCCATGTCCTGATAGACATCTTGCTTCTTCTTGTGGTCATGGGCGGGGTCCTGCTTCTGCAGCGCTTCGAACAGCGGAACAAAGTCGGCGTCGTCATCTGCAGCTCGCTGCGCTTGCTTCTGCTCTTTGTCCTCAGTGGGCAAGAGCAGATCGAGATGGCGCCCGCGGAACTCCTCTTCCGGCTGTTCCACCGGGCCGACAAATACGCGCAAGGCGAATTTGAGCACATACCCGAGCAAAAAGAGAAGCAACAAACCAACGAAGCCTCGGATCAAGCTGGTGATCACCGTGTTACCGCCCCCAAGGCTGAGCAAGAAGGCTGCCAGAAACCCCAGAATGCCAAGTGCAACTTGCAACCCAACTGTGTTCTTCTGCTGATTCATCAGAGCGTCGTAACTCCTTGCTTGGCAGTTCGGATCATGAGCGAACCGTCAAGAGTGTACAGTTCAATGGTTCTCCCGCAGTTGCCACCCGTGTCTTCAGCACGGATGGGCACTGCAAAAGTTGCTAATGCTTGCTTGACTGCATCCACGTTGCGCGGCCCGATACGCATCAGGTCGCTCTGGCCGGCAAACGTGAACATCTGCGCTCCACCCGCTAGTTTGGCAACGATCCGGCGGCGGATCGCCCCTCGCTCCTCCATCCGTTTCAGAAGCAACGGAACGGCGGTGTTGGCGTACTTCGCCGGGTTCGGCTCATTGGGATTCGTAGAAGTGGGAAGCATGATGTGAGCCAAGCCGGCCACCTTGGTGTGGGGATCGTATAAGGCGATGCCCACACAGGAACCGAGACCAGTTGTGCGTAGCGAGTCTTGAGCTTCTGCAACGTTCAAGTCGGCCATTCCCACCCGGATCACGTTCATGACACGTCCACCCCAAGCGAACGGAAGAGCGTCTCTACAGAGCCCGGATCGGGCAACAGGAAGAAGTGCCCTTCGATGTTGCGTGCCCCTTGAATAAATTCGGTGTTGACGACGAGCGCATAATCGGCAGCTGGACCGAGTTGAATCAGCCCGATGCTGAGGATTGCGCCCGCCATATCCACAGCGATTGCTGGCGGGGTCGGTGACATTT
>JGI12273J12029_10044020_pt1 | contig 12170 bp, 7 predicted proteins | sample SoiCrureplicaC0C_FD_12029 | JGI IMG/M metagenome (IMG submission 12029) | reverse complement strand
GCGGGGGCGCTGCCATCCGATCAGCGCTGTCGAAATTACAGGCCGGGTGCTGCCTCACTGGCCGCAAATCGTCGCGCTGGCCCGCGAGAGCGCCGCCAAGATGCCTTACCAGCGCTGCCTTGGATGGGACATTGCGGTGACCGAGGGCGAGCCGGTGGTGGTCGAGGTCAATACCCACTCGCGCTGCCGCCCGCTCCAGGTCGCATGCGACCGTGGCATGCTGGCCGGTCCGCTGGGACGGGTGCTCTTCCCGCACAATGGAATCACGCGCTCAGGACTGCGAGTGCCGAACGCCCGCTGGGATGGCTCGCCGCTGCCCGGCTCGCCGTCGCCGACTTTCCTCTCGCCACGTTAACGCTGACTCGCCCTGACGAGCCGATTCGAGGCGGTCCCGCCCGCGAGGACCGCCGAGCGAGTCAGAGAGCAGTCCGTCCGAAATTCGGCGCGCTCTCATACGATTCGAGCTCGTCAAGACGTCAGGAACGCGGGAGCAGCCCTTATCGCAGCGATGCCATTACAGGCCGGAAAGTTCGAAGCGGATCGCGGCGATAAAGAATACGGACCGGGATGTCCTCACGGCAGGTCACGTGAGTCGCCCCTCATGGCGAGGGCAGGTCATGTGAGCACTGCCGGAAATTTTTCCGATCTGCATCATACCCAACGGACATGATTTCCTTGGATTGACTCGGACCGTCAGGGGTATTTGCTCCACCGGGCTGCGGAACTCGCCCGGCTCCGCAAACACCCCTGCCTACGCTGGCAACCGAGTGCGATGCGTATCAGACTTGAATAGGCCGTATGACCGGGGCACTGACCTGCTGTAGGCAGGGATTGAGACGCTCCACCAGAGATGGCGGAATCGCGTGATCCGGCTGGGTCTCATCCAGGATCGATGCGCGCAGGTAAGCCACATCGACCCCTTTGATTGCCGCCTCCAGCGCCTCACGCCCGGGGTCGCCGTTGAATCGCAGATCGGGATTGCGCTCAAGGAGCAGATGCAGTGCCAGCGCGCATTCTTCGCGCGTGCCCACGCACTCCCACGGCTTCGTTCCGCCTGAGACGAGGTCGATGATGTGGCGACGAATCTGCGGCCGCTGGAGGACGTCTTCACCAAAGATGGTATGCATCATGTCGGCGGAGACGAAGGGCGAAAGCGCAAGTGCGGTGAACGCGCACTTCGGGCACTCCTTGCACCACACCCCGTGGTGAATGCCGCGGTTGCAACTGATGAAGTGCGGAAGATAGGTGACATGGTTGGCAAAGAGCTGTGCCAGTTGCAGGTCGTGGAAGGGGCGCAGAATGCTGAACACACGGACGCTCGGCGTGACGCAACGCGCCGCGAAATCGGCGAATCCGCGCTCGAACTCGAAGGACTTGGTGTACTGGTGGTTCACCTCGAAGCCGCGGTAGCGGAGATTTCCGAAGTTGGCCGAGTGCTCGTTGCCGGCGGCGACGTAGCGCGAGCCGCTCAGCATCGCCACCAAGAGGCCGATCGATAGCACGATCGATGTGTGGGGTACGTGGCCCCACGGATAGGCCTTGAGGCGTTCGATCTCCTCATCGACCTCATACCCGACCTCGATGGCATTGGAGTTGCCGGACAGTTCGATCACCCGCCGGCGTGTGCGGTTGGGGCGGATCGTGAGCCAGCTGAAAGGTTGCCCCGACGCCTTGAGGAGTTCGCCGGCAACGATAGTGTCCTTCCCGCCGCCATTGAGCATCAGCAAATGATCGCGCGTGTCCAGTTCCACCGGGCGCATGCGGCCGGCCGCGCTGGCGCATACTTCGATGCGACGCGCGGGATTGAGTCCCTGCAGATAACGAAATTCTCCCAGACCACAGCGCAGAAACCGGGCAAAAAAGGCTTGGCTTTCCGGGTCGAGAGAAGTGGTCTCGACCACCACGCGGCGAAAGTCGGTAAGCTTGAAGAAGAAAGGAACGAAAGCGATTCCGATAGCGGCTAATGCCTGATCGCGCGGCACCATCGGAAGGTCGGCGATCCGCTCCCCGAGCGACGGGTCGAGATTCAGGCGAACTCGGAAGCGTTTGCCCATCGCCATATAACAAAAGTCGACGCCACAGGAGTTGCTGCGAGCCGCGACCAAGGCAATCGTACGGTTGCGCGGCAACGGGTCGGCAAAAAGGTTACGCACGGCCTTGCCGAACCGCTTTGCTTGGTATGGCATGGACATCATCTGTTTTTACCTCAGATCATTCTTCAACGTCGGCCGCACAACTGGCTTCTCGTTGCGGGACGACGACACCTCGACGCAACTGCTCGCGCACCAAGGTGGCCGCCCGCTCGATCCCGTGCATCAGAAGCGCTTCCTGTTCTGGCGACAGACGCGCAAGCACCACTTCGCGGGCTTGGCGCATGTCGCCTGCCGGCCGCACGCCGACACGAATACGCCCGACGGCATCCGTACCAAGCGCCGCCGCTACCGAACGTACGCCTTTGTGTCCGGCATCGCTGCCGCCCTGCTTGAAACGGGCTTCCCCGAGGGGAATGTCCATGTCGTCGTGAACCACGATGCAGGCGGAAGGAGCCGTTTTTACGCGCTCGAGGAAGGCGCGTATGGGCGGCCCGCTGCGGTTGATGGAAACTCCCGGCTTGAGGAGCTTCAGACTCACCCCGTCCATGATGACCGTGCATACCTCGCCTTCGGCCTGCTCCTCCCATTCGCCTCCATACGCGTGAGCCAGACGATCAAGCAGGCGATGGCCGACGTTATGGGGCGTGCCGTTGTAGTGCGCACCGGGATTTCCCAGCCCGACTAGCACCGGCATCGGCGGCACCTCGGGAATCGACAAAGAGGGCAAGGGACGTACAAATGGGAGCTTGGTGACCTCGGCCGGGCGCTCGTAAGCGTGCGAGCAGCGGTTGCAGAAGGTCTTCATCTCGCAGCGGTCGCGCCAGCAGCCGATGCGCTTGTCCCGGTCGAGGACCAGTCGGACCAAGTGGTCGACGCGGTTCGAACCCTTGAGCAGTACCAGGTCGCCAGCGCGCAGTTCCGTGCGCAAAAAGGCTGCAGCCTCTTCGATGCTCAGGAAAGCCTTGAGTACCTTGTTGTCGGCGAGCGGACCGGCCTTCAGGGCGTGCTGCGCGTCCGGACCGACGAAGACCACCAAGTCGGCTACCTGAAGCGCATCCCGTGCGAAACGCGTGTTGCGCTTGGCAGGAGACCAGGCTGAATCCGAGATGGAGCCGATGACCGCCACCTTGCGTGCAGCCTTGGCATTGCCGAGAAATTCCAATGGCGCCTGCATTGACCAGTGCGGTGCCTTCCAATCGTCACGCAGGAAAACCACCCCGTCGTTGCACTTGACGATCTCCATCCGCCCTTCCGATGGTCGCGCGTTGGCCAGCGCGGCAATCGCAGCTTCGAGCCGGACGCCTGCGGCGACCCCGACGCCGAGAGCCGTCAGCACCGAGAGCGCCATATGGGTGCCATGCAGTTTGGTGGCGACCTCGTACACGCTGCCTTGATATTCGACCTGCAAGGTCAGGGGTGCGGGGTAGTCGGAACGCACCTCTCGCACCCTCAGCGTCGCGCCTTCACTGCTGCCGACCCAGATGACCCGCCCCTTGCATCGCTCGCCCATCGCGCGCACCAAAGGATCGTCGATGTTGAGCACCGCAACGCCGCCCGGGGTCAGGCCAGTGACGAGTTTCTCCTTCTCGTCAGCAATCGCCTCGAGACTCCTGAAGGCACTGTAATGATCGCGGGCGATGAGCGTCACCACCGAGATATCGGGGCGCAGCATCCGAACCGGCCGGTCGAGGAAACCGGGCCGCGACGCAGAGACCTCGGCCACGCAGGCGCGATGCCAGCGTGTCGTACCGAGAATGGTCTCTGCCACGCCGATTGGCCTGTTGTGGGACAGCAGGCTGCTATGACACGGACCAAGCGATGACAGCACCATGGACGTGAGATCCTTGGCGGTCGTCTTGCCCGCGCTGCCTGTTATCCCTACGAAAATGACGCCGCCCAAACGTGAGCGGCGGTATCGCGCCAATAGGTAGGTCTTCAGATACGAGACCTGCCAGCGCACGTCCTTCAATAGGTTCATGAACCGTTTCGGCACAGCTTGCATGCTGCTTCGCCCCCCGGCGTCCTGCATTTATACAATCATGGACTGCGATGCCATCGGTAAACAATCCATGGGATGATGTAAATCCATGCTGCGTATTCATCACATCTGACGCAGGAACGGTATGCGGCCTGCCGTACCCGGCTTAAGCCTCCGCCTCCTCATGTGAATCGCTCGCCGCATCGCGTACCGCCCAGCGCGCCTGCTCACAGCGAGCCTGAAGTTCGACGATGCTGGCCCGCAGCTGCGCTACGGCTTTTTCGAGTACTGGGGGCAGTGCTGCCGATTCTTCGGCGGAAAAATCCTCCAGCACGATCTGGCGCGCCTTGCGCTCGTCGCCCGGACGGCGTACGCCCATTCGAACCCGGAGAAGTGAGCCGGTATCGAGGCTCGCCAGAATCGAGCGCACACCGCGATGCCCGGCGTCCCCTCCATCGCGCTTGGTGCGCACCTCCCCGATGGCGAGATCCATATCGTCATGGATCAGAATGCAATGGCCAGCATCGCTGCCGATCCGATCGAGGAATGTCCGCACGGGCGGTCCGCAGCGGTTCATCGCGACGACGGGTTCGAAGAGTTTCACGGTGATGCCTTCCACTTCGATAGTGCAGACCCTGCCTTCGGGCTCCTCGGCCCATTGGCCGCCGGCGTCGCGTGCCAGAGCCTCGACAGCGAGCCGGCCAACGTTATGCGGGGTGCGCTCGTACTTCACGCCGGGGTTGCCGAGCCCTACCACGACCGGCAGGAAGGTGGGCTCGCCGACTCGTACGCTACTGGACGCTACGTTTGCCGGGACGCGCTCTTCTGGCACCGCAAGCGCGGGGTCGCGCACACGTGGGCAGCGCTCGCACAGCATGCCCCGACGGCACCGCTCATCCCAGCACAGAACCGGCTCGATGCGGTCGAGAATGAGCCGTGTCAGGTGATCAGCCTTGTGCGAGCCTTTCACCAATACCAGATCGCCCGGCTGTAGCGCAGTCCGTAGATGCGCGGCGGCGGCGCGAATATCCGGAAAACCAAGGATGGATTGGTCGTCCGCGTCGCTGCGCGCCTTGAGCGCTCGCAGGGCATGCGGACCAACGAAGACGACGAGATCTGCCGCTTCGCGCACCTGCCGCGCTACTTTCGGATAAAGTTTTGAAGCGGAAAGTGAATAGTCGGACAGAGTGCCGATGATCGCCACTTTCCGCTTAGCTTTGGCTTCATGCAGAAAATCGAGCGGTGCCTGAAATGACCACAAAGGGGCCTTCCAGTCGTCGCGCACGAACGTCACGCCGTCCCCGCTCTCCATGATCTGCATGCGCGCTTCCGTGATGCGCGCCTGGGCCAGAGCGGCGATTGCCTGATCCAGCGGAACACCGGCCGCCAGACCGACGCCCAAGGCAGCAAGCACGGACAGCGCTAGCTGCTTGCCGTGCAGCGCAGTCCTCACCTCGTACTGTCGGCCTTGATATTCGACAGAGAGTACGAGCGGCTCGGGATAGGTGGAGCGCGCTGCAAGCAGGCGCAAGTCGGCCCCCTGCTCCTCGCCAATCCAGATGACGCGGCAAGTGCAGCGCTCACCGATTTCGCGCGTGTATGCATTGTCGCGGTTGATGACCGCCACGCCATTCCGCGGCAGTGCTGCTATGAGCTTTCCCTTTTCTTCGGCGATCGCTTCGACGCTCTTGAACGCACTGTAGTGATCGCGCGCCACGAGCGTGAGTACGCCGATTTGCGGGCGCACGAAGCGTATCGGACGGTCCAGATAGCCGGGCCTGGAGGCCGAGAGCTCGACAACGGTGAAGCGATGTTGCCGGTGGGTGCCCAGGATGGTCTCGGCCATCCCCATATGCCCGTTGCTCGTTCGCAAACTGCTCTGGCAGGGACCGAGGGCGCCCAGCACAGCAGCGGCGAGATCTTTCGTAGCAGTCTTGCCGGCGCTGCCAGTGATGCCGACGAACGTGACCCGGGACAGCTGCATGCGGCGCACCTTGGCCTGCAACAGGGTGCTCCAGTAATCCTTGCGCCAGCCGATGCGCCGAAACAGATCGACGGTACGCTCCGGCAGACGGCGCGTCTGCCATTGGACGGATTTCAATAACTGGCTGGCCATGGCCAATGCACCGGACATCACGCGGTCTCCTCAACTTGCATAGTGGAAATGGCGCGACAATCCGCCTGGTCGCGGCCGACGGTGGCCGACCGCACTACAACGGAACATGACTACGCGGTTTGCTTCGTCTTCACGCACCCGACGTCTCATAACTTAGACGATGGAAGCGTCTAAGCAAGCGGATTGGCCACAGCTGAGCGGCTTATGCCGCCTATTTGCGCAGGGTTCGCCAGATGTCGCTTACAAAATGTCGCCATTGAACGAAATAAAGGCGCCGATCGCCCGGAAACAGTAGATCCGAGTGCATACCCGGATGCAGGAAGCGTAGAAACCATCCGGCGACACTCCGCAGTCGGCTCGCTAGTGGGATCTGAGGATCGCGCCAGCGCGACAGCACGTAGCCGACATCGAATGGAACCGTGTAGCGGCACTGCACGCCCAGCGGATAGCGCTCGCTACCCCGGGCCTGCCCTCCGTGGAACCCATCGATGAGCATGGTCGGGAAATCGATGCCGGCATATAGCGCGAGGTGGAGGGCCGCCCAGAAGCGCGCATTGAGCTCGATGAACCAGAACCGGTCGGTCTCCGGATCCCAACGGTATTCGAGCATCGCCACGCCACTCCAGCCGAGGACCTGCATCTTGGCGCGCGCATCCTCCATCATCGCCGCATGCGACCAACTTTCACGTAGCGAACAGTAGCCGCCGGTATGCGGCACCTCATGGATGCAGCGGTTCATGAATTCCTGCACGACCTCACCGTTGCGCACGAGAAAATACGCGCCAGTGCCCTGACCGGGCACGAAGCCCTGCACCAGCACACGTGAGTAGGAGCGGCGAAGCTCGCGAATGCGCTCGGCGGCCGATGCGACGGAGTCTTCCCGCGAGACGAGATTGGCGCCGCCTTTGCGGTCGTCGATACCGTCTCCTTTCACGAAAAGCGGCAGGCCCAGCGCGGCAAGCGCCGACTCGTCCGGATCGGGATCACCGTCGCTCAGGACCAGGCTGGGCGGCAGATGCGCGGCGCTCTCGGGCCGTTCGCTAAGGCGCTGCAGGACGGCCGCCTTGCTCAGGCATTCATACACCAGCCCGGAATCGGACGGAATGGGCAGAAGCGGCGCATAGCGGTCGAAGACCGGTCTTATCGCAAGCAAAAAACCCTCGCTCGGGACGATGCTGCAAATCCCGTGGCGACGGACGTAATCGTCCAACCAGCCGAGAAAACCGGGTTCGTCGTATCCAGGGCACACCACGCCCTGTGACGCATAGGACGATGTAAGGCCGAGCGCATCATCACGGCTCGCACATGCGTGCACCGGATACCCCGCTCGCCCTAGCGAACGGATTACCCCGATCATGCCGATTGCGTGTGCATCCGGCACCAACACGGGCAGATGTCGACGCTGCTCGGGAGTGAATTCGACGTTGAATTCGACGGAAAGCTTGCCCGGTGCGCTCATTGCCTCTCCATTTGCTCGAAGAACTCGACCGGCTGCATGCGGCCCTGCTGGCGATGCCCAAAGCGCACGCGCTCGAACAGCACATCCACGCACCTGAAGCCGACCCGCTCGGCGACGGCGCGTGACGTTGTGTTATGCGACTCGATAGCAGTATAGATACGCTGCGTCCCGGTGAGCGCCGCCGCGTCGGCGACCCGGCGTCGCATCGAGCGTTCATGAAGCCCCGAACCGCGTGCAGCGGGATGGGTATATGCATTGAACAACACGGCCGAGCCGGCCGGAAAGTGATAAGTCTCCGGCACGTAGCTGAAGTGGGCCTCCTCCTGGCGCGGTACCAGCCAGCCGTAATGCACCAGGACGCCGTCACGCACGGCGGTGTAGAGCCGCATCCCCTGCTCGATACGCCGGCGCGCCTCGTCGATGAACATTTCGCGCGAAAGCCAGCGCTCGGTTTGCCGGAAGCATTGCAGGTCATCCAGCCGGTTGCAGGCGAGCCCGTCGTCGGGATCGGCGGGCGGTGCATCTTCGGCTTTGATGGCGAGGATCAACAGGTAGCGCCCGCTCCATGCCCAGCGCACCGGCGCAAGGTTGGCCACCTTGCGCCGTGCACGCCGATACCCGTTCTTGATCAGTCGCTCCACAATGGCCTGAGCAGCTCGCGGGCGCCCAGCCCGGTACATACCTGGGCGCCGATGATGTCGGGATTCGAGTTCGCCTCGATGAGGACGAGTCCCTCGGCCGATATCGCAATGTCCCAGCCGAGCAGAGGCAGGTCTGCGAAGGTCCGGGACGCACGCTGGATCATTGCGCAGACATCACCCCAGTCGGGGACACTCTCGCCCCGGATCACCACCCCGGTATCAGGATTGCGCTGGAACGGCTCCAATACCCGCGACAAGTTGGGATCGCGACGCCCCCATGCGCGACCGATGCGGCCGGTACGCAGGTCGATGGGCGCAATCAGATTCCCGCTCGATCCACCCGAAAAATTGTCATGGACGTTTCCCCGCGCCGGAATCCTCAGCAACGCATAGAGCATGAAGAACTCGCTCTTCTTGTTCAGGTAGGTGGCGATGCGGAGAGTCCCGAGCGCCCGCCCGGAGCCGAGACGCTCGAGGCGCGGATTCGGTGTGACGAAACCCTGAATGAGATAGTCGTCACGCAACATGTCGAAATGGAGCGCTTCGGCAAAAGGCTGCACATCGATCAGGTTGTCATCGATGTCGTAAGCCTGCCCGCGCCGAAAGCAGACAAAACGCACGCCGGTGCCGAGCGCATCCCGCCGCGGCTTGAGGATGAGACGGATTTCGGGATAGGCGGAAAAATGCGCCGCAACGGAGGCGAAGTCGGTGAGCACGGGGAAGTCGTCGACGTCATCCGGCTTGCGCGAGCATAGAAGCGCATGCAACTTTGGCGTTGGCAGCCCGGCCTGTGCGCAGATCCGGTGGAAGAGCAACTTGTCCTCGACCTGGGGCTTCGCCTTTACCGCATTAATACGCGAGAAGATCGCGGTCGTCTGTTTCTTGGTCCGATAATGATAAAGCCGCCAGAAAGGCGTCTGTTGCAGGCCGAACAGGCCGTACTCCTGGGCCGACAACCCGAAGAACCCCTTGGCTGCCAGCATTCTCAGCAAGACTGGATAACGATAAGCGCCGCTGCTGTCTGCAACTTCGGTAGCAGCCTGCATATAGCCACGCCATCCGCTAGTTTGTTGCGCTATGTCGGGCACATTCAACTCCTTCCGCGCGATAGGGCTGCCGCACCGGACTTTGATGCCCGGTAACGGTAGGCCCATACCGTGGTATCGTCGATCACGATCAGCGCGTTGCGCAGCGGATCGACGTAGCTCAAAAGCCGACTGCCTTTAGGCATCGGCTCGCCTTCGGGGGCGAGTCGCGTCCACGCCACCCTGTCTGGGTCGTAGGCCCAGATTTCCTTGTCACGTAAGTTGATCAGGAGCCCATCTCCGCTCGCCGGATCATGGTAAAANGCNGTGCGCGCGTCGTATCCGTATGGGGCAGCGTCGGATTCCTTGTCGACGGACGCCACCTTGGTCCATTTGCGTGTCTGGGTGTCGAAGTGATAGGTGTTGCGCTGCCACTGCGCGACGATGATCCGACGCTTCGGATCGTAATAACCGACGAGTTCGCGCCCTGGTGCTTGTGCAGCAAAATCCTTGTTCCCGCCATTGGCCTTCAGATCTTCCCAGCGGTTTTCCCCAAGGCGGAAAAGCCAAGTCTGACGCATCTGCCAGTTATTCATGTGCCAGATGGGGCCGCCGAGTTCCGGCACATATTCGAGCATCGCACCGGGAGGAGTTTTCGGCCACGGTTTCGCAGTCCGCACGAACTGCCACTTGCCTGCAGCCGGATCGAACGCCCAGAGCGGCGGCCCGCGGAAGCGGTCGGCGGGGTCGCCGCCGAGTTGCTTCACGGCATCATCCTGCTTGGTGACCCAGGTATTCATGAAAAGCAGCCGCCGATGCTCGGGGTCATAGGTGATTCCCCACCATGCGTGACCGATGACCGCTGGTCCACCACGCCGGGTCACCAGCAGACCGTCCTGGAACCCGACATCACCCGCGTCGTCTCCCAGCCCGAGATAGCTGCGGGAATTATCCGGCGCGTAGAGCAGTTTCCAGGTCAGGGCGGCGAGATCGAATTCCCACACATCGTTCAAGCGGTGCGGAGTGCGGTGATTGGCGCCGGCAAACATCGCGGTTTCCCGGTCCGATGCCCACACCATCTTGACCGAATAGTCACGGCTGCGAGGACCCGTACGGTGCAATTCGTAGCGGCGGGCATTCTCGTTGAAGTCGCCCAGCACCCGCGCCTGCCCCAGCACGCGCCCATGGTTTTCACGTAGGGCGGTGACACGCTCCAGAGTATCTTGCGCAGGCGCCTCGGCGACGGCGGGCGCGGCGCCGAACAGGGACAATGCCAATGCCAGCACTGGGCATATTGCGCCGTAGCGCCCGCCTCGTGACTGCTGTGTCGAGCCGACACCCTGCCCTCGCACGACCGACAGTGCGAATCTCCCCTTTTCCATGGATGCTCCCTTCAGTGCGCCGATTCCCGGCGCTTCTTGTCACCCGCCCCGGTCGCCATCGGCCCGATATAGCGGCGTGCTATCACGACGTTATCGATATAGAGGCTCATGTCGCGCGGCGAATTCGCTTGGCCGCCGTGATAGACGTTCATCCAAATGTTCTCGATCTTGATGTCGTCCACATCGCGGAAGCGCAGTCCGCTACGCTCGTAGGCAAGTTGTCCGTCGATCCATGCCCGGAATTCCCCGTCGTTCTGTCCCGGGGTATTGAGCTTTACGTGTTGTTCGATGGCGTACCACTTGTTGTTGCGCAGCAAACCGGTCGGTCCCTGGTTCCAGCCCCAGATGTTTCCGGTATGCCCTTTCATATCTGCATGATAGACGTAAGAACCGATCGGCGTGACCGTACCCCCGGCCGGTGAGACCGTCATGCGCGAGAAGGCGCCCCGCACCGACCAGCCATTGCTTCCATCGGCGCGGCGCATGCCCCATCCGCCCTTGCCGTAGGTGCCGGCGATGCCAGGAAGCTTTCCGCCGTCGACGTCCGGGCTCCAGTCCTCGCCAAAGCGCAGGTAATAGCGGAAATAGATTTCCTCGGGCTCTTCCCCGGCCTGCTCGGCAAATTGATAGGCGAGATTGAGCGCAGTGTTCTCGCCTTGCTTGAGGGTCGTCTTCAGGGCCGGGCCGTCGAACGGGACAAAGCCGTTCTCCGGATCTTCGTGAACGACCTCGTAGAAGCCATCCCGCGTCAGTCGTTTCCAGGACGCCTTCCAATCGTCTTTTCCGAAAGACGATGCCATGATCACTTGCGAGTCACTGGCGATGTTTTGGTCGCGTGGATAACGTTCGGCAATACCTTCCTGGACCTTGGCATCGGCCTCGGACCAGGCCGGGGTGGGCCGGAACACGCCGACGGTCAGGCCCTTGGCATACTGCTTGAACCCCTGAAGCTGAAGGTGGGCCGACGCGAGCTTGCGACTGTTTGCGGGGGGCAGCTCGAAGACGAGCAGTGCTGTCTGGTCTTGCCCGACACGCAAGACCTGACCTGAACCGGAGCTGCGGTGCGTGGAGCAATCGAGAAAGGTATCGGCGCTGGGACGGACGTGTTCCTGGCTGCCGTCCGACCATTGCAGCGCCAGCACCGGCTGCGTACCGCTATCGGTGCTCTCACGGCTGTGGAACAGCACACTGCCGTTGCCTTTGACTGCGCGCAGGAAGATACCGCTGTTCGGATGCTTCCCGGCTAGCCACTGCTGCGCCAGGGCTGTCACGTCGAACGATACCGCTTGCCCGTTACGGACCCCGGTCAATTGCTGAGCCGCATACGCACGCTCACCGTAGGCTTGGTCAGCGGCATCCGCCCAATCACCCAGCGGACGCTGCCAAGCGAGCCTGCCCGCTGAAGAGTAATGACGGCACGTTGCGCCACCCGGGCCGTCTGACAATGGAATCGGCTCCGCACGGGACAATCCCGGC
>JGI12273J12029_10093438_pt1 | contig 12250 bp, 2 predicted proteins | sample SoiCrureplicaC0C_FD_12029 | JGI IMG/M metagenome (IMG submission 12029) | reverse complement strand
GGCCCTTCTTATTCGCCCGGATGCAGCAGGAGCGTGTTCTGTGCAGACGCCCTGACATCTCCTTCAGCGAACGGCATCTTCTTGTAGTCTCCTGCCAGCCACTGGCCGATCTGGTCGGCATAGTGGTCGCTGCCAAGCTGTGCCGATGCGCCCATGACCATGATGTCCTCCGCTCCGTTGACGTTCCCTAGGTCGATGATGAACCGCCACGGGGCCCCGATGCCCATGCCGAACGGCTTCATCCGCGAGAAGCTGCCCAGCCCGACGGTCGTGTTGCTTCCGCCGTACGGATGCGGGCCTTCGTTGAACACGGAGGCGAGCAGCGCGTTGGCGCCCAGCGGATGCTGCAGGGTCAAGGTGTGCACCTTGCCCCACGCCCACTCGGCCGGGTCATCCCCCAGCTGTTCCGACAGCTCCCTCACCGCCTGCCGGAAGCCGGCGAGAATCAGCTTCTCCTTCCCGGCGCCCGTGCCTACCAGCCAGAGGGGGTCGTCATTCTGAATCACGGCGTCCAGCGCATTGACGGGCAAGCTCGTCCGCATGAAGTTCACATAGAGCTTCTCGCCCATCTGCGGCAGGAAGACCTCTTCCATCACGTGCAGGTAGGTGCTGTGGTAGATCGTCGGCGCGGCTGAGGACGGCTCGTTGACGGGGGCCTGCGACCAGGTCTGCAGAAGAGCCAGCGCTTCGCGCTCCGTTTCGCCCAGCGCCGCCTTTTCCAGAACGGGCAGGATCTGCGGCAGGTTGCGTGCGGCCTGCAGGTCGAGCCAGTCGGTCTGCATCTTCTTGTAGTCGGCGAGGGCGAGCTTGTCCTTCGCCTTGATCATGTCCTGAATGCGCGTCACGCGATAGTCCGGCTCCCATTCGTGGCTGAGGGGATGGGCGTCGCCTGCCGGAGAGATGCGGTTGTTCGCTGTGGCGATATACCCCTCCGGCGGGTTGTACGACTGGGGCAGTTCCTCCCACGGGATATAGCCCTGCCACTCATAGTCGTCCGTCCAGCCCGGCACGGGCAGCAGGCCGCTGCCTCCCTTGCGGATTGGGATCAGGCCGTTGTAGCGGTAGGCGATGTTGCCGTCCGCATCTCCGTAGACGACATTCTGGACGGGTGCGTGGAAGCGGCGGAGCGCCTGCTCGAATTCCTGCCAGTTCCTCGCCTTGTTCATCGCGAAGAGAGCGCCGATCTCGTCGGACGGATCGTGCGCCACCCAGCGCAGCGCGAGCGGCTGGGGAATCGGCGCGGCCGTCTTCAGCAGGTTCGCCGTCGTCGGGCGCTCGCCGTCCTGCAGCTCTTCAAACAGCAGGTTGAGGATCGGGCCGTGGCGGGTGACGACCGTCTCGAACCGCACCGGTTCCTCCTGCCCCTTGACCCGGATCTCTTCGGGATAGACGCTGGCCGCTTCCCACTTCCCCTCATATTCGAACTGATGCGGGTCGGACGGGTGCGGCTTCTCGATATAAAGATCCTGCACGTCGCCCATGCCGTTCGTGAACCCCCAGGCGATCTGCTCGTTGTGGCCCGCAACCACGCCCGGCACGCCGGGGAAGGTGACGCCGCTGGCGTTGTACAGCCCCGGCACGACGAGGTGGTGCTGGTAGAAGATCGACGGGGCGCTCAGCGAGAGATGCATGTCGCTGCCGAGCATCGGCTTGCCCGACTCCGTCCGGCTGCCGGACAGCACCCAGTTGTTGCTGCCAAGGCCCTCCCCCGGCACGCCGACATCGCGGGCGCGGGCGAGCGCATCGATCAGCCGGGCTGCCGATGCTTCGCCGGGGAGGGCGAGCTCCGGCGCGGGCTTGAGATCCGGCTGCCCGTGGGACAGCGGCAGCAGGGCCCGCGCCTTGTCCGCTCCGAGCTGCGGCACGAGCAGCGACATCAGGAGCTCCGTGCGCATGTTGCCGCCCAGATCCCAGGCCATCAGCTTCTGGACGGCGAGCGTATCGGCGATCGTCCACGGCTCGACGTCGCCGATGCCGAGCAGGAGGAATTCGGCGGGCAGCGTGCCGTCTTCCTCCGCATCGCCGATGGCGTCGTTGACGCCGTTGACGTAAGCCTGAAGATGCTGCTTCGTGTCTGCCGGCAGCTCCTTCACGCCTTCCTCCGCCGTGCGCTTGAAGCCGATGACCCGGTAGAACTTGTCGGAGCTCACCAGCGCCTCCCCCGCCAGTTCGGCCAGACGGCCGCTGACGGCGCGCCGCATCATCTCCATCTGCAGGAGACGGTCCTGCACGTGGATATAGCCTTGCGCATACATCAGGTCCTGTTCGTTGTTCGCATAGATGTGCGGCACGCCGTACTTGTCGCGCTCGATGCGCGCCTGCTCCTGCACGCCTGCCGCGAGCTTCCCTGCGGTGACGGGAAGGGAGGACTGGAAGTACCAGACCCCTCCTCCGCCCGTGACCGCCAGCAGCGTGAGCAGCGCGACGCCCGAATAGAGCAGCGCTCTTCTCTTCTTCACGGCTTGTCCCTCCCCATGATGTGCATGACCAGAGGCTGCATGCCCCCGGTCAGAAGCGAGTAGTGATCTTCCTCAACATCGCGTACGTCCAGACTGCCGACCTTGTCGCTCCATCCTGCGGCGCTGTCCGCTTCCCCGCGAACCGCCCGGAAGAGCGTGACCTTGCCTTCATACGGCTGGAGCTCATAGCGCAGGTATGCGCGCATGACGGCTGCGAACACGCGGTACCGTTCCAGCAGCGTCTTGTCGTCGCAAGGCTCCGGCAGAAGGCCGTGTTCCCGGGCGCGCTCCAGCATCTCCGGAACGGAGAGGCCCGCCGCTTCCTGCGGGTCGAACCCAGCGTCCGCTCCGCCGAGCAGGTCATGGAGGAAGCGCCATGCGATCTCCCGTTCATCCGGAACGGGGCCGGACGGCGGCACGAAGCTGTCGAGAAGCAGCAGCTCCTCCACCTCTTCTCCGGCGCTGCGCAGCTGCCGGGCCATCTCGTAGGCGACCACGCCGCCCAGCGACCAGCCGCCGAGGCGGTAGGGGCCATGGGGCCGGACGGTGCGGACCGCATCCAGATAGAAGGCCGCCATCTCCTCCACGCTGTCCGAGCCAGAACGATCCGCCTGCAGGGCATGCAGCGGCTGGTCCGGGCCGACTGCAAGCGCCAGTTCGCGGTAGCAGAAGACGGTGCCGCCGACCGGATGCACGAGGAACAGCGGGTTGCGTTCGCCATGCGGCTGCAGCGGTACCAGAGCGCGGTGCTGCGGCTCTGAGGATGATTCGCGCAGGCGTGCGGCAAGACGGGCCACAGTCGGCTCCTGGAAGAACAGGGACATCGGGAGCTCGCGTCCGTAGGCGGCTTCGATGCGGGCGAGCAGCTGCATCGCCAGCAGGGAATGGCCGCCCCGCGCGAAGAACGAGTCCGTCACGCCGATCTCCGCGCTCCCGAGCAGGTCCGCCCAGATCGCGGCCAGCTCCCGTTCCAGCTCGTCTCGCGGCGCGACATGCCCCGACTCTGCAAGGTCGTCCCGCGCTTCCGGCAGCGGCAAGGCGCGAACGTCCACCTTGCCGTTCGGCGTGAGCGGCAGGGCGTCGAGCACGAGATAGGCGGTCGGGAGCATATAGTCCGGCATCTGCGGGCGCAGGAAGCGGTGCAGATCGGGGGATGCCGGCGCCTTTCCTTGCGGCACGACATAGGCGAGCAGCTGGCGGCGGCCAGCGTCGTCCTCCCGAACGGTGACGAACGCCTGTGCGACGCCTTCGTGGCGGAGGAGAACTCCTTGAATCTCGCCCGGCTCGATGCGGTAGCCGTTCAGCTTCACCTGCTGGTCGAGCCGCCCGCAATAGTCGAGCAGGCCGTCCGCGCGGAACCGGGCGCGATCCCCCGTGCGGTACAGCGTCTCGCCCGGCTTGAACGGGTGGGGGACGAACTTGTCTCCCGTCAGCTCGGGTCGGTGCAGATACCCCAGCGCCAGCCCGTCGCCTCCGACATGCAGCTCGCCGATCGCGCCGATCGGCATCGGCTGTCCGAACTCATCGAGCACATAGACCTCGCTGTTGGCAACCGGGAGGCCGATTGGAAGCGGCCGGTCGATGGGCGGAGTTTCTTCGATGGCATAGAACGTGCTCGACGTCGAGTTCTCCGTCGGGCCGTACAGGTTGAGCAGGCGGGCTGGAGGCCCCGCCGCCATCACCTCGCAGACGCGGCGCGGGTCGAGCGCTTCGCCGCCGATCTGCAGGCAGCGGAGCGTGGCGAACGCGTCGGGGGCGTGCTGGACAAGATGGTGGAACAGCGCGGTCGGCAGCACCAGCATCGCGATCTTCTCCTCGCGCAGGAAGCTCTTCAGGCGCTGCGGCGCGAGAAGCAGGTCGCGGTTCAGGCCGACCAGCTCCCCGCCGTTCAGGAGCGCGCCCCAGAGCTCCAACGAGAAGGGATCGAACGATGTGTTGCACGACTGGGCGACCCGGTCTCCCGGCTCAAGGATGAAAACGTTCGTGCTGCAGACAAGCCGCACGATGCCGCGATGCGGGACGAGCACGCCCTTGGGCCGGCCGGTCGAGCCGGACGTGTAGAGCACGCAGGCCGGACTCAGCGGCTGGGCGGCGACGGACAGGTTGGCCTCCGCTCCTTCTCCTGCGCCGGGAAGGGAATCAAGACGCAGAACCGGCACGTTCTGCCCCGCATGCCGCCCGGCCTGTTCCTCATCGGCGAGCAGCAGACCGACGCGGGCATCGGCCAGCATGAAGGAGAGACGCTCCTGCGGATGCTTCGGGTCGAGCGGGACGTAGGCTGCCCCGGTCTTGACGATGGCAAGAATCGCAACGATCATAGCGGCGGAAGGTTCGGCGCAGACGGCGACCGCCGCGCCGGGGGTGACGCCGTGCGCGAGCAGGATGCGGGCGAGCCGGTTCGCTCGCTCGTTCAGCTCGCGGTAGCTCAGAACCCCATCCGGATACGTCACCGCCCGGCGCTCCGGCGCGAGGCTCGCCTGTGCTTCGAACAGCTCTGACAGCGTCCGGTCGCGCGGATAGTCGTCTCTCGTGCCGCTCCAAGTGTCGAGGAGCAGCCGCCGATCCCGCTCCGCCAGCACCGGCAGGCGGGATACGTCGGAGTCGGGGTTCGCGACGATGCCTTGCAGCAGTGCACTGAATCCGCCCAGCATCCGCTCGATGGTGATCTTCTCGAACAGATCGGTGCTGTATTCGATGGCGGCGTGCAGTCCCTCGTCGCTCTCCGTCAGCAGGAGCGACAGGTCGAACTTGGCTGTCCGCGAGAGGGTTCTGACAGGCGTGAGGGTCAGTCCGTCAAGAACGGTCTCCTGCAGCGGCGTATTTTGCAGAACGAACATGGTCTGGATCAAGGGCGAACGCCCGATCCGGCGCTCCGGGCGGAGCTCTTCCACCAGCCGCTCGAAGGGCACCTCCTGATGGGCGAACGCGTCGAGCACCGTCTCGCGCAGGCCGGACAGCAGTTCGCGGAAGGTCGGCTGGCCGCCGAAGCCGGCCCGCAGCACGAGCGTGTTGACGAAGAAGCCGATCAAGGGCTCCAGCTCGGGCCGCGTGCGTCCAGCGACCGGCGTGCCGACGAGCACGTCGTCCTGCCCCGTATAGCGGTGGAGCAAGACTTGATAGGCGGCGAGCAAGATCATGAACAGCGTCGCCTGCTCCTGACGACTCATATCGCGAAGGCCCGCGAGCAGATCGGCAGGCAGCAGGATCGACTCCACCGCTCCCTCGTATCTCGGCACGGCGGGGCGCGGATGATCGGTCGGCAGCTCAAGGAGCGGCAAGGGGCCGCGAAGGCGCTCCTTCCAGTAGGCAAGTCCCCGCTCCAGCTCCTCGCCCGACAGACGGCCGCGCTGCCAGCCCGCATAATCTCCGTATTGAATCGGCAGGTCGGGGAGCGGCGACGGCCCTCCTTCCGCGAAGGCCGCGTAGAGCGCCGCCAGCTCCCGCACCAGCACCTCGAACGACCAGCCGTCGGAGATGATGTGGTGCATCGTCAGAAGCAGGAGCGACTCTTCGTCTGCGATCCGCACCCGGACGGCGCGCAGCAGCCAATCCCGCTGCAGATCGAACGGTGCGGCCGCCTCGCTCTCTGCAAGCCTCATCGCCTCCTCTTCGCGCACTTCCGGCGGCAGTGTGCGCAGATCGATGCTCGGCATCGTCCAGCCGCCAAGCTCCCGCACCCAGGACGCTGGGCCCTCTTCCCCGAATGTGAAGACGGTGCGCAGGACTTCGTGACGGGAGAGGATCTCCTGCAAGCTCCGCTCCAGCACCTCGCCTTGCAAGCGGCCCGTAATCCGCACCGCATAGGGGATGTTGTACAGGGGGCTCTTCGGCTGAAGCCGGTCGAAGAACAACAGCCGCATCTGGGCGAACGAGAGCGGCAGGGGGCCGTTGCGCGGGAGGCGCGGAATCTGCAGGGCCGAAGGGGCCGCTCCCCTCGCCTCATCGATCGCTTCTGCGAACGCGGCCGGGGTTGGCTTGTCGAACAGCGTGCGCAGCGGCATCTCCGTCCCGAACGCCTCCTGCACGCGCATCAGCGCCTGCATCGCCAGCAGGGAGTGGCCGCCCAGCGCGAAGAACGAATCGTGGATGGAGACCCGGTCACGCCGCAGCAGATCGGCCCAGATCTCCGTCAGCTTCCGTTCCGCAGCGGTACGCGGAGCTGTGAACACATCCGTCTCCTCTTCCTCGCTGCACAGGGCGGCAAGCGCGCGGCGGTCCCGCTTGCCGCTTGGCAGGAGCGGCATGGCATCGAGCAAAACGAACCGGGACGGCACCAGATACGGAGGCAACCGCTCGGCGAGCTTCCGTTTCCATGCGGCCGCCGCCCCCCGATCCCCCGTGACGAAGGCGGCCAGTCCCCCGTTCTGCACGAGAACGACCGCTTCCTCCACCCCTTCAAGGGCGAGAAGCGCCGCCTCTGCTTCTCCGAGCTCGACGCGGAAGCCGCGCACCTTCACCTGATGGTCGGCGCGGCGCAGATACTCCAGCTCCCCGGTCGGCAGCCAGCGGACGAGATCGCCCGTGCGGTACAGCCGCCCGTCTCCGAAGGGGTTCGGCACGAACTTCTCCTCCGTCAGCTCCGGCCGCTTCCAGTAGCCGCTGGCAACCCCGCGCCCGCCAAGATGCAGCTCGCCGGGCACTCCGACCGGCACCGGCTGCCGGCTCTCATCCAGCACGTATGCCCGCATGTTGTCGATGGGGCGGCCGATCGGCACGGCGTCCCGCTCGTCGTCACGCACACACACGTGATAGACGGCATCGATGCACGCTTCGGTCGGCCCGTAGAGGTTGACGAGCTCGGCGGACAGCACCTCATGGAACACTGCCTGCAGGTCCTTCGTCAGCACTTCCCCGCCGCAGAACACCCGCCGCAAGCCCGGGCAGCCCCCGTCCTTCGCCCGGTCGAGCACCAGCGGCAGGAGAGACGGCACGAACTGGGCGACGGTGATCTTCCGCTCCCGAATCGTGCGCACCAGCGCATCCGGCTGCAGATGTGCGTCCGGGGGGGCGAGCACGAGCCTGGCTCCGCTGAGCAGCGGCGCGTAGAACTCCCAGACGGACGCATCGAACGAAGGCGAGGTCTTCTGCAGAACCGCATCTTCGGCGGTCAGCGGGAACGCGCGCTGCATCCAGAACATATGGTTGCACAGCGCACGGTGCGGGATGACGACCCCCTTGGGCGCTCCGGTCGAGCCGGAGGTGTAGAGCATATAGCAGGGATCTTCCTCTTCGCCCGCCACGCCGAGGTTCTCCGCCTCCCTCTCATCTGGAAAATACGATGCGCCCAGCACCGCTGCCAGCTCCGCATCTTCCTGCATATACGCCAGCCGCTCCGGCGGATAATCGGGGTCGAGCGGCACATAGGCGGCACCCGCTTTCAAGATCGCGAGCTGTCCGATCACCAGTTCGAGCGAGCGCTGCAGCTGCAGGCCCACTCGCGAGCCGCGGCCGATGCCGAGCCGCTGCAGATGGCGGGCCGCGCCGTTCGCCCGCTCGTTCAGCTCCGCGTAGGTCAGGATCTCTCCTTCGAACTCGACCGCAACACGCTCCGGCGTTCGCGCCGCCTGTTCTTCGAACAGCTCATGCACGCGCACGCCCTGCCGGTACGGGCGATCCGTCTCGTTCCACGCCGCCAGCACGAGCTCCCGTTCCGCGTCCGGCAAGACTTGGAGCGCCGACAGAGGGCGGTCCGCATCGAGAACGATCTCCTCCAGCAGCCGCTGATAGTGCCCCATCATCCGCTCGATCGTCGCCGGGTCGAACAGGCCCGTGTTGTAGTTCGCCTTGATGTACAGCCCCTGCGCCAGTTCCTTGATCGAGAGCGAGAGGTCGAAGTGGGAGGCGGCGCTGTCCGTCTCCATGTGGCTCATCGTCAGCTCCGGCAGTTCCAGCACGTCCATCGGCGCATTCTGGAGCACGAGCATCACTTGGAACAGAGGCGAACGGTTCGGGCTGCGCTCCGGCTGGAGAATCTCCACGAGCATCTCGAACGGCACGTCCTGATGGGCATACGCTTCCAGCGCCGCCTGTTTCGTGCGGGCGATCCGCTCGCGCAGCGTCGGGTTCCCCGCCAGATCGGTGCGAAGCACCAGCGTGTTGACGAAGCAGCCGACAATCTCCTTGAGCTCCGTGCGCGTCCGGCCCGCAATCGGCGTGCCGACACAGATGTCGTCCTGTCCGCTGTAGATCTGGAGCAGCGCGGTGAAGGCGGCGGTCAGCGTCATGAACAAGGTCGCCTCTTCGCGGCGGCTGACCTGCAGGAGATTCTGGTGCAGGTCGTGGGGCAGGACGAACACGTCGGTTCGGCCCGCATAGGTCTGCACCGCCGGACGCCTGCGGTCAGCCGGCAGCTCGAGCACCGGGAGCGGGGCGCACAGCTTCTGCTGCCAGTAGGCGAGCTGGCGCTGGAGCACCTCTCCTTTCAGCCACTCCGTCTGCCAGTGCGAATAGTCGGCATACTGCAGCGTCAGGTCGGGCAGCGGCGACCCTTTGCCTTGCGAGAAACTCTGGTAGAGCACCGCCAGCTCGCGGAACAGGATGCCCATCGACCAGCCGTCTGTGACGATGTGATGCAGGTTCAGCATCAGCCAGTGCTCCTCTTCGCGCAGGCGGTAGAGGATCGTGCGGATCAGCGGGCCGCGGGCGAGGTCGAAACCGCGCCGCGCCTCCTCCAGCGCGAGGCGATGCGCTTCGCGCTCGCGCTCATGACGGGGAAGCGGGATCAGATCGACCTGCACCAGCTCATGCTCCGCCTCTTCGGCGATCACCTGCATCAGTTCGCCGTCGATCAGCGCAAACGTCGTGCGCAGCGCCTCATGCCGCCAGATGATCTCTTCGAGGCTTCGTTCCAGCGCGTCGCGGTCCAGCCTTCCGTTCAAGCGGATCAGGTTCGGCACGTTGTATGCCGGATGGCCCGGCTGGAGCTGGTCGAACAGCCACAGCCGGCGCTCGGCATAGGAGGCTGGGAAAATGAGCATCTCTTCCTGCACATTCCCGCTCATCACGCATCCGGTCCTTTCGCCGCTCGTCTCGCACGCGGGCGGGCCAGGGGCGCCAGCACAGGCTCGTCCTCCCGCCGCTCCTTCGTCTGCGCTGCAGTGACCAACTCGGCCAGCCCGGACACGGTCGGCTCCTCGAACAGCCGGGCCAGCGGAATCTCGACTGCGAATGCATCGCTGATCTGTGCGATCAGCTGGGTCGCCTTGAGCGAATGGCCCCCGAGGTCGAAGAAGTTGTCGAGCACGCCGACGCGCTCGACGCCGAGCAGCCCCTTCCAGATCTCAGCCAATCGCGCCTCCTGCTCGTTGCGCGGCTCGACATACTCCGCTGCAAGCACGGGACGCAGGGCCCCCGGAGCGGGCAGGCTGCCCCGATCCGTCTTGCCGCTCGACGTGAGCGGCATCTCGTCGAGGATCAGACAGGCGGAGGGGATCATATAGTCAGGCAGCTTCTCCTTCAAGGCGCTGCGCAAGTCCGAGACGGAGGGGGCTGCCGCTCCCTCGGCGGGCACGACATACGCAACCAGCCGCTGTTCGCCCGGCACATCTTCGCGAAGCAGTACGACGCCTTCACGGATCGCCGGATCGGCGAGCAGAGCCGCTTCGATCTCGCCCAGCTCGACGCGGAAACCGCGAATCTTGACCTGACCGTCGGAACGGCCCATGAAGTCGATTGCCCCGTCGGCCAGCACGCGGGCGATGTCTCCTGTCCTGTACAGGCGCTCCCCTTCGCGGAACGGATGCGGGATGAATCCCCTCTCCGTCAGTTCCGGCCGCTTGAGATAGCCGCGAGCGAGACAGACCCCGCCGAGATAGAGCTCGCCGGGCACGCCGACCGGCACCGGCTGCATGTGGCCGTCGAGCACATACGCTTCGACGCCCGAGATCGGGTGTCCGATCGGAACGACGCGGCGCGCGCTCTCCGGCTCGCAGTCCCACGCGATGACTTCAATCGACGCTTCGGTCGGCCCGTAGAAGTTGTGCAGGGAAGCTCCGACGCGGGAGAAGAACCGCTCCTGCAGCTCGTAGGACAGCTTCTCCCCGCTGCAGATCACGCGGCGCAGGGAGCCGATGGTCTCCAGCCCCTTGGCTTCGAGGAAGACGGCCAGCATCGAAGGCACGAAGTGCGCCAATGTAATCTTTTCCCGGGCAATGGTCTCGATCAGGTAGTTCGGGTCGAGATGTCCTTCCGGTCTTGCCAGCACGAGGCGGGCGCCTGCGAGCAGCGGCCAGAAGAACTCCCATACGGAGACGTCGAACGTGTACGGCGTCTTCTGCAGCACGGCATCCTCTGCTGTGAGCGGGTAGCGCTCCTGCCCCCAGAGCAGGCGGTTGCAGACGCCGCGATGCGGCACCAGCACGCCTTTGGGGCGTCCGGTCGAGCCGGAGGTGTAGATCACATACGCGAGGCTGTCTAGCGTCGCGAGGCGGGCCGGCTCGACCTGCGGTTCCGCTTCCCAGCTGACCGTGTCGAGAAGCAGGATCTCGTACGCCCCTTGCGGCAGATGCTCATGGCAGGTGGAGGAGGTGATCACGAGTCGGGTCTCCGTCTCTTCCAGCAGGAACTTCTGCCGCTCCCGCGGCGCATGCGGATCGAGCGGGAGGTAGGCGCCCCCGGCGCGCAGGACGCCGAGCAGAGCGACGACCAGCTCCGGCGAACGCTCCAGACAGATTCCGACGATCTGCTCCGGCCCGACGCCTCGGCTCTGCAGCATGACGGCGAGTGCGTTCACCCGGCGCTGCAGCTCCCCGTAGGTCAGCTCCTGCCCTTCGAAGACGACCGCGATGGCGTCCGGCGTGCGGGCCGCCTGACGCTCGAACAGCTCGTGCAGGCAGAGGCCGGCTCCGCCCTCCAGTTCGGCGGGCGGGCCGCCTTGGCTCCATCTCCTGCGCAGGAGATGCTCTTCGTCTTCCCCGAGCATCGCCAGCTGCGAGATTCGGAGGCCCGGCGCGTGCACGATCGCTTCCAGCAGATGGAGGAAGTGCCGCCCCATCCGGTCGATCGTAGCGGCTTCGAACAGATCGGTGCTGTATTCGAAGAGGCCGATCGTGCCGTCCCCCTCTTCCATGATGAAGAGCGACAGGTCGAACTTGGCCGTGGCGCTCTCCATCTCCATCAGACTGAGCTGGAGGCCGGGCAGTTCGAGGCTCGGCATCGGCGCATTCTGGAGCACGAAGAACACTTGGAACAGGGGCGTGCTGGCCATGTTGCGGTCCGGCTGGATCGCTTCGACCAGCTTGACGAACGGCATGTCCTGATGGGCATAGACTCCGCGCGACATGTCGCGAATCCGCACCAGCAGGTCGCGGAAAGCCGGGTCGCCCGACAGGTCGCCCCGGAAGACCACCGTGTTCGCCAGGAACCCGATCAGCCCTTCCACCTCGCTGCGGTTGCGGTTGGCAATCGGCGCGCCGACGAGCACGTCGTCCTGGGACGTATAGCGGTGGAGCAGCACGTTGAACGCGGCGAGCAGCACTTGGTACAAGCTCGTCTCCTGCTTCGCGCCGAGCTCGGTCAGCGCATCGATCAGCTCCTTCGGAAGGCTCATCTTGTGCAGGCTGCCCTTGCCGGAGCGCACGTTCGGACGCGGGCGGTCGGTCGGCAGCTGCAGCACGGGCAGCCTGCCCTTGAGCAGTTCCCGCCAGAACGAGGCATGCTCTTCCAGCCCTTCGCCTTGGAGCGTCGCTTCCTGCCATGCGGCATAGTCCGCATACTGGATGCTCAGTTCCTTGAGCGGCGACGGCTGTCCGAGGCGGAACGCTTCATAGAGAACGCCCAGCTCCTGCAGGAAC
>JGI12273J12029_10006485_pt1 | contig 12309 bp, 10 predicted proteins | sample SoiCrureplicaC0C_FD_12029 | JGI IMG/M metagenome (IMG submission 12029) | reverse complement strand
GGCGCTCCGAGGGTCGGCTGGAATTGCACCACATCGGGCGTGTTGGTGGCGACGAGGCGGCCGCGCAGGGTTTGCATGCCTTCGCCTTCGGCGAGATGAGGCTTGTTGTTGGTGAAGGTCACGGTCACTTCCTGACCGCTGTTCAGTGCGTCTTGCAAGCGCGATTCTGTGCTCATGAGGGATTCCTCCTCTGCGTTCGAGTCTGGTGCTGACACAGTGGGTAGTGTGTGCAAGGGAGGAGGAATCTACCCCTATCGCGTATAATAAAAGCGAATCGTACATACGGGGAGGTTGTTGCATATGGCAGTGCGCAAGATCGAACATGTTGGCATCATGGTGAAGGATCTGGAGGCGTCGATCCAGTGGTATGAACAGGTCATCGGCTTGCAGGTGCTCGGCACGCTCGACCATACGAACGGCGTGATTCGCCTCGCGTTTCTCGGGTTCAAAGGCAGCGACGAGACGGAGTTGGAGCTGATCGAAGGCTACAACGGGGACTTGCCTGCAGAAGGCAAGGTGCATCATGTCGCCTTCACGGTGGATGATCTCGAGGCAGAGATCGAACGCATCCGCGCGCTGGGCCTGCAGTTTATCGACCAAGAGATCACCACACTGCCGAACGGCGCGCGCTACCTGTTCTTCCACGGCCCGAATGGCGAGTGGATCGAGTTCTTCGAGCATAAGAAATAGAGTGACAGACAGCGTTACACAGAGAGAAATGAGGTTCCGGGGCAAAAGGGGGGCACACGATCATGGCACAGGGCCACGAACGCGAGACGAGCTATCGATCGCTGTTTGAGCACCATGATACGTTGGCGCTGTATGCCTTCGATCGCGAGGGCAACGTGATCGAAGCGAACAGTGCGTTTGAACGGTTGACAGGCTACCACATCGAAGACCTGTTGGAGGGGTACACCGCCATCTTGGTCGATCCGGCAGATGGGGCACGCCTCGTGGAGCATCACAACCGAGCGGCGGCAGGCGAGCCGCAGCAGTTTGAGCTGACCATTCGCCATCGGCACGGTCAACTCGTCGACCTGAACTGTACCAGCATGCCGATCCTGACGAACGGCTGCATCGTCGGCGTGAACGGCTTCCTCCAAGACATCACCGAACGACGGCGGGCCGAGCGGATGTTGGAGGAGAGCGAACAGCGCTACCGCACGCTGTTCGAGCACAACCCAGAGGCGCTGTTCTCGTTCGATCTGGACGGCACGCCCGTCACCTGCAACCACGTCTGCGCCGCCTTGACCGGCTACACGTTGGAAGATCTGCAACAGATGCCCGACTTCATGTCGCTGCTCCTCGCACGCGAGGTACGGACGGCCAAGCAGCACTTCCTACGAGCTACACAAGGCGCGACGCAACATCTCGACCTCTGCATCCGGCACAAACTCGGGCACCTGCTGGAAGTGCGCGTCACGTTGATCCCGATCATCGTCAGCGGGAACATCATCGGTGTCTACGGCATCGCGCAGGACATCACCGATCGCAAGCGCACCGAAGAGCTGCTGCGCAAGTCGGACAAATTGAACATCGCCGGCCAGCTCGCTGCGGGGGTGGCGCACGAGATTCGCAACCCGTTGACGGCGCTGAAGGGGTTCGTCCAGCTCTTGCAGACCAGCCCGACGAGCAAGGACGAATATCTGAACATCATGCGTTCAGAGCTGGATCGGATCGAGTTGATCGTCAGCGAGTTTCTGTTCCTCGCCCGCCCGCAGGCCACCGTGTTCGAGCCCTGTGACCTCGGGAAGATTCTCCAAGAGGTCATCGCGCTCCTCGACACCCAGGCGGTGCTGCGCAACATTCAAATTCACACGGAACAGGTGCAGGCGCTGCCCACGATCTCCTGTGATGGGAACCAGATCAAGCAGGTGTTCATCAACGTGTTGAAAAACGCGCTGGAAGCGATGCAAGGTGGCGTGATCACGATTCGCGTTGAGGTGGAACGACGCGAGCTCGTTGTGCACGTGATCGACCAAGGCAGCGGCATCCCGTCGGAGCGGTTGCCGAAGATCGGCGAGCCCTTCTATACGACGAAGGAGAAGGGCACTGGCGTCGGGCTCATGGTGTCGTATCGGATTCTGGAGACACACGGCGGCTCACTCGCGCTGGCGAGCGAAGTAGGCGTCGGCACCACCGTCACCGTGCGCCTTCCGCTGTCCATATGAGAAAAAGACACCCTGCGCAGGGTGTCTTTTTTAGATCAAGTAGCCCATCTGCTTGGCTTGGAAGGTCAGCTCCTCGCGGAAGTCGGGATGGGCGATGCCAATGAGGGCGGCGGTGCGTTCGCGGATCGTCTTGCCTTTGAGTTGGGCCATGCCGTATTCGGTCACGATGATGTCGACGTCGTTTTTCGACGTGGTTACGACGCTGCCGGGCGCTAAGGTAGGGACGATCTTCGAGATCGCGCCGCCCTTGGCGGTAGCGTGCAGGCAGATGATGCCGCGCCCGCCCTTCGACAGCCGTACCCCTTTGGCAAAATCGGACTGGCCGCCTGTGGAGGAATAGTAGCGGCCTCCGATCGTCTCCGAGTTGCACTGGCCGAGAAAATCGACTTCGACAGTGGCGTTGATCGAGACCATGTTGTCGATGTCGCCGATTACGCGGACGTCGTTGGTCAGATCGACAGGCAGCATCACGAGGTCGCGGTTCTCGTGCATGAAGTCATATAGTTTGCGCGTGCCAAGTGCGAACGTCGTGGTCATCTGGCCGGGGTAGAACGATTTGGTGCGTCCGGAGAGCACACCGGCTTGATAGAGGTCGACGACCTTGTCAGGCAGCATCTCGGTGAAGATCCCGAGGTCGCGGTGGTCCTTCAGAAACTCCATCACCGCGTTCGGAATCGCGCCGAAGCCGATCTGCAGCACGTCGCCGTTGCGAATCAGCCCTGCGATCGTCTGGCCGATCTGGGCGTCCTTGTCAGTGATCACCGGCTCCGGGAGCGTGGGCAACGGCACATGGTGCTCAATCAGGGCATCGACCTGCGAGATGTGAATCTGGTTCTCGCCATAAGTGCGGGGCATGTGCTCGTTCACTTCGAGTAGCACGCGCTTCGCTCCTTGTAGCAGCGTGACCGTGTAATCGCAGTTGGTGCCGAGCGAGAAGTTGCCTGCTGCATCCATCGGCGCGACGGTGGCCATGATCACGCGGTTCTGCGTGATCTCATGCAAGATGCGCGGCAGGTCGGAGAAGTGGTTCGGCAGCAGATCGACGCGGCCTTCGTGAAACCCTGGCCGGTCGCCTGCGCCGAGGAACATCGAGATCAAGCGCAGCCGCTCGGGATCGACTTCGATCGCGCGGCGCAGCGAGAGCATCTGAAACAGGCGGTTGCCGCGCAGGTGCGGATGAGCGGGCAGCGCGTCGAGCAGCGCAGGCGGTTCGCCCGCTGTCAACGGGACGATGATGTCATCGCCCGGCTCGATCTGGAGCACCGCTTCGGGCGCAGTGCGGAGCTTGTCTTGGTACTGGGTGCGTACGTCCATGCAGACCTCCCCTTCGGAAACTGGCGTCTCTTCTACGGTTAGGGTGCCATGCGTACGAACCTGTACCAGCGGTAAATATTAGCCGTGAATCAGGCGTTTGTAGCCTTCATGCAGGCGGCGGGTCAGAGGGCCCGGTTGACCGGTGCCAATCGAGTGGCCTTCGACGGCGACGATCGGCATCACTTCCGAGGTAGTCGAGGTCAGGAACGCTTCATCAGCGCGGATGAAGAAGTCAGGCGTGACCGCTTCCTCGCGCACTTCCAGCTCCATCTCGCGCGCGAGGCGGAGCACCGCGCTGCGGACGATGCCGTGCAGGATGCGCTTGGTTGCCGGGTGGGTGTAGAGTACGCCGTCCTTGATGCAGTACATGTTGCTGGCCGACCCTTCGGTGACCACGCCATCGCGGAAGAGGATCGCTTCATAGTGCCCTTGTTCTGCGGCAGTCTGTTTCGCTAGCAAGTTCGGCAGCAAGTTGAGCGCCTTGATGAAGCAGTTCTCCCAGCGTTCATCGACCAGCATGCAGGCGGAGACGCCCTTCTCCCAGTTCTGCGGGTTGTGCTGGCGAGCGGGGCGAATCGTCATCGTCGTCAGCGCTTCCACGTCCGGGAAGGTGTGCAGGCGGGTGGCGATCCCGCGCGTGATCTGCAGGTAGATGTCCGCATCGCCTGCAATCTGGGCGCGCTGCAACCCTTCTTCGATGTAAGCGATCAGCTCCGCGCGCGTGTAGTTCGGTTGCAGGCGGATGGCAGCGGCGCTGTTCTCCAAGCGTTCGAGATGTTCCTCCATCATGAACGGCTTACCGTTGTAGGCGCGAATCATCTCGTAGACACCGTCACCGAAGTTGTGGCCGCGCTCGTCGATCGGCAGCACGCGCTGTGAGACATCGAGAAACTCCCCATTAATGAATCCGATTGCCATTGTCGTATTCCTCCATTCATTCCTAACGTTCTGTTGCTTTCTGAATTCTGTAACGGGTCGAGAAGTTCCTGCCTTGTCAGAACCTGTCGTTGTCTGTATAATGAACAACATCGTAAATTTCATAACGACCCTCATCGAATTGATCAGATGAGGTAGAGGTCGCGGTGCTTATGAGTACGAGGTGGGAGACGGGAAAGGTCGAGGAACACCTCTGAAGGGAAGCATTGCCGAAGCTGGGCGGAGACTTTCTCCTGCGCGCAGTTGGGGCCGTTCTCGAACAGGGACGGAACTGTCACGGTCTGATGCCAACAGACTGTGAAGAGCTATCTTGTTGCGAAGGCGTTAGGTGCGGGTATGTATGACACCTCTGCGGACTCCGTCGGGTGTTTTTTTATGCCCTTACCCTCCCTTTGTGCACTCTCAAAGGAGGACATCATACATGTCTACGAACACAAACAAACTTGGACTGTGGGTGCTGACGGCGCTGGTCGTCGGCAACATGGTCGGCTCGGGGATCTTCATGCTCCCGAGCCAGCTCGCCGCAGTGGCGAGCCCGGGCGGCGCGCTGCTCGCTTGGATTCTGACTGGGGCCGGTGTGCTGTTCACAGCGCTCGTCTTCGGCAACCTCGCCGTGCGCAAGCCGGAGCTGAACGGTGGTCCGCACATGTACGCGCAGGCGCTGTTCGCCAAAGGTACACATCGGTCGGCGCTGACCGGCTTCTTCGTCGCTTGGGGCTACTGGGTGGCGAACTGGGCGGGCAATGTCGCGATCATCACGACGTTCGCGTCCTATCTCTCCACGTTCTTCCCGATCTTGAGCAACGGCGCGGAAGTGGCAACGATCTTCGGGGAGACGATCACGGTCGGCTCGCTGACCACCTTCTTCGTCTGCTCGGCGCTGCTCTGGGCGATGCATACGATCGTGTTGCGCGGCGTGTCGGGCGCAGGCAAGGTCAACTTCGTGGCGACGGCGGCGAAGGTGCTCGGGTTCGCGCTGTTCATCATCGCGGCGCTGTTCGTCTTCCAATCGAGCAACCTCGTGCCGTTTGTCGCGGACAAGGCCACAGAAGAAGGGACGCTCGATCTGCTCGGCCAAGTCAACGCCGCGGCGGTCACCACGCTGTGGGCGTTCGTGGGCATCGAGTCGGCAGTTGTCTTCTCCTCGCGCGCCCGTCGCCAGTCCGATGTGAAGAAGTCGACGATGCTCGGGCTGTTGCTCGGGGTGTTGATCTACATCTTGATCTCGCTGCTCGTGATGGGCGTGCTGTCCCAAGAGCAGCTGATCGCGTCGGAGAAACCGCTGGTCGATGCGCTCTCGGTGATCGTCGGTGAGTCGGGTGCGTACCTCATGGCGGGCCTCGGTCTGGTCTCGCTGCTCGGTTCGGCGCTGGGCTGGGTGATGCTGTCTTCGGAAGTACCGTATCAGGCGGCGAAGCAAGGCTTGTTCCCGGCGGTGTTCCTGAAGGAGAACAAGCACGGAGCACCGGTTGGCGCGTTGGTGATCACCAACATCATGTCGCAGCTGTTCATCTTCTCGACGATCTCGCACTCGGTGTCGGGTGCGTTTAAGTTCGTGATCACGGTGGCGACGCTGGCGTATCTGGTGCCGTATCTGGTCGCATCGATCTACCAGCTGAAACTGACGCTGACCGGTGAGAACTACCTCGGCCAACAGGCACGAGGCCGCTGGACCGACCTGCTGATCGCCGGCTTGGCAACCGCCTACTCGATCTGGGTGGTCAAGGCCGGCACGGCCGACATGCTGACCTTCCTGCTCGGGATCGGCATGCTGCTCTCGGGTCTGCTGTTCTTCCCGTTCGTCGTCAAGTCCCCGCTGTACGCTGGGCGTAAGAATTAGATGATCGGAACGTCCGCCGTACCCAAAACACCCCCTGTTGAGCCAACAGGGGGTGTTTTTTTACGGAGCTTCTGGTCCGTTCAGCGCGTGCATGCTGTAGATCTTCCACGTCCCATCGGGCAGCTTCCGCACATAGAGCCGCTCGTCTGATGGCTGCTCATCGCGGTAGATTTCGCCTTCGGGGCCGGAGACGATCATCGTCAGGCCGACGCCGCGGGCGTCGACCACGGCGAAGCGGTCAGATGACTCGACGATCGTCGCCGTCGGCGTGCCCGAGAGCTCGTAGTCGATGCGCAAGTTCGGGTCGGGCGGGATCGAGCTGAGCACGGTGGCCATCGAGCCGATCAGCGTTCTGTAATAGCCGATGTTGTAGTGCTCGTTCAACTGGTGGAAGCGCGGCCAGTTCGCCCCCTTCATCGCAGCGAACGATTCTTCCTGCTGGCGGACGATCAACTGGGTCAGGAGTGCCTTGTCTGGCAGATGGCCTTGCTCCGCGGCCAACGCATTGCGCATCATCAGCATCGACTCGGCTCGCGTCGCTTGGTTGCGCGGGCCAAATGTGCCGTTGGCATAGCCGTTGATGATCCCCACCGCACTCATGCGATCGATCGCCGGCTTGGCCCAGTAGTTCGGCACGTCGGTAAACGTCTTCGGCGTGCCACCCGTCGGCAACGTCGCTTCGAAGGCGCGCGCGATGATCGCCGCGATCTCATCGCGGGTGATGTTGCGCGTCGGCTCAAACGCCGCGCCCGTGCCGCTGACCAGACCGAGCGAGGCGGCGGTCGTCACATAGGGGTGGTGCCAGTCGGTCGGGCGCACGTCGGTGAACGTCTTGGTCGCCGCACCGGCCTGCAAGTGCAGCGCGCGGACGAGCAACGTCACAAACTCCGCCCGCGTGATCGGGTTGTTCGGGCGCAACGTCGTTTCGCCCGAATTCTCGGCGTAGCCGCTGATCACCTCGGCGTGGACGAGGTCGAGCATCGTCTCTTCCGCCCAGTGGCCGACCACATCCTGCGGGAAATACTTCGCCAGCTCCAGCTCTTCCGCCGACGGGACAGACACTCCTTCGGACAGATCGAGCTCGTCCTGCGCGAGGGCAGGCGGTGCAAACAACAGCGTGGCGGTAGCGGCGAGCGATAGGCACAGCCCCGCCCAGCGGGTCTTGGCACTTGTCATGCGATCCTCTCCTTCTCGTGGTCATGCTGTTTGGTGCTAGGGTGTGATGCGCGCTTGCAACTCATAACTGGGATGCATTGGTGAGGGGTAGGGAACGCTTCTCGTAAACCACTTCGAGGAGTGAGCCAAGTGAAAGCAGTCACCTATCAGGGCATCAAGGACGTCAAAGTGACCGATGTGCCCGATCCCGAGCTTCAGAAGCCAGACGATATACTTGTTCGTATCACCTCGACCTCCATCTGCGGGTCGGACTTGCATTTGATTCACGGCTTCATCCCGAACTTCCCGACCGGCTACATCATCGGCCATGAACCGATGGGCATTGTGGAAGAGGTAGGCCCCGGCGTACAGCATTTGAAGCGCGGCGACCGGGTCGTGGTGCCGTTCAACGTGGCCTGTGGACGCTGCTGGTTCTGCGAAAACCATCTGGAGTCGCAGTGTGACAACTCCAACGAAAACGGTGATGTGGGTGGATTCCTCGGCTATTCGCACACGTTCGGCGGTTATTCGGGCGGCCAAGCGGAGCTCCTGCGCGTGCCGTACGCGAATTTTGTTCCATTCAAAGTCCCGGATGATTGCGAACTGGACGATGAGAAGTTGCTCTTCCTCTCCGACATCATCCCCACCGCCTACTGGGGAGTTGACAACGCGAACGTGAAGCCGGGCGACACCGTCATCGTACTCGGCTGTGGGCCTGTCGGTCTGCTCGCCCAGAAGTTCGCGCTGCTCAAAGGCGCGAAGCGAGTGATCGGCGTCGATTACATCGGCTACCGGCTGGAACATGCGCGCCGCATGAACAAGATCGAAGTGGTCGATTTTACCAAACTCGACCACCCAGGTGAGCATCTGAAGGAGATGACACAGGGGGGCGCGGACGTGGTGCTCGACTGCGTGGGCATGGATGGCAAGATGACCGTACTTGAGATGGTCGAGAGCGCGCTGAAGTTGCAGGGCGGGGCGCTCGGTGCGGTGGTGATGGCCGCGCAATGCGTGCGCAAGGGCGGCACGATTCAACTGATCGGCGTGTATGGCGCGCGCTACAACATGTTCCCGCTCGGCGACTTGTTCGCCCGCAATATCACGTTGAAGATGGGTCAAGCTCCCATCATTCACTACATGCCGGAGCTCTACCAAATGGTCAAAAACAACGTGTTCGATCCCACCGAAGTGATCACCCACCGCTTGCCGCTAGACCAAGCGGAGCACGCCTACGCCATCTTTGACGAGAAGGACGACAACTGCATCAAGGTCGTGCTGAAACCATAACCCGCCTCAACAAAAAAGTCTCACCTCAGACTCGGTGGTCTGAGGTGAGACTTTGTTATTGCGAATTCACAAAGGTGCGCGGCTTGCTCCACGGGCCGAGCAACCACGCCCAGACCACATGGACGATGGCAAAAAAACCGAGGATCAAGAGGATCGTAAAATAGCGGAACCAATCCTCTCGGTATCGAATCACACCGAACAAATTCAAACTGTATACATACAAGCTCAGTGCCACCGCCCATCCCAAGGTGTACCAGAAACGCTTGCTGTTCGGAAGGTACTGCACGTAGAAATACGCAGCGATCGGCCAGATCGTCACGTCGGCGATGATCGGCAACCAGAGCTGCATCCAATGGGGGCCGTTGATCTCCCAGAGCTTCAGGAGGTCAATCACGAAGAACTGTTCCAAGAAGCGCACGAACGTCGCGGTAATCACGATCGGGAGCTGGTGGCGAAGTTGACGCTTGTCTCCGAGGAACAGGAACAGGAGAATGGCAAGTCCAGCATACAGGAATACTTCCATTAACATCAACCTCCCTGTATCCAGTAGCCTGCCCGGCGGGAGGACAACTCATGAGATTGATTTCGCAGACTGTGGGGGAGCACCGTGTATTTTGTCATCCTGTTCGTTCTGGTATGGTTGTGGTTCTGGTGGAAAGCGGACAAGACGCGCATCGCGGAGATCTACGGGGCGGTCGTGTTCACCTGCTTCCTCGGATTATTAACCGATCTCATCATGGTGCATTATAAGCTGTGGGCCTATTGCGGGTTGCCAAAACCGCTGTTCACCGTGCCGTTGTCGCTTGACTTTGGCATCTATCCAGTGGTTGCTTATCTCTTCGTGCAGAATTTGCCGCAACACTGGCCGGGCATTTGGCGGCGCACGATCCTGTGGATGATCCCCTCGCTCTTGTTTGAAGTGGTCACGCTGAAATTGGGCTATATTCAGCATCTCCAATGGTGGAACATCTGGCTGTCGGGCGTATCCGATGTGATCATCTATTTGTCGATAGCAGTTGTCTATCGGTACTATTCACCCGTGTATGTGTCGGAATCGAAAGAATATATTGAGCAATTCGCGGAATAGGCATAGAATGGAAGTACCATAGGAAAGAAATGGGGTACATAGATGAAGACTCAGTTGCGTGACGCATGGGAGCTGGAGACGATTTTCCCGGGTGGCAGCACGTCGCCCGAATATGCGAAGTTTATGGAAGAAACCAATGAGCAGGTAGCTGCTTTTGCCCAACAAGTGGCGGTATTGAACGGACAAGCAGCGGACGCGGATGCGTTGTACCCGCTGTTCGAAGCGATGCAAGCGGTCGTTGTGCGCATTCGCAACGCCTATGCGTTTGTGCGTTGCTTGACGGCGCAGAATGTGCAAGACCGCGAGGCGAAGTTACAGTTGGGCCGCGTGCAACAGCTGAACGCCGCCTTCAACTCGGCCAACACGCTGCTCGATCAGAGCTTGCTGGCGATCGAGGATGCGGCATGGCAGGCGATTCTAGCCGATGCGCGTTTCCGCGAGGTGGCCTTCAACTTGGACGAGCGTCGCACCCGCGCGAAGGGCAAGCTGCCGTCCCAGCAGGAGATGCTGGCTGGCGACTTGGCTGTCGATGGCTACCATGCGTGGTCGGGCCTCTACTCGACCCTCATCGGTCGCGTGACGATCCCCCACGAAGTGGATGGGGACGTGAAGCAACTGTCGGTCGGGCAAGCGCAGAACGTGATGTTCTCCCACCCGGAGCGCGACGTGCGTGCACGCGTCTTCCACGAGTGGGAAGCGGCGTTCACCCGCGACGAAGACCTGTTCGCCCATGCGCTGAACTCGTTGGCTGGCTACCGACTGCAGCTGTACAAGCACCGCGGCTGGGACGAAGTGCTGGCGGAGCCGCTCGACATCGGCCGCATGGAGCGCAAGACGCTGGACGTGATGTGGGAGACGATCGCGCAGAACAAGGCACCGTTTGTAGCGTATCTGGAGCGCAAGGCCCGCGTGCTGGGGCTGGAGAAGTTGTCTTGGTGTGACTATCACGCACCGCTCGGCTCCGCTGAGTCGCGCATGAGCTACCAAGAAGGCGCGCAGTTCATTGTCGACCAATTCGCGAAGTTCTCGGAGCCGATGGCCGAATTCGCGGTCAAAGCGTTCGAAGGCGCATGGATCGAAGCGGAAGATCGCCCTGGCAAAGGCCCCGGTGGCTTCTGTACCTCGTTCCCAATCCAGCAGGAGTCGCGGATCTTCATGACCTATGACGGCTCGCCGGGCACGGTCGCCACGCTCGCCCATGAGCTCGGCCACGCCTACCATCAGCACGTGATGAACGACTTGCCGCAGATGTCGCAGAGCTACGCGATGAACGTGGCGGAGACCGCTTCGACGTTCGCGGAGATGATCGTCGCCGATGCGGCGTTGCGCGCGGCGAAGACGCAGGAAGAGCGCATCGCCCTCCTCGACAACAAGCTGGAGAACGCGATCGCCTTCTTCATGGACATCCACTGCCGCTTCCTGTTCGAGACCCGCTTCTATGAAGAGCGCAAGCGCGGTCCGGTCTCGGTGGCACGCCTCAACGCGCTGATGGAAGAGGCGCAGCAGGAAGCGTTCTGCGGGTCGCTCTCCGCGTACCACCCGCACTTCTGGGCGTCGAAGCTGCACTTCTATTCGACGGGCGTTCCGTTCTACAACTGGCCCTACACGTTCGGCTACCTGTTCTCCGCTGGCCTCTATGCCCGTGCGCTGCAGGAAGGAGCGAGCTTCCAAGAGAAGTACGTCGCCCTGCTTCGCGACACCGGCCGCATGCGCGTGGAAGAGCTGGCCCAGGTGCACCTCGGCGTCGATCTGCAGCAGCCGGACTTCTGGCAGGCGGCGATCGACCTCGCGCTGGCTGATTGTGCCGAATTCATGAAGCTGACCGAGCCGTCTGTATAATCCCAACGTGGGAAAGGCAATCTAGGTAGCGTTGTGAAAAAACTTCACTACCTAGGAGGCTGATCCATGATGAACCAATTCCAACAGCAACACCAAGGCCAAGGCGGCAAGTACGGTGCACATGAGTTCCTCGAGACCCAAGAAGCGCTGCAGAAGAAGACCGCTGAGATCGAACTGTACGGCGTGCTGATCGACCAAGCACAAGATCCGCACCTGCGCGACATCCTGCTGAACCAACAGCGCCGCATGGTGATGGGCTATCAGCAGGTCTCCAGCTTCATGGCTTCCCAAGGCCAACTGACTGGCGTGACCAACGCCGCTCCGCACACCCCGCACATGAGCGTGTACGAACGCACCCAGATCGGCCTGAACAACCCGCAATTCCCGGCTCCGAACCCGCGTGCAACGCAAATGACCGATCGCGCAATCGCGACCCTCGCGCTCAACCTGCACAAGGCTGGCGCAATCACCGGCATGCAATACGCGCTGGAGTGCGTGAACTCGCAACTGCGCACCTTGCATGCTACGCACGCGAACATCTGCCAAGAGATGGCGTACGAGATCTTCCAATATATGAACTACAACGGCTACTACCAAGTGCCGCAGCTGGCGAACCACACCATGTCCTCGATCATGGAAGGCGTTCAGCCGATGACCGCTGGCTTCAGCCCGCTGGGCAT
>JGI12273J12029_10004803_pt1 | contig 12356 bp, 10 predicted proteins | sample SoiCrureplicaC0C_FD_12029 | JGI IMG/M metagenome (IMG submission 12029) | reverse complement strand
GAGCGGGTCGTTTTTTCATCGATTCGTTAGTGGCGCGCTTCCATCGCCAGCGTCATCTTCTCGGTCAGTTCCTTCGCTGCGTTGTAGCCCATGCGCTTCAGGCGGTAGTTCATTGCCGCCACTTCGAGGATCACAGCGAGGTTGCGGCCGGGGCGGACGGGCAAGGTCAGGAGCGGCACGTCGACGTCGAGGATGCGGGTGGTGTCTTCATCGAGGCCGAGGCGATCATAGGCGACCTTGTCATCCCACATCTGCAGATGGATCACCACTTCGATGTCCTTGTGCATACGCACAGCACCCGCGCCGAACAGCGTCATCACGTTCAGCACGCCTAAGCCGCGAATCTCCATCAGGTGGCGGAGCAGATCAGGCGAAGTGCCTTCGAGCGTGGTGTCGCCGAGCTGTTTGATCTCGACGGCATCGTCGGCGACCAGACGGTGGCCGCGCTTGACCAGCTCCAGCGCCGTTTCGCTCTTGCCGATGCCGCTCGTTCCTTGGATCAAGATGCCGATGCCGTACACGTCAACCAGCACGCCATGCAGTGTGGTCTCCTTCGCCAGCCGACGGTCAAACCAAGTCTGTAGGCGGCTGAAGAGCAGCGTGGTCGATAGCGACGATTGCAGGATCGGCAGGCCGTGGCGGTTCGCCGCCTGCAGGATCGGCCCCAGCACGTCGATCTGCCGGGTGACGATCAGCGCCGGCGTCTGCTCGTAGGAGCAGAGCAGTTCGGCGCGGTCGTTCGTCAATTCCTCTTCCATGCCCAGCATGAAGTCTGTCTCCGTACGGCCGATGACCTGTACGCGCTCCGCCGGATGGTGGACGAGGAAGCCCGCCAACGCCAAGCCCGGTCGGTTGATGTCGCTGGTCGTGATCCGGCGGGTGAGATCGGCCGCCTCCGGGTTGACCACAACAAACCCAAATTCCTGCACCAATTCGCTGACAAGGATCGATTTGTTCATCGCCTTACGCCTCCAGATGCGCACGCCACCAGTCGATCGTTTCCTTCAAACCATCATGGAAGGACGTCTGGGGCTGCCACTTCATGTCCTTGATCGCTTGCTCGTTGCTCAGCACGCTGCGGTAGATGTCGCCCGTGCGCGGCTCGGTGTGCACCGCGTCCTGCGCGTAGCCGGTCAAGTCCTTCAACACGCGGAACAGCTCGTTGATCGTCACTTCGTCGTTGGTCGAGATGTTGTACGACCCCTGCGCCGCCGTCGTCAGCGCCATCACGTTGGCGCGGGCCACGTCCTGCACGTAGATCAGGTCGCGGGTCTGGTTGCCATCGCCGTGGATGTAGACCGGGTCGCCGACCAACATGCGGTTGAGGAAGACCGGCACGACGCTGCCTTCGCCCGAGCCTTGGCGCGGACCGTAGATGTTCGCATAGCGGAAACTCACTGTATGTAAACCGAAATACTCTGCGTACATCAGCACGTACGCTTCGGCCGTCTGCTTGCTCAATCCATAGAAGGACAAGGGGCGTAGCGGATGCTGTTCATCGACGGGCACATACTCCGGCGTCCCATAAGGTGCCGCCGAGCACGCGTAGACGAAGCGCAGCTGGTGTTTGCGCGCCGCTTCCAACAGGTTGATGGTGCCCATGATGTTGATGTTCGCGTCATGGAGCGGATGCTCGATGGACGACGGTACCCCGACTTGCGCAGCTTGGTGGATGATCGCTTCGATGCCTTCTGCCTCGATGAGCGCATGCACGCGCGAGTCGGTGATGCTCAGTTCCACGAACTTGGCCGCCGGGTTGAGATGGCTGCGCTTGCCACTGGACAGATCGTCGATGATTACGACCTCATGCCCTTCCCGAACGCATTGATCCACAATGTGCGACCCGACAAAGCCCGCACCGCCTGTCACGAGAACTTTCATATGCTGTATCCCTCCAAAGCCACACTGGACCTAAATATCCCTTTCCCATTTATATTACCTGACTTTAGCGCATCCGTCCAAGTGAAAACAGCGCAGCGTCCGGATGCTGCCCGTAGAGAATGAGGTCCTTGATGATCTCGCCCGCGATCGTCGTGTAGGCGGTGCCGTTGCCGCCGTAGCCCAGCGAGTAGTAGCAGTTCTTGTGCTCCGGATGCTCGCCGATGTAGGGCAGGCCGTCCTTGGTCCCGCCGAACGAGGAGGCCCAGGCGTACTCATAGCGAATATCGCCGAGGGCCGGGAACAGCTGCTTCAACGCCGCCAACAGCTGATCTGCTTTTTGCGGCAAGGGGTTGTCCCGCTTCGGACCGTCGGCGACCGTCTCATCCAACCCGCCGACCAGAATGCGGTTGTCGGCTGTCGTCCGTAGGTAGAGATACGGGCGAGCCGTCTCCCAGATCAAGCAGCGGTCCTGCCAGCCGGGGAAGGCGTGGAGTGGTTCGGTGGCGATTGCGTAGGAAGACGCGATCACCGCGCCGGGGGTCTTCTGCCGCTCTTGCGTCTCGTAGCCGGTGCAGAACACGGCTTTTTTCGCCTTGATCGTGAATCCGTTCTCGGTGTGGAAATGCAGGCCGTCCCCTTCGTGGTGGATGGAGAACGCTTCGGTGTCCTCATACACGCGCATGCCGCGCCCGTGCGCGTGGTGGATGAGGCTGCGGCAATAGCGGAAGGGGTTGATCTCCGCATCGCCACGAGTATAGAGCGCCGCTTCCTTCTCAAACGAGAAGCGCTCGCGAATCTGCTCCTTGGTGAGCAACTCCGTCGGGAAGCCGAAGCGCTGGTGCAGCTCCAGCTCCCATTCGAGCTTCTTCACATCATTCGCCGTGCTGGCGTAGTAGAGGCTGTCGCGGCGGATGAACTCGCCCTTGTCCGGCAGGGCGTCGGTGACGGCGTCCAGCATGTCGACCGCCCGCTGGCAGAGCTTGTAGTAACGCACCGCCGCTTCGGTGCCGATGCTGTCCACCAGCTGCCAGAGTGGAGCGTCGTTGGCGAATTGCAACAGGCCCGTGTTGCCGCGCGATGACCCGTAGCCGATGCGCCGCTTCTCGATCAGGATGCAATCCACATGGTTCGTCGTCAGAAAATGCGCGGCCATCGCGCCCGCTTCGCCCCCGCCGATGATCAGCACGTCGCACGATTGATCGCTCGCAATCGTCGGGTAGGTGATGATGTCCTTGCTCGTGTCGCTCCATAGTAACGTGCCTGTGTGCAGATCCATGACCGCGCTCCTTCGCTGCTGAGATTCTCTCTCTAGTCTTGGGAGTCACTGGCATGCTTATGCGGCAGATGGCAAAAGGCCGGAGCGCTGAGGCTCCGGCCTTTTTTCCTGTTAATGCGCTGTCCCATCCTCTTCGAACAGGCCAGACTTGCTCGCCCACTCGATCAGCTTGGTCGAGCGCTCCTGAAACTCTTGCAGCGTGCTCTCGCGCACCGACCCATCGTCGTCCATTCGGTCGAGTGCCATCAGCACGAGGTTGAGCAACCGCAACATGGAATCGGCATCATCTTCCAAGACCAGTTCCGCATCGTCATTGCGCAGGATCTTCAAGTGTAGGTGGCGACCGCCGTTTTCGAGCGTCGTCACCGTGTGGCCGACCTTGTGCCAGCCGAGCGGGTGGTTGCGGCGGCGGCGGATCGCCTTCAGCACCGGGCCGTAGCGAGCGACGAGATAGCGGATCAGCCGGAGCAACGGTGCCCCATAGCCGAACGCGGCCAGCTCTTCAACCTCATCGTACGTCTCCAGCCAACGCAGGCAACCGACCAGCGCCTTGGCCGGTTCCTCGCCGATCAGGATGCCCAGTCCCTGTTCAATGTCAAGCGCCTCCATCGGCGTGCGCGACAGGAGTTCTCCGACAACCTCGCGGATCTCGTCCGCGAGCGCGGGTTCCTCCAGCAGCCGAGCGTTCAACTCCGTGCAGCCCGCTTCGATGTAGCGGATGAACTTGGTCGGCAATTTGTCCGTTGGCCAATGTTCCATGCATGTCCTCCTCGAAACGCTTATGGCATCATGCTACACAAGCGCCTTCAGAAAGGCAAGTCTTTGCAAAAAATCCCCAGTCGTTTACGTGCTCTCCACCAGCTCGCCACGCTCAGCCATCCGCTGGCGGTCGCGGGTGAGGATCGGGCCGAGGAACTTGCCCGTCCAGGAGTCGGGCAGTGTGGCGATCTGCTCCGGCGTGCCGGTGCCGACGATCGTGCCGCCCTTGTCGCCGCCTTCCGGGCCGAGGTCGATCAGGTAGTCGGCCGTCTTGATCACATCGAGGTTGTGCTCGATCACGATCACCGTCTCCCCCGACTCCACCAAGCGCTGCAGGACGTTGAGCAGGCGGTCGATGTCGGCGGTATGGAGGCCGGTGGTCGGCTCGTCGAGGATGTAGACGGTGCGCCCGGTGCTGCGGCGGTGCAGCTCAGAAGCCAGCTTCACGCGCTGCGCTTCGCCGCCGGAGAGCGTGGTCGCCGGCTGGCCGAGGCGGACGTAGCCGAGGCCGACGTCCTGCACGGTCTGGAGTTTGCGGGCGATGCGCGGCACATTTTTGAAAAACTCGACCGAGTCCTCGACCGTCATGTCGAGGATGTCGGCAATCGACTTGCCCTTGTACTTCACTTCCAGCGTTTCGCGGTTGTAGCGCTTGCCTTTGCAGACTTCGCACGGCACGTAGACGTCCGGCAGGAAGTGCATCTCGATCTTGATGATGCCATCGCCCTTGCAAGCCTCACAGCGGCCGCCCTTGACGTTGAAGGAGAAGCGGCCCTTCTTATAGCCGCGCACCTTCGCTTCGTTGGTGGTGGCGAACACGTCGCGGATGTCGTCGAACACGCCCGTGTAGGTGGCCGGGTTGGAGCGCGGGGTGCGGCCGATCGGCGACTGGTCGATGTCGATGATCTTGTCGAGGTGCTCCAGACCTTCGATCGCCTTGTGCTGGCCGGGTTTGGTCTTCGCGCCGTTCAAGTGCATCGCCAGCGCTTTTTTCAGGATCTCATTGACCAGCGTCGATTTGCCCGAGCCGGACACGCCCGTCACGCAGGTGAAGGTGTTGAGCGGGAACTTGACGGAGAGGTTTTTCAAATTGTTCTCCTTCGCGCCCACGACCTTCAGCCATTTGTCGCCCGGCTTGCGGCGCTCCGCTGGCAGCGGGATGAACGTGCGGCCGCTGAGGTAAGCCCCGGTCATCGAGTTCGGGTCGGCCATCACTTCGGCTGGCGTGCCTTGCGAGACGATCGTGCCGCCGTGCACGCCGGCACCGGGGCCGATGTCGATGATGTAGTCGGAGGCGAGCATCGTGTCTTCATCGTGCTCGACGACGATCAGCGTGTTGCCGAGGTTGCGCATGTGCAGCAGCGTCTTGATCAAGCGGTCGTTGTCGCGCTGGTGCAGGCCGATCGACGGCTCGTCGAGGATGTAGAGCACGCCCATCAGCGAAGAGCCGATCTGCGTCGCCAGGCGGATGCGCTGCGCTTCGCCGCCCGACAGCGTGCCCGCCGAGCGGGACAAGTTCAGGTAGTCGAGGCCGACGTCGGCGAGGAAGCCGAGGCGGGACTCGATCTCCTTCAAGATCAGGCGGGCGATGGTCAGCTCTTTTTCGTTCAGCGAGAGGCCGCGGAAATAATCGAGGGCGTCGTTGACGGAGAAGGAAGTAACATCGGCGATGTTGCGCGCGCCGACGGTCACCGCCAGCGATTCGGGCTTCAGACGCTTGCCTTTGCAGGCCGGGCACGGCTTCGCGCTCATGTATTCTTCGATGAACTCGCGGACGTAGTCGGAGACAGTCTCCCGGTAGCGGCGTTCGAGGTTCGGGATGACCCCTTCGTACTCGACCTCCGCCGTTTTCTTTTGACCAAAATCATTCTCATACGTGAACTTGATCTTCTCGCCCTTCGAGCCGTAGAGCAGCTTCTTGGCTTGCTCAGGCGGCAGGTCGGCGAACGGCGTGTCCATCGCGATGCCGAAGTGGCGGGCGGCCGATTCGAGGTACTGCGGGTAGTAGTTGGAGGTGCGGCCTTGCCACGGCTCGACGGCGTCCTCGTTCAGCGACTTCATGCGGTCAGGCACGATCAGGTCGGGGTCGATCTCCATGTTCGTCCCGAGGCCGGCGCAGGTCTCGCAGGCGCCGAACGGCGAGTTGAAGGAGAACATCCGGGGCGCGAGCTCTTCGACGGAGAAGCCGCACTCCGGGCAGGAGAGGTTCGAGGAGAACAGCATCTCTTCGCCGTCGATGATCCCGACGATCACCGTGCCATCCGCCAAGTTCAGCGCCGTCTCCAGCGAGTCGGCGAGGCGGGAGGCGACGTCCGGCTTGACCACGATGCGGTCGACGACCACTTCGATGGTGTGCTTCTTGTTCTTCTCCAGTTTGATCTCGTCGGTAACTTCGACCAGCTCGCCGTTGACGCGCAGGCGGACGAAGCCTTGCTTCTGGATGTCTTCGAACACCTTCTGGTGCTCGCCCTTGCGCCCGCGCACGATCGGGGCGAAGATCTGGATGCGCGTGCGCTCGGGCAATTCGAGGATGCGGTCGACCATCTGCTCGACCGTCTGCGAGGAAATCTCGATGTCCGGGTGGTTCGGGCAATGCGGGTGCCCGATGCGCGCGAACAAGAGGCGCAGGTAGTCGTAGATTTCTGTGACCGTGCCGACCGTGGAGCGCGGGTTGCGCGAGGTGGTCTTCTGGTCGATCGAGATGGCAGGCGACAGGCCGTCGATCGAGTCGACGTCTGGCTTGTCCATCTGCCCGAGGAATTGGCGTGCATAGGCGGACAGCGATTCGACGTAGCGACGCTGCCCTTCCGCGTAAATCGTGTCAAACGCAAGCGACGACTTGCCCGAGCCGGACAAGCCGGTCAGCACGACGAACTTGTCGCGTGGGATCGTCACATCGATGTTCTTCAGATTGTGCGCGCGCGCACCTTTGACCACAATGTTCTCTTGTGCCATACCCGCTCTCCTTCTATGTACAGTGAGAAATAAGCGAACAAATGCTCCTATTCTTCCCTATTGTGACCTAGTTGCGGCCAAAATGCAACGTCCGATGAAAAAGACGCCCCAGGGAGGGCGTCTCGGTTACGAGTCCGTGCCGACGGAGAGCATGACGGCGTTGATGGCGCCGTTTGCACCGGCGGTAAAGGAGAGATGTTTGTCGCCATCCCAGAGATAATGGAGGAAGGTGCTGCCGCCGTCCGCTTCCAGTTTGCCACCGGGAAGCCGCTTCTGAATCTCCGCGAAGCGGGTCGCCTGCATGGCGGCGGAGGGTTGGAGGAGGACGTTGCGGATGCGGGTCTGTTGCGGTTCATAGACGATCATGTACTTGGTGTAGACGTCTTGGCCCGGGATCGCCATCTCCGGTTGGCCGAGTACGCTGCGCACTTTTGCTTGGGTGTCGCCGAAGTGAAGGGCGACGTCGGACGCGAAGCGGCCGCTTTGCACCAACTGCTGGAGCTGTTGCAGCTCCTGCGTGAGCGCGTCTGCTGGGGGCTTCGGCTGGTCGGCTGGCTTCGCGGTGGATGTGCCTGTGCCCGCGGTGCTGGACAGGGCGTTGGCCATGCCTTGCTTCGCAGGTTGCGTGCTGGTGGTGGAGTTCGCGTTGCTTTTGGTAGCCGCTTCGGCTGCTTTTTGCGCTTCGGGGGTGTTAAAAGGGTTCTGCTTCGCCAGCTCCGCCTGGCGTTCGGCGGCGAGTTGCTGTTGCGTCTGCGGGGTGGCAGCGGTCGGCTGCGTGCCGCCCGAGGCAGGGATCAGGAACCAAGCGGCGGCGAGCAGGCCACCCATCAGTAGCACCACGCCGGAGAGCACCAGTGCATACTGCCACGGGGCCGGTTGCTTCTGTTGGCCTTGGCCTGACTTGGTCAAATTGAGCGTTTCTTCATCCATGCTTCTTCCTTCTTTCCTACATACCTAGTCTCTTAGACGCGGATTTCGCCTTCCGCCTTGCCGAAGTGGATCTTCGTGCCCAGCGACAGCGTGACGCTGCGGCCCGGTTCCACGTCGACCGTCACGCCATCGGCGCGGGTGGACTGCCAGCGGTCGGTCGTCAAGTTCTTCAAGCCCCACACCGACGGGTCCTGCGGGTTGCGGACAACCTCCAATACCGGCTGGGCAAAATTGTTGGTGTCGCCGAGGTGGTGCGGGTACAGTTTGGTGTCGTGGTTGAGCATCACCACCGACTGCTCGATCCGAATGCGCGGCGGCAGCGGCACGGCGTGGTTGCAGCTCCAGCAGATGTGGGCGGCACCTTGTTGCAAGCGCTCCGCTTCATAGAACACCTCCGCCCCGCACTGCGGGCAGTAGACGATCGAGTCGCGCAAACGAATGAACGCCTTGCGCCATTCGGACTCGCGGACGCGGCCGTTCTTCGGATCGCGAAGGCCGTCGGTGAACGCCTTCGTGAACAGGTCTTTGAGAAACTTCGGATAGATCTGCCAGTAGATGATCGCATTGTCTTGGTAGCCGGTCACGGGGCGGTTCGCCTCATCCTGCGGGTCCCAGATGAAGAGCGCTTCGTCGCCGTAGAGCTTCTTCATCGCGGGCAGGTCGAAACAGCGGATGTCGTGCTCGCGGCGGCCTTCCAACGGATGGTGCATCATGAACATGTAGAACAGCAGCACCGACAGCGAGAACAGGTCGCTCTCCGTCGATGGCTGCGCTTCGCCGCGCACGATCTCCGGGGCCATGAAGCGCGGGGTGCCGAGCACACCGCTCTGGCTCGCTCTGGTCACAGCGACGTTGTCGTTGTCGCAGATGCGCACTTCGCCCGTCTCCGGGTCGAAGAACACGTTGCCAAACGAGATGTCGCGGTAGCAGAGCCCCTTCGAGTGCAGGTGCAGGTAGTTGTCGACGAGGTTGTAGCCTGCGGTGAAGAGCATGTGGAACGTCGGCTCCGCGCGGCGCTTCATCATGTCGACGATGCCCTTGAAGCGCGGTTCGCGCAAGCCCATCAGGTAGCCGAAGCTGGGGTTGCCCGGCTGGTAGACCATGTCGAGCGGCCAGAGGAAGTTCTCCGTCGGCGCGCCACGGCGCACGAGGTCTTCCAGCGTGGCCCGCTGCTCGGCGGTCGCCATGTGCGGGAAATACCACTTCAAGGCATAGGCGCGACCGTCGATCGTCGCTTCATAGACCTCGCCTTGGCCCCCGCCGCCGAGAAACCGCTGCACGACGAGCGTGCCGCCCGACTTCAGCTGCATCTTCTGGCCGATCTCCAACAACTCATTCATGCGTCGTCCCTCCTTCGTTCACCACCTGTTTGCTCCGCGTGCGCTTGGCAGGTGGTTGGGCGGTGGTCTCCGCCTGTGCCTTCGGCTTCGTCGCGCGCGTACGCTTCGGCTTCGCCTCCGGTTTCGCTTCCAGCTCCGTCGCCGTCGCGCCTTCGGCTTTTTTCCGCGACCGGGTCGCTTTTTTCTTCACAGGCTCTTCGAGCATTTCAACAGCTGCCGAGACTTCCTCGATCATCGGTTCAGCGAGGCGGAATTGGCAGAGCAAGCTGACGGTGATGTCATCTCCGCTGCCTTCCTGCGAGGTCTGCTCCAGCCAGCCGCCCATGTGCTGCATCACCGTGGCCAGCCCATGTTCGCGGATCAATTGCAAGAAGTCAGTCCCCACTTGGTGGAAATCCTCCTGCTTCGAGAACGAGTTCGAATACCCATCGGTCGACAGCATCACCAACGCCGGCGCTGGACGCCCCGTAAGCGGGTAGAACTGCACCACCACATCTTCCCACGCCCGCGGCGAGCACAGCGAGGTCGTCTCGTTCGCCATCAGCCGCTCATCTTTTGGCAGCGGCGCGCTGACCTGTCCATCCTCGGCCACGGTCAAAATATCGCCGTCCCCGAGCTGCACGAACAGTAGAAACACCTCGGTCGCCAGCACGGCGAGCACCGTGCTGCCATACTGAACCAGCACCGCATCATCGACCGCCTCCGCACTCTCCACGCGGCCTTGGGCGACATGCGCCGCCTTCACGCGCTCGCGCCACCGCCCGACGAGCAGGTGCGGCAGCTTCTCCTTCGCCAGCTTCTCGATGACGGCCGGGTCCTTCTCCGCCTTCACATACAACTCTTGCAGCAGACCGCTGACCGTCTCCACCGCCATCCACGCGCCTTCATCGGAGAACGGGCACCGCTGGCTGCCATGACCATCTGCGACTGCTGCGATCACCGCATCGTCCACCTGCAGCGGCAGAAACGCATCCTGACAAGGCTTCTCATGCCGAATGTGCGCTGCGCCACGGACGTTCTTGCCACTTACCGTCCAAAAGGGATGGCTCACCATGCATCTCTCCTCCGCTTACCAGACGTCGCCGACGTTCACCGGGTCGGACTTCGGCTGCGGGATCGCGACATTGCTGTCCGGGTTGCTGTTCTGCACCTGCGACGGCGGGGCCGAAGCGGCCTTCAGGACGGCCGTCGAGACCCATTTGATGTGGCGAACCAACGCTTCCGGGTTGTTCGCCTGCAACGGCTTGATCTCCGGGTTGTTGATGAAGCGCTGCAGCACGTCATTGTCCGCATCTTCGCCGATCGACACGGCGATCCGCACCGCTTTTTTCCCCCACGGCAGATCGAGCAGCTCCTTCAAGCCCTTCGCATAGTCATCGGTCGGCTGCCCGTCCGAGATCAGCACGAGCACCGGTGGCAAAGCCCGCTCCACCATCGGCGGAATCTTCATCTGTTCGGCGACCAACTGGAGCGCCTTGCCGAGATCGGTCACGCCGTCCGCCTGCAGATCGATCCAGTTGAACTGGTCGATCGGCGTCGGCTGCGAGATGTGCCATTGAGCGCCCGAGGAGAACTTCACGGCCCGGCAGAGCACTTGCGCGTTCGGGTTTTCATCGGCCACATCGCGCATGTGCGGGATCGCTTCGCGAATCGCTTGGTTCAACGCTTCCATTTTGCCATCGATCCCCATCGAGCCCGAGCAGTCAGCGATCCAGATGAAATGCAACGGACGCGATGCCAATTCGCCACCCGGTCGTTTGAGCAAGTTAACCATGATTGATAACTCCTTCACGTTTGAGAGTTTTGACAATTCATCACGCGTAGAGCTGCCAGAGGTGGAACTCCGGCTCCGTCCCGCCGGCGGCGAGCCATTTGCCATCGGGTGAGAAGGCCAGCACATCGACCCCGCCGGGGTTGTGCATCGAGCACAGCCATTGGCCGTCGGCGCGCCAGAGGTGGATCACCCGGTCGGCCCCACCTGTGGCGAGGAACTGACCGTCTGGCGAATAGGCCAGCGCGAACACCCCGTTGGTATGGGCCTCCAGCGTGTGCAGCAGCCGTCCATTGGCCAGCTGCCAGACCTTCACCGTGCGGTCGTTGCCCCCGGTCGTCACGTGCTGACCATCGGGGGAAAACGCGACCGCGTCCACCGTGACTTTCGGCAGAAACATCTGGCTGCCGACCACCGTCGGCCGCGCTTCGGCATGTCCGATCCGGTGGACGAGCTGTCCATCGGCGACCCGCCAGACCTCCAGCGTATCGGACGCGGCTGCCACGAGCCGCCCATCGGGCGAGAACGCCACCGCGTTGACCTTGCGCCCATCGCCGAACTGCCGGAGCAGTTGGCCGCTCGCCGTCTCGTAGAGCCGCGTCCCCCGCGCCCCTGCTGCCAGCAACGCGCCATCGGGCGCATAGGCCAGCGCCTGCACAGAGACAGAAGCCAGCTGCGTAGAGGGCTGGTCGGGGTGTTGAATCTTCTGCACGAGGCCGCCCTCGGGGAGGCGAAACACCTTCACCAACTCCCTCGCCCCCGCCCCGCCGGTCGCCATTCGTGCACCATCGGGTGCGACAGCGACCGCCTTGACCGAGTAGGTATGACCGCTGAGCGTCCGCTGACACGTGCCGCTGGCGACCTCCCAGAGCTTCACGAAGTTGTCCCAGCTCCCGGAGACGATCGTGCGCCCATCGGGCGTGAAGCGCAGGGCGGGCACCCGCTGCGTGTGGCCGCGAAACACCTGCACGACCTTCGGAAACGCATTTGGTGCTTGTCCCTCGTCGTGCGGTCGCCCACCGTTCGGAGGCGGGCGTCGCTCCACCTGCAGCGACCCCACTCCTGCCCCCGCCACCTCGACGCCGAGCGCGTCTGCCCAAGCGCGCACCGCCCAGGTGGCGAATTCCTCTGCCATCCCCGTCTCGTCATACAGGCGCGAGACCTGCCGTTGCCAAGCCAATTCCTCCATGCGCCCGCCCGCGTGCCGGGCCACCTCTTCGGCCACCCGCAGCCGAGCCGCTACCAGTAGTACGTGAATCTCCCGCCGATGGTTCCCGCAGAAATCGCGCAACAGCCCTTCTAACTTCTGCCCGTTCGTACACAGCTCCGTGCCGAACTGCTGCACCAACTGCGCGAGCACCGCGCGAACCTGCTCGTTCATGACCTCCACCCTGCCTTTCCGTGCTACCCCTATGTATCTGCCCTTCTAACTTCTGCCCGTTCG
>JGI12273J12029_10009494_pt1 | contig 12396 bp, 5 predicted proteins | sample SoiCrureplicaC0C_FD_12029 | JGI IMG/M metagenome (IMG submission 12029) | reverse complement strand
GTGAACACGTCCTCGACCGGCATCAGGAACGGCTTGTCGGTTTCACGAGCCGGCTCCGGGATGTAGGAGTCAACAGCTGCCATCAGCTCGTCGATCTTCGCTTCCCAGTCAGCTTCGCCTTGGAGAGCTTTCAGAGCGGAACCACGGATGACCGGGATGTCGTCGCCCGGGAAGTCGTACTCGGACAGCAGGTCGCGGATTTCCATCTCAACCAGCTCGAGGAGTTCTTCGTCGTCAACCATGTCGCACTTGTTCATGAAGACAACCAGGTAGCGAACGCCTACTTGGGAGGACAGCAGGATGTGCTCGCGGGTTTGCGGCATCGGGCCGTCAGCAGCGGATACAACGAGGATGCCGCCGTCCATTTGAGCAGCGCCGGTGATCATGTTCTTCACGTAGTCGGCGTGGCCCGGGCAGTCAACGTGTGCGTAGTGACGGTTAGCGGTTTCGTACTCAACGTGAGCGGTGTTGATGGTGATGCCGCGCTCGCGCTCTTCCGGAGCCTTGTCGATTGCGTCGTACGCCATTGCTTGCGCGCCGCCGGTCTTCGCCAGGTAGGTGGTGATTGCAGCCGTCAGAGTGGTTTTGCCGTGGTCGACGTGACCGATGGTACCGATGTTAACGTGCGGCTTGTTACGCTCAAATTTCGCTTTTGCCATTGTGGTCAACTCCTCTATTTGCTATAAGTTATTCGCCTTTGTTTTTGGCGATGATTTCTTGCGTGATCGACTTCGGAGTTTCCTCGAAGTTGTAGAATTCCATCGCGTACTGGCCGCGGCCTTGGGTGCGGGAACGCAGGGTGGTTGCGTAACCGAACATTTCGGACAGCGGTACGAAGCCGCGGATCACCTGTGCGCCTGCACGGGATTCCATGCCTTCGATGCGGCCACGACGGGAGTTGATGTCACCCATGATGTCGCCCATGTACTCTTCCGGAACGATGACTTCAACGCGCATGATCGGCTCAAGAAGGATTGCGCCCGCTTTTTGAGCACCCGCTTTGAGTGCCATGGAGCCGGCGATCTTGAACGCCATCTCGGAGGAGTCGACGTCATGGTAGGAACCATCGACGATGACAGCCTTCATGTCGATCAGCGGGTAGCCGGCAACGACGCCGTTCTGCATCGCTTCCTGGATCCCGTTGTCAACAGCCGGAATGTATTCGCGCGGAACTGCGCCACCGACAACTTTGTTCTCGAATTGGTAGCCTGCGCCACGCTCGAGCGGTTCGAGTTCCAGCCATACGTGACCGTATTGGCCTTTACCGCCGGACTGACGCACGAACTTGCCTTCGATGCGAACTTTGTTGGAGATGGTTTCCTTGTAGGCAACTTGCGGCTTGCCCACATTGGATTCGACCTTGAACTCGCGCTTGAGGCGGTCAACGATGATCTCGAGGTGGAGTTCGCCCATCCCTGCGATGATCGTCTGGCCGGTCTCTTCATGCGTGTAGGTCTTGAAGGTCGGGTCTTCCTCTGCCAGCTTGGACAGAGCGATGCCCATCTTGTCCTGGTCCGCCTTGGACTTCGGCTCGAGGGACAAGGAGATAACCGGCTCCGGGAACTCCATGGACTCGAGAACGACAACGCTCTTCTCGTCGCACAGGGTGTCGCCGGTGGTGGTGTCCTTGAAGCCTACTGCTGCCGCGATGTCGCCTGCGTACACAGTCGGGATCTCTTGGCGATGGTTCGCGTGCATCTGCATGATACGGCCGATGCGCTCGCGCTTGCCCTTGGTGGAGTTCAGAACATAGGAACCGGAGTTCACAGTGCCCGAATACACGCGGAAGAAGGCCAGCTTGCCAACGAACGGGTCGGTCATGATCTTGAACGCGAGAGCCGAGAACGGCTCGGTATCGGAAGAGAGGCGTTCGATTTCTTCGCCGTCTTCGGTCACGCCCTTGATTGCCGGAACGTCGAGCGGGGACGGGAGGTAGTCGACAACTGCGTCCAGCATCGGCTGTACGCCTTTGTTCTTATAGGAAGAACCGCAGAGTACCGGAACGATCTGGCCGTTGATGCAGCCTTTGCGCAGAGCAGCCTTGATCTCTTCGGTGGTGAACTCTTCACCCTCGAGGTATTTCATCATCAGCTCTTCGTCAACTTCTGCAACAGCTTCGATCAGCTTGAGGCGGTATTCTTCTGCAGTGTCCTTGAGTTCTGCCGGGATCTCCGACTTCTCGGAAGTCTTGCCGAGGTCGTCGGTGTAGATGACCGCTTGCATGGTAACAAGGTCGATCATGCCCTGGAAGACATCTTCCGCACCGATCGGCCATTGGATCGGCACAGCGTTTGCCTTGAGGCGGTCACGCATCATCGAAACGCAACGGTGGAAGTCTGCGCCGATGATGTCCATTTTGTTCACGTAGGCCATGCGCGGAACGCCGTACTTGTCCGCCTGACGCCATACGGTTTCGGATTGCGGCTCAACGCCACCTTTCGCACAGAAGACGCCGACTGCACCGTCGAGTACGCGCAGCGAGCGCTCAACTTCTACGGTAAAGTCCACGTGACCAGGCGTGTCGATGATGTTGATGCGGTGGCTTGCCCACTGAGCAGTGGTAGCAGCCGAGGTGATCGTGATGCCACGCTCCTGCTCCTGCTCCATCCAGTCCATGGTTGCAGCGCCTTCGTGTACTTCACCGATCTTGTGAACGCGGCCGGTGTAGAACAGAATGCGCTCGGTCGTCGTGGTTTTACCCGCGTCGATGTGAGCCATGATGCCGATGTTTCTGGTTTTTTCCAGAGAAAACTCACGTGCCATTGTGCGAACTTCCTCCTTTCACGAGGAACTAGATTTGGGAAAAACGCGTGCGGAAGGACCCGGGACCGAATCCGTCCGACAACGCGATTATACATCCTACCAGCGGTAGTGAGCAAACGCTTTGTTCGCTTCCGCCATCTTGTGCATATCTTCACGGCGCTTCACGGCACCGCCAGCATTGTTGGCAGCATCCATGATTTCGTTCGCGAGCTTTTCCTCGATGGTCTTCTCGTTGCGACGGCGGGAGTAGTCCACCAGCCAACGGATACCGAGGGTCATACGACGCTCCGGACGAACTTCGATCGGCACTTGGTAGTTCGCACCGCCTACACGGCGAGCCTTCACTTCGAGCACCGGCATGATGTTCTTGAGCGCGGTGTCGAATACTTCTTGCGGATCGTTGCCGGTCTTTTCACGGATGCGATCAAACGCACCGTAAACAGCAGCTTGAGCGGTGGATTTCTTACCATCGTACATCAGTTTATTGACCAGACGGGTGATCGTCTTGGACCCGTAAACCGGATCAGGAAGCACGTCACGGCGCGGTACAGGACCTTTACGCGGCATGCATTTCCCCTCCTTTCGGATACTTGTAATGGATTTGTAATGCTTGAGAGAAGGAGATTACTTCTTCTCTTTCGGACGCTTCGCGCCGTATTTCGAGCGAGCTTGCTTGCGGTCCTTCACGCCTGCGGTGTCAAGCGCGCCACGTACGATGTGGTAGCGGACACCCGGAAGGTCCTTCACACGACCGCCGCGAACGAGTACAACGCTGTGCTCTTGAAGGTTGTGACCGATGCCCGGGATGTAGGCGGTAACCTCGATACCGTTCGTCAGACGCACACGCGCATATTTACGCAGTGCGGAGTTCGGTTTTTTCGGGGTCATGGTGCCTACACGAGTGCATACCCCACGCTTCTGCGGGGACGGCAGATCGGTTTGCTCCTTCACGAAGCTGTTGTAACCTTTTTGCAGAGCCGGAGCCGTCGATTTTTTCTCGATCGTCTTACGACCTTTACGTACCAACTGGTTGATTGTCGGCATTCTAACTGCACCTCCTTCCAAAGTTCCAAGTCCACAGAGCCACGCGGCTCATTAGACGGTAATAAGAAAAGGCAACGGCTCGTCTCACAGAGAGAGGCCAGGAACCTGTCACTCGACGATGGCTGCTGTAGCCGCACCTACATCAATCTCACAGGCAACTCCAAGCTGCTTCATCGTCTCCACCCACACAAGCGGGATGTTATGCTGTTGTGCAAGCGCAGCGATTCGTGAGATCAGTCGCTGATCGGCGTCTTCCGCCACGAACACTTCGATAGCCTTAGAGTGCTCAATGGCCTTGGTTGTTTGGTTCAATCCAACCGCGCGACGGCTGGCTGCTCGGATGCGCTCTAACGCCACTCCGACCCATCCTTCCTCAAGCGCCTATTGTGCACTGTTTGGCACACTACGAGATTGTAGCACCTTGGGAGAATGAAGTCAACTGTTCTGCCAGGTATTTTACAAACTTTTTGTACGAGGCACAGGATTGCCGCAGAGACGGCGCCCCTGAGACAGGGGCGCCGTCTGCGTCAATCGTGAAGAATTTACGAAAACTTAATCTGCGATCGTCTCAACAGCTTCCAGATCGACTTCAGCCAGATCGACTCCGTCGATGTTGTCGCCGCCTTCGAGCACAGGAGTGTCTTCGGTCTCCGTACCGTCCTCGATCTTGATGTTGCGGTAACGGGACATGCCGGTGCCGGCCGGAACCAGCTTGCCGATGATGACGTTCTCCTTGAGGCCGAGCAGACGGTCCACCTTGCCCTTGATCGCAGCTTCAGTGAGGACGCGGGTGGTCTCCTGGAAGGATGCGGCAGACAGGAACGAATCGGTCTCCAAGGACGCCTTGGTGATCCCGAGCAGAGCCGGACGAGCGACAGCCGGTTCGCCGCCGTTCAGGAGCACAGGCAGGTTTGCACGTTCGAACTCATAGATGTCGACATAGGTGCCCGGAAGCAGAGCCGTGTCGCCCGCATCGATGATGCGGACTTTGCGCAGCATCTGACGGACCATGACCTCGACGTGCTTGTCGTTGATCTCTACGCCCTGCAGACGGTATACGCGCTGCACTTCACGCAGCAGATACATCTGGACGCCGTGAATGCCCTTGACCTTCAGGATGTCCTTCGGGTCAATGGAGCCTTCGGTCAGCTCATCCCCGGCTTCGACCACTTGCCCGACCGCTACGCGGATGCGGGAGCCGTACGGAACCGGATAGACCTTGACTTCAGCTTCGCCCGACACTTCGATCTCGCGCTTGTCTTTGACTTCGCGGATCTCAGATACGCGGCCGTCGATCTCGGTGATGATCGCCTGACCCTTCGGGTTGCGGGCCTCGAACAGCTCCTGGATACGCGGCAGACCTTGGGTGATGTCATCCCCTGCTACGCCCCCGGTATGGAACGTACGCATGGTCAGCTGGGTGCCCGGTTCGCCGATCGATTGCGCCGCGATGATGCCGACCGCTTCGCCGATCTCCACCATGTTGCCGGTCGCCAGGTTGCGGCCGTAGCACTTGATGCAGACGCCGTGCTGGGTGCGGCAGGTGGTTACGGAGCGAATGTGGACGCGCTTGATGTCGGCTGCCACGATCGTGCGGCCCATCTCTTCGTCGATCAGCTCGTTCTCTTCCACGATCAGCTCGCCCGTCTCCGGGTGCGTGATGCGGTTGTAGGCGATGCGGCCGACGATGCGGTCGAACAGATCCTCGATGACTTCCTTGCCGTCCTGAATCGCTTCAGCCCACACGCCCTTGTCGGTGCCGCAATCGTCCTGTCGGACGATCACGTCTTGCGCAACGTCGACGAGACGACGCGTCAGGTAGCCGGAGTCGGCGGTACGAAGCGCGGTATCGGCCAGACCTTTGCGCGCACCGTGGGTGGAGATGAAGTACTCGAGTACGGTGAGGCCTTCACGGAAGTTCGACTTGATCGGGAGCTCGATGATGCGGCCGGACGGATTGGCCATCAGACCGCGCATCCCGGCGAGCTGGGTGATCTGCGACACGTTACCGCGCGCACCGGAGAATGCCATCATGTAGATCGGGTTGTAGCGGTTAAGTGAGCCCATCAGGACCTTGGTGATCTCATCCTTCGCCTTCGACCAGATCGAGATGACGCGGTCATAGCGCTCGTCGTCGGTGATCAGACCGCGGCGGAACTGCTTGGTGACCGTCTCGACCTTGCCTTCAGCTTGGCGCAGGATCTCATACTTCGCCGACGGCACGATGATGTCGGCGACGGAGATGGTGATCCCGGCACGGGTGGAGAAGCGGAACGCCAGTCCCTTGATCTTGTCGAGGATCTCGGACGTGACGGTGGTGCCGTAGCGACGGAAGCACTCGCCGATGATCGAGCCGAGGAACTTCTTCGTCACCGCATCCTGCTGTTCGAGATTCTTCGTCGCTTCACGCAGGTCGGTCCCTTTGTCGAAAACGAAGAATTCGTCGGACAGGCCCTTGAGCAGGTTCGATTCCTTCGAGTGGTTGATGAACGGGAAGTCGGCCGGGAAAATCTCGTTGAAGATGATCTTGCCGACGGTCGTCATCAGATATCCATCCTGCTGTGCAGGAGAAAAGGACGTCTTGTTCAAGCTGCGGGAGCGAATCACGATGCGGGTGTGCAGGGTGACCTGCTTGTTGTCGTACGCCATCACCGCTTCGGCAGCGGAATGGAACGCACGTCCTTCCCCCTCTTCGCCCGGGCGGTCCATCGTCAGGTAGTAGGAGCCAAGCACCATGTCCTGCGTCGGGGTAACGACCGGCTTGCCGTCCTTCGGGTTCAGGATGTTGTGAGCGGCCAGCATCAGCAGGCGCGCTTCGGCTTGCGCTTCAGCAGACAAGGGAACGTGCACGGCCATCTGGTCGCCGTCGAAGTCGGCGTTGTATGCCGTACAGACGAGCGGATGCAGCTTGATCGCGCGGCCTTCGACCAGGGTCGGCTCGAACGCCTGAATCCCCAGACGGTGCAAGGTCGGTGCGCGGTTGAGGAGCACCGGGTGTTCCTTGATCACGTCTTCGAGTACGTCCCACACCTCGGCGGAGACGCGTTCGACCTTGCGCTTCGCCGACTTGATGTTGTGAGCGAGGCCCTTGGCGACAAGCTCCTTCATCACGAACGGCTTGAAGAGCTCAAGCGCCATCTCCTTCGGCAGACCGCACTGGTACATGCGCAGATGCGGCCCGACGACGATAACGGAACGGCCGGAGTAGTCGACGCGCTTGCCGAGCAGGTTCTGACGGAAGCGGCCTTGCTTCCCCTTGAGCATGTGCGAGAGCGACTTGAGCGGACGGTTGCCCGGCCCGGTGACCGGGCGGCCGCGGCGGCCGTTGTCGATCAGGGCGTCAACCGCTTCCTGCAGCATGCGCTTCTCGTTCTGTACGATGATGTCCGGGGCGCCCAGATCGAGCAGGCGCTTGAGACGGTTGTTGCGGTTGATCACGCGGCGGTACAGGTCGTTGAGGTCGGACGTTGCGAAACGGCCGCCGTCGAGCTGAACCATCGGACGCAGTTCCGGCGGAATGACCGGCAGAACGTCGAGGATCATCCAGGACGGCAGGTTGCCGGACGCGCGGAACGCCTCCATCACTTCAAGGCGCTTGATCGCACGATTGCGGCGCTGGCCTTGTGCCGTCTTCAGCTCTTCCTTGAGCTGGCCGACTTCCTTCTCGGGATCGACGAGCAGCAGCAGCTTCTTGATCGCTTCAGCGCCCATGCCCGCTTCGAACGCGTATCCGTACTTCTCACGGTAGCTGCGGTATTCCTTCTCGGAGAGGAGCTGCTTGTATTCCAGCGGCGTCTCGCCCGGGTTCACGACCACGTAGGACGCGAAGTAGATGACTTCCTCGAGCGAGCGCGGGCTCATGTCGAGCACGAGGCCCATGCGGCTCGGGATGCCTTTGAAGTACCAAATATGGGAGACGGGGGCCGCCAGTTCGATGTGGCCCATCCGTTCCCGACGGACTTTCGCACGCGTGACTTCGACGCCGCAGCGGTCGCAAACGACGCCCTTGTAGCGAACGCGCTTGTATTTGCCGCAGTGACATTCCCAGTCACGAGTCGGTCCGAAGATTTTTTCGCAGAACAAACCTTCTTTTTCCGGCTTGAGGGTCCGGTAGTTGATCGTTTCCGGCTTTTTGACTTCCCCGTGAGACCAGGAGCGGATCTTCTCCGGGGAGGCCAGACCGATCTTCATGTACTCAAAGTTGTTGACGTCCAACAAGGGGCCTACCTCCCTTTCAGTGCTTACTCATCGCCGACTTCGCGCGCACTCAGATTCAGGTTGAGCTTCTCACCCGAATCATCATCTTCGTCTGCTTCACGCATGACGATCTCTTGTTCGTCTTCAGCCAGGATCTTCACGTCGAGGCCGAGAGACTGCAGTTCCTTGATCAGGACCTTGAACGACTCCGGAACGCCCGGCTCCGGCACATTCTCGCCCTTGACGATCGCTTCGTAGGTCTTCACACGGCCGACCACGTCGTCGGACTTGACGGTGAGGATCTCTTGGAGCGTGTAGGCGGCGCCGTATGCTTCGAGCGCCCATACCTCCATCTCACCGAAGCGCTGACCGCCGAACTGCGCCTTGCCGCCGAGCGGCTGCTGGGTGACGAGCGAGTACGGACCGGTCGAACGAGCGTGGATCTTGTCATCGACCAAGTGGTGGAGCTTCAACATGTACACGCAGCCGACGGTGACGCGGTTCTCGAACGGCTCACCGGTGCGGCCATCATACAGAACTTGCTTGCCGTCGCGCGGCAGGCCCGCTTCTTCCAGCGTATCGAACACGTCCGACTCGCGCGCGCCGTCGAACACCGGAGTTGCCACGGAAATGCCGAGGTAGCGTGCCGCCATCCCCAAGTGCGTCTCCAGAACCTGACCGATGTTCATCCGGGACGGAACGCCCAGCGGGTTCAGCACGACCTGTACCGGCGTGCCGTCGGAGAGGAACGGCATGTCTTCTTCCGCCATGATGCGGGCGACGACGCCCTTGTTCCCGTGACGGCCTGCCATCTTGTCGCCTTCGGAGATCTTGCGCTTCTGCGCGATGTAGACGCGCACAAGCTGGTTGACGCCCGGCGGCAGTTCGTCGCCGTTGTCGCGGGTGAATACCTTGACGTCGACGACGATGCCGGCGCCGCCGTGCGGCACGCGCAGCGAGGTGTCGCGGACTTCCCGCGCCTTCTCGCCGAAGATCGCGTGCAGAAGACGCTCTTCGGCCGTCAGTTCGGTTACGCCCTTCGGCGTGACCTTGCCGACGAGGATGTCGCCCGCATCGATCTCAGCCCCGACGCGGATGATGCCGCGCTCGTCGAGGTTCTTGAGCGCGTCGTCGCCGACGTTCGGGATGTCGCGGGTGATCTCTTCCGGCCCGAGCTTGGTGTCGCGGGCTTCACACTCATATTCCTCGATGTGCAGGGAGGTGTAGACGTCTTCCTTCACAAGCTTCTCGGAGAGCAGGATCGCATCCTCGTAGTTGTACCCTTCCCAGGTCATGAACGCGACGATGACGTTCTTGCCGAGCGCCAGTTCGCCGCTGTCGGTCGCCGGACCGTCGGCGATGATGTCGCCCTTCTTGATCTTCTCGCCGACTTCGACGATCGGACGCTGGTTGATGCACGTTCCCTGGTTGGAACGGGTGAACTTGAGCAAGCGGTATTTGTGCAGGTCGCCGTTGATCAGGCGGCCGTCAATCTCCTTCTGCTCGCGAATCCAGACTTCGTTCGCTGCAACGCGCTCGACAAGGCCCGCATGGCGGGAGACGACGGTCGAGCCGGAGTCTTTGGCTGCCTTGTGCTCCATGCCGGTGCCGACGAACGGCGCATGCGGCTTGAGCAGCGGAACGGCCTGACGTTGCATGTTCGAACCCATCAAGGCGCGGTTCGCGTCATCGTTCTCGAGGAACGGAATGCAGGCGGTCGCGACCGAAACGACCTGTTTCGGCGAAACGTCCACATAGTCGACGCGGTCCGGCGACAAGAGCAGGGTCTCTTCCTTGTATCGGACGATGACTTGATCATCGACGATCTTCTGGTTGTCATCCACCGCCACGTTCGCCTGTGCGATGACATAGTTGTCCTCTTCATCGGCGGTCAGGTAGTGGATCGTATCGGTGATGATCAGCGTCTCCGGGTCCACGCGGCGGTAAGGAGTCTCGATGAAGCCGTACTCGTTGATGCGCGCATAGGTGGAGAGGTAGTTGATCAGACCGATGTTCGGACCTTCCGGGGTCTCGATCGGGCACATCCGGCCATAGTGAGAATGGTGGACGTCCCGGACTTCGAAGCCTGCGCGTTCCCGCGTCAGACCGCCCGGACCCAGTGCGGAGAGACGACGCTTGTGCGTCAGCTCGGCCAGCGGGTTCGTCTGGTCCATGAACTGCGAGAGCTGCGAGGAGCCGAAGAACTCCTTGATCGCCGCGATCACCGGACGGATGTTGATCAGCGCTTGCGGCGTGATCGCGTTCGCATCCTGGATCGACATGCGCTCACGAACGACGCGCTCCATGCGGGACAGACCGATGCGGAACTGGTTGGTGAGCAGCTCGCCAACCGAACGCAGACGTCTGTTCCCGAGGTGGTCGATGTCGTCGGTGTTGCCGACGCCGTGCAGCAAGTTGGTGAAGTAGGAGATCGAAGCCAGGATGTCGGACGGCGTGATGTGCTTGACGTTCTTATCCACATTCGCGTTGCCGATGACCTTGATCACCTTGCCGTCTTCACGCGGGGAGAAGATCTTCACTTCCTGCAGGCGGATCAGTTCCTCTTCCACCACGCCGGACGTGCTCTTGTACTCCTCGTAGTTGACGCTGCCCTCTTCAAGAGCCGGGAGGATCTTGTCGAGCAGGCGACGGTCGATGACCGAGCCGGCCTCTGCGATGATCTCGCCTGTCGCCTGGTCGATCAGCGTCTCTGCGAGGCGCTGGCCGAGCAGGCGATTCTTAATATGTAACTTCTTGTTGATCTTGTAGCGGCCGACATTTGCCAGGTCATAGCGCTTCGGATCGAAGAAGCGGGAAATCAGCAGGTTGCGTGCGTTTTCCAGAGTCGGCGGCTCACCCGGACGGAGACGCTCGTAGATTTCGAGCAGTGCTTTCTCCGAGTTCTCGGTGTTGTCCTTGTCCAAGGTGTTGCGCAGGAACTCGTCCTCGCCAAGCAGGTTGATGATCTCCGCATCGGTCGAGAAGCCAAGTGCACGCAAAAGTACCGTTACGGGAATCTTCCGCGTCCGGTCAATACGCACATAGATGATGTCTTTCGCGTCAGTCTCCAGTTCCAGCCAAGCACCACGGTTCGGGATCACCGTTGCCGTGTAAGCTTTCTTCCCGTTCTTGTCAACTTTGGTATTGAAGTAGACGCTTGGGGAACGAACTAGCTGACTGACGATGACACGCTCGGCACCGTTGATGACGAAAGTACCTGTGTCGGTCATCAGCGGGAAATCGCCCATGAAGACTTCTTGCTCTTTGACTTCGCCCGTCTCACGGTTGATCAGGCGGACCTTGACTCGCAAGGGTGCGGCGTACGTGACATCGCGCTCTTTCGACTCGTCAACCGAATACTTCGGTTCTCCCAGACTGTAGTCCACAAACTCCAGCACGAGATTGCCGGTAAAGTCTTGAATCGGCGAGATGTCTTGGAACATCTCCTTCAAACCCTCATCGAGGAACCATTGATAGGACTTTTGCTGGATCTCGATCAGATTCGGGAGTTCCAACACTTCTTCGAGACGCGCATACGTTCTACGTTGCCGTTTGCCGTATTGTACTAGTTGTCCCTTCAAATCTGTCACCCCACATTACCTTTGGTCGACTCGCTCGCACCAAAAAAATAAAATGCGATACGTTATGTAACCACATTTTCTTAACGCCACGTAATATTCATTCGTTGCCAAAATGAGGCGCGTCTATTCATTTTCTAGACACATATCCCATTATTAGCATTACGCATTTAATAACTATACAACAGCCAATATGCGGTGTCAACCACGAATTGGCGATTTGCACCGAAAGATCCGGAATCCTGCATCGCGTGCCACATCTTCCACTTCATCAAACAATTCTTCCAACCGCTTCTTCGCAGAGGGTGCTCCTTGCTTCTTCTGAATCACCACCCACAATTCGCCCTCTTCAGTCAAGTGATTCACCGCGCCTTCGAACACCGCATGCACCACCGCTTTGCCGGCGCGAATCGGCGGGTTGGTCAGGATGCGGTCGAATCTGCGTCCTTCCAGATTCTCATACAGGTAGGAGAGAAGAGCTTCGGCGTTCTGCAATCCGTTCCCCGCAATGTTCTGCCTGCACAGCTCGACGGCACGCTCGTTGACATCCACCATCGTGACGCGGCCGTTCACCGCCAGCTTGGCTGCCGTCAGACCGATCGGCCCGTAGCCGCAACCGACATCGAGCACCGACGCATGTTCCGGAATGTCCATCGATTCGATCAGCAGCTCGCTGCCAAAGTCAATGCCTCCTTTGGAAAAGACTCCGGCATCCGTCGCCAGCTTCAGCCCATGCCCCCGCAAGGTCACATTCAGAACACGCACTTGATGCGAGGCGTTCGGCTTGTTGGTGAAATAGTGATCGCTCACGGAC
>JGI12273J12029_10046448_pt1 | contig 12492 bp, 10 predicted proteins | sample SoiCrureplicaC0C_FD_12029 | JGI IMG/M metagenome (IMG submission 12029) | reverse complement strand
TGAGGCTAAGAATGGAAATATGACAAGGTTAACCTTCCCTCTGTACACCCTTCAGGTATTCGGGATTCAGATACCAGCCGTTAGCTACAGCGAGAAGAACGTACAAGGAAGAGAAAAACAGAGCAAGCACGAGGACGAGGACGACGAAGGTAATTCTCATTCCTTTGCCGTCATGCCTCTTAAAAAATTGGATGCCTAGCACGACCGCGCACAAGGAAAACAGGTGGCGGGTAATCCCGGTCCCCAGAATAAAGGCGGCCATCAAGAGACCCGCCCCCAGGCTGTACATAAGGATTATTAAAGTATTACGCATAACGAATCCCCTCCTTATCAACCGCGAATTCGGCGGATGGCTCCGGCCCGGTCCTTCTCTCCGAACACCGCATTTCCGGCCACTAGAACGTCTGCGCCGGCCTCCGTTACGATTTTGGCCGTTTGCTCGTTAATGCCGCCGTCCACTTCTATAGAAACCTGATGAAGGCCTCTCTCGTCCAGCATGGCGCGCAGGCTGGCTATTTTGGCCGCCATGGAAGGGATGAACGCTTGTCCGCCGAAGCCCGGGTTTACGGTCATCAGAAGCACGAGGTCTACGTCTTCTAGAACCAGCTCGATGGCCGACAGAGGGGTCGCCGGATTAAGGACGACGCCTGCCTTGACCCCCAGCTCCTTGATATGATGAAGGGTGCGGTGCAGATGGACGCAAGCCTCGGCGTGCACGGTGATATAGTCCGCTCCTGCTTTCGCGAAGGCTTCCACATAGCGGTCCGGGTTTTCGATCATCAGATGAACGTCCAGAGGAAGCTTCGTTACCGGACGGATGGCGTTAACCACAAGGGGACCGATGGTCATGTTCGGGACGAAGTGGCCGTCCATGACATCTACGTGGACCCAATCGGCTCCTCCCTGCTCCACATCCCGAATTTCCTCACCCAAGCGGGCGAAATCCGCGGATAAAATCGATGGTGCGATCTTAAGCTGCCGCAAATCAATACCTCCGTTTCCTGTCTTTCATCTCGGCTAAGAAGATGAGGTAATGCTCGTACCGGCTTGCTGCAATTTCTCCGTTCTCCGAGGCCTCACGGACCCGGCAGCCCGGTTCCTTGTGGTGGAGACATCCGCGGAAGCGGCACTCCTCCGACAAGGCGCGGAATTCCCGGAAGGCGGGACCCAGCTGCTCCGGCTCCATCTCCAGAAAGTCCAACTGGCTGAAGCCGGGAGTATCCGCCACCCAGCCGCCTCCCGGAAGAGGAATGAGCTCCACATGACGGGTCGTATGCCGTCCCCGGCCGAGCCGAAGGCTGATCTCTCCCGTCTCCAGCTCCAGATGCGGCAGCAGGGCATTCAGAAGGGTGGATTTACCGACGCCGGATTGCCCGGAGAACACGCTGATGGTGTCTCTCAGAGCCTCTCGAACCGGTTCCAGCCCTTCCCCTTGCTTGGCCGAGGTAACAAGCACCCCGTAGCCTATGGCCTCGTAGAGACGGTAGACCCCCTCGACTTCACCGGCGGCCTCCTGTGCCTCCGTTTCGTCCTCAGGCTCTTCCTCTCCACGATCGACCAAATCCCGCTTGGTGAAGCAAATCAACGTCTCTAATCCCGCATTTTCAATATGGACCAGGAATTTGTCGAGCAGCTGCAGATTAAGAGCCGGTTCGTCCAGGGAGAAAACAAGCACCGCCTGTTTGACGTTGGCTACTGGCGGCCGGATCAGTTCGGAGCTTCGGGGATGCACCTCGGTAACGGTGCCTTCCCCATTCTCCGTAAGCTCATATTGAACTCGGTCCCCGACAAGGGGAGTGATATTCCTTTTCTTGAATACCCCCCGCGCCCGGCACTGCACCGTAGCCTCCTCTATGGAGGAAGCGGTGCTGCCCTCCGCGCTCTCAGGCAGAACATAGTAATATCCGCTCAGCGCCTTAACGATCAAACCTGCTGGCATTCGTTTATTGGCCTCCTGCTGGTGATGTGGTTGGTTTCGTTCCCGAAGCCGCAGGCTTCGGCGTTGCCGATGGCGATGCCGATGCGGACGGCTTAGGAGATGCCGGAGTCGTTGCCGGCTTGTTCTTCTGATCCAAGTAATCCTGGTAAGTGACCGTCTTCGAATCCAAGAACGCATTGTCGCGGTAGATCTGGATGGTGGCGTTCTTCTCCTTCGTAACCGTAACCTTCACGTTAATGGGCTCGGACTGGTTGACTTCACGGGTCGTATACGTGTGATCCTCAAACTTGGCATCCGTTATGACAATGCGGAAGATGGAAGCCTTGCCTTCCTTGGCGGCCTTCAAGATGAAGCTGGCTACATACTCCCCTGCATCCTTGGGAGGACCGCTGCTGACAAACACCTTGATGTCGATGCCCGGCTCCAGGAATTCCCCCTTCTTGGCAGGATACGTATCCATGACCGTACCGACAGGGTATTCGAAGCTCGGGCGCTGCTCCCGGCCTTGATCGCCCGGAGCCAGCTTCAGTCCTTTGGTCAGAAGCTTGGCTTCCGCTTCCTTGACCGTCAGGCCGATGAGATCGGGCATCTCTACCTTTTCACGGCCTTTGCTGACGACAAACTTGATAGTCCCCTTAACGGGGTCATATTCCTCGCCGGGCTTCGGCTCCTGCTGGACGATGGTATCCTCCGGCTGGTCAAAAAACTTCGATTCCACCTGAACCTGTTCCTTCACCTTGATCCCCATGGAAGAGAGCTCCAGCTGGACATCCTTCCAGAGCTTGCCTACATAGTTGCCGATGATTTGCTTCTCCGCCCCCTTGCTGACCCAGACCTTGATGGTGGAGCCTTCCTTGACGGACATGCCGGAGGGGCTCTGGCGTATAACCAAATCCTTGTCCACCTTATCGCTGAACTCGTCGATAAGCTCGGCTTTCAGGCCGGCTTTCTCGATTTCCCGCTTGGCCTCATCGGCTTTCATATTCTGAACATTGGGTATGGATATATCCTTTGGCATGACTCGATCTTTGAAGGAAGGAATGACCCCGAACCACATGACAGCCAGAAACACGAGGAAAATACCGGTCCAAACCAGGGGCGCAATCCACGGATTCCGCTTGGTACGGCGGCGTCCGTCTCCCTCCTCGTCCTCTGTTCCGGACGAAGCGGCTCTATCTCCCCGAATCGCCGGAATAACCCGGGTTTTCTCATTATCCAGCTCATCATCCAGGAAAGCGAGCTTGGGCTCATTCCGACGGTCCGGCTTTAAGGCCGTATCCAGATCATGCAGCATTTCCGCTGCGGATTGGTACCGCTCGTCCGGATTTTTGCGCATGGCCTTCAGAATGATGTTCTCTACGCTTTGAGGAATCAGCGGGTTTACCTTGCGCGGTTCCTCCACGTTCTCCTGCAGATGCTTTAATGCGACGCTGATCGGGCTCTCCCCCAGGAAGGGCAGCCGGGCTGTCAGCATCTGATAAAGCACGATCCCCAGGGAATACAGGTCCGACTTGGCTCCCGCCGCCGTTCCTTTGGCATGCTCCGGAGAGAAGTAATGCACAGAGCCTACAACGGAGCCGGTTTGGGTAATGGTGGAGGAGGTAGCCGCCCGGGCTATTCCGAAGTCCGTTACCTTGACCCTGCCGTTGCGGCCGATAAGAATATTATGGGGCTTAATGTCCCGATGTATAATCTGATTGCTGTGGGCATGCTCCAGAGCGTCACAGATTTGACTGGCAATATGAAGGGCATCCTCCACCTGTAGGGGAGCCTTCTCCTTGATCAGATCGTTCAAGGTCATGCCTTCCACGTATTCCATGACTATGTAATGGGTTTCGCCTTCCTGGCCCACATCGTAGATGCTGACGACGTTGGGATGGGACAGCGAAGCAGCCGATTGGGCTTCCCTGCGGAAACGGCGGATGAATTCCTCGTCGTGAACATACTGCTGACGGAGAACTTTGACGGCGACATTCCTATGAAGTAATAAATCATGCCCTTTGTATACCAGCGCCATGCCGCCCCCGCCTACGCGGTCCAGCATTTCATACCTTCCACCTAATACTTGGCCGATCACGAACGATTCACCCCTCTTCCTCCGTTAATTCCGGTCCGTTTTCGATCAGGACGACCGTTATGTTGTCGTCGCCGCCGGCTTCCAATGCGCTGTCCACCAGCCGGTTGACCTTTCCGTCCAGATCCCCCTCCGACTGCAAAATCTCCAGTAGGCTTCCGCTGTCCACCAACCCGCTCAGTCCGTCGCTGCACAACAGCACGATATCTCCCGGATTCCAATCGAACCGGCGAACATCCACCTTAATGGAAGCCTCCGTCCCGAGGGCCCTCGTCAACACATTGCGTCTGGGATGGTGCTGGGCTTCCTCCTGTGTGATTTGGCCGCTGCGCACAAGCTCGTTGACCAAGGAATGGTCCTCTGTCAATTGGGTTAAGTTCCCTTCCCCCGCCAGATAGGCTCGACTGTCTCCGATGTGTCCGATAACCAGGCGCCCCTTGAGGGCTACGGTCACAACGACGGTCGTTCCCATTCCGTGGTATTGGTCACGGCCGGAAGCAAACTGATAGATGGTTTCATTGGCTTTCTCAATGGCTGCCCGGACGGCAGCCTCGCAATCCTCTTCCGAAACCAGCGGGTCAAGCCCGCGAAGCTCTTCCTGAATCGTCTCGATAGCCATCTGGCTTGCTATATCTCCTGCCTGATGGCCTCCCATTCCGTCCGCTACTACCGCCAGCGTCACTCCGTTCTCCTCCGGCAGAACCACCGCCCGGTCCTCGTTGACCAAGCGGATTCTGCCGATATCGGTACGGCCTGCTGTCTTCATGGTCATCACCTCTTACTGGATTCCATATGCTTCGCCCGAAGCTGTCCGCAGGCAGCCGCAATATCGCTGCCCTGCTCCCTTCGAATCGTCGCATTGATTTTGTTTTTCTCGAGAATCCGCTGAAACTGAAAAATATCATCCCGCGTAGTCCGGACATAATCCCGTTCCTGTACATAGTTGACCGGGATCAGGTTGACGTGGCTTAGGGGAAGTCCCTTGAGCACCTGGGCCAGCTCCTCCGCATGCTCTGCCTTGTCATTGACCCCGCCCATCAGGGCGTATTCGAAGGTCAGACGGCGCCCGGTTTTCTCCGTGTAGTATTTGCAGGCTTCTATCAGGTCCGCAAAAGGAAACCGTCGGTTGACCGGCATCAGCTTCGACCGTAAAGCGTCATTGGGCGCGTGGATGGAGATCGCCAAATTGATCTGGGTATTCTCATCCGCGAACTTGTAAATGTTCGGGACAATGCCGCTGGTGGAAACCGTAATATGGCGCTGGCCGATATTAAGCCCCTTCTCGTGAACCATGAGCTTCAGGAAAGTCATGGTTGCCTCATAGTTCTCGAAGGGCTCCCCGATCCCCATGACCACGATGCTGCTGACCCGCTCGTTCACGGCATCCAGCAGCTGCTGGGCTTTGACCACCTGGGCGACGATTTCGCCGGGCCGCAAATCCCTCTTCAGCCCGCCGAGGGTCGAAGCGCAGAAGGTGCAGCCCACCCGGCAGCCCACCTGGGTCGTGACGCAGACGCTGTTGCCGTAATTGTGCCGCATGATGACCGTCTCAATGGCGTTCTTGTCCTGAAGCTCAAACAGGAACTTGACCGTTCCGTCCTTGGACTCGAACCGGTCGATCTCCGTCAGCGTGACGAAGTTGAATTGATCCATCAGCTTATCCCTTAAGGATTTGGAAAGGTTGGTCATCTCGTCGAAGGAGCTGACCCTCTTGACGTACAGCCAGTCGAATACCTGGCCGCCGCGGAAGGCCGGCTCGCCGTTCGCTTTCATCCAGCCCTGCCACTCTTCCAACGTCAAATCATATACGAACGGTTTCATATTCAACCCTGCCTGTTTTTCAAAATATGGTACTCCATCCTGACTATTTTACCATAAAAGCCCGGCGGCGACTAATTTCACCCGCAAATACGGGTCAGAGCTTCCTCATTCGGGCTATGAAAAAGCCGTCGGAGTGGAAGTGGTGGGGCAGCAGCTGCAGCATGCCCCCGCGACCCGCTTCCGCGGCACTTCCTTCCGGCAGGAGGCCTTCCGGGAAGGAAATCAGCTCAAAGCCGGGGGTCTCCTCCAGAAACCGCCGGATCTGCCGCTCATTCTCCTCCGGCTCCGTCGTACAGGTGCTGTAGACCAGGATCCCCCCCGGCTTCAGCAGCGGATGCACGGCGCTCAGAATGTCCCGCTGGACCTTGGCGACCTCCTGAATCTCCTTCTCCTGCTTGCTCCACTTCATGTCCGGCTTCCGCCTAATGACCCCAAGTCCAGTGCAGGGGGCATCCAGCAGAATGCGGTCGAAGGAGGCTTGCGGGAACCGGCTCCCCAGCTCCCTGGCATCGGATACCAGCGTTCGGATGCTGAACAAGCGGAGCCTCGTTGCCTGCTCCCGGATCAGCTTCTCCTTGTGCTCATGAACGTCGGAAGCAAAGATCTCCCCCTTATCCTTCATGAGCTCGGACAGATGGACTGTCTTGCCTCCCGGGGCGGCGCAGCAATCCAGCACCTTCATCCCCGGCTCCGGAGCAACAACGCGGGCCACCAGCATAGAGCTCTCGTCCTGGATGGAGACATCCCCGGAAGCGAAGAAGGGGGTTTCCGCCATATTGCCGCCGGATTCGATAATCAGTCCGTCGGGAGCCAGCTCCGAGGGCCGGACCGTAAACCCAGCCTCCTCCAGGCTGGCCTGCATCTCCTCCCGACTCCCGCGCATGGAGTTTACCCGGATGCTGGTGCGAGGCGGCTCGTTATCGGCATGGCATACCAACGCGGCTTCCTTCGGACCGTACCGGCGGACCCAGCGCTCCACCAGCCATTCCGGGTGGGATTCCTCCAGTGCGATCCGCCGGGCATCCGGCAGGTCACCGGGCACCTTCAACTCGTCCATTTCCCGAAGTACGCTTCTTAGAATGCCGTTTACGAGACCGGCAATGCCCTGATGGCCTCTCTTCTTGGCCAGATTCACCGCTTCGCTCACCGCGGCGTGGGCGGGAATCCGGTCGAGGAAATACAGCTGGTAAAAGCTCATCCGGAGCAGGCTTCTCACCCAAGGCTGAAGCTTGCCCAGCCCCTTAGTTGCGAATCTCTCCAGAAAATAATCGATGGTGTTAAGCCGCTGGATGGTTCCGTACACCAGCTCGGTGGCTAAGCCCGCTTCCTGCCGCTCCAGGCGCAGCTTGACAAGGGTTTGGTTCAGGAGCAGATTGCTGTAGGCCTGGTCCTGCTCCACCCGGGTAAGAATGTCTAAGGCTGCTTCTCTGGCGCTTACCTTGCGGGGCGTTCCTTGCTTCGTTCCTTTGTTCAAACGGAGTACCTCCTGATTTGCAAAAGAACGGCAACCCATACCAAACAACGGTACGGCTTTGCCGCTCCTTCCTTATTCGCTCCTGCCCAGCACCGTTCCTAGCTTCATCGCTCCGCCCCGGGAGAAATCGGCGGCGCTCATGGCCTTCTTGCCTGCGGGCTGCACCTCCGTAAGAAGCAAGGTCCCCTCCGAGGCGGCCACTTCAATGCCTTCCTCCGAGCTTCGCAGCACCGTTCCGGGCTTGTGGGATCCACCCGAGCTTCCCATCCGGGCCGACCATATTTTAAAGTTTTCCCCATTCCATGTGGTAAATGCAACCGGCCAAGGACTTAATCCCCGTATCTGGTTGAAAATGCTTCTCGCGGGCCGGCTCCAGTCAATCTCCTCGTCCTCCCGCTTGATATTGGGAGCCAGGGTCGCCTGGCTGTGGTCCTGGGGAACCGCCTTCAACCGTCCTGCCAGCAGCTCCGGCAGGGTGCGAAGAAGCAGGTCCGCTCCGGCCGTGCTCAGCTTATCGAACATCGTCCCGGCGTTGTCATCGTCGGTAATGGGCACTTCCACCCGGGAGATCATGTCTCCCGTGTCGAGACCTTCCGCCATGTACATGATGGTGACGCCGGTGGTCGGCTCTCCGTTCATGATGGCGTGCTGAATTGGCGCTCCCCCCCGGTACTTGGGGAGCAGGGAGCCATGCACGTTGATGCAGCCGTGCTTCGGCAGCTCCAGCACCGCCTTGGGCAGAAGCTGCCCGTAGGCGGCCGTTACAATAAGGTCGGGCTCATAAGCCGCCAGCTCCGCCACCGCCTCCGGCCGGCGCATGCGCTCGGGCTGCAGGACCGGAATGCCCCGCTTCTCCGCCTCCACCTTCACCGGAGGGGGAGTCAGCACCCGCTTCCGCCCCTTCGGACGGTCCGGCTGGCTGACGACGGCAACGACATTATAATCATTCTCAAGCAAAGCCTGTAAGGAGGGAACGGCGAAGTCCGGCGTTCCCATGAATACGATTCTCAAGGTACGGATCACTCCTCGTCTTCCGCTTCGGCCCGGTACACTTCCACGGCGAGCTCGGTAAACAGGACCCCGTTCAAGTGATCCACTTCATGCTGGATGCAGCGGGCCAGCAGATCGGAGCCGGTGACGGTGATCTCTTCCCCGTCCCGGTTCAGTCCTTTGACCGTGCAGGTCTTCGCCCGTTTCACATCCCCCATGAGCCCGGGAATGCTGAGGCAGCCCTCCGGTCCCAATTGCTCTCCCTCCATGGAGACGATCTCCGGGTTAACGAGCTGGATCAGACCTCCATGCTCTTCCCCGCAATCCATAACGATAACCCGCTTCAGAATGCCGATCTGGGGAGCGGCCAGGCCGACGCCCTGGGCGTCATACATGGTGTCCGTCATATCGTCCAGCAGCTTAACGATGTTGGGGGTCATCTTCGGAACCGGCTTCGCCACTTCATGAAGCACGGGATCGGGTTCTTTGACTATTAAACGAATGGCCATAACAGGCACCGTCCTTTACATAAGTTACATCAAAACCTGGGGATCCACATCCACGCCGATCTGCAGCTTCTCCTGGCGGCACAGGTCCTCAAAGGCTTCCACAGCCCGGCCTACCAAGGGAGACACGGCGGCTTCTCCCCGATATTTTACCATGCATTGGAACCGATATCTATCTTTGATTCGGGGAATCGGCGAGGCCACCGGCCCCAGGATGTCCATTCCGGTCAAGCCGGCCTCCTCGGCCAGCTCTCTCAGCCGCTTGGCCAGCGCCTCCGCCGTCCGCACCACTAACTGAACCTTTTCATGAGTCAAGGTAATAAGGATGAGACGGCTGTAGGGAGGATAGCTTGCCAGCCTGCGGCTTCTCAGCTCCGTATCTACGAAGCCCTCGTAATCATGCCGGCTGGCTTCCATGACGCTGTAGTGCTCGGGAGTGTAGGTCTGAACGAACACCTCGCCGGGAAGCTGATGCCTCCCCGCCCGCCCGGCTACCTGGGTCAGCAGCTGAAAGGTCCGCTCCGCCGATCGAAAATCCGGCAGGTTAAGCATAGTATCCGCCGTGATGACCCCCACAAGGGTGACATCGGGGAAGTCCAGCCCTTTGGCCACCATCTGCGTCCCCAGCAGAACGTCCGCCTTCTTGTTCTTGAATTCGGTCAGCAGCTTCTCATGGGAGCCCTTCTCCGAGGTAGTGTCCACATCCATCCGGATCACTCGGATGCCGGGGAACAGCTTGGCCAGCTCCTCCTCCACCCTCTGCGTCCCTGTACCGAAGTAGCGGATATGGGTTCCGGCGCAGCTGGGGCATTCCACGGGCTGTCTCTCGGCATACCCGCAGTAATGGCACCGCAGCATCCCCGAGTTCTGATGGAAGGTAAGAGAAATATCGCAATGAGGACAGCCTACGGTATAGCCGCAGGTCCGGCACATGACGAAGGTCGAGTAGCCCCTGCGGTTCAGGAGCAGAACCGCCTGCTCTTTCCTTTGTAACCGCTCTTCCAGTGCTTTATACAGGGGACGGCTGAACATGGACCGGTTGCCTTCCTTCAGCTCTTCCCTCATGTCCACAATGTGAACCGGAGGAAGGGGCCGACCTTGGACCCGTTCCTTCATGGTAAGCAGACGGAAGCGACCGTTGCCCCCCTCCGTGACGGGCAGGGCATCGTTCCAGCTTTCGAGAGACGGAGTGGCCGAGCCCAGAACGACGGAAGCCCCGAAGCTCGCGGCTCGCCGAATCGCCACTTCCTTGGCATGGTACTTGGGACTCTCCTCCTGCTTATAGGAGGACTCATGCTCCTCATCTATTATGATCAGGCCGAGCCGGGTCAAAGGAGCGAATACCGCCGAACGTGCGCCAATGACCACCTTGACCTGGCGGCGGATGATTTTGCGCCACTCATCATACCTTTCTCCCTGGGAGAGACGGCTGTGAAGCACAGCCACTTCGCTGCCGAAGCGGCCCTTGAACCGTTCGACCATCTGTGGGGTTAGGGAGATTTCGGGCACCAGCACAATGGCTTCCCGACCCTGATCAAGACAGGCCTGAATGGACTGAAGATACACCTCGGTCTTTCCGCTCCCCGTTACCCCGTGGAGCAGAAATACTTCGTGCCGCCGCTGATCCACCGCCTCCCGGATCGGACCGAATACCCCCTGCTGCTCCTCCGTCAAAGGGAGGGGCGTGGAACGTTGGAAGGTACGATTGGCATAGGGATCCCTTTGCACCTCTACCTCCCGTAGCTCGAGAAATCCTTTTTCGGCAAGTCCCTTGACGGTACCGGCACCGACCTCCAAGGTCAGTGTAAGCTCCGCCAGGCGAATAGGCTCGGGGTGGTCCGCGAGGTAGTCGAGCACGTCCTTCTGCCGTTTGGCCCCCTTGGGAAGAGCCGCCGCCTGTTCGCGGAGTGCGTCGGGAGCGGAGGTTACGAACACGGTCAAGGCCTTCTTGCCGGCCACCTTATCCTTAATCACCTGCTCCTCCGTAAGAAGGCCGTTTCGAATCCAATCCCGAATGGAAGCCCCCGCCTCCGGGTAACGCTCCAGCAGCGAATCCACCGAAACGCTTCCCTTCTGGCGGATCCAGCCGAACAGCTCCTGCTCGAGAGGAGTGGACCATTCCAGCTGCCCTTCCGCTTCGGCTCCCAGCTGCAAATGTCTCTCGTATTTGGCCTTCAGAGCTCCGGGAACCATAGCCTGCAGAGCGGTAATATCGTGGCAGAGGTACCGTCCCCCCATCCACCGGGCAAGGGACACCAGCTCCTCCGTCAAAGGAGGGTGCACGTCCAGGACGCTTCCGATTTCCTTCAGCTTTCGTCCGTCCCCCGGAGCCTCCAGCCCCTCCTCCAGTCCGACGACAAAGCCCTGAACGACCCGCGGGCCGAAGGGAACGCCTACCCGGCTTCCCACCTCCACCCAGGAACGAAGCTGATCCGGAACCTTATAGTCAAAAGGGCGGTTCGTATCCTTAACGGGTACGTCTACAATAACCTTGGCAATCATTGGGAGTCTCCCCCGCTGCGGGAGGCGATCCGGCCGGCTATCATTCGAAGCAGGCGGTTCGCTACTTCCCGCTTGCTCAAGAGGGGCAGCTCCTCCACCAATCCGCTGCGGTCAAACACTGTCACTACATTCGTGTCGGTGCCGAAGCCGGCCCCCTCCACAGTGACGTCGTTGGCTACCAGCAGGTCGCAGTTCTTCCGACGAAGCTTGTCCATGGCATGCTCTGCGGTCTGCTCCGTTTCGGCGGCGAAGCCTACGACGAATTGATTCGTTTTGCTATCGCCGATTTGCTGGAGGATGTCCGGATTTTTGACCAGGGTCAGGGTTAGGGTCTCTTCCTTCTTCTTGATCTTCTGAGGCGCCTGCTCGGCCGGACGATAATCCGCTACAGCCGCTGCTTTAATGATGATGTCGCTGGCTTGCAGACGATCCATGACGGCATTCAGCATATCGGAAGCGGATTCCACTCGGACGAGTTGGACGCCCCCCGGCTCATGCACCGTTGTTTTCGCTGCGATAACGGTAACGTCCGCTCCCAAATCCCGGGCCGCTTCCGCCAGGGCAAAGCCCATTTTGCCGGAGGAGTCGTTGGTCAGGTAGCGAACGGGATCGATCCGCTCCACCGTGCCGCCTGCTGTAATAAGCACCTTTTTGCCGATCAGGGGTTGGTCAGGGGTTAACACTTGCTCGGCGGCAACGAGAATTTCCTCCGGCTCCGCCATTCGGCCTTTGCCTACGTAGCCGCAGGCCAGCTGCCCTTCCCCCGGATCGATGAAATGAACGCCGCGAGCGCGTAGAATGGACATATTGTTCTGTGTTGCCGGGTGCTCGTACATATGAACGTTCATGGCTGGAGCAACGAGAATCGGCGCCGTGACAGCCAAGAGGGTCGTGCTCAGCATGTCGTCTGCCAGTCCGTACGCCATCTTGGCCAGCATATTGGCCGTCGCCGGGGCCACAATGACCAAGTCCGCGCTGTCCGCCATGTTAATATGCATAACCACCGAGGCATCCTTCTCATCGAAGGTATCCACCATGACCTGATGCTTGGACAACGCCTGGAAGGTCAGGGGCTGAACCAGCTTGGCCGCCGATTCCGTCATGATGACCCGAACCGACGCTCCCGCCTGGGTCAGCTTGCTGCACAACGCCGCCGCCTTATAGGCCGCAATCCCTCCGCACACGC
>JGI12273J12029_10062890_pt1 | contig 12516 bp, 1 predicted proteins | sample SoiCrureplicaC0C_FD_12029 | JGI IMG/M metagenome (IMG submission 12029) | reverse complement strand
AACTTATTTTTTCAACTTAGTGGGTCGCCAGCGCTTGTTGCAGAGCGCGGGCGAGCAACGGAGCGTGTTGTGGCTCCACGAGGTCGTTGTGGGTGCCTGGCACGTCGTAGACGCGTACCTCCGAAGCGAGCCGCTCCCAGCCGAGGAGCGGGTGGTCGTGACGGAACGGCTGTTGCTCGTCCTGCGCGCGGAACAGCGTCACCGCCAAGTCGAGCGGTTGCGGGCGGTAGGCTTCGATCGCCGCCGTGTTGTTCGCTTGGACGGACATCATCCGCCGCGCGTCGCCCTTGTCGGTGCCGGTGCGCTCAAAGAAACCTTGGCGTTCGGCGCGGTCCAGCAGCGCTTCGAGCAGCGTCTCAGACGTGGCCATCTCCGCTTCGGTCAGGCCGGACATGTCGATCTCGAACACGCGCGCCATCTCTTCGGTGAAGATGCGGATGCGCGTCTCGCGATCCACCGCCTCCTCCACCTCGCGGCTGAGGTCCGGGTTCGGCGTGTCGAGGAGCGCGAGCAGCGCGACTTGTTCGCCAGCGGCCAGCAGTTGACGGGCCATCTCGTAGGCGATCGCGCCGCCGAGCGACCAGCCGCCGAGCTGATACGGGCCGGCATCCTGTACCGTGCGGATCGCTTCGACATAAGTCGAGGCCATCTCCTCCACCGTGGCGAGGCAGTCTTCGCCCGCGCGCAGACCTGGCGATTGCAGGCCGTAGAGCGGTTGGGCGGGCAGTTCGTTGGCGAGCGGGACGAAGCCGCCGACGCCACCGCCTGCTGGATGGACGAGGAACAAGGGCGTGCCTTCGCCTGCGGTGCGGATCGGCACGAGGCACGGATGGTTGCTCTGGTCCGCTTCAGCGCGTAGGAGATGCGCCATCGCTTCGACGGTGCCGCCTTCATAGAGGCTGGCCAGCGGCAAGCTCATGCCGAGACGGCGGGAGATCTCGCCGATCATGCGCACGGCGATCAGCGAATGGCCGCCGAGGTCGAAGAAGTTGTCGCGGATGCCGACCTGCTCCACGCCGAGCAGCTGGGCCCAGATCGCCGCGAGCTGCTTCTCGAACGCGTCGCGCGGGGCGACGTAGGCGCTCTCGCGGATGTAGCCCGCTTCGTCTGGCACCGGCAGAGCCCGGCGGTCGACCTTGCCGCTCGGGGAGAGCGGCAGACGGTCCAGCGTGACGTAGGCAGCTGGCACCATGTACTCGGGCAGGTCAGCCTTCAAGGCAGCGCGCAGGGCGACTGCGTCCAACTCGCCTGCCTGCGGGACGAGGTAGGCGACGAGGCGTTGCTGACCCGGCAGGTCTTCGCGCACGAGGACAGCTGCTTCGCGGACCGTCGGTTGGGCGAGCAGCGCTTCTTCGATCTCGCCCAGCTCGATGCGGAAGCCGCGCAGCTTGACTTGGAAGTCGATGCGGCCGAGGTAGTGCAGCGTGCCGTCGGGCTGGAAGCGAGCGAGGTCGCCCGTCTTATACAGACGGCCTGCGCCGAACGGGTTGGCGATGAATTTTTCCTCCGTGAGTTCCGGGCGGTCGAGATAGCCGCGCGCGAGGCCGCGGCCGCCGATGTGCAATTCGCCCGGCACGCCGATCGGCACCGGTTGCAGGTGCTCATCGAGGATGTACATCGTCGCATTGTCCACCGGGCGGCCGATTGGAATGAGGCCGTTGTCCTCGCGGGACAGGTCGTGCCAGGTGGCGTCGATCGTCGCTTCGGTCGGACCGTAGAGGTTGTGCAGGTCTGCACTCATGCTCTCATGGAAGCGTTTGGCCAGCTCGCTCGTCAGCGCTTCGCCGCCGCAGAAGACGTGGCGGAGCGTGGTGCAGGAGGCCAAGTCGTGCTCGGCGAGCAGCGCGTAGAGCAGCGACGGCACGAGCTGGAGCACGGTGACGTCATAGCGCTTGATCTCCTCGACCAGCACAGCGAAGTTCTGCTGCCAGCTCGGCGAAGCCATCGCGAGGCGGCCGCCTGCCAGCAGCGGGGCGTGGAACTCCCAGACGGAGGCGTCAAAGGAGAACGGTGTCTTCTGGAGGATGACATCGGCTGCCCCGAACTGGTAGACGCGCTGCATCCAGAACATGTGGTTGCAGATCGCCGCATGCGGGATCATGACGCCCTTCGGTTTGCCTGTCGAGCCCGAGGTGTAGATGATGTAGGCCAAGTGCTCCTCGTTCGCCAGCGGCACCAGCGCCGTGCTGTCCTGCGCTTGCACCGTTTCGGGCAGCGCATCGAGGCACAGCACGTGCTCCGCTGACAGCTGCAGGCGGTCGCGCAGGTGGGTGCTGGTCAGCAGCACGCGGGCTTGGGCATCGTCCACCATGTAGGCGAGGCGCTCCTGCGGGTAGGACGGGTCGAGCGGGACGTAGGCCCCGCCAGCCTTCAAGATCGCGTAGAGGCCGACGACCATCGCGAGGCTGCGCTCCAGGCAGAGGCCGACGCGATCATCCGGGCCGACGCCGAGGTCGCGCAGATGGCGGGCCAAGCGGTTGGCCTGCTCGTCCAGCTCGCGGTAGGTCAGCGTGCCTTCGCCAGCGATCACCGCAATCTGATCGGGGGTGCGCGCTGCCTGTGCTTCGAAGAGCTGGTGCAGCGTCACGCCTTGCGGATGCGCCACCGCTGTTTCGTTCCACGCGGCGAGCTGTTGGGCCTCCTCCTGCGAAACGAGCGACACGTCGCCGAGCTTCTGCTCAGGTGCTGCGATCATGCCGTGGAGCGCCGTCAGCAGGTGGTCCTGCAGACGGGCGACCGTCTCGTCGTCAAACACGCGGCGGTCGTAGGACAAGGTGAAGGACAGTGTCCGTCCAGGCGAGACAGCCAGCGAGAGTGGATAGTTGGTCGCTTCGCCGGTGGCGAAGTCGGTGATCGTCAACGTGCCTTCCGCTGCTGACGCATCGGCGACGGCGTCGTCCATCGGGTAGTTCTCGAAGACCACGATCGTGTCGAACAACTCGCGGTCGCGGGCTGCGCCGCTCCACTCGTGGACTTTGACAAGCGGCGTGTATTCGAAGTCGCGGACGTCGACCTGCTCTTGTTGCAGCTGTTGCAAGAACGTGACCACCGACTGCTCCGGGTCGAGCTGGACGCGTTGGGGCAGCGTGTTGATGAAGAGGCCGACCATGTTCTCCGCGCCGTCGAGGTCGGCCGGGCGGCCGGACACGGTCGCGCCGAACGTGACATCGGTGTCGCCACTATAGCGCGACAGGAGCAGCGCCCACGCACCTTGGACGAACGTGTTCAAGGTCAGGCCGTTCTGGCGAGCCAGCTCCTGTAGGCGGGCGGTGCGCTCTCCATCGAGCGCGCCCTTGGCGGTAGCGAACAGCTTCTCCCCGGCCCCCACCTCGCGGCGGAGCTTCTCCACGCGCAGCGCGGTCGGGGTGCTGAAGCCTGCCATGCGCGTGCGCCAGAAGCGTTCGGCCGCTGCTTCATCCTGCGCTTGCAACCAAGCGATGTAGTCCTGATAAGGACGGCTCGGGCGCAGCGGCAGCGTCTGGCCAGCGACGAGCGTTTCGTAGAGCGAGAACGCTTCGCCGAAGACGATCGGCATCGACCAGCCGTCGAGGATAAGATGGTGCACCGTCCAGACGACGCGGTGTACGTTGTCGCCGGTGCGGATCAGCGTCAAGCGCATCAGCGGGCTGCGCGCCAAGTCGAAGCCCTGCAGCGTGTCAGCGCGCAGGAAGTCGGCCAGCGCTGTGGCCTGTTCCTCTGGTGCGGTGCCCGTCCAGTCCAGTTCGATTATCGGCATCTCCACCTGCTTGTAGACCGTCTGCAGCGGGTTGGCGAGCCCCGTCCAATGGAAGCTGGTGCGCAACACGCTGTGCCGCTGGAGCACCTGCGACCAAGCGCGCTGCATCGTCGCGCTGTCGAGCGCGCCGGTCACTTCCAAGCTGAGCTGTACGACGTACACCCCAGTGCCCGGCGCGAGCATGGTGTGGAACAGCATGCCTTCCTGCGTCGGGGAGAGCTGGTAGATCTGTTCGAGGTTCTGCTGCTCGTCCGCCGAGAAGCGGTCGAGGAAGGTGTCGAGCTCAGACTGGGTCAAGCGCGCCTGTGGGAAATCAGACGGCGTGTATCCGCCTGCCTCCTCCGACGTGCAGTGGGCGATCAGCGCGCGGAGTGCTTCGATGAACGAATGGGCCAGCGCGGAGATCGTTGCTTCGTCATGTAGCTCGTGGCTGTAGCCGAACGACATCAGCAGATGGCCGCCTTGGACGAGGCCGTTGACGTCGAGCACGAACGAGCGCTGGTTGCGTGCGCTGTGGTCGTGTCCGCGCGCCGCCATCGAGTTGGCGAACAGCGGCTGTTCCCCCGACTCGCCTGTCGCGCCGCCGAATTGCCCGAGGTAGTTGAACATCACCTGCGGCTCCTGCGCTTGCGGCAGCTCCGCTGCGAGATAGCGCAGGATGCCGTAGCCGATGCCGCGCTGCGGGATCGCACGCAATTGCTCCTTGACCGCCTTCAGCGTCTGACCGAGCGGTGCGACGCCCGCGAGGTCGAGGCGCACCGGGTACATCGAGGTGAACCAGCCGACGGTGCGGGAGAGATCGACTCCGTCGACGATCTCCTCGCGCCCGTGGCCTTCCATCGTCACGAGCAGCTCCCGCGACCCTGTCCAATTCGCGAATGCTTCGGCGAGCGCGGCGAGTAGGATGTCGTTGATCTGCGTGTTGTACGCGCGCGGCACGTCCTGCAGCAGGCGCTTCGTCTCGTCCGCTTCCAGACCGACGACGATCTGCTCGCGAGACGCTGACGTGTTCGCACCAGCGGGACGATCGAGCGGCAGCGGCGTGACCGCGCGCTCGGCCACCGCTTGCCAGTACGGCAGTTCGACCCGCGCCGCCTCCGAGGTGGCGTAGGCGGTGAGCTTCTCCGACCAGTCGCGGAACGAAGTGGTCTTCGGCGGCAGCTGAATCGGCTGGCCTTGCACCGCCTGTTGATAGGCGGTCTCCAGATCTTCCAGCAAGATGCGCACCGACACGCCGTCCGCGACCAAGTGGTGCATCGCGAAGAACAGGCGATGCGGTCGCTCAGGGCCGAGGTCGAAGTAGGCAAACCGCACGAGCGGCCCCGTTAACGCCAAGCTGGCTTGGAGCGCGTCCACTTCTTCCCGGTAGGCGGCGTCCTGTTCCTCCGCGTCTCGGTTGGCCAAATCGATCACGACAAACGGCAGTTCAGCTGGCTGGTCCGCGTTGACCAGTTGCAGCGGCTCCGCATCGGGCACGAGGTGCAAGCGCAGCGCATCGTGGTGCGCCAACAGCGCGCCGAGCGCTGCTTGCAGGGCCGAGAGGTCAAGTGCTTCCCGCACGTCGAGCAGCAGCGGGAAGTTCCAATGGTGCGCGTCGGTGAAGTCCTGCGCGAGGAACCAGTGCTGGATCGGCGTCAGCGGCACATCGCCGGTGACCAAGCCCTGCTCGGCGGTGATCGGCGTCGCGGTCGCAGCCACGTCGGCCAGCTCGGCAATGTTCTGGTATTTGAACATGTCCTTCGGCGTCAACTTCAAGCCGCGCTGCGCGGCGCGTTGCACGATCTGGATCGACAGGATCGAGTCGCCGCCCAGTTCAAAGAAGTTGTCGTGAATGCCCACTTGTTCCACCCGCAGCACCGATGCCCAGATCTCGGCGAGAATCTGCTCCGTCTCGGTGCGCGGCGCTTCATACGAGCCGTCGAGCTCCGGTTTCGTGAAGTCGGGCTCCGGCAGAGCGCGGCGGTCGACCTTGCCGTTCGGCGAGAGCGGCATGGCGGACACCGCGATGACCAGCGACGGCACCATGTATTCAGGCAGCAGCTCGCGCACATAGCGGCGAACCGCCTTGCTGTCGAGCTCGCCTGCATGCGGGACGGCATAGGCGACGACGCGCTTGTTGCCGAGGTGGTCGTCCTTGACCAGCACACACGCTTCGCGCACGTTCTCGTGCGAGGCCACCACTTCTTCGATCTCGCCGAGCTCGATGCGGAAGCCGCGAATCTTCACTTGGAAGTCGATGCGGCCCATGTACTGGATCGTGCCGTCTGGCAAGTAGCGGGCGACGTCGCCCGTTTTGTACAGGCGGCCCGCTCCGAACGGGTTGGCGATGAACTTTTCGGCGCTCATCTCCTCGCGGTTCCAATAGCCGCGCGCAACTTGGATGCCGGCGATGTGCAGTTCGCCAGAGACGCCGATCGGCACAGGCTGGAGCCATTTGTCGAGGATGTAGAGCTGCGTGTTTGCGACCGGGCGACCGATCGGCACAAAGCCCAGCTCGCGGCTGCGGCGGCAATCCCAGTACGTGACGTCGACAGCCGCTTCGGTCGGTCCGTACAAGTTATGCAGTTCGGCATGCGGCAGTTTCTGGAAGAAACGCTCCGCCAGTTCATACGGCAGCGCTTCGCCAGACGCCATCACCTGGCGGATCGAGGCGCACTTGTCGAGGCGCTCTTCGTTCAGAAACACCTGAAGCATCGACGGCACGAAGTGGAGCGTGGTGATCTGGTGGCGCTCGATCAGGTCGACGAGGTAACCGCTGTCCTTATGCCCTTCCGGTTTCGCGACGACGAGACGCGCGCCCGTGAAGAGCGGCCAGAAGAACTCCCAGACCGAAACGTCAAACGAGAACGGCGTTTTTTGCAAAACGGTATCTTGCGCTGTTAGCTGGTATTCGTCCTGCATCCAGAGCAGGCGGTTGACGATGCCACGATGTTCGTTCATCGCGCCCTTCGGCTTGCCTGTGGAACCGGAGGTGTAGATCGTGTAGGCCAAGTTCGTTGCTTGGGCCAGGCACGGCGGGTTGGCGGTGCTCTCCCCTGCTACCTGCTCCCACTCCGTGTCGAGGCAGAGCGTGGTCGCGCTATGCGCCGGCAGCGAGTCGAGCAAGTGCGCCTGGGTCAGCAGCAGCCCCACCGTCGAATCCTCGATGGTGAACTGGATGCGGTCGGCCGGATGGGTCGGGTCAATCGGCAAGTACGAGCCGCCCGCCTTCAAGATGCCATAGAGCGCCACGACCATCTCCACCGAGCGCTCCATCGCCACGCCGACCATCTGATCAGGGCCAACGCCCTGCTGTTGCAGGTAGTGGGCCAGTTGGTTGGCGCGGGCGTTGAGCTCGCGGTAGGTCAGCACTTGTTCCTCGAACAGCAACGCGGGCGCATCCGGCGTCCGTTCAACTTGCTGTTCGAACAAGCTGTGCAGCGTGATGTCCTGCGGGTAGTCGACGGCGGTCTGGTTCCAGCCTTCGACCAACTGGGTGCGCTCCGCGGGCGGCAGCAACGGCAAGCGGTGGATCGGCGTCGCCGGGTTGGCGAGGATGCTCGTTAGGAGCGTGGTGAAGTGCTCGCCCATGCGGCGGATCGTGGTCGCATCGAACAGGTCGGTGTTGTATTCGAACGAGCCGACGATGCCCTGCGGCCCTTCGAGCATCTGCAAGGTGATGTCAAACTTGGCCACGTTGGCGTCAAAATCAACCGGGGCGACCTGCAGCTCCGATTCCTCTTCTTCCCCGCGTGGAGCGGGCATGTTTTGCAGCGCGAACATCACTTGGAAGAGCGGGGTGATCGACATGTCGCGCTCAGGGGCGAGTTCCTCGACCAATTTTTCAAACGGAATGTCTTGGTTGGCATACGCACCGAGCGCCGTTTCCTTGGCGCGTTGGATCACGTCGGCAAACGTCGGCTCACCGGAGAGGTCGGTACGCATGACCAGTGTATTAATGAAGAAGCCGATCATCGGTTGCAGTTCGCTCTGGTCGCGACCGGCGCTGGGCGTACCTACGGAGATCGCTTCTTGGCCGGTGTAGCGGTACAGAAGCGTCTGGAAGGCACCGAGCAGGAGCATGAAGAGCGAAGCGCCGTGTTTTTTGGCCAGCTCTTGCAAGCCGAGAGACAGCTCCGGGGAGAGCTTGAAGCCCTCCACGGAACCGTTCTGGGTCTGCATCGGCGGACGCGGGCGGTCGATCGGCAGCGGAAGGACCGAAAAATCATCGCCGAGCTGCTGTTTCCAATAGTCCAGCTGGCGGTCGAGCACGTCGCCTGCGAGGTAGTCCCGCTGCCAGACGGAGAAGTCGGCGTACTGGATCGGCAACTCTTCCAACGGCGACTCCTCCCCCCGCGCGAACGCCGCGTAGAGGGTGAAGAGTTCCGAGGAGAAGATGCCGAGCGACCAGCCGTCGGTGATGATGTGGTGCATGTTGGCGATCAGCACGTGCTCGCGCTCGTGCAGGCGGATCAGTTGCGTGCGCAACAGGGGGCCCGTGGCGAGGTCGAACGGGCGTCCGACCTCCTCCTGGGTCAAGCGGCGCATCTCCGCTTCGCGCGATTCGGCCGGGAGCCCCGCGAGGTCGATCACGGTCAAGCTGTAGGTGAAGTCGGGGGCAACGACTTGCATCAGTTGCCCGTCCTCCACATCGAATGTCGTGCGCAGTGTTTCGTGTCGCCACATGATCTCTTCAATGGCGTCTTGCAATACTTCCACGTCCAGAGGTCCGGTTAAGCGCAAGGCCAGCGGCATGTTGTACATCGCCGTGCCGGGCATGAGCTGGTCGACGGTCCAGAGACGTTGTTGGGCGAACGAGGCGGGGAAGAAAAACGCCTCGTCCGATCCCTCCTCCTCTGTGAGCATGTTGGGGTTGTGTTCCGTCACGGTAGACCTCTCCTTTGTGTGGTGCTTAACGTTTGCGGCGGCGCGCACTGTCGTCGCGCGCTTGGCGCTTGATCGGCGATTTGGCTTGCACGGTCGCGCCTTCTGCCTGTTGCTTCTCGATGGCTGCTAGGAACTCCGCGAGCGTCGGCGCTTCGAACAGGGCGCGAACCGGCATCTCCACGGCAAATGCATCGCGGACTTTGGCGATCACTTGCGTCGCCAAGAGCGAGTGGCCTCCGAGGTCAAAGAAGTTGTGGTGGAGGCCCACCTGCGGGAGGTTCAGCACGTCTTGCCAGATCGCGGCGAGCTGCGCTTCCTGCTCGGTGCGCGGTGCCACGTACTCGACAGTGGTCATCGCGCTCTGATCCGGAGCCGGGAGCTGACGGCGGTCGATCTTGCCGTTGGCGGTCAGTGGGATTGCGTCGAGCAGGACGAACGCGGACGGGATCATGAACTCCGGCAGGTGTTCCTTCAGGAAGCTGCGCAGTTCGTTCAGATCGATGATCTGCCCATCTTCGGCGACGCCGTAGGCGACCAATCGCTTGTCACCCGGCGCGTCTTCGCGGGCGATGACCACAGCGTCCGCCACGGCGGCGTGCAGTTTCAGCACCGCTTCGATCTCGCCCAGCTCAATGCGGAAGCCGCGGATCTTCACTTGGTTGTCGATGCGGCCCATGAACTCGATCGTGCCGTCCGGCAGGTAGCGGACCAAGTCGCCCGTGCGGTACAGGAGGCCCGGGCCGAACGGGTTCGGCAGGAACTTCTCCGCAGTCAGCTCCGGCTGGTTCAGGTAGCCGATGGCCAGACCGTCCCCGCCTGTGCACAGCTCGCCCGCAGCGCCAAACGGTACGACGTTCAGCTGCGCGTCGAGGATGTACACGGTCGTGTTGTGGATCGGACGGCCGATCGGGAGCGTAGCGCCGATCTCGTCGCCGCTACGGATGGTGTGCGTGGTCGTAAACGACGCGTTCTCCGTCGGGCCGTAGCAGTTGGTGAAGACGCAGTGCGGGTAGCGTTCGAGCAGCTTGCGCACGTGTACAGCCGAGACGACGTCACCGCCAGTCAGCAGATGCTGCACGCCCGCCAGATCGTCGAGGTTGGTGTCGATCATCTGGTGGAACAGGCCTGCTGTCAGGAACAGGGTGTCCACGCCGTATGTGCGGATGGCAGCGCCCAGTTCAGCCAGCGAAGCCTTGCCGCTTTCGAACAGCGCCAGACGCGCGCCGTTGAGCAGCGCGGCCCAGATTTCCCACGTGGCAGCGTCAAACGAGATCGACGAGAACTGCAGGAAGGTCTGCTCGGGCGAGATGTCGATATAATCGGTGTTCTGCACGAGGCGGACAATCCCGCGCTGGGTGACGCGGACGCCCTTCGGACGGCCGGTCGAACCGGAGGTGTAGATGATGTTGGCGATGCTGTCCGGCGTGCCGACCGGGTCGAGGTTGGCCGTATCCTGCGTGGCGAACGGTGCCTGTTGCTCGAAGTTGCGATCGAGCAGCACGACCGTTGCTTGATGCGGCGGCAGTGCAGGCTGGAGCGCAGCTTGGGTGAGCAGCACGTGGAGGCCCGAGTCTTCGATCATGAACGCCAGACGGTCCAGCGGGTAGTTCGGGTCGAGCGGTACGTAGGTGCCACCCGCCTTCAAGATCGCGAGCAGGCCGATGATCATCTCCGGCGTCCGCTCCATCGAGAGGCCGACAGGTGCACCTTCGCCTACGCCCATGCCTTGCAGGACGCGAGCCGCTTGGTTAGCGCGGGCGTTGAGCTCACCGTAGGTGATGCGCTCAGCTCCGAAGAGCAGGGCTACTTGCTCCGGTTGAGTCGCCGCATGGCCCTCCACGATTGCCTGCAGCGTCTCCTGCGGGTAGTCGACCGCGGTGTTGTTGAGGGTCGCGATCAGGTGCTGACGCTCCTCGGTCGTGAGGAATTGCAGGTTGCCGATCGGCAGTTCCGGCGCGGCGACGATGGCAGCGAGCAAGTTCTCGAAGTGGCCGAGCAGTCGCTGGATCGTCGAGCGGTCGAACAGGTCGGTGTTGTAGTTCAGCGAGCCGCCGAGCCCGTCTTCGCGCTCCATCATCATCATCGACAGTTCAAACTGTGCGGACGGATGGTCGGCGAGCACCGGGGAGAGCTTCAGGCCGGTGAGGTCCTGCTCTTCCTGCTCCATCGGCACGTTTTGCAGCGCGAACATCACTTGGAAGAGCGGCGGACGGCTGAGGTCGCGGTTCGGTTGGAGCTCTTCGACGAGCTTCTCGAACGGCACTTCCTGATGGGCGTAGGCACCCAGTGCTGTATCGCGGACGCGCTTCAGCAGCTCCATGAAGCTCGGTGCGCCCGAGAGGTCGGTGCGCATGACCAGCGTGTTGACGAAGAAGCCGATCAACGCTTCGGTCTCCTGCTGGGTGCGGCCGGCGATCGGCGTCCCCACCGCGATGTCGTCCTGGCCGGAGTAGCGGCTGAGCAGCGTTTGGAACGCGCTGAGCAAGGTCATGTAGAGCGTCGCGCCCTGACGCTTGCTGAGGGCCTTCAACTGTTCGCCCAGCTCCTGCGGCAGGCGGAACGTTTCGGTCGCGCCGTTGAAGGTCTGGACAGCCGGGCGCGGACGGTCGGTCGGGAGCTGGAGCGGTTCCAGCTCGCCGCCCAGCTGGTGCTTCCAGAAGGCGATCTGCTGCTCGAGCACCTCGCCTTGGAGCCAGTTGCGCTGCCAAGCGGCGTAGTCTGCATATTGGATCGAGAGCGGTGCGAGCGGCGCTTGGTCGCCGCGCAGCAACGCTTCGTAGAGCGCGCCGAATTCCTTGAAGAACACACCGAGCGACCAGCCGTCCGAGACGATGTGGTGCATCGTCCAGCTCAGCACGTGCTCCTCGCTGCCCAGTTCAATCAACTGGAAGCGAATTAGCGGGCCGTCGCTGAGCGAGAACGGCTTCGAAGCATCGGTCTGAACAAGGGCATCCATCTGCGCTTCGCGCTCCGCTTCTGGCAGGTGGCGGAGGTCGATCACCGTCAGCGGCAAGCTCGTCAGCTCACGAATCACCTGTACCGGCTGGCCGTTCACTTCGGCGAAGACGGTGCGCAGCACTTCGTGGCGGTTCAGCAGTTCGCGCAAGGTACCTTCTAACGCCTCGCGGTGGAGGTCGCCTGTCAAACGCACCGCGAACGGCATGTTGTAGACGGCGAGATCAGGCGAGATGCGGTCGATCACCCACATCCGCTGCTGACCGAAGGAGAGCGGCAGGTGGCCGTCGCGCTCGATGCGCACGAGCGGCGGTACGGCGGTGCCTGTCTGCTGCTGCATCTGTTCAATCGCTTCCGCCAGCCCAGCGGCGGTCGGAGCATCGAACAGCGTCTTCAGCTGCATCTGGATGCCGAACGCGCTGTTGATGCGCGAGATGACCTGTGTGGCGAGCAGCGAGTGACCGCCCAGTTCGAAGAAGTTGGCGATCACGCTGGCCTGTTCGAGACGCAGCACGTCAGCGATGATGCCGGTCACGATCTCTTCGACGGCGGTGCGCGGTGCGATGTACGCCGCTTCGCTCATCGCGGTCAGGTCGGGCGCGGGCAGTGCCTTGCGATCGACCTTGCCGTTCGGCGAGAGCGGCATGCTGTCGAGGAGCATGAACGCGCTCGGGATCATGTGCTCCGGCAGGCGTTCCTGCATGTAGCTGCGCAGGTCGGCGATCTCCACGTCAGACTGCGGGACGGCGTACGCGATCACGCGCTTGTCGCCCGGGATGTCCTCGCGCACGGTTACTGCCGCCTCGCGGACGCTCGGATGGGTCGCGAGCACTTCTTCGATCTCGCCGAGCTCGATGCGGAAGCCGCGGATTTTGACTTGGAAATCGATCCGGCCGAGGTACTGGATCGTACCGTCTGCCAAGAAGCGTGCCAAGTCGCCTGTCTTGTAGAGCTGGCCC
>JGI12273J12029_10013106_pt1 | contig 12640 bp, 15 predicted proteins | sample SoiCrureplicaC0C_FD_12029 | JGI IMG/M metagenome (IMG submission 12029) | reverse complement strand
TGGGCGGCGTCGGCTCCTTCGTCGTCGAGGCGCTGGCACGTTCGGGCGTCGGCCGGCTGGTGCTCGTCGACAAGGACGATGTCGACATCACCAACATCAACCGCCAGCTCCCGGCTCTGACGCACACCGTCGGACAGAGCAAGACGGCGCTGATGGAACAGCGCGTCAAGGAGATCAACCCGGAGATCGAAGTGATCTCCCTGCACACGTTCTACCTGCATGAGAACAAAGACTCGATCTTCGAATACAACCCGGACTATGTGGTCGATGCGATCGACACGATCTCGGCGAAGATTCTGCTGATCGTCGAATGCCACAAGCGCGGCATCCCGATCGTTTCGTCGATGGGCGCAGCGAACAAGGTCGATCCGACGATGTTCCGCGTGATGGACATCTCGAAGACCAAGGTCGATCCCATCGCCAAGATCATTCGCCGCAAGCTCAAGGACTACAACATCTACAAGGGCGTCAAGGTCGTCTGCTCGATGGAGCAGGTCCGCAAGCCCCGTGAAGACATCCGCCAGCAGATCGTGCCCGCACACGTGCAGGAAGGGGACGGGCCGCGCAAGCCGAAGTACCCGCCCGCTTCGATCGCCTTCGTGCCGCCGGTGGCCGGGATGACCCTCGCCTCCGTCGTCGTCCGCGATCTCTGCGAGATCCCGTACAAGCTGTCCACCTGATCGCTCCCGAACACAGAAAAAGCCGCAGACTCAGACGAGTCCTGCGGCTTTTGCTTGCTGCTTGCGGGATGCGGCGAACATCAGAAGGGCCGCAGCCAGGAAGAACAGGGAGAGCAGTATGTGCGGTTCCGTCCGGTAGAACAGGAATGACAATGTATCGGAAACGGCCATGATCAGGAACAGGCAGCTCCCCCAGAACCGGACCGGAGCCATGCCCCCATCATGGCGACGATAGAACGCGAAGCGAACGAGGATCATCAGCGCGGCGAACACGGCGGCGCTCGTCATCAGGAATTCATAAACGGCGATCGGCATGGATTCTCACCTCCTTCCCTCTATTAGACGTATGACCGTGGCAAAAGTTTCATCAAGATGAGAAAACACCACCCGAAGGTGGTGTTCATTTAGAGATCGAGCGCCGAGATGAACTTCTGATACTCGTTGGCGCGCACGCCGCCGGCAGGCACGAGCACATCAAGCGAATTGGTGTTCTTGAGCCCGAGCATCTGGGCGACATGGCCGATGTCGATGCCTTGTTCAATCATGTGGGCCGCCAGCGAGCGGCGCAGGGAGGCGAGGGCGATATGGCCTTCGAGCTTGGCTTCTTTGGCCGTCTCGACGAACAGGACTTGCAGGCGCGCGACGCGCATCGGTCCCTTGTCGTCAACGAACACGTTCGGAAGTTTGTCTTTGCGCGAACGAATGTGCTTTTTGAGCAAGTCTTTCAGCTTGCGCGAGAAGAACACGAGCCGGTCGCGCTCCCCCTGCTTGTTCTTGATCACCATGTACAGATCATCCCAATTGATGTCGTCCTGGGACAGCCGGGTCACCTCATCCGGACGCAGGCCCGCTTCGTACATCGCCGTGAAGATGGCGCGGCGCTTCAGATCGCCGCAGGCGATGATGAACCGCTTCATCTCGTCGATTGTCAGCGGCCTCGGGAGCGACAGGATGTATGCGCGGCTCTCGGAGATCAGTTCGTCCATGTCGGGCGCTTCCCCGAGCTCCGCCAAGTGCTTGTAGAACATCTTGATCGCTTTGAGCTTGCGGTGGATCAGCTTCTCCGACTTGCCCCCTGCCCGCAGCTCTTCGCCGAACTCGTTGACGTCTTTCTCTGTCAGCGCGGCAAATGTTTTGTCCCGTTTCGTCAAGAACTCGGCGAATTGCCCGAGGTCCAGCAGCACCCCTTGCACCGTACCGGGAGACTTCTTCTTCTCTTCCAGGTGCTGGCCGAACGCTTCGATCTGTGCCGTCAATTCTTGTGTACCTGCCATAGGTAGGTTCCCCTCCACTTTCAATACTCACCGTCCTATTGTGAACCAATTTCGCCGGGAAATGCAATCGCCAGCACCGACGTTGCTCCGTGGGCATATGGTAGCAATGGCCCACGACTTAGTATAAGGAGCGATTCCCTGTGACAGAACATCAACCTTCCTTCGTTTCCGAAGCTCTCTATGAGCATCGATTCTGGCTGACCGTGCTTCGCGATCATATGGAGTTCATCAAAGGAGGTCTTGCCCCCAAGGAAGCCCCTCTCGTCGAACAGGCGACGACCTTCCAGCGGGAAGCCGTTCTGCGGCTGCAGCGCGTCGAAGAACTCGCCGGTGAGAGCGAGGTGCGCGGGTTCACGATGGACACGGCAGATTTCAACTCCCGTCTGATTCAATTTAAACAAATGATCCTCGACCGTCAACTTGCCTGCCGCATCGACATCAATCTGCATCCCTCCCTGATCGACCACATGGTGCGGGAAGCGCAGGAATATGCGGTGGTGATGCAGATGCTGCTGCGCGGCGAGCGGCTGAAGGGGGCGGCGCTGGCGATCCACGAAGCGAACCTCTGGATCACCGACGCGTCCGGGCACGCCGCCGTCATCCGCAGCAACATCGATCCGCAGGAACAGGACATCTTCGACTCGGCCCACCACTGGAAGATCCAGTTCGACCACCTGACGATCCAACTGTCGGAGCTCCAGACCAAGCTCCGCTCGCAGGTGCGCTGGGTCCCTTCGCTGGAGCGGCTGATGGAGCTGAGCGGGTCGAATATGGCGATGTTCCGCCAGTATCTGACCCACTTGGAGGAAACGCTCGAACAATGCCGGGCGCTGGGCATCCTCAAGCCGCTGATGATGGACCACATGGCCCGGGAAGCGACGTATTTTCTGGACAAATTGGAACGTGCCAAAGAAACTTCCTGATATGCGCATGCCCCGGGAATTGTCCGGGGCATGTTCTTGTGATAGAGTGGAAACTAGACAAAAGAGCGCATATTAAGAGGAGAGAACTCATGAAACCTTCTTACCATGCCAAGGAAGTCAGCGTGACGAAGATCTTCACGTTCGACTCGGCACACCGATTGGACGATTATGTGGGCAAGTGTGCGAACCTGCACGGCCATACGTATAAGCTGGAAGTGACGATCAAGGGCACGACCGACTACCGGGGGATCGTCGTGGACTTCGGCGACATCAAGAAGATTGTGAACGAGCAGATCATCGAGAAGTACGACCACCGCTTCCTCAACGATCTCATGCCGTTCAACACGACGGCGGAGAACATGGTGGTTCATTTCTTCGAGCTCATCGATACTTATCTCAAGCAGCTCGACAACCAGACGTCGGCGCGGCTGATGAAGTGCCGCCTGTGGGAGACCCCGTCCGCTTATGCAGAGATCACGCGCGAAGACTTCGACGCGAACTGAGGAGTGTCACAACCGTCATGACCACGAAGAAAGCAGTCATCATCCTCTCCGGGGGACTTGATTCCACCACATGCATGGCCGTCGCCGCGAACGCCGGGTACGAACTGCATCCGCTCTCGTTCAACTACGGCCAGAAGGCATCGATCGAGCTGGAATCGGCGAAGAAGGTGGCGAGCCACTACGGAGTGGGCGAACGCCACTTCATCGCCGACCTGAACGGCCTGATCCGGGGTTCGGCTCTGACCGATGCGGACAAGACCATCCCGACCAATCGGTCTGACGAAGAGATTGGCGAAGCGGTGGTGCCGACGACATACGTCCCGGCGCGCAACATCATCTTCCTCTCGATCGCGCTGTCCTATGCGGAAGCGATCGGGGCGGAGGCGATGTACATCGGCGTGAATGCGCTCGACTATTCGGGCTATCCCGACTGCCGGGCCGACTTCATTGCCGCCTTCCAGGACGTGATTGTGAAAGGCACGGCCGCCGGCATCTCCGGCCGCCCGATCCGGATCGAGACGCCGCTCCAGTTCCTGACCAAGGGCGGCATCGTCAAGCTCGGCACCGAGCTGAACGCCCCGCTGCATCTGAGCCATTCCTGCTACTTCGGCACCGACCCGTCCTGCGGCGAGTGCGACTCCTGCCTGCTGCGCATCAAGGGCTTCCAGGAAGCGGGCGTACCCGATCCGATCCCCTATGCGGTCAACGTGGAATGGACAACCTGACAGACCCGATTCAAGCGAAAGAGCAGCCCCGAGGGGCTGCTCTTCGTACTTTATTCGGAGAACTTGTTGTAGGTGACGAACTCGCCGACCGGCTTGCGGTAGCCGCGCATGCGGCGGCTCTCGACCTTCTCCTTGCCGATCGTAATCAGCATCACCGGCAGCAGATGGTCGGGCGCCGCGCAGATCTCGCGGATCTGATCGGGATCGAAGCCGATCATCGGGCAGGTGTCCCAGCCCTTGTCCTTCGCCGCCAGCATGAATACCATCGCCGCCAGCGACGCATTGCGGATTGCCTCGTCGCGCTGGAACCCGGCGCCGCCGCTCGCATACAGCCCCTTGATCCCCGCGATCGTCTGCTCATACTCCTCCTGCGAGATGATGCGAAGCGCGAGCGTCCCTTCATAGAGGCGCTCCGCCTGCTCATGAGCGCGCGTGTCGCCGAGCACGACGATCGCCGCCGAGGCGCTGTGCACCTTGTACTGCCCGTAGGCCGCCTTGTGCACCTTCGCCTTCTGCTCCGGATCGTTGACAACCACGAAGTGCGCATGCTGCAGGTTGAAGCAGGACGGCGCGTACTTCACCAAGCCGAAGATCTCTTCCAGTTCCTTTTCACTGAGCGCTGCCTCCACGAAGTTGTTCGCCGAGCGGCGCTCCTTGACCAATGTCTCGAATTCCACGTCTGGTCTCCCCTCTCGCTTCCCCCCTATCATATCGGAAAGAAGCCGCCCTCTCAACCAGAAACAGAGCCCGCTACTTCGGCCAGACGATCGACACGCTGCGCAGAGACGGCACAAGGTGCTCGCGCAGGCGCTTGTTGACCCCTTCGAGCGTCAGAGCTTCGAGAATCGGCACTGCTTCGAAGTAGTCGGCATCCTTGAAGCTGTACTGCGTATAGCCGCGCGCGATGCTGCGCAGCGAGTCGAGGTCGGCGAGAGCGCGGCCGATCATCTTGGCGCGGGCACGATTGAAGTCGGCCTCCGAGACGCCGTTCTCCGCCGCCTTCGCGAACGCTTCTTCAATGACCGCCAGCAGACGGTTCGGGTCCTTGGAGTTGCCGCCGAACGACGAGTAGGCGAACGTTGGGGAGATCTCGAACGACCAGCCGAAGTTCTTGTCGAGAAGCGCTTCTTCGTACAGGGAGTTGAACAGAGCCGAGCTCTTGCCGATCAGGGCCTCCAGACCGACCGCCGTCCCGTACTCGATCTCCATCAGCTCGCGCCCCCTGAGGCCGACATGGCCGTCCTTGTACCCGAACTGGATCTTCGGGATGGAGACGGTCATCTGCCGCTCGACCAGCGGCGACGCGACTTCAGCCGGCTCTTCCGGCACAGGACGGCGGATCTCTGCCTGCCGGGTGAAGTTCTTGCCCGCCTGGTTGTCGCGCACGAGGCGGTGGATGTGCGCCGGGTCGACGTCGCCGACCACAACCAGGCTCATGTTGCTCGGATGGTAGAACGTGTTGTAGCACTTGTAGAGCGTATCCTTGGTGATCTCCCCGATCGATTCGACCGTTCCTGCAATGTCGATGGCGATCGGATGCTTCTGGTACAGGCCGCCGAGCAAGTTGAAGAACACCTTCCAGCCCGCATCGTCATCATACATGCGGATCTCCTGACCGATGATGCCCTTCTCCTTTTCCACGCTCTGTTCGGTGAAGTAGGGCGACTGCACATAGTTGAGCAGGGTGGTCAGGCTCTCGTCCACATGGTCGGTGCAGGAGAACAGGTAGGAGGTGACATCGAACGATGTGAACGCGTTCGCCATCGCGCCATAGCGCCCGAACGTGCGGAACACGTCTTCGCCGCTCTCCTGTTCGAACATCTTGTGTTCGAGGAAGTGGGCGATTCCGTCCGGCACGACCGTCAAGTCCTTCTCGCCCGGCACGACGAACTCGCGGTCGATCGACCCGTAGTTGGTCGAGAACATCGCATAGGTCTGGGCATAGCCGTCGACCTTGATCACGGCAACGTTCAGGCCGTTCGGCAAGACGTCATGGTAGGTGGTCAGCTGCAGCTGTTCATTGCGAAGTTCACGCATGGTTCTTCCCTCCCTGATCGAGCAGCATGTAGACGGTGTCAACCTGCAGGAACTGGGCAACGCGCACGACATCGTCCTTCGTCACGCCGCGCAGATCCTCCACCAGCTCCTCGGCGGAGCGGATGCGCCCGCCGACCAGCCCGTTCAGGTGGATGTCGGCGACCGAAGTCGGCGAGTCGGACGATGTCTTGTAGGAGTTGATGAACCCGTCGACCGTGAAGCTCATCTCCTCATCGGTGATCCGGCCCGCCTTGAGCTCCGCCACCTGCTCTTCGATGATCTTGCGCGCCTGCTCCATCTTGTCGAACTCCACGCCCGACTGCACATAGAGCAGGCCCTTGAACGCGTCGAGGCGGCTCGATGCGTAGTAGGCCAGCGAATGCTTCTCACGCACGTTCATGAACAGCTTCGAATGCGGGAAGACTCCGAGCACGCCGTTGCAGACCATCATCGCCGCATAATCGTCCGATGCGTAGTCGACCTGGGTCCAGATGCCGATGTTCAGCTTGCCTTGGTTGACATCGAGACGATCGATCACTTCCCGCTCCCCCTGCCCTTCATGGCGGGTCTTGACCGGTGCGAACTCCGTCAGGGGGTCGCGCTCCAGATCGAACGCCGCGAAGATCTGATCCGCAACTTCCTCCGGCTCGACGTCGCCGATCACGTAGATGTGCATCGGCGCCGTCTTGAACGTTTGCCTGTACAGCTCGAACAGCCCCTGCGGCGTCTGGGCTTCGAGCTCCTCTTCGCGGCCGAGGCGCGGAATCGCGAACGGCTCGCCTGCCGTCATCGCTTCGAGGCAGCGCTCCCTGGCATACTGGATCTTGTCGTCGAGCACGGCGCGGATGCGCTTCTTCTGCTGCTCCTTCTCGCTCGCGACGAACGACGCGAGGAAGCCCCCGTTCTCCGTGCGCGGACGGAGCATCACATCGGTCAGGATGCCGAGCGCCTTCCCGAACAGATCCGTCTCCGTCGACAGGAACTTCTCGTTCGGCACCGTCATCGTGAAGTCGATGATGTGCCGCTCTCCCTTCTTGTCGATAACGCCCGACAGAGTAGCGCCATAGAGATCGTCCAAGGCCAGCTGGAGCTGCTCCGGCGTCGGGTACGCCTCCGAACCGCGCATCATCACATAAGGAATCAGCGCTAGCGGGGTGGCCGTCTCTTCACGCAGCTCCTGCGTCAGGGTGGCGACGATCGTATTTATCTTATACTTGTTGGTAGGCAAGACGTGGACATAGATCCCTCGCTGTTCACGAGTCTGGAACTGGGTCATCTCTTCCCATCCTTTCTTCTGAAACAACTATGTATGACTCTATTCCTCTAGTATACACTTCCAGTACAGACAAAAATCCCTCCGTCTGTCCAAGTCAGCAGAAACGGAGGGAGTAGCAATCGAGCCCGGTCTATGAAGTTCAACTGCGCTTGACAAGCGTTCGCGCGGCAGCTTGCGCGACATCGAAATCGACTCGTGAAATAATCGTGGACTCCTTGATCCAGTTCTGCACATCCCGACTCATGGTTGGCGACACGTACTTCGGTGCTCCGTAGTGCGCGATCAGTTCCTTCTTGGACATGTCATGATGCGACACACAGTGGTAGTTCGTCAAGATCTCCATCAACTCTCCACATGCAGGACACTGAAACATTGACACAACCTCCTAGATCGAGCGAAAACGTTTGCGCTTTCCCTCGTAGTCAGGGTTCGGTCGTCTCGACCGGTCGATCCACGTCTATTTTCAGAAAACATATTCGATTTTACTTTCTAGTCTACATGGCTTGACCTTATTTCTCATGGGTCCTGAGACTTATTTTCCCAGCCAAAAAGCGCCCCCTCTTGACAAGGGAGCGCTTGTAAACGTTTACTTGCTAGAACAACTTTTTCTTGAGGGCGAACAGAAGCTTGAGAACGATTCCGACCCCGCCGACATAATAGCCGCAGAGAACCAGCCAGCCGGTCGGGTCGACCGCCAGCAAGAGGACGAGCAGGAGCAGCGGAAACACGTGCGTCGTCAGGTCGCCGAGCCAATCGGTCAGGCTGCCGAGCGAAAGAGTGCCGCTAACCATGGAACGATAGAGGTCAACCAGCCAATTCAGACCGATCAGGCCAAGCACGGCCCACATCGTGTAGAGCATCCATCCGGAGAGTGCCAACACAGGACTCACCTCCTCCTTGCGTTCATGGTACAGGGTATGCCCGCACCGGAGAAGATGTCCCAGGCTGAAGCGGAAACACCCCGCGCTAGGAAGCTCGGGGTGCCGAAGACGATTGCTCCTTCGACCGCGGATAGGTGAAATAGATGCGGTTGAAGAGCGTCTTGAACTGCTGGCATTCTCGTTCGCCCGTCTTGCACCAGAAGGCGAAGTGTTCGCAGTTGTTCAGAATCAGGTGGTACCTGCGTTTGCCGATCTGCGACCTGGCGCGTTGCACCGTCTCTTCGCCGGAGAACAATTGATAAGGGCGATCGCGCTTGACCTTGGGAAAGAGAGCGAGCAGGAGCGTTCGGGAGATCTTCTTCATCTGCAGCATGCGGTTGATGCTCTCGAAGTGTACGACGAAGAACGAACGAGCGCCGCGAAGGAAGTGCTCAATGTCCGTCTCCATCACTTCGTTGTTCGTCAACGAATCGTCAAACGAGGTATAGTGAATCACGCGACCTTTACCGACGTACACTCCGAAGTGTTCGTAGATGCCGCGCGTGATGCCGATGACATCACCGATCCGCGGCATCGCCTGGCGAGGCTGGAACTGCACCCTCACTTGTTCGCGAATCTCTGTTAGTTCCTGTCGAATCGGCTCCCAGACGGACTCTCGTAAACGGTCAACCGAATCATGGCACGTGTCAACAATTCTGTTGAGTACATCTCGAAAACCCATAGTTCCTTCTTCCTTTCATCGACATTCCTAATGCTCTCCCTTTATTCTAGCACAATTATAAAGAAAATGAAGAGCTGATTTATGCGCGTTTGAACTTTGAGAGGATCTCAGCCGCTTCTTCCGCGCCGCCTTCCCACTTGTCCGCCCGGAAGCGGTGTTCCGCCCAACGCACCATTTCCTGCTTGCTCGCGAAGTCATACGTGATCTCGCCTTCGACCGAAGAGATCTCCGACACGACATAGCGGCGTCCGTGCGTATGGATGTTCATCTGGTTCCAGTTGTCGATCTTGTAGACGTTGAGCTTTTTGCCATTGACTGCCATTGTATTCGGCCACCTTCCCTTCCTCCACAATATAGGATGAAAGAGCCCTTCCCATACAGGGAAGGACTCCTTCGCCGTCTTCTCGCCAATCCTTACTTGAAGATCGCGCCGATCCTCGCGAGGTAGCGGTACTTGGATGCGTCCTTGACGCGATAGGCTACCCAGCCGGTCGCCTTCATCTTCTTGCCGAGCTTGCCGATCGCTTCCTTGCGTCCCAGAGATGCGATCGCGCCGAGCAGCACCGGTTCGAACTTCTCCAGCTTCATGTGCTTCATCGTCGCATACAGGTTGACGGCCGCGTTCTCGCCCATCTGGGTCGAGATCTGTGCGGTCGGCGGGTACGGACGGCCTTCCGGAGAGAGCACGAAGCAGGCATCGCCGACGATCCAGACATCCTTGTGGCCGAGTGCGCGCATGTATTCGTCCACCTTCGCACGGCCGCGCGGTTCGGTCTCGAAGCCTGCGTCGATCACCTGCTGCACGCCGCGAACGCCGCCCGTCCAGATCAGGGTATCGGAATCGATCACGTCGCCCGACTTGAGATGCACCTTGCCCGGTTCCACCTGTACAACCGGCTGGCCGATGTAGAACTTGACGCCGCGCTTCTCCAGCGATTCCTTGGCGATCTTGACGAGGTCTTCATCGAAGCCCGGCAGAATCATCGGAGCCGCTTCGACAGACAGCAGCTTCACCTTCTCCTTCGGAACGTTGTACTTCGCCGCCAGCACCGGCGCTGCATCGGCCAGTTCGCCGATCAGCTCGATGCCGGAGAAGCCCGCGCCGCCGACAACGAAGGTCAGCATTCCGTCGCGCTTCTCCTTGGCATAGTTGGCGAAGCACGCTTCGATGTGCTCGCGGATGCGGTTCGACTGCTCGACCGACTTCATCGTGAAGGAGTATTCCTTCAGGCCCGGGATGCCGAAGAACTCCGTCTCGGAGCCCAGTGCGACCACCAGATAGTCATAGGACAGCTTGCCGCCTTCGAGCGTTACTTCCTTCGCTTCCTTGTCGATGGAGACGACCGTATCGACGAGGAACTGGATCTTCTTGCCGCCGAGAATCTTGCCGATCGGAATCGTGATGTCATGTTCCGACTTCGCGCCCGCCGCCGGCTCGTGCAGTTGCGTGATCAGCTGATGATAATCGTGTTTATTGACAAGGATGATTTCCACTTCCTGCGCAGTGGTCAGCTTGTTCAGTTCAAGCGCCGCGACCAGACCCGCATAGCCCGCGCCGAGAATTACGACTTTTTTCGCCATAGTTTCCCACCCTAATTGTGTCAAATTTCACATACTCTTCTCTTATTCTAGCAAATTTGTGACGAACGTCAATCAAAAGTGTTACTTTTTGATGAACGATTTGTCAGACAACTTGTAGAGTTTGAGTTCCTTGTGTTAGAATGCTTAGTTTTCGCTGCAGTTGACCCATTGTACGGCATAAGCGAGCTTCGAGGTGCGGCTCTCGGTAACTCTGTCGCCGTAGCGGTTCTTGAAGGTGTTCACGAGCTGAAGCAGGCGGTCTTCGCTTCCTTCGAGCAGCTCGAATTCCACTTCGTAGAGCCTGTGTTCCCGGCAGCGGCCGATGATGGCCACATCGTCACAGCAGACTTCGGCCATCACGCCCTGCTCTTCCAGTAGGAAGACGGTGCGTTCCGTCCGCATCATCACCAGAGGTGCCAGATCGTCATACGAAGAGCCGATCTCCTCGAGCAAGCCTTGCAAGGCGGGGCTGTGTGGAGGTAGTGTCTCCAGAATCCCGTCATATCTCTCTTCTAGTTCCTGCCGCTTATAGGCATCTTGGGTGTCGCGCTTGATCGTGAGCACCGAATGATCGTCGAGCAGGCGCAGGCGCAGTCCGATCTTGAGCTGCTGGAGCTTGTCGTCCGACGTGTTGTAGTACTGGTTGGTCTGCCGTTCGACGCGCTCCGTCTCATGTGCGGACATCAAGTCACGGCACACCTCTTCCCAAGTCTCGCGCTCCATTTTGAATTTGACTTCCATCTCGATCGCCATTGCGGGTCCTCCCCATGCGTTGTATTGGCAATATTGTATCAAAAAACAGCCAGCCGCAGGGGCTGGCTGTCGATCCTTCTTAGCGACGAATGAATTCCTGTGTCCAGTAGATGCGGTAGGAGCCGCCGAACGCGACGCCGCAGCCGATCTCCGTATACTCGCGCTTCAAGATGTTGGCGCGATGGCCCGGCGAGTTCATCCACGACTTCACGACCGCTTCCGGGGTCTGCTGGCCGGCCGCGATGTTCTCGCCGGCCGTCGCGTAGGTGATCCCGAAGCTCTTCATCATGTTGAACGGCGAACCGTAGGTCGGGGACTCATGGGCAAAATAGTTCCGGTTGCGCATGTCTTCCGACTTGACGCGGGCCATGCGCTGGAGCTCCCAGTTCATCTTCAGCGGCCCGAGGCCGTTCCTGGCGCGCTCGGCGTTGGTCAGCTCGACGACGCGGTTCTGGAACTCGGTCACCTTCGGGTCGAGCTGAGGAATGACCAGCTTCTGGCCCGGATAGATCAGCGCCGGATTGGGCACCGTGTTCTTGTTCGCCGTGACGATCTCCGAGACGCCGACCTGGTAGCGCTGGGCGATCTTCCACATGCTGTCGCCCGGCTGAACGGTGTAGGAGACGGCCGCTTCGGCGTGTGCATGCGGAACGAGAGACGGCAGCATCAGCGAGGCGGCGAGCATGACGGAGGTCATCGCCGCAGTGATCCGTTTGTAGGTCTTTTTCAAGGGATAGCCCCCTCCTTCCGCCAGTAGTTTGCACACGGAGGGCTCCGCACCGTCATGGAATCTCTGGTACAATAGGGACAACGAGCCAAGGAGGTGCCGCATGATCACATCGCATCTGCTCGTCTTTGTCACCGTCGCCGAGAAGAAGAACTTCTCCCGGGCGGCGGAAGCGCTGTCGCTCACACAGCCTGCGATCTCACAGCAGATTCACACGCTGGAAGAATACTACGGCCAGAAGCTGTTCGAGCGCACGAGCAAGCGGGTCGAGCTGACCCCGGCCGGCGAGACCCTGCTGCCTTATGCCCGCCAGATCCTGAACTTGTCGGCCGTCGCCAGAGACCGCGTCAACGATCTGGTCGGGAAGGTGTCCGGCCGCCTGTCGATCGGCGCCTCGCTGACGATCGGCGAATACCTGCTGCCGCAGCTGCTTGCAAAGTACGCCCGGCTCTTCCCCGATGTGACGATCTCGATGAAGATCGCGAATACCGAAGAGATCGGCCAGATGGTGCTCGACCACACGATCGACGTCGGCGTCGTCGAGGGGCGGCTGCAGCAC
>JGI12273J12029_10050524_pt1 | contig 12778 bp, 9 predicted proteins | sample SoiCrureplicaC0C_FD_12029 | JGI IMG/M metagenome (IMG submission 12029) | reverse complement strand
GTGGCTTTTGCATAGGCTTGGAATCAGCTTTCCCACTTGAAGAACTTCACGCCGACAAAAACGCTGACGAGAAGCATCGCCATCAGGATGCCGGTCGGCATCAGGGACGCTTCGCTGTAGAGCGTGCCGACCCACCCTGCCTGCAGCAGGTCGATGACGTAGGTCATCGGGATGAAGTCGGCCATCGACTGCATGAACTTCGGCAGACGGTCGAGCGGCATCGTCGAGCCGGAGAGGAACATCATCGGATACATCGCGATGAAGCCGATCGCCAGCGCGGTCTGCATCCGCTTCGCAATCGCTGCGACGACGAATCCGAGCGCGAAGAATGTGATCGCCGAGATCGTGATCGCCAGGAAGAACTGGAACAGGGAATCGGAGATGGTCGCATCGAACATGAACTTGCCGATGAGCACGATCTCCAGCGCGCCGACATAGACGGCAAGAAAGCCCTTGACGATAATCGCCGAGAACACGGAGGACGGCGAGAGCGGCGTGCCCTTGAGGCGCTTGTAGACGCCCTTCTCACGGTCGATGACCACTTGCAGGCCGATCGTGAAGAAGCCGGTCGTGAAGAGAATGATGCCGATCATAGCCGGAATGTACGTATCGGTGTAGTTGTAGCCGCCGTAGGTTTCGCCGCCGAACATGTTGCCGAAGACGATGAACGAAACGGCCGGAAGCAGGAAGGTGAAGAAGACGGCAATCATCTCCCGGAAGAACAGCTTCAGCTCCATCCGGGTGTGTGCGAGCATGGCTTGCATTATGCGGACTCCCCTTTCATGCCGGCCGCGATCTGCACATAGACGTCGTCCATCGTGCCTTGGCCGTTCGGCAGAAGTTTGATCAGGTTGTCAGGGGTATCGCAGGCGACCAATTGCCCCTTGCGGATGACGGCGACGCGGTCGCAGTGCTTGTGAGCTTCCTCCATATAGTGAGTGGAGAGGAGGATCGTCTTGCCCTCATCGCGCAGCTTGTGGATGATCTTCCACAGATCGAAGCGCGCCTGCGGGTCGAGGCCGGTCGTCGGCTCGTCCAAGAAGATGATGTCCGGGTCGTTGACAAGAGCGAGGGCCAGAGCGGTGCGCTGCTGCCAGCCGCCCGACAGCTTCTTCACATACATGTTCAGGTACGGCTGCAGGCCGAGCATGTCGATGATCTCCTGCTTGCTGCGGGTCTTCGTATAGTAGGAGGCGAACAGATCGAGTGCTTCCTTCACCTTGATGCGATCATACAGAGATGTCGACTGCAGCTGAATGCCGATCTTGTTCTTGAGCGCCACCGGATTCTTGAGCACGTCGAGGCCGAGCATGCGCACGCTGCCTGTATCCGGGGTGCGCAGCCCCATCATAATCTCCATCGTCGTCGTCTTCCCGGCACCGTTGGCGCCGATGATGCCAAAGATCTCCCCTTTGGAGATCGTCATGGAGATCCCGTTAACCGCCTTTGTCGGGCCGTAGGACTTCTCAATGTTCTTCAATTCGATAACGGATTCCCGCATTAGTTGTGCTACCTCCTGTCTTACGTTGTCACTGCCTGTTTCGGACCGCAGACTGGACATCTAGGTTCATGCGCCACCCTCTGGAGCGATGCATCGAACGTCCGCATCTTGAGATGCAGCTCCCGCCCCAGCGTCAGCGAGCTCTCTTCTTCGATCATCACCGGCATGTTGCCGATCAGGTTCGGCAGATCGGCGACGAGCATGCCGGCCGCCACGTCGGCGAACGCCGGATTGACGTAGGCCGGAGCCGCGCCGTCCCCTGCGAGATAGTCCGCATAGCGGTCATAGCTGTCCCGCAAGTTCTTCTCACGCCGCCTGTGCGTATCGAAGCAATGATGACACCCTGTCGCGCCGGGCAGGAAGGTCGGACCCACATATACGTCCCAGCCGTCGATCAGGACGGTGGTCCAGCGGATGCCGAGCTCTGCGGTCCGTTCATTCACGAGCCGATACAGATCGGGACGGTACGCATCTTCCGCAACCACGACCATGCTCTGCCCATCGATCAGACTATGCAGTTCCTCCCGGTCATATGCCGCGATCTCCCGCGCTTGCACACTTGCAGAATCGTTCATGAGACGGAGGAACTTCGCCAGAGCGTCCGCCCGGGCTTCTCCTTCGGCCGCCTGTACGTAGACGGGAGACTGCATGCGGTCTTCGCGGCTCACCTTGTGCCGATCGACGATGGTGATGCGGCCGACGCCGAGCTGGGCCAGCCCGGTCGCCACCCGGCTGCCGATGCTTCCCGCCCCGATGACCAGCACTTCGGCATGGGCCAGCGACGATTCGTAGTGGAACCTTGCGGAACGGCGCGTATCCATCAGATGACGCAGCCATCCTCTCGCCTCGTCCCCGCTTGGAATGCTCTGCTTCGATTCTACGAGGAAGTCGCGTCTGAGTGCGGCGATGACCCGGAGCACGTCTTCATGGCGCGCCTCCGGCACGACGGCGATCAGTTCGGCGACCGTCCTGGAACCGTCCAGACTTCCGAAGAAGTCGGAGGCCCACTGCTCGCCGTCCGTGTTCTTCACCGAAATGAGGCTCTCCCCTAGATGGTTCATACGGATTTGCATTTCATTTGGTTGCGGGAAAATGAAATAATACCCCTCCCGCAACTTGTAGTATGAATTCAACAGGTGATGTCGAAAATCCTCTTTTGTCATTTTAGATTTCACCCTTTCTTCCGATGGGAAGCAGATAAATCAGGGCCTGGTTGACGCCGTCGAGATGAAGAAGGTTATTGGCCCGGTCGTCGTAGAAACCCGCCAAAGTCACGGAGGTCAGGCCGAGCGCCGTCGAGACGAGCGCCACGTTCTGGGCTGCATGGCCCGCTTCGAGCAGCGCGAGACGGTAGGCGCGGATGCCGTACTTGTCCGACTGGTGGCGGAAGTCGCCGGCGAGGAAGACGAACGCGCCCGCCTGCGAGAAGTCCTGCCCCCGGTACCAGGGGTTGGAGCCCGGATCGGTCGAGGTGAACAAGGTCGCCATCTCGTCGATGAAGCTCCCCGCTTCGAGCAGGTAGAGGCGGTTCGTGTACGGCTCATAGCGGTACATGCCCTGATCCAGCCCGGTCACTTGATGAACGTAGACATAGATCATCGTCGGGTACAGCGCCCCGCCCGACGGGTAGGTGCGCATCCGCAGCTCGAATTCGACCTTGCCGTCGCTGACCTGCTTCGTGTCGGATACGCCAAGGCCGTAGCGCAGAACCTGGAACAGCTCGCCGTCCGTGATCGGCTCGGCGAAGTCCCACGAACTGCGGCGGTTCATCAGCGCTTCGCCAAGCGGGGTCGAGAGCGCGGGCAGTTCGTCCAGCTTCGGCACTTGAACGAAGGGAAGCACATCGGAGTGGAACTGGTAGGGCTTCAAGTATTCGGTCATCGGGACCACCGTCGACATCAGGTCGGGGTGGTATTTGCTGTTGGCGTGGAACAGCTCCGCATAATAGAACGGGTTGTCGCCACTGTTCCCGCTCTTGCGGGCATGTCGCTCTTCGGGCCGCATCGAACGGCGCGAGGCGGTGAGCCAGCGCCCTTCCTTGGCTTTGCGCGGCGGGGTCCATTCGATCTTCATGAGGTCACGCTCCTGTGGCCTGCGCTGCGGTCAGGTGAATCAGATAGCCGAGATAGTGCTCATAGACCGGCGAGAGACCGAGGCGGTTGTTGGTCATGTGAAGCTGGGAGAAGCAGATTCCGGTCAGGGCGACCTTGGTGCGCAGTTCGCTGTCGACCGGATCGTTGTCATAGGGGCATTCGAGCTCTCCCCGGCTGGCCAGCTCTTCGAGGCGGCGGCGGATATCCCGGAGGCTCTCGACCCACTGGCGGTAGATCGGGAAGTCGTCTGTCGTGTTCACGAACTGGATGAGGGTCTTGAAGCGCGGGACGAGCTGGGCCGACTGGCGCTCGAAGCTCTCCAGAATCTTGGTGCGAACTTCTTCCGCGTTCGGGGTGAAGCCCTGCCAGTAGGAATAATAGCGGGTAAAATACTGCGCCATCGCGTCTTCGTCGACGCCGAAGCAGTGCGCCATGAGGACCATCAGATCCATCGCCATCGAGACCCGCTTCTGGTACTCGCCCGGCGTCGCGGCGAGGACGGCTGCGGCCGCATCGCTGGAGATGCGGAAGACTTCTTCGCCGATCGGCATCGCGTGCACGCCGCCGTATCGCTTGTATTCCGGCTCATAGGGGAGCTTGACGACGCTGCCGTTCGGGTACCACGGCAATGTCTCCACATCGACAGGCTCGCCGTCGAACGTGTGGTTCGCATAGTAGGCTTCACGCGTCAGTTCCTGTTCCGGCGGGTGGGCCGTCATGAAGGCGGTTGCGGCTTCGCGAACCGCCGCTTCCACTTCGGAAGACGGATTCAGGAAGCGGACGCGGACATGGGTGCCTCCCTCCCAGTAGCGGAGGAAGAACCAGTCCTGGCAGTGACCGTTCGCTTGCAGGGTGCGGATGGTGGGAATCAGACATTCGTTCAGGAAAGCGTCCTGCTTCATTACATGGTGGTAGAAAATATGCAAGGCCAGCCAATCCCGAGTGGTTGTGGTCGTCAAGGCAGCTCTCCCCTTTCCTCCTTCGCCCCGCTCTAGAGACCGAGGTCGAAGGACAGATACGGCGTTTTCGGTTCGCCGATCAACAAGTGATAGACGATCATCGTCGGCGTGCGCTCGATTCCGAGCAGCCATTCCGCATCGACGTCATAATAGCTTCGAACCGGGCGGAGGAACCAGCCTGCCGCTTCGGCGAGAAGGGACAGATACTGGGCGACTTGCCCGACCTTGGTGAACAGAATCTGGTAGCCGCGGTTGCCGTACCGATCGAACGCTGCGTCGAAGTTCGCGCAGAGGAAGATCGTGAACGGCAGGGAGCGGATGTTGATCATCTTGCCGGAGACGGTGGAGATCTCCTGCATCCGCTCGAGAATCTCTTCACCGCCCAGGTGCTGCGGCAGGAGAGAGAGTTCCGACAGGCGGATCTTGTAGACGCCCGGCTGCAGGCCGTTGACCCGGTGGGCGACAAGATACAGATCGACCTGCTCGAAGGCTTGGAGCCAGAACGGGTCCTGTTCGGCAGTCAGGCCGCTCAGCATCCGGGCGACGCTGCTCAGTTCGACCGGGCGGCCCTGAGTCGCGAGGCCGATCTTGTCGTTGCCCGAGTTGCGGTTGGTCATGATCTCGCGCAGATCGGTCTCCTGCCACGCGACGCCCTCCCAGTTCAGAGGAATGGCGAGGCTAGGCGTCTTAGCAGATGCAGGAACTGCCGCCTGACTTTCTTCCCCAGACGGGAACTGGTCCGGCGAATCATACCGGGAGGCGAACATCAGCCCCTTCAAGTCTGTCAGCTGCGCCGTTGTCGCATCATAGCGCCGCGACACCGGCAGCGGGGCCAGCGTCTGCCCGCCGCCAGACGCAGGCCGCTCTGCCTCACGCGCCGTCAGCTCGTCCTGCTCCCTGGCATCGTCTGCCCAGAGGGCGATCACGGCGAGCGGAGCTTCGCTCTGCTCGTTCAGGCCCAGCAGGTCGATCAGGTCGCGGTCGACGAAGCAGTCGTGCATCGTCACCCGCCAGCCGAGGCGTCTGGCCAGCAGATGCATCTGCCCGATCGCATGACCTGCCTCCAGCGTCGAGATGTTGAACGCGAAGTCCACGTAGTAATGCGCGATGCGCCAGTAGTCGGCGCTGACAATCAGCACGCCTTCAGCGCCTGCCAGCGAAGCGCCGATCGCCCGCTCGATCACGGGCATCCCCGACAGGCTCCGCCGCCGCTCCAGCCCGTGTCCGCTCGGGTGGTAGCGGTAGACGCCCGTCTCGCCCAGCCACTGCACACCCGCCGGGCAGACGAACAGCTCGGTCGCATACAGGCAGCGCGGCGAAGGCGTCCCCCGGTGGAACGGACGGGGCGTCCCCACTTCGAAGCGCAGAATTCCAAGCGTATAATGCAACAAAGCGGTCAAACGTTCGAGGGGGGTGACCCCCTCGACGCTGACCCTCTCCTCCAGCCGCTCGATGCTTCCGAGCGTCGGAACCGTCCGCGCCGGCAGCCCGAACCATCCAGCCGCCGGCTTCTCCGACAAGAACGGCTCCGGCCGCTCCGGCACATGTATTTCCTTCATGCTGCGATACCGCTCATATGAATAATCCGCCAGAAACTTCCGCCCGACGGCCGAATCCCGGTTGCTCATGCTCATCACCTTTACCCGCAGATTTTACGGGAACGGATGCGGGTCCATCTTCAGCTGGTCTTCCCGGATCGGTTCCGTGCGATATCCCATCAGCACAGGCGCCTTCTGCACGCGGTCCATCACGATGCGGCGGTACTGGTGCCCGAACGACATCGTCAGCATCCCCTGTACGACCACCTTCACTGCCTTGATGCCCACGGCATCGAGCTCCGGCGTCGTCTCATCGAGGATCAGGATGTCTTGCGAATGTTCCAGAATGCGGTTCATCAACGCTTCCAGCTCTGCCGTCAGATCTTCCGGCGGCGTGTTCTCATACCAATCCTTGTAGACCTCGCGAACCCCTTTTTTGGAGTGCTTGTCGGTGAACAGGAAGTCGAAGCGCGACTCTGTCTCCGGGTGCGAGTAGAGCAGCACATGGTCGTGCATCGTCTGCACGTTCGACCCGTCCTTGACCATGCCCGTCGCCCGCTCGCGCAGCGGCGGCATCGACACTTCGTAGATCGGCACGGCCGTCACCACTTCCACCAGCGCGCCCATGATCGCCTTCTCCGGATCGGAGTGCGCCCCCGCGGCCGTGTAGGTCTTCACCTTCACGTCGTCGCCTTCATACGGGTTGATCACCGTTGCCCACACGCTCGGAATCCCGCTGTCCATCGTCATGTCGAAGAGATGCAGCCGGTAGCCCATCGCTTCCACCCGGTCCTTGACGAGCAGGATGTTGCGGTCTTCCACGTCTTCCAGATCAAGCTCGACCAGAGGCAGCTGGTTGTACCACGCCACGAGGAACGCATCGCGCTCGATCACTTCCATCAGCGCGTAGTAGGTCGCCTCTTCCAGCGAACCGCCCATCGCGCACCCGTTCGAGGTCTCATAGACGAAGCGGTTCTTCGGACGCTCGCCCTCCATCCGCAGCAGGCGGTAGAAGTACATCTGCTCCGGCATCAGCACCGGCTTCTTCTTCTGCCACGAATAGACCCAGACCCAGTTGAACTCCATGTCGTCATGATACGGCTCATACGTATACCCCGGCTCCCCGTGCTGCTTCTCATCGTGAATCCCGATGTCGCGAGGGTTGACCGCATGCTCCTTGAGCTGGTTGTACGAACCATAGACGGACGTCTTCTTGCCGCGCGGGTGCATCCCCGCATAGCGCTCCAGCGATTCCAGAATCGCCGTCATCTCCGAATCGTTGAATGTCACGGTGCGGCCGAAGCCGATCTCCGTCACATCTTCCCCGTGCAGCGGCAGCTCCGCCCCGGTGATCGGCAGGAACTTCGAGTGCAGATCGCGGAACAGATGGTGCAGCACGCCGGTCCGCCAGTCGTAGAACGTGTCGCGCAGGTTCTCGCGGGTCAGCAGCGGGTTCGGCAGACGGTAGCTGCGCGGGTTCTTCTTGATGCGCGGCGTCATCTTCAGATCGGACAGCTCCGGCGCATCGTCCGGCAGCGGCGAGCATTCGGTGCACAGCGGATGCGCGAGGAACTTGTGCAGCTGCCCCTTGAAGGAGATGTCATAGCCGACATACATCTTGTGCTTGAAGCGCAGGGCCTCCCCCTTCGCGAACGCGGCCAGCTCTTCCTTGAGCAGCTCGGTCGTCCAGTCGAGGAACGGCACCGACCACAGCTTGTCCGCCTGCAGATAGCGCTCGCTGCGCTGCGCCTCCAGCATCGCCGTCCAGTTCATCTTGTTCGGATGCACCGTATGCATCCGCATCTCGACACAATGCACGCAGCCCGCTTCCTGCGGGAACGCCCACGGACCGATAAAGGAGCGGTCCGCATAGAGGTGTGCGCGCAGGAACGGCAGGTGAGCTTCATGTGCCGCCCGCTGCCAGCTGACCTCCGTCCGCGCATCCCGCGTGTCTCCGAGGGAGAGAACGGCGATCGGCTGCAGAGAAGAGACAGCCTCCCGCAGCCCCTCCGGCGACTTCACGCGGTGAATTGCAAAGGACCCCTGCAGCGCTTCCAGCGCCGCATCGGCGAAGACGCCGGCTCCGACTACGATCAATTGCTGGCTCATCGGCGTTCTCCCTCCTTCACGTTCAGTCCGACTTGGCCGATCAGCACGCCCGCTTCGAAGACCGCCTTGTCTGCGCCCCACGGAGCGAGCACCACGCCGATCCCCTGCTGCTGCAGGTCATGAAGCGCCCGCTCCGACCAGTCCGCCCATGCCGCCCCTTCTTCGCTTGCGACCGCGAGCTCTCCGCCCGCGTCTGCCGTCTTGCGCTCCGGCATCTCCAGCGCAGCGGCCGTCATCTCCGGATGGTTGACCTGCAGCTGCGCCCGCGTCATCGCATCGACGAGCGCATCGCGCATCGCTTCGAACGGCGTGCGTGAGGCCGCTTCCGCCAGCACCTGCCCGTCGGCAAGCACCTGCACCAGCGTCCCGTTCCCCGCTCCGAGGCTCGCAACCGCCAGTTCCAGATCGAGGCCGTAGCGGACCGACAGCATTTTCAGATACGGCAGTTCCTTCGGCAGGATCACGTCGGCCGCCTTGTATGACTTGAAGCCCGTGCCTTCCCGCTTCGCGTGTTCCGCAAGCGCATTCAGAACGCCGCGCCCGACCCACTCGCCGTATGTGCGGCCATGGCTCCAGCTCCACAGATCGGCGGCCGGCTTCGCCGCACCCATCTGCTCATCGATCACCCGCGCATAGGCGAGGAACCCTTCGCGAACGGCCTTCTCCGTCGCATCGTTGATCTTCTCGCCGCCGACGATCACAGACACCTGCTGTCCGCCCAGCGAATGCGGGATCTGCATCACCGCTTGAGTCAGCGCCATCGGAATCTGCCACAGATCGCCCGGATGGAGGGTGTGCAGCAGGCCGATCTGCGCATCCTTGTACGCTTCCATCGCATACAGGAACTCTTCCTGCGGCTGCTCGTCCGTCTTCGCACGGAAATGGCCGAGCGCCTCTTCCGGCGTGCCCAGCCCATCGAGCTTCGGGGCCGCTTCCAGTTTGTGGAGCGTCGATTGCAGGTTCACCGGGTCGATCAGCACGACTTGGTCGCGAACGCCGACATCGTGCAGCTCCGTCAAGTGCTTGAACGCTTCCAGAGCGGCCGTGTTGCCGACCAGCATCTTGAAGATCGGCGATGCGGCCGCCGCTTCGTCGGCCGCGCCTCCCGTGTAGCGGTCGAGCAGGCACGTCCAGGAAGCGGCTGCTTCCCGATCCATCACAGGACCGACAACGCCGGTGCCGCCGAGGGTCGACGCGATGAGCAGATCCACGCCGCGCGCCCTGCAGGCCGCCATCAGCTGCTGCGCCCGTGCGTCGTCATACGCGTCGGATGCCAGCACCACCAGCTCCGGAAGCACGTCCGCCTCTGCCAGCCATGCCCCTTCCGCCCCCTGATCGATCCATGCCGCCTGCAGCAACCGATCCTTCCCGCTCCATTCGGTCACGAACTCGGCGAGAGAAGACTCGGCCGTGCGCTCGATCACCGGCGCCTGCAGCCCCATCTTGATCAGGGCGCGCACGAGCGCCTTGTGGCCCAAGCCGTCGCCCAGAAGCAGCATCCGGCGTTCGCGGAACGAGCGGAACACCTTCCGGCCCTGTGCGGACGCGTCTTCGAGGAAGAGCAGAGTCTGGCGATACAGACGGCCCTCTTCTTCCCCGATCTCCGTCAGACAGTCTTCCGATGCATCGACGACGATGCCGCGGTTGACCAGTTCCTGGATCAGGGAGTTGACGAACCCCTTCTGCGGCTCCGGCAAGTTGCCTGTCAGCTCTTCGACCGTCTTCTCCCCGTTCAGATACGGGATGATCTGCTCGATCCACGCGTAGAGGTTCTTGCCTTTGATCTCAACTTCGTTCGTCCACGTGCGAAGATAGACGCCTTCCTTCGTGGCCGCATAATGTACCTGAGGCTTAAACTTGGGTTTCATGGCTGTCACTTGCTCCTTCCTCGGATGCCGCCGGCTTCGGAATGATGTCCTGCCATCTGACGTTCTTCACGCGCTCGACCGATTGCGAGATGAGATAGCAGAGGAAATGCTTCACATTCGGGTTGATCCCGAACAGCGGAAGCAGAATGTAGTAGGAGTTGACGAGAATGCGGTAGGTCGCGAACTCCGGCGAGGTGAAAAAGCGCTCGTTGTTTGCCGACTGGAACAAGGTCTGGTGGAACGAACTGAGCTCCGACTGATCGACATCGTTGTCCCAGCGCTCCACCGCCTGCTCGCCGATCTCCTTCGCCACTTCCTTGTAGTGATCGGTGTTCGCGCTGATCTCGCCCTTCATCGCCAGCGCGTAGGAGTCCGCATACAGCTCCTGCAGAGCGTTCGACCAATGCAGCAGAACCGGGTCTTCCCCGCGGTACATGCCCTTCTCCCCGGTATGATCGACCACTTCGCGCAGCAAGGCATCGACCACGTCCTTCATCTGCTCGTCCTGCTTGAAGAACTGCTCGCGGATCTTGCCTTCGGTGTCGAACTGGTTCAGATAGCCTTCGACATGCGAACGATAGGACAGATGTCCGCGCACGATCCCGTCGAACGGGAACTGTTCGGCGATCACCGCCATCATCTTGATCATCCAGCCGTATCGCTTCGACATGTTGCCCTGCGAATCTTCGATCACATCGAACACAAGATCGACCGTCTTCGCGAGGAAGTTCTCGATGTTGTCGATGTTGTTCTCGCCGTTGAGCACTTCCACCTTGCGCAGATAAGGCTTCTCCTTGACCGTGTTGTCCGGCTCCAGGGGCTCATACGGCCCCTGCTCCAGCTCCCACGCGCCAAGCAGCTTGCTCTGCTCCAGATACTGGGCCGCATCGAGCATGCGCGTGGAAGGATGTTCCTGCAGATACGCGCCGATCTTCTCCTGCACATAGGGAAGCACCTTGCCGTAGAAGAGCTCCTCCTCCACATCGAGATACAGTTCAAGATGGGGGCCGAACTTCCAGTGACGGCGCACATAGCAGCGCTTCACGCCGAACTCTTCGCGCAGCGCCCGGATCACCGGCTGCACTCCGTTCAGGAGCAGCGCCTCTTTGTTGTCCTCATAGTAGTACACGCAGATCATCTTCCACATCGCGGAACCCTCCTTTGCTCATCTCGACGATGACCTCAGACACATAGCTTCCCTGCTCCGTGCTCACCGGCAGCTGGTCGACATCGGGCAGCATCTCTTCGATGACGAGACCGAACTTGCCGTCGACGATCAGCTTGCCGAGCAGCCGAACCATCAGCGGATTCTCGAAGTCCATGTATTGCGGCTTCATGTCGGTAAAATCGATATCGGCCGCATTCTGTGCGGCTTCCCGGTCCATCATGCTCAGGAGCGGGTTCTCCTTGTCGGTCATCGGCACGAAGCGGATGAACACGCGGCTTGGCAGCTCAAGGCCCATGCGCCATTCATGAATGCGGAAGAAGAAGTCATAGTCGCTCTCCTTCGCCTCTTTCAGCGGCAGCAGCGCGCGGGGCACCATCCACTTTTTGCGCGACACGACGACTTGCCCGAAGCGGATGCGCGGATAGCGGCGCACTTCGCTTTGCTTGACCTCTTCGCTCAGCTCATGCTCGCGAATCGTCTGGTAGGACTCGATCATGTTCGCATTGGAGAACATGTTCATCAGCGTCCGCACGATCGTCGGCAGCATCAGCGGCACCAGCGTGCCGAGATACAGGGCGTTCATCCGGCCGATCTCCTTGTGGGAGATCATCACGCGGTCGGTTTCCTTGTCGTAGAAGAAGGAGAAGTCGCGCCAGTCGACCGTCGGCACCACGCCCTCTTCCTGACGAGCGAAGGAGACGGCCGGGAACGACATCTCATAGGGAGCGAGACGCGGGTGGAGGTTGGCATTGAAGCCGTACACGCCGGACACCTCCGCCCACGTTCCCGTCTGCGAGAACATGTCGGACAGATACTTGCGCAGCTTGTCGACCATGCCGTTGTCCTGAAAATATTCCACGAAGCGGCTCATGAACGTCAGATAGCCGAAGTACGGCTGGTTGATCACCATCAGGTTCGTCTTGTCGCTCTTCACCCACTGGGCGAAGAAGTCGTGGGAGAGCGGACGGTTCCTGATCGAGGCCGGAATGCGCTCGATCAGCGGCGCCAGCTCTTCACGCGTCAGCACCAGCTCATCCCCGTCTTCGTCATAGCGGCGGTTGATCAGCTCGATGAACTCGATCTTGAGGTCGTTCAAGGCGCGGATGTTCGGGTTGTCGTTCCCGACCTCCAGGTCGGCGAACAGCTGGCCTGGAATCATCGGCTTGATGAAGTCGGTGTGGATCGGGATCAGGTTGCGGACGAATTCGCCGGTGTCGGTGCAGATGCCGTCTTCTCCGTACTGGTCGACGAACATCTTCGAGATGACCGACTGCAGGCGGAACTTGACGTCGAAGATCGGAGCCAGTCCCTGGTAGAAGCTCAGATCGGACAGAATCTCGTCCCACTCCTCCTTCGGGACGCGGGTCGCATCGGGAAGAATCGCATCTTCATAGAGCAGCAGCCCCAGCGAACGGGCGGTCGTCGGAATACCGACGATGTCGCAGATCGCCTCGAACTGCTTGCGGATGCTCTCCAGCAGCGCGGAACGCTCCAGCAGCGCTACACGCTTGTACTGCTCGACCATCCCGCCGATCGCGCGCA
>JGI12273J12029_10003345_pt1 | contig 12999 bp, 11 predicted proteins | sample SoiCrureplicaC0C_FD_12029 | JGI IMG/M metagenome (IMG submission 12029) | reverse complement strand
GGTTGCTCTTTTTTGTCCAGACGCGCTACTCTTCAATTGACCCGCCCATGCTGCGGAGATGATCGCGGAAGGAATACTCGGGGTCCGCTTGCCGTTGCTGGAGGTACTCAGCGAAGTTCAGTTGCTCGCGCAACGTCTGGCCCGCACGTAGCAGCTCCGCTTGGCGGCGTTCCTTGTGCGCGATGGTGCGTGCGACGTCCAGTAGTTGTACAAGATCGGTGCTACCGGAGAGAAACAGCACCCCGTCGTGATCAGCAAACACCACATCGTCACGACACACGGTACACGTCCCAAAAGCAGCCGTCTGCAACGCCTCGTCCTCCCGCTGCTCCAGTCGAAGCGGCCCCGACGGGACAGCCCCATAGCTAAAGACCGGGAACCCGATCTCCAGCAACTCCGACGTATCCCGATGCAATCCCCACACCACAATCCCCGCGAGTCCGCTGGCCTTCGCTTCTAAAACAGTGAGGTCGCCGATGCAGGCTTCGTCCGTTCGGCCTTGGTTGTCGATGACGAGCACATCGCCTGCTTGGGCAGTATGCATCGCTTCTAGGAAGACATCTACGCTGCCATAGTGCCGAGCTGGGACGACCCGCCCTGCGATGCGAGTTCCTGCTCCGAGAGGTCGGATTCCGGCGGGTGCCATGCGATAGGTAATCTGCAAACGCAAACAGGCATCGGCGATGAGCGGTGTGGAGAGGGTGGAAAATGCAGCGTACAGTTGATCATTGTTCACTGTGAGCACTCCCTTTATCTAAAAAAATCATCCCATAAATCGAATATAAGGCTATAACAACATAATTATCGAAAAGTCTACCTAAATTATAGCAAAACCAAATCTTCGCAACAACGAAATGAGTTCAAGTACAACAAACTCCGACAGAAGTGCAGAAACCAAGCGTTCATACACACGTATTCTAGAAGAGAAGATACATACTATTTAGAGTCTTTGAAAAGGGGTGGAGTGATGAAAGCAATACCGAAAAAAAGGAGCAGGACAGCTAGCGGTAACCTAGAATTCGCCCAATCTGGAGCGGGAGTACCGACCGTGGTACTCATCAACGGAGGAAGCGGCCCCATTGAGGGCTGGTACAAAGTTTATCATGAACTTGCCAAGGAAACCTCGGTGGTCGCGTATAACCGCTTCGGGGTGGGCAAGAGCGATAAGCCATCAAGTCCCCAACACGGGAATGCGATTGTGACCTCGCTTCGGCAGTTGCTTCACGAAGAGAACATCCAACCTCCCTACCTATTGGTCGGCCACTCCCTCGGGGGCTTCTATGCCAACTTGTTTGCCCGACTACATCCCAACGAAATCGCGGGCGTTGTGCTCCTGGATTCAAGCCACCCACTCGATACAAAGATCAATGAAACACAAAATACCTTCATTCGGATGATCAATCGATTCTTTTCGTTGTTTGATTCACTCTCGCCCCACCGCAAATGGAACGAGGTCAACTTCGTAGAAGAGACCATCACACAAATCGAACAGGCCGGTCCATTCCCCGATGTCCCTCTAGTTGTCGTATCTGGCGGTAAGAAACCGCCGATGATGCCCGACCATGCATTTGAGATCCGAAAAAACAACCAGTCAGACCTCGCTCAACTCAGCACGAAAGGCCAACAGATCCTCGCTGCCCAAAGCGGACACTTTCCCCAGCTCACAGAGCCAGAGATTGTGATACAAGCAATTCGGACTTGTCTTCAACTCACGACTTCGACAGCGGATTAACCAAAAAACCCGATGAATCAGAAGATTCATCGGGTAGGAATGATGAGTACAATTGCCATTACGAAATCTTCGCCTCAATCCGCAGCTTATCCGCCACCATCGCGATGAATTCACTGTTAGTCGGCTTGCTCTTGCCTACATTCACCGTGTTCCCAAACAACGCGCGGATCGAGTCGACGTTGCCGCGGCCCCAGGCGACTTCGATGGCGTGGCGGATGGCGCGTTCGACGCGGGAGGGGGTGGTGTTGTATTTTTCGGCGATCTTGGGGTAGAGGACTTTGGTGATCGAGCCGAGGATTTCCACGTCTTTGTAGACCATGCCGATCGCTTCGCGCAGGTAGTGGTAGCCCTTGATGTGCGCCGGGACGCCGATCTCGTGGATGATGTTCGTGATCGAGGCGTCGACGTTCTTGCCTCGCGTCATCATCATCTGCGACTTCTGCGGAGCCGCCCCCGGGACGCGCACGACTTGGCGGATGCGATTCGCCAGCACATCCATGTCGAACGGCTTCAAGATGTAGTACGCCGCACCGAACTCCACCGCGCGCTTGGTGATGTTCTCTTGGCCGAACGCGGTCAGCATGATCACCTTCGGGTCGAAGCTCAGCTGCATGCCCTGGATCTTCTCCAACACGCCAATGCCGTCCAACACCGGCATGATGATGTCGAGGATGATCACGTCCGGCTGCTGCACCTCCAGCTGCTCCAACACCTCGTTCCCGTTGTAGGCAACGCCCACCACTTCCATGTCCCGCTGTTCGGTTACGAACTCCTTCAGAAGTTCGGCGAACTCACGATTGTCGTCCGCGATCAACACTTTGATTTGCTTCACTGTATAGGAACCCCCTAACATATACGCTCACGTGGTCTGACAGAAAAATATTTCGACAAACCAACTTGTATTCCTTCATTGGGGTATGATAAACATTTTGACGGGTTTCAACATTTTTTTCATTGTTTGAAGGAATAACCCCATCCTTCTGGCTTGAATACAAGGTATTTTGTCGAAAATTCTTCAAGGACAGCCCGTCAACGACAAAATTAGCTATGTTTTGTACGAAAATATTTTTTTCTCGTACCCTTCCGTTAGAGGTGTATGGCACGCATCAGGGAAACATGCATCTGAACGTAGAAAAACGCCCGGACGTTTCGGGTGGGCGTTTTTCCTTGCTTATTTGGTTTTGGTTTGAATCCCCGCTTCGTTGAGCATCCACTCCAAGTACACGCCATACCCCTGTGTCGGGTCGTTAACAAAGACGTGGGTGACAGCGCCGACGACTTTGCCGTCCTGCAAGATCGGGCTGCCCGACATGCCTTGGATGATGCCGCCCGTCTTCTCCAACAGGCGCTTGTCGGTCACTTTGATGACCATGCTCTTGGTCGCCGGGTACTTCTGACGCATGACGTTGACGATCTGGATCTCGAACTCCTCGACTTTCTGGCTGTCAACGACGGTCAAGATCGATGCCTTGCCTTCGTGCACTTGTTCTGCCAGCGCAACGGGCATGGCTTTGGTGAACTTGCCGTTGTCCGGGAACCGGCTCATGTTTCCGAAGACGCCAAAATCGCTGTTGCGTGTGATCTGGCCCAGCACTTTGTCCTCGTCGATGAAGATGCCGCGCTTCTCTCCCGGGCTACCGCTCTCGCCCTTGTCGATGGAGGTGACGCTTGAGTGCACGATCTGCCCGTCGCCCACCGCGATCGGCTGGCCGGTGTCGACGTCGGTGATGACGTGGCCGAGGGCACCGAATTTTTTCTGATCCGGGGCGTAGAACGTCAAGGTACCAACACCAGCCGCCGCATCGCGGATGTACAGGCCGATTCGGTAGATGTTGCTCTCCTTGTCGTAGAGCGGCTTGACCTTCAGCTTCAGCTCTTCCTTGCCCCGCTTGACGCTAAATTCCATCGGTTTGCCCGACTTACCCGCTTTGTTGATCCAATGGGCGGCCTGCTCGACCGATTTGACCTTTTGTCCATCGATAGCGGTGATGACGTCGCCGACCTTGATCTGCGCGTCTTCCGCCGGAGAGACCGATTTGTCGCCGACCTTCACGAGGTTGTACCCGACGACCATGATGCCCGAAGACTTCAGTTTGACGCCGATGGATTGGCCGCCCGGGACGACTTTTAGATCCGGGACGACGTTGACGTGCACCGACTTGACCGGGATGAGGCCGAACAGCTTGACTTCCACATCTGCAGAGCCGGTGTTCACGGTGTCGATTTTGACAGGTTGTTTGAGGTGCGCATCGACCTCCGAATGCTCCGATCCGCCGACCGTTACGACGTCAGGCTGCGACGTGGTGACGGTTGCAAACGACGGGATCTTGAAGTCGAGGGCTGCGCTTGCGCCCTGCAAGATACGCAGTTCTTGGGGAATGCTTGCGAGCTGATGAATGGGTGTGAACCAACACAGTGCGACGAACAGAAGTGCCGTAACGAGCCCTGCGAGTTTCTTTCGAGTGTGTTTTGTCAAACCATCTCACGCTCCCCTTCCTTCCCTGTCTACACCTCCGTCAACCTCTTGCAGGAGGAATGTGCTTGGTGATGATGGTAGTAGAGTTCCTCGCACCGAAGGTCAATATCCTGTCAAACATCTGGTACGAGTGGCAGCTTGGTCACCCGCGCTTGCTCGACCATCTCCTCCGCATGACGCAGTGTGGTCGCCGTCAATTCCGCGCCTGACAGCATCCGCGCAATCTCCTGAACGCGCTCGTCAGCGCTGAGCGCGAACACTTCTGTATGCGTGCGTTCGCCCTGTTGCTTCTGGATGAGATAATGAGTGTCTGCCATCGCCGCCACCTGCGGCAGATGGGTCACGCACAGCACCTGACGCGTCTGCCCGATATGCGCCAACTTCTCGGCCACCGCCTGCGCCGCACGGCCGGAGATGCCCGTGTCCACTTCGTCGAAGATCAGCGTGCCGACATTGTCTGCATTCGCGAGGATCGACTTGATTGCGAGCATCGTCCGCGACAGTTCGCCACCAGACGCGATCTTCGCCAGCGGACGCAACGGTTCGCCGGGATTCGAGGAGAAGAGAAAATCGACGCGGTCGATGCCGAATTCGCTGACGTGCACGCGGCGCTCGCCGATCGGCAACCCGTCCTGCTCCTGAATCTGCGTGAAGGTGACAGCAAACTGCACCTTCGGCATCATCAGTTCCGCCAGCTCGTCCATCACGTCTTCAGACAGCTCCTGCGCCACGCTGCGGCGCGCCTTGGAGAGCGCGACGGCGCTCTTGGCCAGTCGACGCGCCGTGCGGTCGACGTCCTTCTCCAGCCGCTCAAGGTTCTCTTCATAATGTTCCAGCCCACTCAGCTGGTCGACGACGCGCGCGAGGTGGGCGAGGATGTCCTCGACCGATTCACCATACTTGCGCTGGAGTTTTTTCAAAACGTTCAGCCGCTCCTCAATGTGCGCGAGGCGACCGGGGTTGAACTCCACCTCATCGCGGTAGCTGCGCAAGGTGTGCGCCGCTTCCTCGACGTGGTAGAGCGCCGTCTTGACCAGCTCCAACACAGGGCTCAGCCCCTCGTCGTAGCGCGTGACGCCTTCGAGGTCGTTGATCGTGCTGTTGAGCTGATCCAACACCGAGGCGTTGCGTCCAGCTCCCGCGTACAGGCGCTCGTAGGAGTTGTTCGCCGCTGCGTACAGCTTCTCGGAGTGGGCGAGGCGCCGGCGTTCGTCGTCGAGGTCGACGTCCTCACCAACGCGCAAGTGCGCCTCGCGGATCTCGTCCGCCTGGAAGCGCAGGATGTCGATGCGCTGAATCCGCTCCTGCTCCCCGACCTTGGCTGCGTGCAAGCGTTGCTTGGCCTCGCGGTACTCGTGGTAGGCAGCGGCTGTCTCTTCGCGCAGGGCGAGCAGTGCGTCACCGCCATAGGCGTCGATCAGAGCGAGCTGTTCGCGCGGATCGGACAAGGTCTGGTGCTCGTGCTGTCCATGCATGTGAATCAAGTATTGCCCAAAAAGCTTCAGCATCTGCACCGTGACCATTCTGCCATTGATTCGACACACATTTTTCCCGCTGACCGAAAGTTCGCGGCTGACGATCAATTGGCCATCTTCCGCTTCAATGCCGTATTCCTCCAACAGTTCGGACAACTCACTCGGTAAGGAAACGGCAAAAAGAGCCTCGATCGAGGCTCTGTCAGCGCCCTTCCGCACGAGGTCGGAGGAGGCACGACCGCCGAGGATGAGACTCAATGCGTCGAGCAGGATGGATTTGCCGGCCCCCGTTTCCCCGGTGAGGATGTTCAGGCCCGGTTCCAGCGAGAGGCGCACTTCTTCGATCAGTGCAAACTGCTTAACGGTTAATTCTGCGAGCATGGTGTGTCCGCCTCCCTCCATCTACACGTACGAGAGAAACCGGTTGACGATGGTCGGCGCCAAGTCGGTGGTGCGCACGATGATGAGGATCGTGTCATCGCCACAGATGGTGCCGAGGATCTCCGACCAGTCCAGCGCGTCGATGATCGCCCCGACCGCATGGGCGTTGCCGGGCAGCGTCTTCATGACGACCAAGTTCTCCGCGCGATCGATGGAGACGAACGAATCGAGCAGCATCCGGCGCAGCTTCTGCTCCGGGTTGTACGAAGGTTCCGCTGGGAGCGAATATTTGTAGCTGCCGCCCGGGGTCGGAGTCTTCACGAGATGCAGTTCCTTGATGTCACGGGAGACGGTCGCCTGCGTGACTTGAAACCCCGCTTCACGCAGCTTGTCGACGAGCTCCTCCTGCGTCTCGATCTCCATCGTGGAGATGATTTCTCGAATTTTCAACAAGCGTTGGCCTTTCATGAGATCGTACCCCTTTGTGTATGTACCTTCGCTCTACCTGTGCAATTTCTGCCTCAGCACATCGTAGAACTCGCGGTCACGCCATTTGATCAGCGTGGTCTTGTAGGATGCCTGACGCACGATGACCGTATCGTGTTTCTCTAATGTATGGAAGATCTGACCGTCGACGGAGAGGATCAGCTCTGGATGGTTCGCTTCAACTTCAACGCGCACTTCTTGGTTCGCCGCAACGACCAGCGAGCGCGCGTGCAAGGTATGCGGGCAGATCGGCGTGATCAGCATCACGTCGATGTGCGGCGAGACGATCGGTCCTCCGCAGGAGAGCGAATAGGCGGTCGAGCCGGTCGGTGTGGAGATCAGCAGGCCATCGCCCGTGTAGGAATCGACGTACATGTCGTCGACATAGACGTTGCAGGTGACCATCCGACCGAAGCGATCCTTGGAGATGGCGATGTCGTTCAAGCTGACGAGGTCGCGGAGGACGACATTCCCCCCACGCACCACTTCCGCTTCGATCATCAGCCGCTCCTCCAAGCAATAGTCGCCTTCGAGGACTTTGCGAACTGCGCCTTCGAGGTCCTCCGGCTCCGCTTCGGAGAGGAAGCCGAGGTGCCCGAGGTTGATCCCGAGCATGGGCAAAGAGGTGCGGGCAAACTGGCGCGCATAGCCGAGAATGGTGCCATCGCCGCCGAGGACGAACAGCACGTCGGCGCGCTCACGAAACACATCAAGACGTACGGCGACGTCTGGACGACCGATCAGATGGGCGGTCTGGTTATCTGCAATTGCCATCGCGCCTTGGCTTTCAATCAGGCGGACGAGCGTCGCAGCGACTTCTACAGCCTTCGGTTTGGTCTGGTTGATCGCGAGGCCAATCGTTTTCATGCGTCCCGCCTCCTCTCATTCGCTAAGGGATATGAAATTCCTCTTTTGCCCAAGCTCGCCGCTAAAGGGAAGCGTGTGCCTCGGTGATGGTGCGCTCGATCAGCGCTTCCACGTCCTCTGGGCCAAGCCCGGTGCCTTGTTTGGTCAGGTGGGCGAGAAACTCGATGTTGCCGTCCCCGCCGGTGATCGGTGAATAGGTGACCGCTTGGATGCCGAAGCCTTGAGCCACGGCGCTGCCCAGCACGCGGCGCAACACGTCACGGTGGACATCCGGGTCGCGGACGATCCCATTTTTGCCAACGTTTTCACGACCTGCTTCGAACTGCGGCTTGATCAGCGTCAGCAGGAAGCCGTCTGCCGTCAGCAAGTTGTGGATGACGGGCAGGAGCAAGCGGATCGAGATGAAGGAGACGTCCATCACCGCTGCTTGCGGCGTCGGGCCTTTGAGGTCCTCCGGCTTCAGATGCCGGAAGTTGGTGCGCTCCATCACGATCACACGCGGGTCGTTGCGCAGCGACCAGGCCAGTTGGCCGTAGCCGACGTCGATGCTGTAGACTTGGGTCGCACCGTTTTGCAGTGCGCAGTCGGTGAAGCCACCTGTCGACGCGCCAATGTCCATCACGACGCGGTCGGCCAGTGTAGCGTCAAACGCTGCCAGCGCTTTTTCTAATTTTAACCCGCCGCGGGAGACATAGGGGTGCAGGTCGCCCTTGACGGCGATGTTCGCCTCGATCTTCACTTTGGTGCCTGCCTTGTCCACCCGTTCCCCGTCGACGGTGACGAGCCCGGCCATGATCAGCGCCTTGGCTTTCTCCCGGGAGTCGGCGAGGCCTTTTTCAACAATCAATACATCTAAACGTTCCTTCTGAGCGCTCATTCGTGTAGCATGGCTCCTTGTCGTTCGTCTATAGGTCTCTACTTACCGTTTACGAAAAGCGGGCCGGACATGCGTCCCGCCCGCTTCCTCACGTGCTGATTGTCTGTTGCTACGCGCGTTTCTGCTTCAAGGGCACACGCGCCTTGATCTCTTCAACCAGTGACGCCGTGTTCAAACCGACCGAGTCGAGAAGCACCTGCGGCGCACCGTGCTCGATGAAGCGATCGGGCAAGCCCATCGGGTAGACTTCGACGCCGATGATGCGGTTGAGGGCATAGAATTCCAGCACGCCAGCGCCCATGCCGCCTGCGATGGCGCCTTCCTCGATCGTGACGATCGGCACGCCCGCCTCTGCCAACTCGCGGAGCAGCGCTTCGTCGAGCGGCTTGGCAAAGCGCATGTTGACCACGCGCGCGTCGATGCCGTCAGCAGCCAGCTGCTCGGCCGCGCGCTCGGCGACCGGCACCATCGAACCGAGCGCGAGGATCGCGAGGTCCTTGCCCGTGCGCAGCGTCTCCGACTGGCCGATCGGCAGCGTCTGGAACGCTTCGTCCATCGGCACGCCTTGGCCTTCGCCACGCGGGTAACGGACGGCGACCGGGCCGTTGTGGTTGACGGCCGTGTAGAGCATGTGCTGCAGTTCGTTCTCGTCCTTCGGTGCCATGATCGTCATGTTCGGGATGCAGCGGAGGAAGGCGATATCGAACGCCCCTTGGTGCGTCTCCCCGTCGTTGCCAACGAGCCCGGCGCGGTCGATGGCGAAGGTGACCGGCAAGTTCTGAATGGCGATGTCATGGATGGTCTGGTCGTAGGCGCGTTGCAGGAACGTCGAGTAGATCGCCAACACCGGCTTCTTCCCTGCACAGGCCAGCCCCGCTGAGAAGGTGCCCGCATGCTGTTCTGCAATGCCGACATCATAGCAGCGCTCCGGGAAGAGCTTGTTGAACTTGGTCAGGCCCGAGCCTGGCAACATCGCCGGGGTGACCGCGACGATGTCCGGGTCTTGCTCGGCCAGCTTGATCATCGTGTCCGCAAATACGTTCGGGTATTGCGGCGGTGCTTGCTTGATCACCTTCGGGGTCTGCTTCGGCAGATTGAAGCCTTTGGAGACGGCGTGCATCTTGTCCGGGGCGTCCGCAGCGACTGCGTAGCCCTTGCCCTTCTGGGTGACGACGTGGAGCAGCACGGGGCCTGTCGTACGCTTGGCCTGCTCCAAGTACTTGAGCACGGTCGGGAGGTCATGGCCGTCGATCGGGCCTAGGTAGGTGAACCCGAACTCCTCGAACAACATGCCCGGTACGAGGAAGTATTTGACCGAGTCTTTGAAGCGCTCCAACACTTTCGCCGTCTTGTCGCCAAACTCGCCACCGATTTTGTGCAGGAGCGAAGCGATGTCTTTTTTGAAATGCGAGTAGTGTGGAGCGACACGCATCTTGGTCAGCGAGTTGTGCACCGCACCGACGTTCGGTGCGATCGACATCTCGTTGTCGTTGAGGATGACGAGCATGTCAGTCTTGATGTGGCCGGCGTGGTTGAGCGCTTCAAACGCCATGCCGCCCGTCATCGCGCCATCGCCGATGACCGCGATGACCTTCTCGTCAGACTTGTTGATATCGCGCGCGACAGCATAGCCGACTGCGGCCGAGATCGAGGTGGAGGAATGTCCGACATCGAAGTGATCGTGCTCCGACTCGGCACGCTTCGGGAAGCCAGACATGCCCTTGTATTGGCGAAGCGTCGGGAACAGGTGCTTGCGTCCGGTGAGGATCTTGTGCACATACGCTTGGTGCCCGACGTCCCAGATGATCTTATCCTTCGGGGAATCAAAGACATGGTGCAAGGCGAGGGTCAGCTCGACCACACCAAAATTGGAGCCAAAATGGCCCCCAGTCACTGCCAAGCTGTCGAGCAAAAACTGGCGAATTTCCTCCGCCACCTGCTTCAGCTGCTCGACAGACAGGTTTTTTATGTCGGAGGGGGTGTTGATGGATTCAAGCAACACGTGAACCGCCTCGCTTCTCTTCAAGTTTCGTCGCACTCTACGTGGGTCACCGCCTATTGTATCATAGAGTTTTTTCGATGTAAAAACGAGAACGAAAAAAGCACCAGTCGCAGCTGCGCTGGTGCTCGTTGCTGTCCCTGTCCGCTACACGTCGCGTTCGACCAGCCAGTCGGCGATCTGATGCAGTCGCTCTGCCTGTAAACCGACGCTCTGGAGCGCGTGGTGCGCTTCGTCGGTCAGGCGGCGCACGGTGGCGCGCGAGTGGTCGAGGCCGTAGAGCGAGACGTAGGTCGATTTGGCATGGGCAGCGTCCGCTCCGACCGCCTTGCCCAGTTTCTCCGCATTGCCGACGACGTCGAGGATGTCGTCGACGATCTGGAAGGCGAGGCCGATGCGCTCTGCATAGGTGGTCAGCGCAGCCAGCTGCGCGTCGGTGGCTCCCGCGTAGAGCGCGCCGATGCGCACGGCGGCGGTGATCAGTGCGCCGGTCTTATGCGCGTGGATGAACGCCATCGTCTCCGCATCTGCCTGTTTGCCTTCGTTCTCCATGTCGGCCACTTGGCCAGCGACCATGCCGACCGAGCCAGATGCCTTGGCCAGCTCGCCGACGATGCGCAACATGTTCGCTTCGCGGCCCGTGCTGTCGAGGGTGCCCAGCACTTCGAACGCCTGGGTGAGCAGCGCATCGCCAGCGAGGATCGCCACCGCTTCGCCGAAGACGACATGGTTGGTCGGCTTGCCTCGGCGCAGGTCGTCATCGTCCATCGCCGGCAAGTCATCATGAATCAGCGAGTAGGTGTGAATCATCTCCAGCGTGCAGGCCACGGGCAATGCAGCGTCCACATCGCCGCCCAGCGCTTCGACGGTGGCAAGGGCCAGCACAGGACGCAAGCGTTTGCCGCCCGCGAACAGCGAGTAGCGCATCGACTCGTAGAGGATGCCGGGGGTGCGGTCCGCTGCTGGTACCAGCGTGCCGAGGGTGGTTTCGACTGCCTTGCAGAGATCGCGCAGGTAGGTGTTCAGATCGGTCATGGCATTCATCGTGCGACTACTCCTCTGTCGGTAAAGGTTTTTTGGTCAACTGGCCCGCTTCGGTCACGAGCATCTCAATCTTCTGCTCCGCCGCATCCAGCTTCTCGCGGCAGATGCGCGCAAGCTGCATGCCTTCTTGGAACTCCTGAATCGCTTGCTCCAGCGGCAGGTCGCCCGCTTCCATCGCGCGCACGATGCCTTCGAGGCGCTGCAGCGCTTGTTCAAATGTAACGTCTTCCTGTTTCTTGCTCTCCTCAGTCATGCTGTTTCTCCTCCTTGATGCCCCAGACAGGCCCTTCGAGCCATCCATCGCGGACGCGGACGCGCATCTGTTCCCCGAGTTGCACGTCTTGGTGGCTTTTGATCACTTGTTCGCGCTCGTTGTAGGCCAGCGCATAGCCGCGCCTCATGACCGCCAAGGGGCTCAACGCGTCCAGTTTGTCGAGCAGGCGTGCCAGCTGGTGTTCGTCGCGTTCGATCAGTGCTGTCGTGGCGCGCTGGAGCCGCTCGATGTTGTAGTGCAAGGACTGCTCCATCCGTTTCGCCCTCTCGACGGGTGAGGTGCGCAAGAGCCGCGCCTCCAACTCGGTCAGGCGGCGGTTCTGCGTGTTGGCCACTCTCGTCAGCGCCAACTGCAGGCGGTCTTCGGCGTTGTCGACCACTTGGCGCAATTGGTTCACCGCATGAGTCGGGCGAGTGAAGACAGGCGACTGCTCCACTCGCTCCAGCCGTTTGCGCGCTTCGCGCACGCGCCCGGCCAGCGCCAGTTCCAAGCGCTGGGCCGACTGCTCGACATGCCGCTTCAGCTCGGCGAGGTTCGGTACCGCCAGCTCGGCCGCCGCCGTCGGGGTGGCGGCGCGCACGTCAGCCACGTAGTCGGCCAGCGTGGTGTCCGTCTCGTGCCCGACTGCGGAGATGATGGGGATGAGGGAGGCGTACATCGCGCGCACGACCACTTCCTCGTTGAACGCCCAGAGCTCTTCAAACGAGCCCCCGCCACGGCCGACGATCAGCACATCGGCCTCCTGCAGCTCATTCATACGCGCGATCGCTTCGGCCACCGACGCTGCCGCCTGCGGGCCTTGCACGATCACGGGATGCAGCAAGATGTGCGCGACCGGGTAGCGGCGGCGGATGGTGGTGATGATGTCGCGAACGGCTGCGCCCGTCGGCGAGGTGATCACGCCGACGACGCGCGGGTAGCGCGGCAGGTCTTTTTTTACAGCGCGGTCAAATAACCCTTCGCGCTCCAGTTTGTCCTTCAGCTGTTGCAAATTCAAGAACAGCGAGCCGAGGCCGTCCGGCTGCATATCATCGACGTACATCTGATATTGACCATCGCGCTCGAAGACGGAGATGTAGCCATGTGCGATGACCTTCATCCCTTCCTTCGGGATGAATTTCAAGTAGCGATTGTTCCCGGCGAACATGACCGCCTTCACTCGGCTCTTCTCGTCTTTGAGCGTGAAATACATGTGTCCCTTGCTGTGATGCGTGAAGTTGGAGATCTCCCCCTTCACCCAACAGTCTTGCGTCACAGGCGACGTCTCAAACATGTGTTTGATCCGCGCTGTCACTTCGCTCACGGTCGGAATCTCACGCTGTGCGTACACGGTCCTGTCAACTCTCTTCTGCGTTTGATAGTCAAGACTCATCATACCAAAAAAGTTC
>JGI12273J12029_10000022_pt1 | contig 13271 bp, 10 predicted proteins | sample SoiCrureplicaC0C_FD_12029 | JGI IMG/M metagenome (IMG submission 12029) | reverse complement strand
CCGCCGTGTGCGCCTGCGTTCATCATGACTGCGCCGCCTACCGTACCGGGTATGCCTGTCGCAAACTCCAATCCGCTCAACCCGTGGCGAATCGCATGATTGGCTGCGGAAACGAAGGAGCGACCGCCTTGGGCGCGAAGCACATTGCCTGCGAGCTCCATGTCAGCATAGTTGTCGCCCAACTTGATCACGACACCGCGGATCCCGCCGTCGCGGACCAGAAGGTTCGAGCCCTTCCCGATCACCGTCCACGGGATGCCATGCGCGTGCGTCACCTGCATCACGCGGGCGAGTTGCGCAACGGTGGTCGGCAAGACCATCACATCTGCCGGCCCACCGATGCGCCATGAGGTATGTTTGCTCATCGGCTCGTCGCACAAGACCGTTCCGACCTCTTCGTTTGTAAACAAGGATTGAACCAGCTCTTTGTTCATGTCGTACCTCCAAACTATCTGACAAATGGCGGCTGCTACCTCGTTTCCTGCGCCTTGTAAGGTCATCATATGGAAGCGCAGAATGATGTGTGACAGACGCCTATTGACGTGTGTTATGTAAGGAAAAAGGCCTGAGCCAGTGATGGCTCAGGCCTTCGATGCTCTCCCTCCACCTTAGCAGATCGCGACGATTCACTCAATGGGTCGAACGTCAACTTCGTGAATGCCGCGAAATGTTGAGGAGGATGCCAATCGCGGTGAGCATCAGCGTTAACGAGGAGCCCCCGTAGGAGATCAAGGGTAGCGTGATCCCGGTGACGGGCATCGAGCCCGTGACAACGCCGATGTTGATGATCACCTGCACCGCGATCATGCCGGTGATGCCGACCGCCAGCAGCGAGCCGAACGTGTCGGGGGCGGTGATCGCCGTGCGGATGCCCCGCCAGACGAGCATCAGGAACAAGAAGAGCACGAGCGCACCACCGAGGAAGCCCAGCTCTTCGGCCAGAATCGAGAACACGAAGTCGGTCTGCGGTTCGGGCAGATAGAGGAACTTCTGCCGGCTGCGCCCGAGTCCTAGGCCGAGCAGGCCGCCGGGCCCGATCGCGTAGAGCGATTGGATGATCTGGTAGCCAGCATCCAATTCGTACGCCCACGGATCGAGGAAGGCGAAGATGCGCTTCAGACGATAGGGCGCAATGACGACGAGCGCCACAAACGCGGGAATGGCCAAACTCGCGAGACCGAGCAAATGTTTGACCTGTGCCCCCGCTGCGAAGATCATGATGATCGCCGTGCCCATCAGGACGGTGGATTGTCCCAAATCAGGCTCCAACATGATCAGACCGACAGCCGAGACGACCAGTGCGAGTGGTGGCAGCAAGCCGCGCTTGAACTCGTGAATGCGATCCTGCGTCTTCGAGAGGTAGTGCGCGAAGAAGATGATCATGCCGATCTTGGCGAACTCAGACGGCTGGATGCCGAACGAACCGATGCCGAGCCAGGCACGAGAGCCGCCGCGCACCACCCCGATGCCCGGGATGACGACGGCGACGAGGAACACGAAGCATACGATCACGATCGGCTTCGCGAGCCTCCGCAGCTTGTGGTAGTCATAGTTCATCATCACGAACATGGAGATGATGCCGAGAATCGCCCACATGATTTGCCGCTTTGCGTAGTAGAAAGAGTCATCGAACCTTGATTCCGTGAGGACGGCGCTGGCACTATACACGATGACGACGCCGATACCCAGAAGCAATAGCGTCGATACGATGATGAGCGTATCGGGATACTTCTTGATCTTGCCTTGCAAGGCAGGTTCACCCCCGGTACTCGGTCTCGTCCAATCGCTATAATGTATGCACAGCTTTTTTAAACATGTCCCCTCGCTCTTCGAAAGACTTGAACATGTCCCAACTTGCGCAGGCGGGCGAGAGCAGGACGACATCGCCGGCGACCGCATGGCGTGCCGCCTGCTGAACTGCCGCTTCCAATGTCGTAGCCTGCTCGCACGACACGCCCGCCTCCGCGGCGACCACGTGCAGCTTCGGCGCTGCTTCGCCGATCACGACCATGTGCTTGACCTTGTCGCGCAAGGTCGGCACCAACTCTTTGAAGTCGACGCCGCGATCCAAGCCACCTGCGATCAACACCACGTTGCCGTCAAACGCCTCGATGCCGCGCATCGCCGCTTCGGAGTTGGTGGCCTTCGAGTTGTTGTAGTACTCCACCCCCAGCCGGGTGGTGACATATTCGTTGCGATGTTCGACACCTCGGAAGGTGCGCGCCACATCGGCCACCGCCTGTGGCGTCGCCCCGGCCGAGAGGGCGATCGCTGCCGCTGCCAAGAGATTTTCGAGGTTGTACTCGCCCTTCAGCAGGACGTCGCTCGTCGGGAGGATCGACATGTCCTTCCCGTGCATACGGGCGTGGATGTTCCCATCCTTGACAAAAACGCCCGTTTCTAAAACCTGCGTCAGTGAGAAAGGCACCACTTGCGCGACAATTTCGGTGGCTGCTTCGCGCAGGATCTCCTGGTCCCAATTCACCACAGCCACATCGTCTTCCGTCTGGTTGGCAAACAGGCGCAGCTTCGCCGCCACATACTCCTCCATCGTCCCATGATAATCGAGGTGGGCGGGATAGATGTTCAAGAGCGCCGCGATCTTCGGCTGAAACTCGACCGTGCCCATCAGTTGGAACGAGGAGAGCTCGGCAACCAGCCACTGCTCCTCGTCCGCTTCGGTAATCGCCGTCGACATCGCGTGCCCGATGTTGCCACAGACGACCGGACGGCGGCCCGCTTCTTCCAGCATCTTGCCGACCAGCGTCGTCGTCGTGGTCTTGCCGTTGCTGCCGGTGATGCCGATGATCGGCGAATGGGCCAGATGGTACGCCACTTCCACCTCGGTCACCACAGGCACGCCCAATTCCAACGCTTGGCGCACCGGGGCGGCCTTGTACGGAATGCCCGGATTCTTGACTAAAAAGGCCAGTCCGTCGTGGACGATGCCTTCCGGGTGCCCGCCGCCGATCACTTCAATCCCTAAACTCTGAAGCTCGGCGACAACGCTGTCGCCGAGCTGATCCAGCGGCTTCTGGTCGTTGACGACCACATCCGCACCGTGTTTTTTCAAAAGGCGTGCCACTGCGGCGCCCGACATGGCGAGCCCGAGCACGAGCACTTGTTTTCCATGAAAGTTCACTCTGCTCTCTCCCGTCATACAAGATACAGCGCCAGCGCCCCCACTGCGAGGAACAGGCCAACCGTCCAGAATGTCCCGACCACGCGCCACTCCGACCAGCCGACCAGCTCGAAGTGATGGTGCAGCGGGCTCATCTTGAAGATGCGCTTGCCAAACGTCTGGAAGGAGAACACCTGCAGGATGACAGACAGCGCTTCAACGATGAACACGCCGCCGATCAGCACGAGGTACACTTCCGTCTTGGTCAGCACGGCCACAGCAGCCAGTGCGCCGCCCAGCGAGAGCGAGCCAACGTCACCCATGAAGACTTTCGCCGGGTGCACGTTGAAGACGAGGAAGCCCAACAGCGCCCCGACCATCGCTGCACAGAAGATCGCCACTTCCATGTTCGACATCCACAGCGCCAATACGGCATACGACCCGAAAGCGATCGCCGTCGTGCCAGCTGCCAGACCGTCCAGACCGTCTGTCAAGTTCACCGCGTTCGACGTGCCGATCACCACGAAGACGAGGAATGGCAGGTACAGATAGCCGAGGTTCAGCTCATAATCAATCACCGGGATCGTGATCGTATGGTCGATATTGCCCGAGAAATGCAGCACCAGATAGAAGATCACACCGATCAGAATCTGACCGAACAGCTTCTGGCGGGCCGTGAGCCCGAGGCTGCGCTTTTTCACAACTTTAATATAATCGTCGGTGAAGCCGACCAGCCCGTAGCCGAGCGTGACGAGCAACAGGAGCCAGAGCGTGAAGTTATGCTCCGAGAATTTCAGCGCCGTGATGGCCGCTGCGACGAGGAAGATGATGCCGCCCATCGTCGGCGTACCGCTTTTCTTCTGATGGCTTTGCGGCCCTTCTGCGCGGATCGATTGACCGAACTTCAGCCGGCGCAGGAATGGGATGAACAACGGACCCAGTATGACTGCGATGATGAAGGCAACCCCTGTCGTCCATAACATAATCTGAGTATCCATGACCTTTGACTTTCCTCCCCTTGACTACGGCGTGACGATCAACGCACGCACCACTTCAACCAGTTGGGTGCCAAGCGACCCTTTGACCAGGGCGATCGCACCGCCTTGCGGGTCCTCCGCATGCTGTTGCAACAGCGCTTCGACATGGGCCGCTGCTGCGGGTCGGTCGGGTGCTTGGTACAAGCGCTCCGGTGCGACGCCATGCGCCACTGCCCCCGCTGCGATGCCTGCACCCAACTCCCCCACCGTGACCAGATAGTCGATCGGTTGCGCCGCAAACACAGCGCCCACCTCTTCGTGCATGCGCGCCGAGTCGGGACCCAGTTCGAGCATCCCGCCGAGCACCGCGATCTTGTAGCGGTCGCCCGGCATCTCCGCGAGCATCTGTAGCGCCGCCCGCATCGAGGTCGGGCCGGCGTTGTAGGCGTCGTCGATCACCGTGCCACCGACGCGCGCGTCATGCGCTTCGAAACGCCGCCCGGTCAGCTGTGCAGCAGCGAGCCCCGCTTGCACCTCCTCCACGCTCATGCCGAGCGCCAGCCCAACGCCGACAGCGGCGAGCGCGTTGCCCACTTGATGGCGGCCGGGCACGGGCAGGTGGAACGTTCCTTCCAACCCGCTGATCGCAAACGTCGAGCCGGCCATGCCGAGGCTCACCACGTCCAGCGCGCGCAGGTCGTTGTCTTCCGCGAACCCAAACCAACGGATCGCGGCGCTCGTGCGCGCAGCGCGCTGGCGCAACAGCGGCTCATCCCCGGCGAGAAACGCAGTGCCGGTGGCGGGCAGTTGTTCAATCAGCTCGCATTTCGCATCGGCGATGCCGTCGCGGCTGCCGAGGTACTCAATGTGCGCCTCTCCGATGTTCGTGATCACGCCATAGTCGGGCCGGGCCAGCTGGGCCAGCAGCTCGATCTCATAACGATGGTTCATGCCCATCTCCAGCACAGCCACTTCAGTGTCCTCGGCCAGCGTGAGCAGCATCAAAGGCAGGCCGATGTGGTTGTTCATGTTGCCCTTCGTTTTGACGACGCGGAACTTCGCGCCAAGCACGGCGGCGAGCAGGTCCTTGGTCGACGTTTTGCCATTCGAGCCGGTCACACCGACAACGCGAACGGGCAGTTGCTGACGGTAGGCGGCCGCCAGCCGTTGCAGGGCGACCAGCGTATCGTCGACCACGATCAGCGGTACCGCCGTCTTCGGCTGAGCGCGATCCTGCTGCCACAGCAGCGCCGCTGCGCCTTGCTCGATCGCTTGTTCATAAAACGCATGTGCGTCAAACCGCTCGCCGACGAGCGGAACGAACAACTGCCCTGTCATGGCAGCGCGCGTATCGGTCGCCACGCCCGCCACGAGGTGGTCGGGGTTGCCCTGTACGAGACGGCCACCGGCCATCTCCGCTAGCTGTTGCACCGTGCGTTTGATCATTGTTCACCTCGAATGGCCTTGATCGCCACTTCGCGATCATCGAAATGGTACTTCGTTTTGCCAATGATCTGATACGTTTCATGCCCTTTGCCCGCGATCAAGATCACGTCTTGCGGCTGCGCTTGCTCCACCGCCCAGCGGATTGCCTCAGCGCGATCGGTGATGCGCACATAGGACGTACGAGCCACACCGACCAATCCAGCTTCCATGTCATCCAAGATCCGCTCCGGATCTTCGGAACGCGGGTTGTCAGAAGTCAGCACGGCCACGTGCGCTTGCTCAACGGCGATCTGGGCCATCAGCGGGCGCTTCGTGCGGTCGCGGTCGCCGCCACAGCCGACCACGCAGTACACGCGGCCTTGGGCAAACTCGCGCACCGTCTTCAGCGCATTTTCCAGCGAGTCGGGCGTGTGCGAGTAATCGACGATCACCGCGAAATCCTGCCCGGCTTGCACCGTTTCGAAGCGGCCGTCAACGCCAGGCATCGCTTCGAGCGAGCGCTTGATCGCGTCGAGCGGCACGCCTTCGATCAGCGTGGCTGCGATGGCAGCCAGCGCGTTGTATACGTTAAACTTACCAGTCAGTTGCAGGCGGAACTCCGCATCGCCTGCGAAGCTGGTGACGTGGAACGACACGCCATCCGCTGCTACCTGCACATCGGTCGCGCGCACGTCGGCCAGTTGGTCGATGCCGTAGGTCACAACCTGTGCCATCGTGGCTGCCGTGAAGTAGTCGGCGTTCGGATCGTCCGCGTTGACCACTGCAAATTTATTGCGATCCAACTGCTCGTCATAGCCCGATCCCAATTGGGCAAAAAACTTCGCCTTCGCATGGCGATAGGCTTCCATCGACTCATGGAAATCCAAATGGTCTTGGGAGAGGTTCGTAAACACAGCGGTGCGGAACTCGGTGCCCGCCACGCGCTTCATCTCCACCGCATGAGAAGACACTTCCATCACCGGGTACACCGTCCCGATGTCGAGCATCTGTTTGAAGATCGTCTGCAGTTCCAGCGCTTCGGGGGTGGTGTTCGCCATTTCGAACTCTTGGTCCCCGATCCGGGTCTTGATCGTCCCGATCAAGCCCGTCACATGGCCTTGGTCAGACAGGATCTTGTCGATCAGGTGGGTGGTGGTGGTCTTGCCATTGGTGCCAGTCACCCCGATCACCTTCATGTGGCGAGAGGGCTGACGATAGAAAACGGACGAGAGCACCGCCACGGCCGCCCGGGTGTCCCGGACAACGACTTGGGGTGCTGCCAGACCTTCGATCTCCTCTTCCACAACCACCGCAGCAGCGCCTTGTTCCACCGCACCAGCGGCGAAACGATGTCCATCCACAGTGTAGCCACGCAGCGCGACGAACAGACTCCCCGGCGCCACGCGCCGGGAATCTGTCGTGACCAATTCTATTTGCACTTCATCGTTGCCGATGACTTTCTTCATCAAAAGCGGAGCGATCAAATCACGCAAACGCACGGAAGTTCCTCCTCACAGTCACAGAAATCACATACTCATTATCGGCGAACCGTGCGCGAAGCACAAGATTAAGGAGACGGATTCGTCCCCGGTGGGGCCTGATCGGACAGATAGACCCGCACGATGGAGTCAGGTGGCACCTTCACCCCTGCCTTCGGTTGCTGATCGACGATGTACGTGCCGCTGCCCGCTTGCTCTACGACCAACTGCTTGCCGGAGTTGAGCATTTCACGGCGCGCTTCTTCGACCGTCATACCTGCGATCGGCGGCACTTCCACCGGTTTGATGTCGCCATAGTTGTATTCGCGCTCGATCCCACCAGCGCTCGGCGGCACGTTCAGATAGCGGAGCGAGTCGGCCAGCACGTTGCCGACGACCGGCGCTGCGATCACACCCCCGAAGATCAACGGGCCCTTCGGGTTGTCGACCGCAATGTACGCGACGAGGCGCGGATTGTCAGCCGGTGCCATGCCAATAAAGGATACGATGTAGTGGCCGCTTTTATATGCGCCGTTTTCCGCAACTTGCGCCGTACCCGTCTTGCCGCCGACCCGATAGCCTTCCAGATAGGCGTTGCGGCCCGAGCCTTTGGAGACGACCGACTCCAGCGTCTCGCGCACCGTCTTCGCCGTTTCTTTCGAGACGACGCGACGCACCGGCTCTGGTGCGATCGTCTCCACCACTTCGTTGGTGACCGGGTCCCGCCATTCCTTCGCTACATGTGGCTTCATCAACGTTCCGCCGTTGGCGATCGCCGAGACGGCCATCACCTGCTGGATCGGCGTTACGGAGACGCCTTGACCAAACGAGGTGGTCGCAAGGTCCACCGACGTGACTTTGTTCACGTTGAACAAAATGCCGTTGCCTTCGCCCGGCAGATCGATGCCCGTTTTCTTACCGAAGCCAAAATTGTGGATGTACTCGAACAGCTTCTCCTTGCCAAGGCGTTCGCCCATCAGCATGAAGCCCGGGTTGCAGGAGTTCTCGACCACTTCGAGCATCGTCTCCTGCCCATGCCCCCCTGGCTTCCAGCAGCGGATTTTGCGGCCGCCCACTTCGTAGAAACCGGGGTCGTAGAACGCCTCGTCCAACTGGACTTTCTTCTCTTCAAGCGCGGCCGCCAGCGTCACGATCTTGAACGTCGAGCCGGGCTCGAAGTTTTTCCAGATGGCCAAGTTGCGGTTGTATGACTCCTGCGGGTAGCTCGTGTAGTCGCCCGGTTTGTACGTTGGATAATTGGCCAAGGCCAGAATCTCACCTGTGTGCGGGTCGGCGACCACGCCGATGACGCCGTCTGGGTTGTATTTGGCCTGCACATTCTCGATCTCGCGTTCGAGGAACGTCTGAATTTCCTTGTCGATGGTGGTGACGAGATTCAGCCCGTTGTTCGGGGCGACATACTCGTCGTCTTCCTTCGGCATCTCCTCGCCCTTGGCGTTAGCGAAGAACGAGATGCGGCCGCGCGATCCTTTTAGCCGCTCGTCATACCAGCGCTCCAGGCCTGTCAGACCTTGATTGTCCACCCCGGCAAACCCGAGGATATGCGCAGCCAGCCCGTCCTCCGGGTACTGGCGCTTGCCTTCTTCGGTGACATAGATCCCCGTCAGGCCCAGCTTGCGCACTTCGTTGGCCTTCTCATCGGAGATTTTACGCCCGCCAGGCTGGATGTACACGATCAGCGCCCGCTTCGAGATCTGCTTCTCGACTTTGGCTGGGTCAAGGCCCAGCACTGTCGCCAGCTGCTTCGCCGTTGCGCCCTTGTCCTTCACCTGCGCAGGGATCGCGACCAGCGTCGGCGCGCTGCCGTTATAGGCCAGCACGTTCCCGTTTCTGTCGAGCACGTTGCCCCGCTTCGCTTCCACCGGGATGTTGCGACGCCAGAGGTCTTCTGCTTCCTCTGTCAGCCACGGCGCTTGCACCATCTGTATGTAACCGAGGCGCAGCACGAGTCCCAGAAGCAAAATCGCCAAGATCGTGAGCACGATCATCAGCCGTTTTCGCAGTAGTACATTCGACAACCGAGTTGCCTCCCTTCCGCCCGCTAGACTAGTCCAATCAATACCTAGGAATATGCGGGGGAAGAGGAGACAAGAACAGTGCCTGTCTTGGCAAAAACAGCAAAACCCGCAGCCGTTAAGACTGCGGGCTCAGCTCCAGCTTGATCGCCGTTCCGAAGGGAACGAGCGTCTCAGGCGCGGTTTCTTGCTTCGTCACGTAGCCAGTGCCGCTCACATTGATCTCGAGCCGCAACAGCGTCAAGGTCTCCATCGCTTCGCGCAGGGAGAGGCCGCGCAGGTCTGGCACCTTGACTTTGCCTTCCTTACTGCCTTCCGGTCCGAAGTACACCTTCACTTCTGATCCTTCCGGCACCTGTCCATACTGCTGCTCGGGCCACTGCCCCGTCACTTTCGGCCCATCGCCGACGGCGAGGAGCTTGAGCTTGGCTTTGTCAGCCAGTTGCTGCGCCTGCTCCGGCGTTGCTCCGAGCAGGTCGGGCACATGGACGAATGTAGCGGGCGTCGCCTCGACCTTCGGAGTCTCGCCCGGCTTGGCCTTGCCGCGGCCGAGGTCCTGTTCGTCGATCGGCACTTGCAAATAGCGGAGCGCGTTCTCCAGCACGACCTTGGCCGACGGTTCTGCCACCAAGCTCCCGAACTGATCGGGCGCATTGCGGGTCGGCTGGTCAACCGACACATAGATCAGCAGGCGCGGTTTGTCAGCCGGTGCGAAGCCGATAAACGACAGGCGGTACTTGTTGCCTTCATAGCCGCCGCCGTCCTTCGGCACTTCGGCCGTGCCAGTCTTGCCGGCGACATGGTAGCCCTTGATGTAGCCCGTGCCGTTGACATCGGTCGTCACCGCTTCTTCCAACACCTTCCGAACGGTGCTCATCGTCTCTTCGTTGCCAATCTCGTGCCGCACGATCGGCTCGATCTCCTTCGTCGTCTCGCCCGTCTTCGGGTCGCGGAACTCCTTCACCAGATGCGGCTGGTAGAGCTTGCCGCCATTGGCGATCGCCATCATCGCGGTCACCTGCTGGATCGGCGTCACCGAGATCCCTTGACCAAACGAGGTGGACGCGAGGTCGATGTCGCGCATCTTCTCGGTGTCGAAGAGATAAGACTGCCCTTCGTTCGGCAAGTCAATGCCCGTCTTCTTGTCAAACCCGAATCGGGAGAGGTAGTCGTACGTCATCTCTTTGCCCAACTTTTGCCCGATTTTGACAAATCCAACGTTGGAGGAGTTATAGACCCCTTGGCGATAGGTGATCTCGCCCCACCCCTTGCGATTCCAGTCGCTGACCGTGCGGCCGTCGACCTTGATCTGGCCTGACTGGAACGTATCGTTGAGGTCGATGCGGTGCTCAGCCAACGCAGCGGTCAGAATGAACGATTTGAACGTGGAGCCCGGCTCGAACGGCTGCAACGCCCAGTTGTCCCAGAGCGCCGATTCCGGATCGGACTTCGCATAGTGGTTCGGGTTGTAATGCGGTCGGTTGCCAAGCGCCAGGATCTCCCCGTTGTTCGGATCGGCCACGATGATCGTCGCATGCTTCGGCCCATACTTCTCCACTACCTTGTCCAACTCATCTTCGACAAAGTGCTGGATCGTCGCATCGACCGTCAAGACCAGATCTTGACCATCGACTGCTGGCACCTTCACGATCGGTTCGTGCGTCGGGATCGGGAACCCAGCGGGATCGGTGTAGTACTGCACACGGCCTGGTTTGCCGGTCAGCACATCATCATAGAAGGCTTCGAGCCCGTTCAGACCTTCGACGACCACGCCTTTTTTCTGATGATTCTGTCCGAAGTACCCCAGCACATGCGAAGCAAACGCCCCGTTGGGGTAGCGGCGGACATCGACAGGGATCGTGGTGATCCCGAGGAATTTCTTTTCCTTGCGCACGGCGTCGATCTGATCCTTCACCGTGGAGTCGAGGCTCTTGGACTTCGGTCCGAGTCCTGTACCACGGCGCTTCGGATCGGACAGCGCGTCTTGGATCGCCGTTAGCACATCCGCTTCAGACATCTTCAAAAGCGGCGAGAGGAACCGTGCGTAGTCCTGCGGATCTTCTTCGCCACCTTTGTCTGGGCGGAATACGTCGAGGTCGATGTTGATGTCATAGGCGATGCCGGTAAAAGCGAGCTTCTGCGTGCCGCTCGCGTCATAGATCGTCCCGCGCATCCCCTTCAGCGGTCGCTCGGCGAGGATGCCGTCATTGGCCATCTCCGACAAGCTGTTGGCTTCCGCTACTTGTATGTAGAGCAGGCGCGACACGAGGGTCAGCATGCCGATGAACATCCCGGTCCGCAGCAACTTTGAGCGTCGTTGGAACCCGCGATCGTCCATTAGCGCTTGCTCCCCGGCAGCACCACGAAGTTCGACTCATCGACTTGCTTCATGTTGAGCTTGTTCGCGGCGAAGTCCTTGATCCGGTCGGCCGACTCTAGCTCCAACACCTGCATTTCGAGGCGCATCTGCTCCTCGCGCAGCTTGGAGAACGCAACTTGCTGTTCCTTGATCTCGTAGTTCACCGCCACCATCGACGCATAGCGACCGACAAGGCCGAGCAAGATGGCGACACAGACGAGGATCGTGCCGAGCCAGAGCAGCTTCTCGCGAGCGAGCGCCTTCTGTTCCGGCGTGCGAGCGGGGGCACGATGCGGGTGCGGGGTTTGAATGGGCGCAGGTTGCGTCTGTGGCAACGTGCGCGCCAGATTGTCACGATGGATCGACATCCTAGATGACTCCCTTCCGATCTCTCTCTCCCAGAGACATCGTTACAGTTTCTCGGCAACGCGCAGTTTGGCGGAACGCGCACGCGGGTTGGCCGCGAGCTCTTCCGCAGACGGAACGATCGGTTTGCGCGTGATCACCTTCACCTTGGGCTCGTTCGTGCAGCGGCAGATCGGCAGTTCGGGCGGGCAGATGCAGCCCTTAGCCATCTCTTGAAACGCTTGCTTGCAGATGCGATCCTCCAAGGAGTGGAACGTGATGACAGCAACGCGTCCTCCGGGACGGAGCACCTCGACTGCGCTGTGAATCGCCTCGGCGAAGACGTTCAACTCGTCGTTGACGGCGATGCGGATCGCTTGGAACGTCCGCTTCGCCGGGTGCCCCCCTTCTCTGCGTGCAGCGGCCGGGATGGCCGCCTTGATGATGTCGACAAGCTGTCCAGTCGTTTCGAGCGGGGCCGTGGCGCGCTCGCGGACGATAAACTCGGCGATCCGCTTCGACCACTTCTCTTCCCCATACTCGTAGAAAATCTTCGTAAGTTCGTCAGCACCCCACGTATTGACGAGCTCCTGTGCCGTAAACGGCTGGGTCTTATCCATGCGCATGTCAAGCGGTGCATCGTGCTGGTAGCTAAACCCGCGTTCGCCCTCATCCAATTGCGGCGAGGACACGCCGAGGTCGAACAGCACCCCATCGACCCCGTCGAGACCGAGTTCGGCGACGATCTCCTGCAGGCGGCGGAAGTTAGCATGCACCAGCGTATAGCGCCCTTCGTACGGCGCGAGCACCTGTTTGGCGTTGGCATGAGCGGTCAGGTCTTGGTCGATCGCGATCAGGCGACCAGTCGGCGAACTGGCGGCGAGAAGGCTGCCAGAATGACCTGCTCCACCCAGCGTACAATCCACATAGATATGGTCAGGCTCTGGTTGCAGAGCCTCTACCGCTTCTTTGGCAAACACGGAAATGTGATGAAACGCGGTTTCAGACATTGGGTACAACTCCTATAGATCAAAATCAACCAGTTTTTCTGCCAGTTCCGCGAACGAGTCGGCTGAGGTCGTGCAGTAGGCGTCCCACTGCTCTTTCCCCCAGATCTCCACGCGGTTGGACACGCCGATGACCACGCAATCGCGGATCATCTTCGCATACTCACGCAGGTGGGCCGGTATGTTCACCCGACCTTGCTTGTCCAGCTCGCATTCGGTCGCTCCGGAAAAGAAGAAGCGGCTGAAGGCGCGCGCGTCCGCTTTGGTAAATGGTAGAGTCTTCAACTTTGCTTCTAGACTCTCCCACTCGCTGCGGGGGTATACGAACAAGCAGTTGTCGAGGCCACGGGTGACGACAAACGATGCACCTAAGCCATCCCGGAATTTCACCGGAATGATCAGACGCCCCTTCTCATCGACACTATGTTGATATTCGCCCATGAACATGCTCGCTCACCCACTTTGCAGAAAAACGCTCCACTTTCCCCCACTTTCCACCACGTACCCGTATATTCGTGTCCAC
>JGI12273J12029_10000378_pt1 | contig 13378 bp, 8 predicted proteins | sample SoiCrureplicaC0C_FD_12029 | JGI IMG/M metagenome (IMG submission 12029) | reverse complement strand
GACAAGGAGGCTTCGTTCCGTTCCCGGCAGGCGCGGTGGAGGCGGTTCAGACCTTCGACCAGGGTCGAGCGCGGGCAGGCGATGTTCATGCGCAGGAACCCTTCCCCGCCCGCTCCGAACGTCGTTCCCGCACTGAGCGCCACTCTCGCTTCGTTGTGCATCCAGCGCAGCAGTTCCGGCTCCTTCATCCCCAGCGCCCGGAAGTCCAGCCAGACAAGGTAGGTGCCCTGCGGCTCGATGACCTTGATCTCGGGGAGGTGCTGGGCGACAAAGTCGGTCAGATGGTTCAGGTTGCCCTGCAGATAGAGGCGCAGTTCGTCAACCCAGGCGTCGCCGTGCGTGTAGGCCGCTTCCGTCGCGGTCACGCCGAAGTAGTTCTCCAGATGGAGGGCGAGCGCCGTCAGACGCTGGTTGAACAGGCGGCGCACCCGCGTGTTCGGGATGATCAGGTTGGACGTCTGGAGCCCGGCGAGATTGAACGTCTTGGTCGGGGCGATCATTGTGACGCTGTTCTCGGCAAACGCATCGGAGATCGTTCCGAACATCGTGTGCTTCACGCCCGGGTAGACGAGGTCGAAGTGAATCTCGTCGGCGACCACGAGCACGTTGTGCTTGGCGCACAGTTCGCCGAGGCGGACCAGCTCCTCCCGCTCCCAGACCCGTCCGACCGGGTTGTGCGGCGAGCAGAGCAGCATCAGCTTCGCGCCGGCCTTCATCTTCGCTTCCAGATCGTCATAGTCCATGACGTAGCGGCCGTTCTCGAAGCGCAGCGAGCTCTCGACGATCTTGCGGCCGTTCTGCGGAACCACCCTGTAGAAGGAATAGTAGACGGGCGACTGGACGATCACTTCGTCCCCCGGCTCGGTCAGCGTCTCGACGAGGATCGCCAGCGCCGTCATCAGCGTCGGACAGGTCGTGATCCACTCCTTCGGCACCTCCCACCCGTGACGCCGCGCCAGCCAGCCCTGAATGGAGGCATAATAGCTCTCCGGGCGCAGCGTGTACCCGAATGTCCCCTGCTCGGCCCGCGCCTTCAGCGCCTGTATCACAGCCTCAGGCGCTTGGAAGTCCATGTCGGCCACCCACATCGGCACGACGTCGGCAGCACCGAACAGGCTCTCCCGCTGATCCCATTTGTAAGAAGCGGTATTCTCACGATTCACATAGCGGTCAAAATTCATCGCGGGTCTCAGTCTCCTTCACGTTGGATTCTATGAGATGAACTTTTCGCGTAGTAACTACGAATTCCTTCTGTTCATCCTATGCGTTGTGAGGAGTTCTATTCTTTCTGGATCAGAAGATTCGTTGACTCGAAGGAAGCGGCAAGACCCTCCTCGGCGGATGACGGGAGGGACTGCCTCGTCTTATCGGGGCGGCAGAACGCCGGGGTTCGCGATGTTCGCCGGGCTGCCCTCCCGGAAGAAGCGTTCGATGTTCTCGATCGAGCCGTTGAGGAATCCCTCGAACGTGCTGTCCGTCTTCCATCCAATATGGGGCGACAGGATCACGTTGTCGAGCTGCAGAAGGGGATGGTTCGCCTCGGGGGGCTCCTGGGCGAGAACGTCGAGCCCCGCCCCGCGAATCTGCCCGTTCCGCAGAGCCTGCACCAGCGCAGCTTCGTCGATCAGCTCGCCTCGCGACGTGTTGATCAGGTATGCGTCGCTGCGCATCCGCTCGAAGTGCTCCTCGCGCAGCAGGTGCTTGGTCGCAGGGACGAGTCGCACGTGCAGCGATACGAAGCGGCTGCGGCTGAGCAGTTGTTCCAAGGGGGCGTATTCGATGCCTGCCGCCTCGGCCCGCTCCGGCGTCAAGCGCGGCCCCCAGGCGATGACGTGCATCCCGAACGCTCGGGCGACGCCGGCGACGGAGAGGCCGATCTTGCCGAGCCCGATCAGGCCGAGAGTTTGCCCCGCCATGTTGGCGCCGATGCCCGATGGCCACTCGCCCCCCTTCACCTGCGAGTTCAGATGGAGCAGGTCGCGGCTCAGCGCGAGCATCAAGGCGAACGTCAGCTCCGTCACCGCCGCTGTCGAGCCGCCCGGCGTGGTGGCGACGGGAATTCGGCGTGCGTTCACCGCTTCCATGTCGAGATGAGCGAGGCCCGTGCCGGTCTGAGCGATCAGCTTGAGGCGCGGCAGACGGTCCAGCAGGTCGGCCGTGATCCGGGTCCGCTCCCGCATCAGTATGACGGCGTCCGCGTCGCGCAGTCGTTCGATGAGCTGCTCCCGTGTCGGCCGGTCGTGGTAGACGAATACCTCCGACACTTGTTGCAATCGGTCCATCCGTATCGATTCGGCAGCTGTTGCCCGTTCCCAATCGTCTAGGATCACTGTTTTCATAGAAAGTGTCCCTCCTTTCGTTCAATTGTAAGAGATATCTAAGATTGTGCCTAGAATGAAGTCTCTAGAGACGGGGCATCTCCGCCGCCGAGGCTTCTTCCAGTGCGACGGCAAGATCCCGATACCCGCAGATGATCGCCTCCCGCGACTTGCGCCAGTGCTGCCACAGGCCGTCCAGCAGTCCGCCGCCCGCACACAGCGTGACGCGGTTCAGGATGCGCCAGAGCGAAACGTCCACGCCTGTCGTCCCCAGCGGCGTGCTTGCCGGCATCCATGACGTATGACCGGCCCAGTTGGCTTTCTTCGGCGCCTCTTCCCCGGCCTTCCATGTCTTGCCCTTGAAGAGCAGCTCGCCCGTGTTCGGATCGACATCGAACTTGATCATGCCATTGGCGTAGAGGTTCCCCTCCGGCGTCCCCGTCTGATCCACCCAGGCGATGCCGTCGAACTTGGCATTGTACACCGCTTCAGTCAGCCGTGTCGTCGTCCGGCCATCCGACAATTCCACAAACAGTTCGTCCCGCGTTGCCCGGACCTTGATGGTCGTGTCGGAGGGAACGAACGTGCCGTCCTTTGCCTGAATCGCAGTCCCGTACGTACCGGCCCATGCCTCCGGCGTCGGCAGCACCCCCTGCGACATGAGCGTTCGGCGCACGCCGTTCTGTAGGATCGTTCCGTAGAAACTGCGTGCATTTTTCTCCTCATACCCGAATGTGATGTCGAACGACTCCTCGTCGCCAAACGCACGCAGTTCCCCGTTCAGGAACGTGAACGACTTCATCCTCCGACCTCCCCATACCACCTCGGCCTCGTTCCCCTCCTCGTTTGGCCGGATCAGCAGATAAGGCCCTGCTTCGTCCCCGATTCGGGTCGCATACCGTCCCGAAAACGCACGGAGCGGTTGCGGCACCCAGCGTCCGCGCAGATTCGGACTTGCCGGCTGCACGGCTCCCGATGGCCAAACGGTTCCCCTGCACATGGGCAGGCTCGTCGCCGGGTCGATGTAGAAATGCAGACGCCCGCTGTCCATCTGTCCGCCGCCGCCCGACCAATCGAGCCGACCATCCTGAAACACAGCCCCGTCCACCGCCTGTGCTCCGATCACAAGGCGGCCGTTCCTGTAATGTAGACCCGCTTTCGTCGTCCAGCCCTGCGCCTCCAGCACTTGGATCACATACTGTCCGCCGAACGCCTTGTCATTCGTGGTCAGACTTGTACCGCGCACGTTGATTCCCGTTGTTCCATATGTGTGGAACGTTCCGGTGAAACGAAGCAGCCGTTCCGCCCCCTCATCCTCACGCTCGAACGTGATGCTGCCCAAGTCGAAGTACAGCGTCCGGCCGATACAATCAGCCGCTTCGAACTTCTCCTCTCCGATCAACAGATGCATCGATGCGGGAGTTCCGGTCGGTCCGGAAGCGATGAGTTCGACTAGCGGGCCCGGCTCCCAGCTCTCACCGTCTCTGGTGATCTCGGTTGCGTAGCGTGCCGTCCAGGCATGCAGGGGCTCGTCATTGGGCACGATTTCGACTCCGATAAACGAACCCGCCCGCTCCTCCTGTTCGCCCGTCCAGAGGCTGCCGCTAACCTGTCGGACGAACTCGCCCTCTGCCGCCGGCATCCGCAGCGTCAGCACCGCGCTGTTCGGGTTGCCGTCTTCCTGCCCCCACGACAGCGTCGTTTGCGCGAACGTGAACTTCCGAATGCGGGTGTTGTTCACAAAGACCAGACTGTCGGCACAGGTCTGCGGATGCCCGACGATCGTCAGCACTACGTCCCGGCCGGCATCCGCATAGACGCCGGTCCATGGCAGCAACGAGGTCGCCGACACGCGTGAGAGGGCGAGAGCAATCTCCGCAGTGTTCGTCGGGTAGCCTTGTTCGGCCATCCAGACGTCCCACTCCCCAGCCCGCTTCGTCCCGTCGCTCGCAATCCGCTCACGCACCTCTTCCGGCAATACCTCGATGGTGAACAGATCCACGACGAACTGCTCACCTGGGGAGAGCGCAACGGTTCCCCCTTTGACAGCCGTCTGAATCAAGCCCTCGTTCCTGCTCGCCAGCATCCGGCGCTCCCAGGCACTGAGTCCGGGGAAATTCTCGTCGGACACAGCCCGCTCCGGTTCGCTCTCATACAGTTGCTGCAATTCCAGGTTATGAGTCAGTTCCAGCATGAACTCGGCCGCTCGATTGCTGGAATGCGCCTGGTAGTCGGGCGGCACCCGGAACCCGCTCAATTCACGAATCGCTTGCAGCTCCCGTTCCCCATAGCGGTCAGTAGGCCTTGCAGGCGGGAACATCCAGGGCTTCGACCCGGGCTTGAACAGGCCGATTCGTACCCCCAGGTCCACATTCGCTTCAGTCGGTTCTTTGGGGGCCAGATAGAAGGTGGACATGCTGAGAATCTTCGTCTGGTTAGCCGGACGCAGCAGTTCGCTCAGCCGGAATGTCTCAATCGTCGGCGGCAAGGTCGGATATCGCGCCGCCACGTAGTTAACAACCGGATAGTCGTTTCCATAGATCTCCTGCAGGAATTGAATAAGGACGATGAAGTTCTGATTGACATACCCGCGCCGACGGTAGCCCATCTCGCCAATCGCCCCAACCTGCCAGAGCACAACATGCTGCGCAGCATCAGGCCGACGTCCCCGCATCAGCATGTCGGTTGCTTCGTAGGTTTGCATCCCCGGGTAGCTCGGATCGACGCCAAGGTCTGCACACAGGCAATCGAGAGCTGAGACGCCCGGCTTCATGATCGCGAGGTGCCCTTCGCGGCGGGCAATGGCGATCGCGCGGTGCGTCGCCAATGCGAAGATGCCCGGATGTCCGTAGTAGATGCTGACCACCGTCTTGCCTTGCCGCACATGGTAGAGCATTGCTTCCGTCATCTGCATGTAGGTGTTGTATCGCGGCTTCTCGTCACCATACAAGGCGGACAGATCATACGCTTCGGGACACAGCTTGAGAATCCAGAACTGCGTGGTCGGGTCGGTCACGAGATAGAACACGACATCGGCCGCCTTGACATACATCTCGACATCGATAGTGAAGCCGACCGATTCGATTCCCGACCCGAGCACGAGCAGCTTGCCCTTCGGTCCCGTCATCGGCCCTTCCGGCAGGACATCATCCCTCAGCGAGTCGACTCTCTCGGCAATTCGTCTCCCCAACTGCTCCCAACGAGCATTCACTTCTTCCTGTTTCGGTACCCGCATGTTTCCCAGCTCCTCTTCACACGTTTAGGACGCGTATCAGTTGCCGCGCAGCATCTGCAGCGGCTTGGCCGCAAGCGACTGAACGGAAGCGGCCAGAGTCACGGCTGCCGTCGTGAAAACCGACAGCCCGATGCCAATCCAACACCATGTCAGATCCATATCGACCAGCCCTTTGACCAGCAGGCTGATGCCGAACATCGCGATGAGAAGACCAAGCACCGACCCGATCAGACCAGCGATGAACGCAAGAATCAGATTCTCCGCCAGGAGCGAGCGAATCAGCCTTCCGGTCGAGTGGCCGACCGTCTTGAGTATCGCCACATCGCGCTGTTTCTGGAGCAGGGAGAGAACAACCTGATTCCCGATTGTCAGAACGGCCGTCAGAAAGGCGAACAGCGCGATCATTGAGAAGAAGTTGCTCTGCGTCTCCAGCACTCGCTGAAGACTCTCCAGCACGGAACCGTTCAACGAATAGGCCACAGCCGATGAGGGGAGCGCCCGGTTGATCATCGTCATCGTTTGATCGACCGAGAGCGTCGCCGCTTCAACATAATAACTGACCCGTGACGGCTGCCCATAGGCTTGAAGCGTGGAGGTCGGAATGCGGATGCCCGCCGACTTCACAACACCCGATTCGAAGAACCCGATCACGTCCAAGGCAACCTTGCGATCGTTCAGTTCCACTTCGATCGTATCGCCCGCGCGGATGCCGAGATCCCGTTCATACTCCTGCATCAAGAGCGCATAACGCCTGCCTTCGTCACCCGGCGCGAAGTCGCGCCCGCTCTTCACCTGATAGGGGCGTTCTGCCGACTTCGCATCAACGCCCTGAACGGTGACGCGGGTGGACTCCAGATAGGCCGCCCGACGCTGAGAAGTGACGTCAAGGAACTTGCGCGCCGCATCTTCCTCCCCGATCTTTACGAACGAGCCTTTCATCTCGTACCCTTTCCAGAACGATTCCACTCCGGCCGTCCGGGTCAGCACTTCTTCCACCTTCCGCTCATCGGCGGCGGCCGACGAAACGAGCACATTGCCCTTCATCTGCCGCTCCATCTGTCCCTGAACGGCAGATACCACGTTGGCGCTCAACAGTTGGCTGGCCACAACCGACAGAACTCCGACAGCCAGCGTGATGGTCAAAAGCGCGTTGCGCTTGGACGAGGAGCCGAGATTGTGCAAGGCGATGTACCAGCCGTTCGGCGAGACCTTCTTGAGTCGTCCGACGAGCCGGAATCCCGCCCCGAGCAGCAGGGTAACCAACCCGGTCAGCAGGCCCGCCGCCAGCAATACGAGCATCGACAGGAAGAAGGAGGCGATCCACTTGAAGACGACGCCGTCCTGGCTGCTCGCCAGCAGCGTCTCATGCAGATAGACCCCGATGCCGGCCGAGATGATAAAGAACAGGCGCAGCCGGGTCTTGAACGGCAGCCGGGTCTTAAGCTGCAGCGTCCCCGTGTCGCGAAGCAAGTCCAGCGGGGCAATCTTGACCGCGTTCTGCACCGGCCCCCACGCTGCGATCAACGACACGCTGACCCCTGCGCCCAAGGCGAACGCAATCGCCTGCAGGGACCATTGCCAGTCCAAAGGAAGCATCAGCATCGTCCCGAGATAGGCGGTCAGCCCGACTCCGGCTGCGACGCCAACGCCGATGCCGAGCAGCGTTCCTCCCACGCCGAGCAACGACGCTTCAAGCAGGAAGCAGCGGGCAACTTCCCTCGTCTTCAAGCCGACCGTCTTCATCACAGCAATGTCGCGCAACCGCGACGACATCAGGATCGCCATCGTGTTGTAAATGGTCACGCCGGCGATGGCGAGAGCGAGCAGCGAGAAGAGCTGCAGCACGAGCAGCGTGTTTTTTGAAGAGCTCATCAGCTGCTGTTTCTTGTCTGACAGGTCGAAGGCGCGGCTGCCGGTGAGGCCCGCTTCGATCCGCTCCTTCACCGCCCCTGCATCCGCCGGATCGCGCAGCTGCAGGTACGCTTCGTTGATCGTGCCTGCCGGAACGCCGAACAAGTCGAGGCTTTGCTCGTACCACAGATAGGCCACTCCCCAGAACGCGCTGTCGGTGTACCCTTCCTGCACGCCCTCCACCACGCCTTTGACGCGGTAGTTCGTGAGCGCTCCGTCGGACGCATGCGGCAGCGATACCACTTGGCCCGGCTGTACCTGCAACCGTTCGGCCGCCTGCCGGGACAGCAGCACCTCGTCTTCCCGCAGGTCGCGCAGGTCAGGAAACTGCTCGGCGCCGTAGTAGGGATACAGTTCAGTCTCCACACCCTTGACGACGATGTTCGACGTACGCTCTTCCGAGACGATCATCGAGAGTCCGACGAACGCCCCCGTCGCCGAACGCAGGCCTTCCGCCGCCTGCTGCTCCACCTCCTGCATCGCGGCAGGCTCCAGGTAGCTTTGCACAGCGACGTCCGCACCCAGCATCCGCTGGGCGGACTTGTCGACCGACTGAGGAACCAGTTCGGTCAGCGTCGTCATCAGGAAGAAGCTCGCCGTGCCAATCGCGATCGTCAGCAAAGTGAACAGGGTGCGCAATCGGCTTCGCATCAAGCTGTTGAAAACCGACCGGAGCATCATACGCTGACGCCGCCTTTGACGACTTCCTGCAGAATGCGTCCGTCCGCCATGTACAGCACCCGGTCGGACATCTGCGCCACATGCGAATCGTGGGTAGCGATCACGAAGGTCATGCCGAGCTTCTCACGCAAAGCAAAGATCAGATCCAGGATCAAGTTCCCATTCTGCGAGTCCAGATTCCCCGTCGGTTCGTCCGCGATGACAGCGAGCGGTTTATTGGCCAAGGCGCGCGCGATCGCCACCCGTTGCTGCTGGCCGCCGGACAGCTGTGACGGCAGGTGCCGAAGCCGGTCCCCCATGCCGACTAGCTGCAGCAGCTCCTTCGCCCGGAGGGACATCTTGCGGCGGCTCATCCCCTTGCCGGACATCATCGGGAGCATCACATTCTCCAACGCATTCATGGTAGATATCAGGTTGTACGACTGGAAGACGAATCCGATCTTGTTTGCCCGATAGCATGCCAACTGTGCTTCAGACAGCGTTGTCACATCCTGATTGTCGATGATCAGCTGCCCGTGCGTCGGGCGATCGAGCGTCCCGAGGATGCCGAGCAGCGTCGACTTGCCGCTTCCGCTAGGGCCCATGATGCTGACCACCTCGCCGCGCTTGAACTGTGTGGTAATGCCTTTCAAGATTCGAACTTTGCCCGCATCGGACTCATACTCTTTTACGATGTTGCGCACTTGAATAATCGGCTTCACTACCATCAAGGTCCACTCCTCGTGCTGGGTTGGTTCTTCCGCAATTTCAGATTCTGCACCAGTTTGACAATGATCCGCAGCAGCAGAACGGCGAGCAGCAAAATGATGCCCTTCGTATTCTCCCAAGTCAGTGGGCGCACCGCTGCCAGCGTATAGGCGAACCCAAAGATCAGGATGGACAAAACAGTGACCACCGCAGTCGCGTACAGCACCGAATAGACGACAAATATGTGGCGAATTTTCCCGCTCATCATCGCAAGCAGTTGCCCGAACTGCTCCTTGGCCGCCCCCTTGCGCAGGATATAGCCTTTGAAGAAGAAGCCGGCCAGCTTCTTGACGCGAGGGTGAAGATTCACAATGCCGATCGCATCGGTAATCGCCCAGAACCCGTCATAACGCAAAATCGGATTCAGATTCATCAGCACATTGACGAGGATCATTCCGTTGGCCACGAAGAGCATCTCATTGCCGGTGATGAACGAGATCACTTCCAGCAGACCGAAGTACATCAGTTGAAAATAGATCCCTGCAAGATTCACCACTACACGTTGTAGACGACGAATCTGCCACAATTCACTTAGATCAACAAAAAAAGCCGGCATGAGCATATAAAGCCCAACCCCGACATCGCGCGGCTTGATGCCGTATCGGAACGCGGACACGATATGTCCGAACTCATGCAGAGCCAGTGAGAACAAGAACAGAACGAACGCCAGCGAGATGCGGCCGAAACCGCCGAAGGTGCTGCTCAGTTCCAGCTCGCCGAACTGGAGAGCGAACAGCGTGAGAGAGAGGAGAATCCAAGTCAAGGCGATGATCGCTCCCGCACGGCGGAACATACAGAGGAACGGACGGGCGGCCGGCTCCAGCCGGCTTCCGTCAAACAGCGGCGTTCGCAGCCAAATGGCCGATTCATGTCGCGGCTTGGACTCAAAGCCAACCAGTACCCCCTTGGGCTTGAGCTGCTGTTCGATCAGCTGGACCAGTTCTTCCGGAGCGAGAACTGTGTGCAACTCGTTGCCGGCGCGACTGCAGATGTCGTCGAGGGTGTGATGGCCATCCAGATAGCTGAGCAGTGCATTCATTCGTGCAGAAACTTTCATCTGAAACGAATTTTCGAATGAGAGGATATAGACCTCCCCTTCCTCCCGCACATCCATTCGAGCAGACTTGTAGGGTATCAGCTGTGGAAGGTCGGTGTTCTGCATCATCCTTTCCCCCTCCGAACCGAAGTGATGAAGAGAGACCTAAACTCCGCATGGAAGCTCGCGGAGTTTAGGTCCTGCAGGGATTGATCGATTAGATCTGGAAGCAGCAGTCTGCACACCAGGAGAGCTCGGAGCCGACGTTGGTCATCTCGTCGCGGTTCTCGAGATCTTCCATCTCATTCACCAGGTTGGTCCAGAGAGATTCGTTTTCGTTGACGGAACGGATTTTGTAAGACATGGGCATTACCTCCTAAGGAAATTGTATTAGATTTGGCAGACGAAATGGTGAACGCATCCCGCCTGCCAAAAGGGAAGAACTTCAGGAATTGAGCACGGGCAGGAAATGCTCTTCGTTGATCTTGATGTACGTCGAGACCGTCTGGTGCGAGAAGTTGCAGTACGGCTTGTTGATCGCGCCGTTTCGCATCAGGTTCGAGTACCCGCAGCCGCCGCCGCAGAACATCGATACGCTGCAGGAGCTGCACTGTTCCGATGTGGTGAAGTCCTGCTTCCACTCGCCGTGCTTGACCGGGTCCAGATGGAACTCCGGGTAGAAGGTGCCGACCGCCAGCTCCTTCTTGCCGACCGATTCTGGGCAGGCATAGATCAGGCCATCGGCGCCGAACGTATAGTACCGGTGATCACGGGCGCTGCACTGCATGAACATCGGTACGGTGGACGGGATGGCCGCTGAACAGGAATCGCACGGGCTGTTCGTCAGGCTGACCGTCTTGATCGCTTGCCGGATGCGGGCGGTGCGCATCCGTAGGTCAGTGCCCAGAGTGACATTGAATACATCCATAAACTCGTGGAGATCTCCGAACTGTTCCGTCAGCGCCGTCAGCAGATGGTGCTCCGGCATATGGTTCGGGTGATTGTCCGCGTAGTGGTCATAAACGGGTGAGATCTGCCAGGCAAAGCCGTCATAGGCCGGCCAGCCGCGCTCCATGACGAATTCGGCCAGTTCCTTCAGGTAGCCGACATTGTCCTTGTTGACGTTGGTGCGCAGGGCGATGTTGAAGCCGCGCGACAAGGCGAGGTCAATGTTCTGCACGATGCGGTCGAACGTCCCCTGCCCGCCGGCCGTGATTCGGCGCTGGTCGTGGATATGCTTCGGGCCGTCGACCGAGATCTGGAAGAACTGCCAATGCTCCTTGTAAGGCTCGCAAAAGTCGAGATATTCGTGCAGGAAGGTGCCGTTGGTGATCGTGAACAGCTTGAAGCCGTAATCGTCAACCCCGCGGCGCACCAAGGCCTCTACCGTCTTGCGGGCGGTCGGCAGCAGCGGTTCGCCCCCATAGAGCATGAGCGTATGCTGCTGGCCGTTCAGGAAGCGTCCGCGCCCCCGCTCCATCTCCAGAATCTTGTCGATGCCTTCGAACACCTTGTCGACCTCGTCTTGCGAGAGGGCATGATTGATCTCATGGATCTCGTGGCCCTGGAAGCAGTAGGGACACCGCAAGTTGCACATGTAGGTCGTGCAGACATTGAAGATGACGCCCATCGAACTGACATCGAGCTGTGCCTGCATTTCGTCGCGGAGCCGGGTGAGCTTCTCCCACTCCTGCTCCCGGCTGTCGTACAGATAGCCTCGCTCATAGAGAAAGGGAACGATCTCCTGGAAGTCGGCGTCCTGTTGCGGAACATCCCCTTGTTTCAAGCGATCGAACACCGACTTGAGCGGCGGTTCGATCGTATCGATCGCCCCGCTCAGCGAGTTGACGATCACATAGTTTCCGTCCGACAACTTGTAAAACGAATTGTACGTACTCGAAATCATCCTAATCCCTCCTTATCCGATAACGGTGAGTTCTTCTCCAATCGAGTCCAGATACTCTAGAACCTGCTGACCGGCATGCGTGCAGTGCGGCTGATTCAGATTGCCGTATACGATCAGCGCTTCCGCCGCACAGCCGCCGCCGCAGATCGGAGCGGCCGAACAGCTTCTGCATTGCGGGATCGTCAACGAGTTGAATGACTTCCACTTCTCCCACTTCCACTCGCTGCGGTTGAAGTGCGGGTAATAGTCGCCGATCTTGTATTCCGGGCGTCCGATCAGATCGGCGCACGCGTAGATGTGGTTATCCGGTCCGAATGTGATCTTGCGGCCCTGCACCGACTCGCAGAAGGAGATGTTCGGAAGGAAGGGGAACGCCTTGGCCTGCAGCTCGGGATCGAGAGCCGTTACGCCATAGATATAGCGGTACATGTCGGTACCGACCAGCACATGCTCCTGGTTCTCCAGCTCGTCGATGTCCGGAATGTCCCGGCGCAGACGGCGAACGATCTCGATGCCCTGCAACAGGTTCTCGCCGTTGCTCTGGCACGTATGGTCGGTGATCGGTGCGAAGTGGACTTTGAAGCCCGGACGCCCAAGCAGGCCGTTCGCCCGGTAATGCTCGACCAGTGCGCTGACGGAATCGATGTTCGTCTTGTCGATGTTGACGCGCACTGTGACTCTCAGACCGCGCTCCACCGCGAGGAAGATGCCCTCTTCGATCCGTCGAAACGTCCCTTGCCCGCCGGCGAGGATGCGTCGCTGATCGTGCACCTCCTCCGGTCCGTCCACCGTAATCGTCAAGCTGAAGCGGTCGCGGTATGCTTCCAACAGATCAAGGAAGGCCGGCAGATGGTAGCCGTTCGTGTTGCACCCGATCTTAAAATCGAGCTCGACCGCCTTGTCGCAGATCTTGCGCACAATCTCCTGCGTGAACGGCAGGAAGGGCTCGCCCCCGAACAGATTGAACACCCCGTCCGCAAGGCCGCTCTCCTGTTGGAAACGATCGACCGCTTCCCAGATCGCATCGAGCTGGGCGTCTGTCAACAACGACACCTGCTCGTGAATGTCATGGCTTTCAAAGCAGTACGGGCAGCGGAAGTTGCAGGTGTAGGTCGGACAGATCACATATTGCATGGTCTGTATCTTGCACGCATACACCATCGCCTGTTCCAGCCGCTTCTCCTCATCGGATGCCGATTCATACACATAGCCCCGCGTCTTGAGCTGTTGAACGGCTTCTTTTTGTTCGTCCGTCAAGTCAGCTACCTGCATCTCAGGCAGCACATGCAGCAACCGAACCAGCTCATTAGGCAGGATGTCGATCGCACCGTTGAGCGTATTGATCACGAGTGTTTCTTCGTCAAGGGGATACTCCAAGCGATAGCGATTGAGCTGCATGAAGATCACAACCTCCACTCTCGGAGTCAGCAACTCCGAATGTTAACTTGCAATAAAAATATTACATAACCAACTTCTAAATTCTATGATGCTCTGATACTATTTGGGAATGATGTAGCGATTGAGCTGCATGAAGATCACAACCT
>JGI12273J12029_10021861_pt1 | contig 13590 bp, 8 predicted proteins | sample SoiCrureplicaC0C_FD_12029 | JGI IMG/M metagenome (IMG submission 12029) | reverse complement strand
GTGGTGGCGCGTCACGGCGTGCTGCGCACCGTCTTCCTCGAAGTGAACGGAGCCCCGCGCCAGCGCGTTCTGCCGGCGCTCCCGGACTCCTTCGTCTACGAAGACCTGACTCACATGGAAACAAGCGCCCGGTTCGACTACGTCAAACAACAGGCGCTCGCCGATGCCACTACGCCGTTCGATCTCACCCAGTCGAGCATTCGCGCGCTGCTGTTGAAGATCGACGACCAGCACTGGCATTTCCGCTTCAACCAGCACCACATCATCACCGACACGTGGAGCATGGAGCTGTGGCTGCGTGAGCTGACCGAGTGTTACCAAGCGATCCTCACCAACCGCAAGCCCAACCTCGCGCCGAAGCCGCTCCAGTATGTGGACTTTGCCGTCTGGCACGATCAGGAGACGCAAGGGGGGCAGCTGGCGCGCGAAGAGCAGTTCTGGCTACAGACCTTGGCCGCGCCTTTGCCGGTACTCGATCTGCCGACTGACCTGCCGCGCCCGGAGATGCAGACCTACAACGGAGCCGTGCTGGAATGGGATGTCCCGCGCGAGCTGACCGCTGCTCTGCGCGAAGCGGCGCGCCAACAGGGCGTTTCGATCTTCATGTTGCTGATGGCTGCGTACCAGACGCTCCTCCATCATCTGACAGGCGATGAGGACATCATCGTCGGCACCCCGGTGTTGGGCCGTACGCATGACGTGCTGGAATCGGTGATGGGCTTCTTCGCCAACACAGTGGCGGTGCGGGTGCAGTGGGAGGGGGTAACCACCCTCTCCGACCTGCTCCAAGTGGTCAAACTGCAAGCGCTCGATGCGTTCGAGCACCAGCTCTATCCGTTCGACCTGCTCGTCGAACAGCTGGGGATCGAGCGCGACATCTCGCGTCCGCCGGTGTTCTCGACCATGTTCGCGTTCAACACGATCACGCTGAACGACGACCTCGCCGAGCCGATCCCGGGCGTGCGCTTCGAGGACTCGGCGCACGAAGCGGTCGCGACGACCGCCAAGTTCGACCTGACCTTGGCTGCTGTGACCGATACGGCCGATGCGGACAAACTGGCGTTGACCTTGGAATACAACACCGACCTGTTCCTGCCGGAGACGGCCGCTGCGTTTGTCGAGAAGCTGCTGCGCATCTTCGAGGCGTTTGCTGCCGACCCGATGCAGCCGATCGGCGCGCTCGATCTGCTCACCGAGGCGGACCGCGCAGCTTATGCTCAGCTGAACGGCACGCCGCGCGAGGTAGACGATCAGCAGACGATCGCGGCGCTGTTCGAGCAGTTCGTCGCGCTGCAGCCGGATCATCCCGCTGCGGCAGATGAGCACAGGCAGCTCAGCTTCCAAGAGCTGAACGACCGCGCTACTCACATCGCCCACGACCTGCGCCAACGCGGAGTGGGGCGCGGTGACAAAGTCGCCGTCCTGACCCACCGCAACGTCCACGTCGTCGTCGCTTTCTTTGCGATCATGAAGGCCGGAGCTGCCTACGTCCCGGTCGATCGCGACTACCCGCTCGACCGCATCGCGTACATGCTGGAAGACGCCGATGTGGCCGTGGTGCTGACCGAAACATCGCTGCGCGGTGAAGCGTATCTGGCCGGGCAGGAGACGATTGCAGTCGACGCTTTGCCTGACGTGCTGGCGACGGGCGATCTGCCGCTCGTCAACGAGCCTGATGACCTCTGCTATGTCATCTACACATCCGGCTCGACGGGACGCCCGAAGGGCGTGCAGATTCGCCACCGCAACTTGATCCAATACGTGCTGGTGCATCGTGACCTGTTTGGTTACAACAGCGACGATGTGTTGATCCAGATGGCGTCGCTGGCCTTTGACGTCGCGGTGAGCGACATTGCGACCAGCATCTTGAACGGCGGGTCGTTGTACGTGGCAGACGGCGAGAAGCGGTTTGCCGCCGATACGTTTGCCGAGGAAGCGCAACGAGCGGGCGCGACGCGCACGCTGTTGCCGGCTGCGTTCTTTGCCCAATTTGCCAACCTGCTCACCGCAGACGATGTGCCGAAGCTCGCCCGCATGAAGACGATCTTCTTCGGCGGTGAGGTGACGACGGCGGAGACGATCCGCACCTGGCAGAGCAAGTTCGGTACGCAGATCGAGTTGGTCAACGTCTATGGACCGACTGAGATCACCGTCGCCGCGACCGCCCATCGCATGGCTGAGTTGTTGCCGGAGACGGCCAGCAGCCTCCCGATCGGCCGGGCGATGCCGAACGCCCAGCTCTACATCTTGAACGAGCACCAGCAGCTCTGTCCGGTACACGTAGCAGGCGAGCTCTACATCGGCGGGCCCGGTGTGGGGATCGGTTACTTGAACCAGCCGGAGCGCACAGCCGAGGCGTTCGTCGAGCTGCCGTTCCGCCCAGGTGAGAGCCTCTACAAGACAGGCGACATCGTCCGCCTGCTGCCGAGCGGGGAACTGGACTATCTCTCGCGCAACGACGATCAGGTCAAGGTGCGGGGCTTCCGCATCGAGCTTGGCGAGATCGAAGAGCGTTTCCTCCGCCATCCGCAGGTGCAGACGGCTGCCGTCATCGCACCGAAGGGCACGAACGGAGTTCGTCGTCTGATCGGTTACTACACGACACACGATGGAGTGGCGATCGAGCGGAGCGAACTGCTCACCTTCTTGCGCGAGACGTTGCCCGATTACATGGTGCCGCAGAGCGTGGGCCATCTGGCTGCGATGCCGCTCACCCCGAATGGCAAGATCGACCGCCGCAATCTCCCGTCGCTGTTCGAACAGGAGAGCGCACAGGAGCTGACCCCGCCGCGCACGCCGTTGGAAGCGCGTATTCTCGACGTGTTCCAGCAGTGCCTCCGCCGCGAGTCGATCGGCGTGCTCGATAACTTCTTTGAGATCGGCGGAGACTCGATCATCTCGATGCAGGTGGCATCGAAGCTACGTCAAGCAGGCGTGCAGATTCAGATCAGCGACCTGTTTAAGCTCCAGACGGTGGCCAACCTCGCGCGCCATGCCGAAGCGGAGGGGCTCGTGACTGCGCCGGTGACTGCTCAGACACAGGAGACGATCACTGGTGTTGTGCCGCTGTCGCACATTCAGGCGTGGGCGTTTGCACAGCCGGGCTTCGACCCCGAGTATTTCTTCCTGCCGTTTGCGCTGGACATCGCCCAGCCTGTCGTTGCGGCGCATGTGGAGCAGACGGTGCGCATCTTGCATGACCACCATGACATGCTGCGCGCCGTCTACACGCGCACGGAGACGGGCGTCACCCAGACGGTGCTCGCCCCAGCAGAGTGCGACGTGACGTTGTTGCGCTTCGACCTCTCGGCTTGGGCAGAGGAGGAGCAGGAGCGGGAGTATGACCGCATCGAACAGGAGCTCGCCGCGAGCTTGACCTTCGACAGCGGACTGATGAACCAAGCGGCGCTGTTTACTTTTGCCGAGGACCGTCATCGCCTGCTCTGGATCGTCAGCCATCTGTACAATGACACCTACACCCAGCGCTTGCTGCCGCAGGACTTCATGATGGTCTATGAACAGGTGGCTGCAGGTGGAGCTGCGGTGCTGCCGGAGAAGACGGTGTCTTACAAGGAATGGGTGGAGACGTGCCACGAGTATGCCAACTCCGAGGCGGGCGTGCAGGCGATGGATGCGTGGCAGGATGTGTTGGCAGACGCGCGCCGCTTCCAGTTGCCGATGCAGAATCCGGCCGGACGCAACCGTGTCGGCGATCAGCAGATGCACGATCTGGTCTTCGAAGCGAGTGTGACCGAGCAGTTGCGCACCGTCGTAACGGCAGCGTTTGGCGTGACCTTGAAGGACGTCGTGTATACACTCGTCCTGCGAGGGCTGGCGCGCTGGAGCGGGCAGGAGCATGTCGCGTTCACCGTCAACGGCCACGGCCGCGATGCGGTCGGCGAGACGCTGCTCGATCTCTCGCGCACAGTCGGGTTCTTCACGATGACCCATCCGTTTGCTGCTCATGTCCCGCTGGCAGCAGCGGCCGAGACGACCCTGCAGCAGGTGGCGTTGCGCCAGCAGCAACTGCCGCTCGGCGGTGCTTCGTTCCTGATGTTGCGTGCGCTCTGCGAAGAGCCGACCGTGCGTGAGCAGTTCGCAGGGTATCAGACGCCCGAGGTGCTGTTGAACTTCCACGGGGAGCTCGACAACGTGGAGGCGGCAACGGGTGCGTGGCAGCCGGGGCGGAGTGCGCAGCTGGAACAGCCGGCGGAGAGCGACTTCCTCTACAAGCTCGCGCTGGTCGGTGCCATCGCCGACGGGCAGTTGTTCCTGCGCTGCACCTGTTCGGAACAGGTGATCGAAACGACAGCGATTCAACAGCTGCAAGCGGCGATCCGTCAAGAGGCAGAAGCGTTGCTCCAGGCGGCTCAGTTGGTCAAACAGAACTAAACACGAGCGCCCGCTGCCTGCCATGAGCAGGGAAGCGGGCGTTTTTGCACGAACAGAGTGGTAGAAAAAAGGAGGTGCCCGGCGTGACTGTGACGACAATTCAACAGCTCTTGGCTGAACAAGTGGTGCGACACCCGCAGGCGGAGGCGATGCGGCAGGGCGAGCAGGGGCTCACCTACGCCGAACTGGATCGCCGCACCGAGCAGGTGGCCCAGCACCTGCTCCGGTGCGGCCTCGCTCGGCAGGAACGTGTGGCGTGGCTCGCCACCCCCACCATCGACAGCTTGATCGCCGCCCTCGCCGTTTTCCGCGCCGGCGGTGTGCTGTTGCCCCTCGACCATCACCACCCCGCAGCGCGCATCCAACATGTCCTGCGTGACGCCACACCACGCTTCCTGCTCACCGATCAAACGACCGCCGAGCAGTATACGAACCACGTAGAGGTCGTGCCGATGACCGACCTCCTCGCATACAGCGATGCAGCACGAACAGCAACTCACACCAAAGCAACTCACACCAAAGCAACTCACACCGAAGCAACTCACGCCGAAGCAACTCACGCCGAAGCAGCTCTCACCGAAGCAGCTCTCACCGAAGCCCCGGCCTCGTCGGCGGAGCTCCTATACCTCATCTACACCTCCGGCTCGACAGGCACGCCGAAGGGCGTGATGGCGACGGAGGAAGCGGTTGCCGCCTTCCTCGTGTGGGAGAGGGAGACCTTCCAGATCGGCCCCGGCGACCGGGTTGCGCAGTTGACGTCGCCTGCTTTTGAACCATTCCTGCGCGACCTGTTGCTGCCGCTCTGTGCGGGGGCGACGCTTTGTCTGCCGCCAGCGGGGGTGGTGCAGGACCGACGCCAGTTGCTCACTTGGCTTACGGACGAGCGGATCAGCCTTGTCCACACCGTGCCCAGCCTCTGCCGCCAGCTGACTGAGGCGATGGCGCAGGATGACACGTTGCGCCTGCCCGCCCTGCGCTCCCTGCTGCTCGTCGGCGAAGCGCTCGATACCAAGACGGTGCGCCGCTTCCACGCGCTCGCCCCCACCGTCACCGTCGTCAACTGCTACTCCCCGACCGAGGCCACGATGGTCAAGGCTTACCACATCGTCAGGACCGACTCCCTCAACCGCCGCACCGTCCCGATCGGTCGCGCCATCCCAGGTGCCGAGCTGCTGCTGCTCGACGAAGCGGGCGAACTCGACCCGACCCTCGATCGAGGCGAGATCGCCATCGCCTCCCCGCACCTCGCCCTCGGCTACTGGCGCGACCCGGCGCGCACGGAAGACGTGTTCCGCCACGCTCCCCCCACGCGCTACCTGCGCACTGGCGACATCGGCCGCCGCCTCCCGAACGGCGAGTTCGAATACATCGGCCGCCGCGACGAACAGCTGAAAATCCGCGGCCACCGCATCGCTCCCAGCGACATCGCAGCTGCGTTGACCGATTACCCCGCGATCCGCGAAGCGGTCGTCCTGCCACGCCTGCGCCCCGACAGCGAGCCCGAAGTGCTGGCGTTCGTAGCCGCAGCGGAAGCGGCGCTCGCCCCGACGCCGCTTTTTCAACAGTTGAGAAAAAAGCTCCCGGCCTACATGCTCCCTGCACAGATTCACCGCTTCGACACCCTGCCGCTGCTGCCCAATGGCAAGGTCGACCGCCAACAGCTCTTGCAGCTCGCGACCTCGTGCACCCATCTGCTGCGCGGCCCCTACCAACCGCCGTTCACGCCGACCGAAGCCACCCTCGCCGAGCTGTTCGCCCGCGCGCTGGGGCTAGCACGCGTCGGCCGCGACGAGGACTTTTTCCAACTGGGCGGTCATTCGCTCGTCGCGATGCAACTGGTCGACATGATCCAGCAGGCCACAGGTGCGCAGCTGACCGTCCGCGACCTGCTGCTCGCGCCCACAGTCGAAGCGCTCGCTCGTCATGTCGAGCAGATCAGCAAGATTTTCCCGCGCTGACACATACTACACCTGCGAACTCTTTCACGAAGGGAGCTTGTATCTTGTCTGACTTGATGGAGTTCTTGAAGAACAAGCGGGAGGAAATGCGCGTGCACCTCGATCCACAATCGGTCATCCGCGACTGGCTGGCGCAACAGGACGCGCTCTATGCCCAGATCCGTTACTGGCTCACACAACCGGAACGCGAAGGTCTGATCCGCATTCGCGATGAGCAGAAGGAAGTACAAGAGGAGCCCCTCGGCCGCTATGAAGCGCCCGTGCTGTTTCTGGAGACAGACTGGGAGACTTTGCGCGTCGAGCCCGTGGCTCGCATCGTCAACGGAGCGATGGGGCGGATCGACATGCATACGAAGAACCAGCGCTTCATCCTGCTCCAAAACGCCGAGCAGCACTGGTACTACCGCCGCGAAGGGGCCACGCACTCCGAAGGCAAGCTCTATGAGCTGACCTTCGAACGCCTGCTCAAAGAACTGCTGGCCTGACCGGACGAAAAAACACCACGCCGCCAAACGCGTGGTGTTTCGGCCCCTCTCACCCTACGTGCCGATGAACATCGTCATCAGCACGAGGAACAGGAGGAGCAGGACCAATATGTCGAGGACATTCGGGAAGAACAGCGCCCTTAGGAACGTGATCCCGATCGCCGACAGCAACAGCACTTTGACAAATCGCAACAGATAGAAATACATCGCCTCAGCCCTCCTGAGCCCTCGGTCTCTCTCTAGACTATGGCTCGGCGCGTAGGCTGGTGCTTCCGTGACACCTGCCTACCCTTCTGCATAGGCTAACCACACACGTTACAGATGCAGGAGGCAATGCACATGGAGATCATTTTTGGCACCGAAGGTTGGCGCGGACAGATCGCCGACACGTTCACCATAACCAACGCGCGCATCGTCACACAGGCGATGGCCGATGACCTGCTGGCACAAGGGACGGCGGAGAAAGGCGTCGTGATTGGCTACGACACGCGGTTTCTCTCCGATCGCTTCGCACGCGAATGCGCGCTGGTGCTGACCGCCAACGGCATCCCGGTGTACCTGATGGACCGCGTCGTGCCGACCCCGCTGCTCTCGTTTGCCGTTCGCTACCTCGACGCCGCGATGGGCGTGATGGTCACCGCCTCGCACAACCCGGCCGAATGGAACGGGATCAAGTGGAAAGGCCCGCATGCCGGACCGATCGCCGAGTCGGACGTGCGACGCATCGCCCGCTTTGTCGGCCAGACCAAACCACAGCTCATGACGCTGCAGGAAGCGAAGTCGCTCGGCCTGCTGCGCACCGCCAACTGCGTAGAGCCCTATGTGGCGCACATGATGCGCTTCCTCACGCCCGCAATCAAGAAAAAACGCCCCCTGCATGTGGTCGTCGATACGATGCACGGCGCGGCCGGGGCGTATTTTGCCCAATGCTTGCAGGAGATCGGCTGCCGCGTGACCAAACTGCGCGCCAAGCCAGACCCAACGTTTGGCGGCGTCCACCCGGAGCCGATCAAACGGAATTTGAGCGCGCTGATCGAGAAGGTGCGCGAGACGGGCGCCGACCTCGGTGTGGCGACCGATGGCGATGGCGATCGGCTGGGTGCAGTCGATGAGCAGGGGCATTACGTCTCGCCGCAAGTGCTGTTCGCCCTGCTCACCCGCCATCTGCTGGCCGAGCGCAACTGGACGGGGAGCGTGGTGAAAACGTTCTCCACCACGCGCATGATCGACAAGATCGCCCAGCAGCAGGGGGCGACGGTCAAGGAGACACCGATCGGATTCAAGCACATCTGTGATCGCATGCAGAAGGAGCACGTCTTGATCGGCGGCGAGGAGTCGGGCGGCATCGGCATCCCGCGCCACATGCCCGAACGCGATGGGATCTTCGCCGCGCTGCTCCTGATCGAGCATCTGCAGATGACCGGGCAGAGCTTAGGCCAGGCGACGGCTGGGCTGATGGAGCAGGTCGGTACCCACGAGTATGACCGCATCGATCTGCACGTGCCACAGACGGTCAAGGAGCAGTTGCTGAAGCAGTTGCGTCGCAAACCGCGCACGTTCGCTGGCGACCCGGTGCGCGACATCCAGACGACAGACGGCATCAAGTACCTGTTCGATCACGGCGGCTGGCTGCTCTTCCGCCCGAGCGGGACGGAGCCGCTGCTGCGGATTTATGCGGAAGGCACCAGTCAGGAGCAGGTCAGCAAATGGCTCGCGCATGCGGGGCAGTTGGCTGAGGGGACCGGAAGTCGTAAGCCCCAGCAGAACTACGGGGTCTAGTCCAGCGCGAATAGTCCCTGTGGAGCAGTGAACTAGTCCGGGCCGAGGGTTGAATGCCCTTGGCTTTTTTACTACCATGTGAAGCGAAGGGGTGTGATCTACGATGTTTAACGGTCTCGAACTCCTGTTCAATCTGATCTGGGTAGGCTTGATCGTCGTCGGGGCGATCATCACGATCGCCATTCTCCGGCGCAAGGACCCGTTTGATGATGCCAGGACGGACGCAGGCAACGGTCTGCCCGATGAGGACGATCTGTACGTGGACGATACGCCGAGCCAACGGTAGGAGGGCTACACATGTGGCAACGCACGCGCTGGGCCTGGCGCAATTTATGGCGCAAACCGCTGCGCAGTTCCTTGCTTTTGCTCTCGACAGCGGTCACCGCTGCGATTTTGTTTCTGAGTTATTTTTTTCTCGCCTCGATGGACCGCAGTTTGACCGCTAGCCAATCGCGCTTCGGCGCTGATGTGATGGTCGTGCCGAAGGGGTATGAAGCGGTGGCCCAGCAGATGCTGATTTCTGGGAACGTCTCCAGCTTCTACATGCCGCGCACGGTGGTGGACAAGCTCCGGCAGATCCCGGAGATCGAGGCGCTTTCGCCGCAGCTCTATCTGGAAACGTATTCGGGCGTCTGCTGCCAAGTGCAGGGCGATTTTCCGGTGGTCGCGTTCGACCCCGCGACCGATTTTACCTTACGGGGGTTTCTGGCTCGCACGGGCAAGCCGTTTCAGAAGCATTCCCTCCTGCTCGGCAGCGAAGCGGGGGGCGAGAATGCGCTCTATCACCTGTCGTACAAGTCCTATGACGAGCGCATCAACCTGTTCGGGCAGGACTTCCAAGTCGCGCAAGTGCTGTTCCCGACGGGGACGGGCACGGACAAGACGCTGTTCATCGACTTGGCCGCCGCCCACGAACTGCGCCAAGTCGGCCACAACGGGCTGACGTTCCCGCCTGACAGTATCTCGGTTGTGCTCGTGCAGACGCGCGCGGGCGATGAGGAGTTCGTCAAACGCCAGATCGAGCGCTTGCTGCCGGAGACGTCCGCCTTCACCGGGCTGAAGTTGATGGAGACGATCGAGCACCAGCTGTTCCCGCTGCGGTTGCTCTCCTACGCGATGATCGGCATCGTGCTCCTGATGGCGGCGATCCAAGCGATGACCTTGTTCTCTGCGCTGGTCAACGAGCGGATGCGCGAGATCGGGATGTTCCGAGCGGTCGGGGCGCGAAAAGGAGCGGTGTACCGGCTCCTCCTCGGCGAAGCGGCACTGGCGAGCGGCACGGGCGGGGCGATCGGCGTGTTCCTCGTCGCTGCCACGCTCTATGACAACCAAGCGCTGTTGACGAAGACGTTCCAACTGCCGCTCCTGTTCCCCGACCTGCTCTCGACGATCTGGATCTCAGGCGGTGCCTTGCTCGCGACAGTGGCGATCGGCGTGTTGGCCGCAGCGCTTCCGATCCGCAGCATTCTGCGCCACAACCCGTACGATGCGATCCGGGAGGGGGAATAGCCGATGGAACCAATGGCGTTGCTGCAGGGGGTTGGCAAGACCTATGAGACCGCGCAGGGTGATGTACATGCAGTGCGGGATATCGCCCTGCGCATTGAACGGGGCGAATTTCTCGCGATCATGGGCCCGTCGGGCAGCGGCAAATCCACCTTGCTCGCACTGCTCGGGCTCTTGACCACACCGAGCGCTGGCCGCCTCGCGGTGGACGGGTGTGAGACGCAGGTGATGAGCGAAGCGGCGCGCACCGCGTTTCGCTCGGAGAAGCTCGGCTTCGTGTTTCAGTTTCCGAGTTTGGTAAACACGCTCAACGTGCAGGAAAATGTGCTTCTGCCGCGAATGTTTGCAGGACGGGTGTCCCAGGCGGAGCTGCGGCGCGCCGAACAGCTGTTGGAGCAGGTCGGCCTGCAAGGTCGTAGCTGCGACCGCTCCTACCAGCTGAGCGGCGGACAGCAGCGTCGCGTCGCACTGGCCCGCGCCCTGATGAACGACCCCGTGCTGCTGCTCGCCGATGAGCCAACCGGTGCGTTAGATGAAGACACGGCAGCGGAGATGCTTCAGCTTCTGAAGGACGTACAGTCAGCCGGGAAGACGGTGGTGATGGTCACGCATGACAAGGCGCTTGCCGCCCATGCAGACCGCCTCGTAACGATTCGTGATGGAGTGATGGTGGAATGAAAGACTTGCAATGGCGGCCGATCCTGATTCGCGCTGGCATCCTCGGCCTGCTTGGCGGCGTGGTGCCGATCTTCTTCGGGGCAAACCTGTTGATCTCGGCCACTCCGATCGCCATGATGTTCGCAATCTACTTAACGGTCCCGAAGGCGCAGGGCAATCGCACCCTCGTCGGCATGATCGCCTCTGTACTGGTGGCGCTGTTGTCGCTGGCGATCTTCTTCGCCTACCAGTACTTGACCGTCGACGCAGCGGAAGCGACAGAGCTCTTCCAATACGTGCTCTATCAGACCGGCCTCTCGATCTTGATCCTGTCGTTCTTCGGCTCCTTCGTGTTCGCTAAAGTCACCTCGTGGACAGAGAAGAAGCGCTTGGAGTTCGAGGCGAAGATGGATGCGAAGAAAGAGGCGCAGAAGAAGCAATATGCCAACCGCCCGAAGCGGAAGGTCAAGAAGAAAAAGAAACGCTAAGTTGGGCACAATACGTTTGACAAGGTCTGGGTTTGTTGTATACTATGTTACAAATACGTGAATGACGTAGATGGGGAAGAGTAGGGATTGGGAAACCTCCAGAGAGCGTGGCCGCAGGTGCTGAGAGACCACGCAGGTGAGAACAAGCCGAACGTCGCCCCGGAGTTGCGACCCTGAAGTTTTTTGTGATGAAAATGCGTAAGGGCCGCCGGTGAATCCGTTACCTTCATGTGGAGTGCGTGGGCCTTGTTTTGTCGAGCTCACGAACGAAAAGGTGGTACCGCGGAAGAAACGCTTCTTTCGTCCTTTGGGGACGGAAGGAGCTTTTTTTATTTTATCCAACATGTGTTGCACTGAAGGAGGAATTGCCATGACCGCTGCTGACAACATTCCGAAGACCTACGATCCGGCCAGCGTGGAAGGCCGCCGCTATGAGTGGTGGAAGGAACAGAACCTGTTTGCCCCGAACGGCAACCGGGAGAAGGACGCCTATTCGATCGTGATTCCGCCGCCGAACGTGACGGGACACCTGCATCTCGGCCATGCGCTGAACTTGTCGATCCAGGACACCCTCGTGCGCCGCAAGCGCATGCAAGGCTTCGACACTCTCTGGCTGCCGGGTACCGACCATGCCGGGATCGCCACCCAAGCGAAGGTGGAAGCGCAACTGCGCCAGAACGGCCAGTCCCGCCACGACCTCGGCCGGGACGCGTTCCTGGAGAAGGTCTGGGAGTTCGCCGACGAATCGTCGAACACCATCCATGCGCAATGGGCGAAGATCGGCGTTTCGGTCGACTACTCCCGCGAGCGGTTCACCCTCGACGAAGGGCTGTCCCAAGCGGTGCGCACCGTGTTCGTCAAGCTCTACGAGAAGGGCTTGATCTACCGGGGCAAGCGCATCATCAACTGGGACCCGGCGCAGCGCACCGCGCTGTCCGACATCGAAGTCATCTACAAGGACGTGAAGGGTGCGCTCTACCACATGCGCTACCCGCTCGTCGATGGCAGCGGTGCGGTCGTCGTGGCGACCACCCGTCCGGAAACGATGCTCGGCGACACCGGTGTGGCGGTGCACCCGGAAGATGAGCGCTATGCCGACATGATCGGCAAGCTGCTGAAACACCCGATCACCGGCCGCGAGATTCCGATCGTCGCAGACGACTACGTGGACCGCGAGTTCGGCACAGGCGCGGTGAAGATGACCCCGGCTCATGACCCGAACGACTTCGAGATCGGCCTGCGCCACAACCTCGAACCGATCGTCGTGATGGACGAAGCGGGCGTAATGAACAACAACGCCGGTCCGTACGCCGGCATGGATCGCTTCGAGTGCCGCAAGCAACTGGTGAAGGACCTGCAGGAGATGGGCGTGCTCTTCCACATCGAGGAGCATGATCACAAGGTCGGCCACTCCGAACGGTCGGGCGCGGTCGTGGAGCCGTACCTTTCGACTCAGTGGTTCGTGGCAATGCAACCGCTGGCCGATGCGGCGATCGAGTTCCAGAAGGGCGACAACGCCGTGCGCTTCGTGCCGGATCGCTTCGAGAAGACCTACCTGCACTGGATCGAAAACATCCGCGACTGGTGCATCTCCCGTCAGCTGTGGTGGGGCCACCGCATCCCGGCGTGGTACTGCGCTTCCTGCGGCGAAACGCATGTGGCGATGGCAGACCCGACCGCTTGCACGAAGTGCGGCCACGAAGAGCTGAAGCAAGACAACGACGTGCTCGACACGTGGTTCTCCTCGGGGCTCTGGCCGTTCTCGACGATGGGCTGGCCGGAACAGACAGACGACCTGCAGCGCTACTTCCCGACCAACGTGCTCGTCACCGCCTACGACATCATCTTCTTCTGGGTCGCGCGCATGATCTTCACCGCGCTGGAATTCACCGAGGAGAAGCCGTTCCAAGACGTGCTGATCCACGGCCTGATCCGCGATGCCGAAGGGCGCAAGATGTCCAAGTCGCTCGGCAACGGCATCGACCCGATGGATGTGATCGAGAAGTACGGCGCTGATGCGATGCGCTTCATGCTGCTGACCGGCGTTTCGCCAGGTAACGACCTGCGCTTCCATTGGGAGAAGGTCGAAGCAGCGCGCAACTTCGGCAACAAGATCTGGAACGCGTCGCGCTTCGTGATGATGAACATCGGCGACGACTTCCAGTACGAGGGCATTACGCCGGATGCAAAGCTCGGCACTGCAGATAAGTGGATCTTGCACCGCCTGAACGAAACGGCGAAGATTGTCAACGACCGCTTGGAGAACTACGAGTTCGGCGCAGCCGGCGCCGCACTGTACGAGTTCCTCTGGAACGAATACTGCGA
>JGI12273J12029_10016589_pt1 | contig 13747 bp, 13 predicted proteins | sample SoiCrureplicaC0C_FD_12029 | JGI IMG/M metagenome (IMG submission 12029) | reverse complement strand
AGTGGAGAGAAACCAGAACTAAAGCTTACATCCATATAATATCCAACCGACCGTTCGATTGTCAACCCAATACGCGAAGTTTTTCTAAAAGTTCTCCAAATCCCGGGAACGACACATCGACCGCTTCCCAATCGCGGATCACCGTCGGGCCATCGGCCACCAAGGCCGCCACTGCCATCGCCATCGCGATGCGGTGGTCGTGATAGGTGTCGATCTCCGCCCCGCCGCGCATGAAGGTGCGGCCGAAGATGCGCAGGCCATCTTCCAGCTCTTCCACGTGCGCGCCGAACTTGCGCAGTTCGTTGGCGGTGGTGGCGATGCGGTTCGATTCCTTGACCTTCAGCTCTGCGGCGTCGCGGATTTCGGTCACGCCTTCCGCCTGCGTAGCAGCGACGGCCAGCACCGGGATCTCGTCGATCAGGCGCGGGATGGTCGCCCCGCCAACGTTGACGCCGCGCAGTTGCGTGCCGCGCACGCGAATGTCAGCGATCGGCTCGCCGCCCGACTCGCGCTCGTTGAGCAGTTCGAGGTCAGCCCCCATCTGGAGCAAGACATCGATGATGCCTGTCCGGGACGGGTTGATGCCGACGTTGCGGATCAGCACATCGGAGCCTGGCACGATCGCCGCCGCCACCATCAGGAAGGCAGCCGAGGAGATGTCGCCCGGTACTTGAATCTCGGTGGCGGTCAGCTTCGAGCCGCCCTCGACGGTGATGTAGCCGTCCTGCTCCCCCACGGTCACGCCGAAGGCGCGCAGCATGCGCTCGGTGTGGTCGCGCGACAGCTCAGGTTCACGTACGCCAGAGGTGCCAGCGGTGAACAGGCCGGCCAGCAGCACAGCCGACTTGACTTGGGCGCTGGCGACAGGCGATTCGTACAGGAACGGACGGAGCTGCCCGCCGCGGATGGAGAGCGGGGCCAAGCGGCCTTCCTGACGGCCGTCGATCTGAGCGCCCATCTCGCGCAGCGGGAGCGTGACGCGGCCCATCGGACGCTTGCGGATCGATGCGTCGCCAGTTAGCGTGCAATGAAACGGCTGGCCGGCGAGGATGCCGAGCATCAAGCGCATCGTCGTGCCCGAGTTGCCAACGTCGAGCACGTCTGTTGGCTCTTGCAGGCCGTGCAATCCGACGCCGTGCACCTTCAGTTCGGTCGGGGCGAGCTGTTCGATCGTGACCCCGAGCTTGCGGAAGCAGTCGACCGTGCTGAGGCAATCAGCGCCCGGCAGGAAGCCGCGGACGTGGGTGACCCCTTCGGCCAACGCGCCGAACATGACGGAGCGATGGGAGACCGATTTGTCGCCGGGGACGATCGTTTCGCCAGTCAGCTTGGCAGCGGGTGTAAGAGTGCGGTTCATGGTTCAATCTCCTCCTAGGTGGGGCTCAGTGCACCCCCGCTAATCGCGGAAGTACACCTTGAACCCATTGATCAGAAGTACGTGGGCCCCCGCTTCCATGTCTCGTTTGTTGCGGAAGCTGAGGATCAGCTGACCGTTATCCTCGCGGGACTCGATCAGGTAGACGCCGTTCATATTGATATCGTGCAAGCCAATCAAGGTGGAGATGCGACCGATCGTGCCCGGCACATCTGTGACATCGACCGAAACTTCATACGCCGAGCGAACGGCACCGCGCGCCTTCGACGGCAGCGCGTCGCGGAAGTCCGCGGCCTGCTGGAAGAACGTTTGGATCGCGCTCCCCTCCTCTTCTTCGAGCATGTCGAGGAGGCGGGCGGTCGCGTGCTGCCAGTCGGTCAGCAGGTCGCGAATGGCAGCGCGGTTGCTGAGCACGATATCGCGCCACATGGTCGCACTGCCCGATGCGATCCGCGTCAGATCGCGGAAGCCACCTGCTGCCAACTTGGTGTAGAGATCGCCCCGCTCCGACTGCTCGCTGAGCGCTGCGACCTGATCGACCAGCTGAGCGGCGATGATGTGCGGGACATGGGAGATCGCCGCGACGATGCGGTCGTGGACGTGTGGTTCCAGCACGAGCACTTGGGCCTTGATATCTTCCAACGCGGTGGCGAGGCGGTAGAACGCCTCTTCGTCTGCGTTCGGCTCCGGAGTCAGGACATAGACGGCATTCTCGAACAGGCGTTCACTCGCCGCTTGGACACCTGACTTCTCCGAACCGGCCATCGGATGGCCGCCGATGAAGTGCACGTGGCGGGGCAACAGATCGGCCGCCGTGGCGCAGACCTCCTGCTTGGTGCTCCCGACGTCGGTGAGGATGCACCCGGCCTCCAGCGGCAAGGTTGCGACCAGCTTCAGCAGCTGGCGCGTCTGGCGGACTGGGGTCGCGAAGACGATCAAGTCAGCCCCTGGCACCGCCGACTCCATGTCGGAGAACGCCTCGTCCACCACGCCCAGCTCGACGGCATGCTGGCAGCAGACGGGGTCGGCATCCACGGCGACCAGTCGATCGACACAGCCACCCTCACGCATGGCGAGGGCCAACGAGCCGCCGATCAGCCCGCAACCGACGATCACCGCTTTCCGGAAATGAGGTTCCATGCGTCAGACTCCTCCCACTCCTGATTGAATCTCTCTCTACCTGCTACCTACTGCCTACTACCGTTTCAGCCCGTTGCTTATGCCTTTTGACCAGTCGGCAAGAGCGGTGCCTTCAAGGCGCGAGCAAACGCGATCAGCTCTTGCTTGCGCGTCTCGACCAGCTCAGCATCGCCTGCTGCCAGCGCCTCGGCGATCCCGCCGATTTTTTTCACAATCGCGCTGCCGACGATCACGCCGTCCGCATGGCGGCCGATCTCTTCGGCATGTTCCGGCTTGCCGACGCCGAAGCCGACAGCGACGGGCAGCTCGGTGTGTTGCTTGATGTTGGCAACCACAGTCGGCAGCCTATCGCTGAGCGTCTCGCGCACGCCCGTCACGCCAAGCGCCGCGACGCAGTAGATGAAGCCTTGGCCGGTGGCGCAGATCTTCGCAATGCGCGCATCGGAAGTCGGGGCGACGAGCGGGATGAAGTCGACACCCGTCTCACGGCCCCAATACACCGCTTCTTCGCTCTCTTCGGTCGGCAGGTCAGGGATGATCACGCCGTTTGCACCGATCTCCTGGGCGGTTTTGAAGAACGTTTCGATGCCCATCGAGAACACCGGGTTGGCATAGGTGAACAGCACGAGCGCAGCTTTCACTTGCGGGCGCAGGCGACGCACCATCTCGATCACGTCTGGCATGCGGATGCCGCCGCGCAGGGCGCGCAGGGCAGCTTCTTGAATCGTCGGGCCGTCAGCCAGCGGATCGGAGTACGGAATGCCGATCTCGATGATGTCCGCGCCGGCGGCATCCAGTTCGAGGATCAGCTGCTCGGAGATCTCCAAGCTCGGGTCACCCGCCGTCAGGAACGGAATGAACGCTTTCTCCCCACGGGCTTGCAAGTTTTGGAATACGTCTGCAATGCGCGTCATCACTCAATCCCTCCCAACATCTCAGCCACTTGGTGCACGTCTTTGTCACCGCGGCCCGACAGGGACACGACGATGATCTGGTCAGGCGACATCGCGGGCGCCATCTTCACCACTTGAGCGATCGCGTGGGACGATTCCAGCGCCGGGATGATGCCTTCTACGCGGGACAGCAGCTGGAAGGAGTCCAGCGCTTCTTGGTCGGTGATCGGGACATAGGTCGCGCGACCCGTATCGGCCAGATGCGCATGTTCCGGCCCGATGCCCGGGTAGTCCAAGCCAGCCGAGATCGAGTGGGCAGGCGTCACTTGGCCGTACTCGTCCTGCAGCAGGTAGGTCAGCGAGCCATGGATCACGCCGGTGCGGCCCTTGGCGATCGAAGCGGCATGCTGGTCGGTCTCCACACCTTCGCCTGCTGCTTCGGTGCCGATCAGGCGCACCGAAGTATCGTTCAGGAACGGATAGAAGATGCCCATCGCGTTCGAACCGCCGCCTACGCACGCCACGACCGCGTCAGGCAGTTTGCCTTCCGTTGCGAGGATCTGCTCGCGCGCTTCATCGCCGATGATGCGTTGGAAGTCGCGGACGATCAGCGGATACGGGTGCGGGCCGACGACAGAGCCGATGATGTAGAAGGTGTCTTCCACATGCTCGACCCAGTGGCGAATCGCTTCGTTGGTGGCATCCTTCAGCGTTTTCGTCCCCGAGGTAGCCGGGATGACTTCCGCGCCCATCAAGCGCATGCGGAACACGTTGAGCTTCTGACGCTCCATGTCCTCTTCGCCCATGAAGACGGTGCAGTCGAGGCCAAGCAGCGCCGAAACGGTCGCGGTCGCCACGCCGTGCTGGCCTGCGCCCGTCTCGGCGATGACCCGCTTCTTGCCCGTCATCTTCGCGAGCAAACCTTGTCCGAGGCAGTTGTTGATCTTGTGCGCGCCCGTGTGGTTCAGGTCTTCCCGCTTCAGGTAGATCTTCGCGCCGCCGAGGTGCTTGGTCAAATTCTCCGCATAGTACAGCGGGGTCGGGCGACCGGAGTAGAGGTTCAAATAATAGCGGAGTTGCTTGATGAACTCCGGGTCTTTGACGTAATGGTGAAAGTCCTTCTCCAATTGTTCCAGCGCGTTCATGACCGTTTCAGGAACGAACTTGCCGCCAAACTTGCCGTAGCGGCCACGCTGATCCGGGTATACAGTGCTCATCGCGTTTCCCTCACCTTCGAGACGAATTGGTTGATCTTGGCTGGGTCTTTGGCTCCGTCTGTCTCCACGCCTGAGGAGACGTCCACGCCATAGGGCGCATACGTCTCGACGAGCTCGCCCACGTTGGTGGGCGCTAAGCCACCCGCTACGAACAGCTGGGCACTCGGCACCAACGCTTGCAGTGCCGGAATTGCCTCCCACGAGAAGCGCTGCCCGGTGCCGCCGCGCTCGTTGTCGAGGAGCACCGCATCCACTATTCCGTCGTAGGCGGCCAACTGCTGGTCGCGCTCATCATGCGTCACGCCCCAAGCCTTCCAGACGGCGAGGCCGGTCGCCTCGCGCAAGTCCTGCGCAAACGCCGGGCTCTCGTCGCCATGCAGTTGGAGGACATCCAAGCCCGCTACGCGTGCGATGCGCTGGATCTCAGCTGCCGTCTCGTTGACGAACACGCCGACCCGCTGCGAACGGTGATCGAGACCTGCTGTCAGCGCGGCGACCTGTTCCGCTGTAACGAGCCGTTTGCTCGGGGCGAACACGAAGCCCACATACTCGACTTGCAGGTCCTGGAGGTGTTCGAACACGTCGCGGGTCTTGATGCCGCAGACTTTGACTACCGTGTGGTTGTGCGTCATGGCAACCACCCTTCCCTACGCCTGTGTCTGCACGCGACCGAGCAGTTGATCGATCGACGGCGCGATCAGCGGGTCGCGCATGAGCGTTTCGCCGACGAGGATCGCACGAGCACCCGCTGCGCGAACGGTCTGCACATCGTCATGGGTGACGATCGCGCTCTCGCTGACGAGGAACGTGCCCGCTGGCAACCCTTGGGCCAAACGGCCCGTAGTGCCCAGATCGACCGAAAAGTCCTTCAAGTTGCGGTTGTTCACGCCGAGCAGATCGGCGCCTGCGTCCAGCGCCGAGGCCAGCTCCGCTTCGTCATGCACTTCAACCAGCGCATCCATGCCGAGCTCGGCCGCCAGTTGGCGATACTCGGCCATCTGCGCCGTGGAGAGGATCGCGGCGATCAGCAGAATGCAGTCTGCGCCCATCAGACGCGCTTCATAGATCTGCTTCTCGTCGATCATGAAGTCCTTGCGCAGCAGCGGACGGTCGACCACCTGCCGCACGGCGCGGAGGTAGTCATCCGAGCCTTGAAAGAACTGGACGTCCGTCAGGACGGACAGGCAGTCCGCGCCCGCTTGGTCGTAGATCTTCGCAATCGCCACCGGATCGAAATCAGGGCGAATGATCCCCTTGGACGGCGAAGCCTTCTTCACTTCAGCGATCAGGCCGACCAGATTGGTGGTGGTGCGCAACGCGTTGGCAAACCCCTTGGTCGGGGGCAGTTGGGCCAGTTCGTCGCGCACGCGAGCTAGATCGAATGTCGTGGCCAGAGCTGCCACTTCTTGTTTCTTCACGTCTACGATGCGATCGAGGATCATTGCTTACGCCAGCTCCTTTTCCCGCGCGAGCGTCTGCGTCAGCGCGGCCAATTTCTCGAGGGTCTCCAAGGCGCGGCCGCTGTCGATGGCTTCCTGCGCCATCCGGACCCCGTCTGCGATCGAAGCGGCACGGCCGCTCACATAGATGGTGGCCGCTGCGTTCAGTACGACGATGTCGCGGCGCGCTCCGAGCTCGCCTTGGAGAATGTCGCGTGCGATCTGCGCGTTGACGGTTGCATCGCCACCAGCCAACGCTGCGATATTGTGGCGTTCGAGGCCCACCTCTTCTGGCGTCAGTTCAAACACGCGCACCACTTCCCCACCCTTGACTTCGGCAAGCTTGGTCGGTGCGGTGACGGTGAGCTCATCGAGGCCGTCGCGACCATGCACGACCAGCGCGTGCTCAGTACCGAGATCGGCCAACACATGCGCCATCTTGTCGACGAGGTCCGCATGGAAGGTGCCGATCACTTGTCGGGTCGCACCGGCCGGGTTAGTCAGCGGCCCCAGCACGTTGAACACGGTGCGGTAGCCCAGCTCGCGGCGCGGGCCGATCGCATGTTTCATCGCTTTATGATAGAGTTGGGCGAACAGGAAGCTGATGCCGACTTCTTCGAGGCACTGCGACGCTTGTTCCGGGGTCAGCTCGATGTTGACGCCGAGCGCTTGCAGCACATCGGCACTGCCCGATTTGCTCGACACCGAACGGTTGCCATGCTTGGCGATCAGTACGCCGGCAGCGGCTGACACGAACGAGGACGTGGTCGAAATGTTAAACGTGTCCGCCCCATCGCCACCTGTGCCACAGGTGTCCACAAACCCCTTGACGCGGGATTCGACCTTGGTCGAAACAGCGCGCATGGCGCGGGCAAATCCAGCGATCTCCTCGACGGTCTCCCCGCGCATGCGCAGCGCAGTCAACAGCCCAGCGATCTGGGCGTCTGTCGCTTCACCGGCCATGATCTGCCCCATCGTTTCTTCTGCGGTTTGTCGGTCTAGCGTGCCACCGTTGATGATAGTCTGGAGTGCTGCCTTGATCATCTTCACTCGACTCCTCTCAAGAGTCGGAGCCACTTCCCATCGGAGGAAACCATTGCCTGCCTGTGTACAAAAAAGGGCCGTGCGCAAGGACGCATCGACCCGATCTGGACAGTATCAAACAAGGCGCGAATGGCTACGCCATCCCCGCTGTCCCTCCGATATGGTGCTCGTCTCCGCTCATCTCTTCTGCCAGAACTCTTCTGGCTGTCTACTCAACTGTGCTCTCACTGGTTCTGATGACTCAAGGCTGCTTCACTGCAATACTTAACTTGTTTAAATTTTACCTTGACGCCCTTTGGATCGTCAAGTGAATTCTGTCAACGGCTACTTCTGGACGAGGTCAGGCCGCAGGGCCTCCGCTCGGTTCAGGTAGACATGGTGAATCTCCGCTTGGGTCTTGGTCGTGTTGACGTGCAACAAGAGGCGCAAGCAACGCGGCATCGCACCTGTGACATCGATCTCCTGCGCGCAGAGCAGCGGCACTTGATCCCAGCCTGCCAGATCGCGCAGAGCGCTGGCGGGGAATGTCGAGTGCAGGTCTGGCGTCATCGTCACGATGCACGAGGCGATGTCAGTGGTCTGGATGTCGTTCTGCTCCAGCAGGGCGATGCACAGCTCGCGCGTCGCGGCATGAATCTGCTCTTGATCGTCCACCTCGACCGTTGTTGCCCCTCTGACACCTCGCACTTGGGTCATCATCGCGCGCTCTCCTCCCACTCCTGTTTCCCTTCAATCACGCGACGCACCGCCGCTTCCTCAACGTGGTGCACGATGTCCGCATGACCGATGCGGTCGAGCAACACAAAGGTCAGCACGCCGCCTGTGGCTTTCTTATCCTGCCGCATCGCGGCGATCATCTCATCGACGTCGAGCTGTGGCGGGATCGTCGTCGGCAGCCCGGCCTTGCGCACGACGCGCTCCGTCTCGGCCGCGACCTCCGGTGTGCAACGGCCGAGCTGTACGGACAGTTCAGCGGCCGCCACCATGCCGATCGCCACCGCTTCCCCGTGCGCGAACTGCCCCGGCCCTTCGATGGCGTGACCGATCGTATGCCCGAGGTTGAGCAAGGCGCGCACGCCCTGTTCGCGCTCATCCTGCGAGACGATCACCGCTTTGATCCGGCAGGAGCGCGCCAACAGCTCCGCCATGACCGCATCGTCCCCGCTCAAGATCGCTTCCATCTTATGATCGATCCACTCAAAGAGGTCGCGGTCGCGGATCAAGCCGTGCTTGATCGCTTCTGCCAGCCCCGAGCGCAATTCGCGCAGCGGCAACGTCTTCAGCGTTTCCGTGTCGTAGATGACAGCGAGCGGCTGGTGAAATGCACCGATCATGTTCTTCGCATAAGGCAAGTTGACCGCCACCTTGCCGCCGACGGCGCTATCGTGCGCCAGCAGCGTGGTCGGCAGCTGGATGAAGTCGATGCCGCGCATGTAGGTCGCCGCGACAAATCCTGCATAATCACCAACCACACCGCCGCCGAGTGCCAACACGACCGAGCGGCGGTCGAGGCCCGCTTGGTACGCCGCGTCAAACCCCTGCGCGGCCATCTCCAGTGACTTAGAGCGCTCGCCAGCAGGGATGATCAGCGTCTGGGTGCGATAGCCCGCTGCAGCCAGCGACTGCTGGACGCGCGCCAGATGACCGGCGCGGGCCACGTTCTCATCGGTGATGATCAGATGGCTCGACGAAGTGCGCACTTGTAGCTCCTGCAGCCATTCCCCCGTCCGAGCCAGCAGGCCCGGACCGATCAGGATCTCATACTGCTGTTGGCCCGTGTCCACACGTTCGCGAATCATTAGCGATCACCGATCAAGTTCTTGTAGTTCTCAAAGTTCTGCGCGATCTCTTCCACCGAGTCGCCGCCGAACTTCTCTAGGAAGGCCTGTGCGATCGTCCACGCCACCATCGCTTCGCCCACCACGCAGGCAGCGGGCACCGCGCATACATCGGAGCGCTCGATCGTCGCGCGATACGGTTCCTTCGTGCGCATGTCGACCGACTCCAGCGGCTTGTACAGCGTCGGAATCGGCTTCATCGCCGCGCGGACGATGATCGGTTGGCCGTTGGTCACGCCGCCTTCCAGCCCCCCCGCTCGGTTGGTGCGGCGGTAGTAGTCCTGCTGACGGTAGCCGATCTCATCGTGCACGTCGGAGCCCGGCAGGCGCGCCGCCTCGAAGCCGAGGCCGATCTCCACGCCCTTGATCGCCTGAATGCTCATCAGCGTCTGCGCCAGGCGGCCGTCCAGCTTGCGGTCAGGCATCGAATAGGAGCCGAGGCCGATCGGCACGCCGGTCACGATCACTTCGAAGATCCCGCCCAGCGTGTTGCCCGCTTCCTTCGCCTTGGTGATCTCCGCGATGATGCGCTGTTCCGCATCCGGATCGGCCACGCGCACTTCCGACTTCTCCGCGCGCTCGGCGATCTCCGGGATCGTGCCTTCGAAACGCTCGACCTTCACCGGACCAAGCTCGACAACGTGACCGTACACATCCATGCCAAAATGGCGCAAGAGTTGGCGCGCGACCGAGCCAACCGCGACCATCGTCGCCGTGTTGCGGGCACTTGCGCGTTCGAGGACGTTGCGAATGTCCTCCTGGTTATATTTCAAAGCACCAGCTAAGTCAGCATGGCCGGGGCGCGGCTTGGTGATCTCCACCACGCTGCTGTGCGGTTCGCCTTCAATGGCCATCTTCTCTTGCCAGTTTTTCCAATCTTTATTATGGACGTGCAGCGCCACCGGCGTGCCCATCGTCTTGCCGAAACGCACCCCGCTGGTGATCTCCACCCGGTCGGTCTCGATCTTCATCCGCCCACCGCGGCCATAGCCTTGCTGGCGACGCCACAGGTGATGGTTGATCTCCTCGCTCGAAACGGGCAAGTTGCTCGGGAGCCCCTCTACAATCGCTGTCAGGGAAGGTCCGTGGGATTCCCCAGCCGTCAAATATCTCAACATGTCTCGACTCTCCTCTCTCCACTACAAGAACCAACATAATTATCTATTTAATGTCATTATATCGGTGGAATAAAAAAATGACAACTGCTAATGAGGAAAAAGACGCCGATTCTATGAATGAAAATGGCGTCTTGCCCCTCTGTTATTTATTTTACAAGGCGAAAGAATGGATCGCGCGCACCGTCAACGCCACCGTTGCTTCGATGTCGCGCACATCGACCAGCTCCGACGCGCTGGCCGAGTAGCGCACAGGGACGGAGAGCGCGCCAGCGAGCAGCCCGGAGGCATGGGCAAACAACAAGCCCGCTTCGCTGCTGCGCTCCAGCCCGACGTCGAGCTGGTAGGCCACGCCTGCCGCCTCTGCTTCATCGATCAAGAAGTGTTTCACCTGCGGACGCACAGCGGTCACCTTGTCCAGCAGTTTAATCGCTGGGCCGGCGCCTATGCGGATCTCGCTACGGCTCGCCGCCAGCGTATCCCCTGCGGTCACCGCATCGAGCACGAGAGCAAAATCAGCCTCCACCCCGAAGGCAGCAGGCTTCGCCCCGCGGCCGCCGACCGCCTGTTGAACGGTGAACGCCACGGTGACATCATGCTCCTGCTCCCCGAGCTGCTTCAACGCTTCCAGCGCCGCCGCACAGATCGCGCTGCGCTCGATCGCCTTGCCGACCACGCGGTGTTCGTTGACTGCGAACGCACCCAGATGCAGAGCGCAGAAATCGCCTTCCTGCACGCGCGCCAGCACCTCTTCGCGCGAGGTCGCCCCGATGTCAGCAAACAAGCTGACCACCGTCACATCGCCCGGGTCCTTCGCCGACGTGCCGATCACGCCCTTCGTGCCGTTCGGGAACTCGATGCGCTGTCCGACGAGGTAGGCGGGCGAGAGAGTCTCATAGGTGCCCACAGGTGCCAAGCGCAGGAAGCCATTCGCTTCGATGTGATTGACCATCAGCCCTGGCTCGTCCATGTGCGCCACGAGCAACAGGTGTTTGCGCGCTGCCCCCTTGCCTTTCTTGGTCACCAGCAAGTTGCCGAGCACATCGACGCGGACGTCATCGGCGTGCGGGGTCACCAGCGCCTGCAGCAGGTCGCGCACGTTGTCTTCCACGCCCGTCGGGCCGCACGCTTCGGCCAGTTTGATCAGCAGATCCTTCATCGCTCCAGTCCTCCTCGCTCCACACTGCGGAGAAATTCTACGGTCAAGCGAACCGTGTTGTTGTAGTCGTCCAGCGAGATCACCTGCGACGGGGCATGGATGTAGCGGCAGGGCACCGACATCGTGCAGGTCATCACGCCTTCATGCACGGTGTGGATGCGCCCGGCATCATTGCCGCCCGCCGTGGTGTTGCGCACTTGATACGGAATGTTCTGCGCCTGTGCCACCTCGATGAGGTGGTGGCGCAGCTTACGGCTGTGAATGGAGGACGAGTCGACCAGCGACAGCGCTGGCCCTTGGCCCAAGGCGGTCGCTTGCGCGTGCACCACCGTGCCCGGGATGTCCGAGGCCAGCGTCCCTTCCAATACCAGCGCAAGGTCTGGCTTCACGCGGTAGGCCACCGGTGCGGCCCCGCGCAGGCCGATCTCCTCCTGCACGGTGAAGGCGAACACGACGGGCATCTGATACTCCTGTTTACAGGCTTCCACCAACACGGCACAGCCGACGCGGTCGTCGAACGATTTCGACTTGGCCAACCCTTGGCCGAACGGCTCATATTGGGTCGCGAACACCGCCCAATCACCGGGGCACACCAGCGCCAACGCTTCTTCGCGCGTGGACGCGCCGATGTCGATGCGCAGACGGTCGAGCGGGACCGGCTTTTCACGGTCGCTACTCGACGTCAGATGCGCAGGCAACGAACCGATCACGCCGGGAATCCGCCCTTCGCCGATCAACACCGGCTTGGCCAGCAACACGCGGTCATCGATCCCGCCGATGTGGCGGAAGCGCAGCAGTCCATCCTCTTCTATGTAGGAGATCATCAGCGATACTTCGTCCATATGGGCGCAGAGCATCACCTTCGGCCCCAGACCCGTACCGTCCTTCTCGGCGATCAAGTTGCCCATCGAGTCGGTGTAGACGCGGTCGACATGATCACGAATCTCTTCGTAGATCACTTGGCGAATCTCGTCCTCGAACCCGGACGGGCCTGTCGCTTCGGTCAGTCTTTTAAGTAGCAACTCAATCCCTCCACGTACGCGCGGTCGATGCCGGCGATATAATGGGCCAGCAGGCGGCCGCTGTTCACGATGTCTTGGTAGCAGACCGTCTCCACCGACGTGTGCATATAGCGGAGCGGAATCGAGATCAGCCCTGTCGGAATGCCCGCGCGCTGAATCTGCAGCGACCACGCGTCAGTTCCGCTGTCTCCGATGATGATCTCGCGGGTATGCGGCATGTCCAACTGCCGGGCCGTCTCTTCCAGCCCAGCTGTGATCGTACGATGTCCGTTCGGACCGAAGAAGATCGCTGGCCCGCTGCCGAGCGGGAACGTCGAGTCTGGCTCCGTGCCCGGCATCTGGGCGAAGGTCACGTCGATCGCAATCGCGAGGTCCGGGTTGACGTTGTAGCCGGCTGGACCTGCGCCTACGCGGTTGCGCTCCTCCTGAATGGTGAAAACCGCATAGACGTCCACCGCTGCTGCCAGCGTCTTCAACTCAGCCAAGCACTCGAATACAGCGGCCACGCTGGCCCGGTTGTCCATCGCTTTGCCGCTGATGCGATCATAGGCTAGCTCGAACGATTGGCGACGGATCGTCACCGGGTCGCCGATCTGCACCTGCTCCCGCACCACCGCCTCTGGCAAGCCGAGGTCGATGAACAGATCGGTCAGCGGAAACGCCTTGCCCCGCTCGGCCGCCGAGGTCAGATGCGGCGGCTTCGACCCGATGATGCCCACGAGGTCGCCGGTGCGCGTATGGACGGTCACTTCCTGTGCCACCTGTGTCCGTGGGTCGACACCGCCGACGTTGATCATCCGCATGAAGCCCCCCGCTTCGATCTTCGTCACCATCAGGCCGATCTCGTCCATGTGGGCCGCCAACAGCACCGAAGGTCGCGGTGCAGGCCCGTGCCCTTCGACCTTGGCGATCAAGTTGCCAACGCGGTCGATCGTCACGTCGGTCGTAAACGGCACCAGCGCGTCTTGAATCAACGCCGCGATGCGATCCTCATGTCCCGAAATGCCAGACGCCGCCATCAATTGTTTCATCGTCTCGCGGATGTTCCACTCGCTCAAGACGTCATCCCCCTTCACTACGGATGAAAAAGAAGAACGGTCGACACCCTTTTGGCAGTGCCTGCCGTTCCTCGTTATGTACATGGTTATCGTTCACTTTCCTCCGAACGCAACGGTGCCAGAAGCTGGAAGCAACGGCGCGTTACGCGCGCATGCAGATATTCGCCGCACAGAATCGACACCAACGTCGACAACAGGGCCAGCTCCATCCCATACGCTTCCAAGCTCATTCTCAGCTTGTCCATTCCAATGAGCAATCCATACAAAGACAGCGCCATGCCAGCTCCCATCGAGCACGCATAGCCTGCCCATTCGAGCAGCGCGCTTCCGAAGAGCTGCGCTCGCACAGTCAGTCGAACCCCATACCGATACAACAGGTACGACATTGCTAAGACAAGCAAGACAGCCAGCATCTCCATCACACGACCCCACCCTTTCCAATCATCC
>JGI12273J12029_10061427_pt1 | contig 14028 bp, 1 predicted proteins | sample SoiCrureplicaC0C_FD_12029 | JGI IMG/M metagenome (IMG submission 12029) | reverse complement strand
TCGGGTCTTTCCGCATGACGGGCGAAGCAAAGTTCCAGTTGGAGTCCCGGCAAGCTGCGAGCGGGGCGCTTCTCCCCTTCGGGCATTACCGCAGAGCGAGGATGGAAAGGGCATCCAGCGGGGCGCGCAACGACTCCCCGAAGGCGCGCAAGCCTTGCAGATAGAGCTCGGCCATGCCTGCGACCGTGTCCTTGCGGAACAGATCGGTGCTGTATTCGAGCGAGACTCTCAAGGAAGCGTCGTCGAGCGCGAGAACGTGGAAGCTGAGGTCGTACTTGCTCGTCTCCAGGTCGAAGGAGAACGGGCAGGCTTCCACGCGCACCCCTGCATATTCCTGCCCCTGCTGCTCATGAAGCGCTCCGAAGTTGAACATCGTCGAGATCGAACTCTCGTGGAGTCCGCGATGCCGGAAGCTCCCCTGATGCGCCATCCCCTCCAGCATCCCGTGCTTCACGAGCTGCAGAATGTCGGACAGGGACTGCACGCCTTCCAGCTGCAGCCGGATCGGAACCGGAGCGGCCAGACAGCCGACCACCGCTTCGAGCTCCCGTTCGGTCCGGCCTGCCATCGGCAGGGCGATGGTCAGGTCTTCGCTGCCTGTCAGACGGCGCAGCAGGAGCGCATAGGCGGCAAACACCACCATGACGCGCGATGCGTCTTCCCGCATCGCCGCCCGCCAAGCGCCCTGCACCACGTCGAGCGGGATGTCAAAGTCGAAGTACGCCCCCCGGTAGGTCTGCACGGCGGGCCGCGGGCAATCGGTCGGCAGGTCCAGGGAGGGCAGCGCCTCGCCGAGCGTCTCCTGCCAGTACCTTTCTCCCCGTTCGTCCCATGACTCCAGATTGTGCATCACATAGTCGGCATACTCCAGCCGCAGGGGAGGCAGTTGAGACGGAATGCCCCGCACATGCGACTCGTACAGGCTCATCAGTTCCTTCATGAACAGGTTCAGGCTCCAGCCGTCCGTGATCAGATGATGCTGCGTGTACTGGAAGTGGAACGAATCTCCGCTCTCCCGCACCAGCAGCGCCCAGGCCAAGGGCCCTTCTTCCAGATCGAACGGCCGCTTCCGGTCTGCGGCCAGCCGTTCGCGAATCCCGTCCGGCTCCCCGCTCCAGTCCTCGACGAGGAAGAGGGGCTCCACCTTGTCCTGCACCAGTTGACGCGGTTCGCCGTCCACTTCCAGGAAGGTGGTGCGCAGGGCAGCGTGACGCTCGAACAGCGAGACATAGGCCGTCCGGAATGCGTCCACATCAAGCTGCCCGATCAGCTGGAAGTTGTTGTAGGTCAGATACACGGCCGACTGCGGAGCCTGCTTCTGCACCTCCCACATGTGACGCTGCGGATAGGCGAGCGGGTAGTGGGCTTGCCGGGGATAAGAAGAGATCCGCCGGGACGTCTCCTCTTCCTGCTCCTTGCCGCGCATGCCGTTCAGATAGGCCACCTGCTCGTCGAACGTCAGATAGTGGAACAGATCGGCCATCCGGATCTCCAAGCCCCACTCCCGCTGGATGCGCGTCTGCACTTGAATCAAGTTCAGAGAACTGCCGCCCATCTCGAAGAAATGATCGTGGGGCCGGATCGTCTCCACGCCCAGCACGTCCGTCCAGAAACCGTGCACTACCTCGGCGGTCGAACGCTCCTCCCGCACGGCGGCAGGCTCAATCTGCCGCACCCGTGCAGGCTGCTGCGCCCGCTGGAGCCAATAGGACTTGCGCTCAAACGGATAGGTCGGGGCGTGGACGCGACGCCGCACCTTTCCGCGATGATGCGCCTGCCAGTCGACCTCCTCCCCGGCGGCCCAGAGCCGTCCCAGATGTAGGGCCTCTTCATCCCGGGCCGACACTTCGTCGACCCCGGTCTCCGGGTCGCCCTGCTCGGAGAACAGGTTCCCCGCAGCAGCCGCTGTCAGTTGGTCAATCAATTCTTCCGCACATCCCGCGACCATCGCCAGACGATGTTCGTGGTGCACGCGGCCCACTTGCAGCGTATACTCCAGATCGCCGAGCACAAGAGCCGGATGACGGCGCAGATGATCGGCCAGCCGCCGCGCCTGTTCCCGAAGCGCTTGCTCGCTTCGCGCCGACAGCAGGAACACATGGCGGGACGATTCTTCTTCGTTCGCTGCTCGGTCTGCGGCGGGCGCTTCCTCCACGATCAGATGTGCGTTCGTGCCGCCGATGCCGAACGAACTGATCCCGGCCCGGCGCACCGCCCGATCGGTCGGCCACGGCTGCGCTTCCTTTGGAAAGTAGAACGGGCTTCCTTCCAGCTCCAGAGCCGGATTCGGCCGTTCGAAGTTCACCAACGGCGGAATCTCGCCATGCTGCACGGCCAGCACTGTCTTGATCAGCCCGGCGATGCCGGCTGCCGCGTTCGTATGGCCGATGCTCGCCTTCACCGCACCGATCGCACACGCGCCCTCCGGCACGCCCGCGAAGGCGTCGCGCAGGGCCGCGAACTCGATCCCGTCGCCCAGCGACGTGCCGGAGCCGTGCGTTTCCACATAGGCGATCTCGGCAGGAGATACGCCCGCCTTCTCTTGCGCCTGCCGAATCACCTTCTTCTGCCCCGGCTGGCTCGGTGCCGTATAGCCGACCTTGCGATGCCCGTCATTGTTCGTGGCCGACCCGCGAATCACGCCATAGACCGGGTCGCCGTCGCGCATCGCGTCGGACAGCCGTTTCAGGAACACCACGCCAGCCCCGTTTCCTCCGGCCGACCCGCTCGACTTGCTGTCGAAGGGGCGGCAATACCCGTCCTGCGACAAGATGAAGCCCGGCTCATGCACATAGGCCGTCTTGTGCGGCACATTGACCGACACGCCGCCTGCCAGCGCATAGTCGGCTCTTCCGGCCAGCAGTTCGCTGCAGGCGTGATGCACGGCAACCAGCGATGTGGAGCAAGCCGTGTCGAGGTTGAGGCTCTCCCCCGTCAAGTTCAGCAGATAGGACGTGCGCGTCGCCAGGAACTGCGGCCGCGACAGAACGATGGCCTGCATCTCGTCCGACAGGTTGGCGAATTCGCCGGCCTGCGACACATACTCATTCGGGGTGATGCCGGCATACAGCGCCACCGGCCGGTCGATGGCGAAGACGTTGTAGCCCGCATCTTCCACCGCTTCCCACACGCATTCCAGGAACAGGCGATGCTGGGGATCCGTCAGCTCCGCTTCCCGTTCCGAGATGCCGAAGAACGCCGCGTCGAACTTGTCGATGTCGTCGAGATGGCCCCCGACGCGGATCAGGCGCTCCGGAGCTGCCCACTCCGGCCACTTCTCCAGATCTTCGAGCGGGACTTCCCGCACCGATTCCCGTCCGGTGCGAACGTTGTGCCAGAACTGCTCCGGCGTGTTCGCATCGGGGAAGCGCAAGCCGATGCCGATGATCGCAACGCTCTCCTCCGCTGCAGGCGCTCCCTTCGACCGCTCCGTCGACGCCGCTTGTCCTGCAGCTTCGGCTCCTTCCGCCAGCCGCTCGGCGAGGAGGAGCACCGTCGGGTACTGGAACAGCTCGACCAGTGCGATGTCGGCCCCCAGTTCCTCCTGCAGGCGGACATGGACCTTGTTCAGCAGCAGCGAATGGCCGCCGATCTCGAAGAACGAATCATGAAGCCCGATCCCCGATGCATCGACATCCAGAACGTCTGCCCAGATGCCTGCGATCCGCTGCTGCAGGACAGCTTCGGGCTTCACCGCCGGAGCGGCGACCGCCCGTCCGGCCCTCGCAGCCAGTTCCCTGCGGTCCAGCTTGCCGTTCAATGTGAGCGGCATCTCCGCCAAGCGCACGAACCGGCTCGGAATCATATAATCGGGCAGGAACGTCCGTAGGCTCCTGATGATGTGCTTGTCCTGCACGTCTGCTCCCTCCGCCACATAGAGCGCGACGAGCATCCGGTTCCCGTCCGCTCCCTGCTGGGAGATCACAGCCGCCTCGCGGATCGCGGGCAGTTGCAGCAGGGCCGTCTCGACTTCGCCGATCTCCACGCGGAATCCGCGAACCTTGACTTGATCATCGAGCCGTGCCGCATAGTCCAGCAGACCGCCCGGCAGGAGGCGCACGCAGTCCCCCGTCCTGTACAGCCGCCCGTATGCCTCGTGCAGAAGGAACCTTGCTTCCGTGAGCTCCGGACGGTTCAGATACCCTTGCGCCACCCCGGCCCCGCCGATGTACAGCTCGCCAGCAGCATGCACCGGGCAGGGCTTCATCTGCTCATCGAGCACATAGGCCCGATAGCCGGACAAGGGCCGGCCGATCGGCACGCTCATCTGTTCCTCGCCGATCAGTTCCGTGATCGGGAAGAAGGTCGAGAACACGGTCGCTTCAGTCGGGCCATAGACATGGACGAGCTGTACGGACAGACCCATCCGGCGCTGCCACGCCCGCAGCGCATCAAGATTGAGAACCTCACCGCCGAAGTAGATCGTCTTCATCGCCGCGAGATCGCGAACCTGCTCGTCATCCAACGACAAGGCGACGAGATGGAACAGAGCGGTCGGCAGGAACATGCGCGTGCCGCCGCACGCCTGCACCGCACGGGCGAGCACGCTGGGAGCCAGCCGCTGTTCGTTCCCCAGCACCTGCAGCGTGGCACCGTTCAGCCAGCAGCCGAATGCATCGCCGACGAACGCATCGAAGCTGACGGTCGTCACCGAGCATGCCACATCGCCCGGCGAATAGTCCCACTCCTGCGCGAACCAGTTTGCCAGATTCACAAGGCTGTTCTGCCGCACGGCGACGCCTTTGGACTGTCCGGTCGAGCCGGACGTGTAGATCACATAGGCGAGATCGGCTCCGACCGCCTCCGGCACGAACGCTTCAGCACCCGCATCGCCTTCTTCCAGCAGACTGTCCAGATCGAGCACGTCCGCATCGAATGTCTGCGCCTCCCGAAGATCCCGGCTCGTCAGCAGCCACTTGGCCCCGCTGTCGGCCAGCATGTGGCGGATGCGCTCCTGCGGATAGGCGGGGTCGATCGGCACGTACGCGCCGCCCGCCTTCAGGATGCCGAGCATGGCGACGGCGACCTGCACCTCACGCTCGAACAGCAGCCCGACGAGCTGATTCGCTCCGACGCCGCGCGCCCGCAACGCCTGTGCAGCCCGGGTCGATTGTTCGTCCAGCTCCCGGTACGTCAAGGCGCACGTCCCGTCCGCCACAGCCACAGCGTCCGCACAGCGCGCCGCCGTTTCGGCAAAGCGCGCCGCGATCGACTCCCCGGCCAGATCGATTCGGTCGAGCGGAGCGGCGAGAGAGCCGGCCATCTCCTGCAGCGCCCGCTCATACATCACCGCCATCCGCTGCACCGTCTCCTCTGTCAACAGATCGGTGTTGTACTCCCAGCCCAGCTTGCCGTCGATGACCATCAGAGAAAGATCGTGCTTGGCGATCCTGTGATCGCCGACCTCCCACGACCATTCGCCGAACAAGCCCGTCTTCTTCTCATGCTGATACGAGAACATCGTCGAGAAGATCGGCGAGCGGCTGGGGTCGCGCACCGGATTCACCTTCTCTACCAGCTCGTCGAACGGATACGACTGATGAGCGAACGCCCCCAGACACTGCTCTTTCACGACCTGAACCAAGTCGCGCAGCGTATGCACGCCCGCAGTCTGCACGCGGATCGGAAGCGTGTTGGCGAAGAAGCCCAGCAGCGGCTCCAGCGACGAATGCGTCCGCCCCGACACCGGCGTGCCGATGATCAGGTCGTCGCATTCGGTCGCCTGACGCAAGGTCAGCACATAGGCCGACAGGAGCAGCATGAACAGAGAGACTTCTTCACGCAGACAGACGTCCTGCAGGCGGCGGTTCCATTCATGTGGCAGTTCCCGCAACAAAAGCGCGCCGTGCTCCGTCTTCACCTCCGGGCGAGGAGCATCGGTCGGCAGATGCAGAACCGGCAACGGCGCCCGCATCTGATCGAGCCAGTAGCCCTCCTCCTCTTCGCTTGCCCGCTGCCACCGCGCATAGTCCACATACCGGGCCGACAGCGGGGCCAGCCGGGCCAGTCGCCCCTCCACGGCGGCTTCATAGATCTCTTCCAGTTCCGTGAAGATCAGATCGACGCTCCAGCCGTCCGTGATGATGTGATGCAGATTCAGATAGAGATAATGGGTCTCCTCGGCGATTCTGGCGACCATTACGCGCATCAGCGGCCCCCGTGCCAAGTCGAACGGCTCCTGCTCGCTCTCCCGCACCCAGCGTTTGACGCCGGCAAAATCCGTTTCCAAGCAGGTGATCTCCACATCGGCCGCCGGCCTCACCACCTGATACGGCTCCCCGTCCTCTTCGAGGAAGACCGTGCGAAGAACCTCGTGTCGTGCCGCCAGCTGGCGAACCGCTTCTTGGAAAATTTTCACATCCAGCGCCCCGTGGTGCAAGCGGTGATTCGGCACCTGATAGAGCATGCTCTTCGGGTGGAGCTTGGACAGGAACCAGACCCTCCGCTGCGTGTGGGACAAGGGGTGCCTGTCCTGCTGGGGCGCTGTCGGGATGATCTCCTCTTCGCTTCGCTCCCGATCCGCTCCGACCAGCGTCTCCACATAGGCGGCGATCTGTGAGAGCGTCGGCCGAGCGAACAGCTCGCCGATCGCGACAGATACCCCCAACGTCCGGCGCAGGCGGCTCTGCACCTGCATCAGCAGGAGCGAATGCCCGCCAAGCTCGAAGAAGTTCGACTCTCCGGTGATCCCGGACCGCTGGAGCGCTTCCGACCAGATGGCGGCGATCTTCTGCTCCATCAGGGTCACAGCTTCCCGCCGCTCCTCACCTGCGGCGAGCTCCTCCTCCAGCCGCACGGCCAGCGCCTTGCGGTCGATTTTTTGCGATGGGGTGAGCGGCATGGACTCGAGCGCGAAGAGCCGGTTCGGCAGCATGTATCTCGGAAGATGCGCAGACAGGTGTGCGCCGACCGTCTCCGCTTCGACCGATCCCATATAGAAGCCGTACAAGTTCGTCCGGCCGTCCACCGCCTGCTTCGTCAGGACGGCCGCCCCTTCGACCAGCGGGTGGAGCAGCATCGTCGCTTCGATCTCGCCGATCTCCACGCGGTATCCGCGTACTTTGACCTGTCCGTCGGTCCGGCCGGCGAACTCCAGATTGCCGTCCGGCAGCAGCCGCACCCGGTCGCCCGTTCTGTACAGCACGCCCCCCTGTGCCAAGGGATGCGGCACGAATGCCTCTGCCGTCCTCTCCGGGGAGTTCCAATACCCCTTGGTCACGGCGATGCCGCCGATGTACAGCTCGCCCAAGACGTTGACGGGAGAGAGCTGCCGGTCGCCGCTCAGCACATAGGTCCGCACATTGGGCAGCGGCGTGCCGATCGGCACGTTCGCCGGAACCCGCTCCGGAATCTCATAAGAGGTGGCATAGACGGTCGCCTCGGTCGGTCCGTATGCATTGCCGATCACGGCGGAGGTGCCGATGCGGCCGCGCCATGCTTCGACAACCCCGGCCTGGAGGGCTTCTCCGGCGACCAGCACGCGGCGCAGAGACGCCAGGTCCGACGGGTCGGGCGCATGCAGCGCCACCTGATGGAAGAAGGCTGGCGAGAGCATGACGACAGTTGCCCGTACCTCCCGGGCGACCCGAGCGAATTCACTCGGCGACATCCGCTCCTCCTCGTCCAGCACGCGCAGATGCGCACCGTTCAACAGCGCCGAGAAAATGTCGTGCACCGACATGTCGAAGGAGAACGAGGCCGCTTGCAGGAAGACGTCCCGTTCGTCATACCCGTGAACCTGCCGCTGCGCCTGCGCCAGATTGACCACGCCGATATGCGTTGCCACGACCCCCTTGGGCTTCCCGGTCGAGCCGGACGTATAGATGATATAGGCCGCATCCCCTGCACCGGCCCGCTCGTTCCCGGCAGTTTCTTCGCCGGCCGACCCTTCTTCCAGCCAAGCGGCAAGATCGGCGTCTGTCGCCTCGACCACCGGCGCGCTGTCTTCCAGCAGATAGCGGATGCGCTCCTGCGGATAGCTCGGATCGACGGGCACGTACGCACCTCCGGCCTTCAGCACGCCAAGTGCCGCGATGACGAAGCCGACGCTCCGACTCATCGTCAGCGCCACCCTCGTGTTCCGGCCGACGCCCCGCGACCGCAGGGCACGCGCCGCGAGGTCGGAGCGGGCATCCAGCTCCCGGTAGGTGAGCTGCGTTCTGCCGTCCGACACGGCGATGGACTGGCCGTGCGCCTCAACCATCCGGACGAACCGCTCCGGGATCGACCCTTCTTCAAGAGCCGCCTCCGCGGCATTCAACCTCGCATGTAGCTCCCGTTCCTCCTGCGTCACGAGCGCGACGTCGCGGACTTGCACTTCCTGATCGCGCAGGCAGGCGGTCAGCACGTCCAGATAGCTCCGGGCGAAGCGGCGCACCGTCTTGTTGTCGAAGAGATCGGTGTTGTATTCAAGGCTGAGGTGGAGGCTCTCCCCGAAGTCCATCACGTTCCAGCACAGATCGGCCACACAGCTGATCTTGCGGTTCTCCAGCATCTCCACCTCCAGCCCCGGCCATTCCAGTACCGGCGGGGTCGGCATGTTGAAGACCGTGTTGTACAGCACGGGGCGGCTCGGATCGCGCTCCGGGTTGACCTTCTCCACCAGCAACGGGAACGGATAGTCCTGGTGTTCCAGCATCTCGTGCACGCGGGAACGAACACGCATCAGCAGATCTTCGAACACGTCCGCGCCCTGCACCTGCACCCGCAGCGGCATCATGTTCGTCAGATACCCAACCACCCGGCTCAAGGCCGGAACCGAACGGCCGCCGAGCGGAACGCCGATCAGCAGATCATCCGCGCCGGTCATGCCTCTGAGCCAGACCGCATAAGCCGACATCAGCACCATGAACATCGACGCGCTCGTCTCCGCGCTCACCGCCCGCAAGGCGCGTGAGAGCTCCGAGTCGAGCGGCACCTGCAGCACGTCGCCGCGGAACGTCTGCACCGGCGGACGCGGACGGTCGGTCGGCAGCTCCAGCACCGGCAAGGGTTCCTGCAGCTGTGCCGTCCAGTATTGTTCCGTCAGCAGGAATTCGTCCCGCTTCATCCGCTCCTGCTGCCACGCGACCACATCGACATACTGCACCGGACGAGGCAGCTCATGCGACCGCCCGTCCCGCTTCGCCGCGTAGAGCGCGCTCAGCTCCTCCATCATCACTCCGGCCGAGAACATGTCGGTCACGCTGTGATGGGCGTAGAATTCCAGCCGATGCTCGTCACTGTCCATGCGGTACAGCCGCCATCTCGACAGCGGTCCTTTCTCGAAGTCGAACGGGGTCCGCAACTCTTCCATCAGCAACCGTTCAAGGCGGGCTTCCCGCTCCCTACGATCGGCCCAAGAGAAGTCGCGATAGGGAATATCCGGCGTCTCCGGCGCGCCGATGATCTGCTTGGGGATGCCGTCCTGATCCGCATAAACGGTGCGCAGAACCCCATGGCGGCCGACCAGCTCGCGGATCGCCTCCTGCAGCGCCCGCACCTGCAGCGGTCCGCGAATGCGGAAGCGGTAGTTCTCGTAATAGGTCAGCAGGCCCGGGTTCATCCGCTCGATGAACCAGAGAGCACGCTGCCCGACCGCCATGTCATAGGCATCCTGATCGGGAGCTCCGGCGATCATCTCGGCTCCCGGCTGCGCCGAATCGGCCTCGCCGCCATGAACCCTTCCCTGCAGAATCGAGTCTGCGAAGCGGGCCAGCTCCCCGACCGTCGGGTGCTTGTGGAGCGTATCGAACTTCACATGTCCCTTGCCCAGCCAGTCTTCCAGCTCGCGCACCAGCGCCAGTTCCTTGAGCGAACTGGCGGCCAGCTCGAAGAACGGGACGTCGAGCGAGATCAGCTCTTCGGACGTCTGCAGCACGCGCGCCCAGATCTCCTGAACGCGGCGTTCGGTTGCCGTGCGCGGCATCGTCTCTCCGCTCCCCGCCCCCCCAGCCGCCATCCTCTCGCCGATCTCCAGCAGCAGGGCATCGAACGCCCCGGCCTGGAGCTGCGTGCGCAGCTTGTAGCGCTCCAGCTTGCCGCTCGTCGTCTTCGGCAGGGAGGCGAGCGGCACGACGCCTTCCACGTCAAGGCCGAATCCGGTCGCCGCCGCCTGCCGGGCCGCGCGCATGATATCGACCAGATCCTCCGGCTTCTTCTTGGACTTGAGGAACAAGACCACGCGCTCCTTGCCCTGGGCCGCATCGTGCGTTCCGACCGCGATGACCATCTGCCCGCCCAATCCAAGCTGATTCTGCACATGGTGTTCCACATCGTGCGCATAAACGTTCTGTCCATTCTGGAAAATAATGTCTTTGTTGCGGCCCGTTACCACCAAGCGGCCGTTCTGCATGCAGCCCAAGTCTCCCGTACGCAGGAAGCCCGAGCAGAACAGCTCCGCGTTCGCCTCCGGGTTCTGGTAGTAGCCGCTCGTCACGTTCGGGCCTTTGATCTGGACATGGCCCACTACGCCTTCGGGCACCACTTCATCCTTATCGTTGACGATGCGCAGCTCCATGCCAGGGATCGGCGAGCCGACATCGGCCAGCCGCAGGGCGGGGGCAGACGCGGAGCGGGGCGCTGCGAACCTCCCCTCTCTCACAAACACGTCCCGGTCCACCTCGTGTGCGAGCGCGCTGTGTGCGGCCGGACAGCTGACCATCACGCAGGCTTCTGCCATTCCGTACACGTAATGCATCGCCTCCGGTCGCAGTCCGCAGGGGGCCAGGCGTGCGGCAAACGTGTTGGCCGTCTCCACCGAGATCGGTTCGGCGCCGTTGAAGAGGATCCTCAGAGACGACAGATCAAGTCCGCTCAGGTCCGTGACCCTCCGGCTCATCCAGTCCAAACCGAAGTTCGGGGACCCGGTGACCGTGCACCGGTGTTCGGTGATCTTTTGCAGATAGAGGGCCGGCTTGCGCACGAACGTATCGTGGGAGAGCTTGATCTGCTTGGCGTCCAGATACAAGGGCACAAGGTGGAAGATGATCAGGCCCATATCATGATAGAGCGGCATCCAGTTGATGAACACATCATCTCCGGCGAGCCGTCCGGCCTCCGTGATCGACGCGATGTTGCAGCGCAGGTTGGCATGTGTCAGCTGCACCCCTTTGGGCATGCCGGTGCTGCCCGATGAGAACTGAAGGAACGCGACCTCGTCTTCCTGCGCCTCATGATGCCGAGCGTCCGGCGCATGCGAGAGCAAATCGCGGGCGGCGATCACCTGTAGGTCGGGCATCTGGGCGAAGCGGGGAATCAGCGAGTCATCCGTCACCAGCGGCGGGTTCCCCAGCAGCCGGTGCACGTTGCGCGTCTTCACCATCTCGTTCGAATTCGGATCGAAGGAAGCGGGAACATGAAGCGGCGCAGGGACGAAGCCGCCGAGGATGCACCCCCAGAAGACGGCCAGCAGATTGGCCGAATTCTGCATCTCCAGAATGACGCTGTCCCCCGGCCGAAGCCCTCTGGCGCGCAGCGCGCCTAGTACGCATTCCGCCTGTTGAAGCAGCCGGGCATATGATTGCCAGTCCTCTTCGCCGTTCCCCCTGACATGCACAATGCCATGGTTCACCGCCTTCTTGAGCGCTTCGCCGAGCGTGCGGGGCACAGCGTCCAGCGCCAGATAGTCCGCTCCCCTGCTCTGTGACAACCTTTGCTCATTCATCGAATTCCCTCCCCTGCGAATGTATCCAAGACCGCTGCCACGAACTCCCGGTCGGGCCGCGGGTCGAACGCATGACGCATTGTCGCCAGCACGTCGTGCTCGAACGTGCTCTGGCGGACGAACGTGCCGAGCGTGTGCCCCGGCCCCACCTCCACGAACACCGTCTCCGGCCTCTCCGCCAGCGTGGCGACACCTTGGGCGAAGCGCACCACCGAGCAGAGATGATCGACCCAGTACGCAGGGTCGGCCGCTTGGCGGGCGGTGATCCACGTGCCTGTCACGTTGGATATGTACGGAATCTGCGGCGCTTGAGGCGCACAGGACCGCACAAGAGTTTCGAACTCATCGGCCATGCCAAGCAGCATCGGCGAATGGAACGCCGTCGACGTTTCCAAGCGGTAACAGACGATCCCTTGTTCATTCCACTGCTCCTGCACCAAGACAATCGCCGCTTCCGTACCGGAGAGCAGACAGTGTTCCGTTCCGTTGACAGCTGCGAGATGAAGACGGGCATTCAGAACGGGTCGCACCGCTTCCTCGGGCAGATTGACAGCGAGCATCGCCCCCTTCGGCAGGGACTCGGTCATCTTCGCACGCCTTGCCACAAGCATCAGTGCATTGTCCAACGAGAAGACCCCGGCCAGACAGGCGGCGACATATTCGCCTACGCTGTGGCCAAGCATCGCCGCCGGGAAGACCCCCCGCTCCATCAGCAGCCTGCTGAGCGCATACTCGATCACAAAGAGCGACGTGTGTGCGACCGGTGTGGACAGCGGCGGCTGGTCGCTTCGGTCGCGGCGCAACAGCTTGCGCAGGTCGACTCCCTCCGAAGCGGGAGCATCCCCGGTGAACATCACATCGCGCAAGTCGACGCCGAGCTCCGGACGGAGCATCTCCGCACATTCATCCACCACGCGGCGGATGACGGGCTCTTCCCGGTACAGCTCCGCCCCCATGTTCAGATAGTGCGAGCCAAGCCCCGGGAAGAGGAAGACAGGCTGCGGGCCCGTCCGCTGCACGCGCACCTCTCCGGCGCTGACAGCGCCGCTCAGACGAAGGCACTCGTTCACCCGGCAATCCGGATCGGCCGTCAGCCGGGCCATCATCTCCATGACGTCCTCGACCATGCGCTGGGCAGTCGAGCGGTCATGCAGGTCAATGTTGTACTCCAGGAAGCCGAGCGTGCTGTTGTTCGGGCGTTCTTCGAAGCAGATCGTCAGGTCGTATCGCGACGTCTGCGCATCATAGAGAAAGCCCTCCATAACCAAACCCCCATGCAGCGTGATCTGCAGTTCTTCCGGATGGTTGAGATAGACGAACATCGCTTGGAAGATCGGGTTGCGGCTGGGGTCGGGATGGGGCTGCAGCTCTTCGATCAGCTTGGAATAAGGAATGCCTTGGTGATCGAACGCTTCGACGGCACACGTGCGGACCGCCCTGAGGAGCTCGCGGAACGACATCTCCCCCGATACATGCGTGCGCAGGATCGTCGAGGTCAGAAAATAGCCCAGGGTGCGTTCAAACTCAGGACGCAGCCGGTTCGCAAACGGCGTGCCGACGAGCAGGTCCTGCTGTCCGCCCGCCTCCTGATGCAGGAGCAGATAATAGATCGCGAGCAGGAACATGAAGTGGCTGACCCCCTCTTGGCGGGCGAGGTTCTTGTAGGCGCGGCTGAGGTCTGCCGGAATCTCGAAGATGACGCGCGCCCCTTCGTGCGTCTGCTTCGGCGGACGCGGGCGGTCGGTGCGCAGCTCAAGCCTCTGAGAAGCGCCCGACAGCTTCCTGCGCCAATAGCGGAGCTTGCGTTCCGGCTCGCTTCCCATGTACCAGTCGCGCTGCCAAGCCGCATACTCGCTGAATTGCGCCTCAGGCATCGGGAGGCGGGCGCTCTCACCTGTGCAGTAGGCGCGGTAGTATTCTGCAAGTTCCTCATGAAGAATGGTGTAGGAGACGCGATCATGAGCGAGATGATGGATCGCGAACGTCATGATGTGCTCCCGCTCGTTCAGGCGCAGGAGGGAGACGCGCACCACCGGCCCCCTCTCCAGATCGAACGGACGCCGCGCTTCTTCGACGACGCGGCACATCGCCTCTTCTTCCCGCTGCTCGGGAGGCAGGTGCTCAAGGCCGATCACCGGCACGCGGATGGTCAGATAAGGCGACACCACCCCTTTGGGGGCGCCGGCAGACTGACGGTACGTGGTACGCCAGATCTCATGCCGCCTTGCGATCGCATTCCATGCATCTTCAAATGCCTGCACGTCGAGCGGGCCGCTCAGCCGGGTCGAGGAATATACGTTGTATGTCGGAGCATCGGGATTCTCTTGATGACGTCTCCACAGTCGTTCTTGGTCGAAGGACAGAATTGACGATTTAATCATAAG
>JGI12273J12029_10021024_pt1 | contig 14090 bp, 10 predicted proteins | sample SoiCrureplicaC0C_FD_12029 | JGI IMG/M metagenome (IMG submission 12029) | reverse complement strand
CCGATAACCACCTGCAGCCAACGGGTTTCCTCCAGGCTGAACAGAGTTCCGGATTCTTTGGGACCGAGCAGAAGCATGCTCTCGTACTCGGGAGTCCTTCCGATGGTGTGGACGCTCCAACCGTCTACGCCCACCCCTTGCTTTACGAAGGATTCCATAACGGGATCCGGCATGTCTCCGTACACGGCCTTCTCTTCCCGATCCGGCATTCGCAGAAGAACGGCAGCCCCTATTGCGGCGAGGGCCGAGGCAATGTCCTGGAGCACGATTTCCAGCTCCCGAAAGCTCCTCAGCTCCTTAAGGTGATCCAACACTTTTTTCTGCGAGTATTTAAGCTCTGTTCGCTTGGGGAACAAAACCTCCTCCAGCGACTCTCCGAAGCGTTCAAGGAGGAACATAAAGACAACAAAGATGGACATGACGAAAACCAGGGTAAACAAGATCTCATCCGCGCTGACTTTCCCCCGGACAATGAAATAGAAAAAGCCAGCTACCAAGAAGGTAGGCACTACCGATAATATGGTTACATAGATCAGCCGTTGACTAACGGCATGAATGTCGAACAGCTTGTCCGCAGCAATCAAATAGACGAGGGTAATGGGAAACAAAAGCAGAAACCATAAGGTGTACTCATATCCCAGCGCCGGGACCTTGAACAGGAGGATGGGTAGAACCGTAAGACCAATGAACGGGAAAAAGGAAGCGAGAAGGGAAAACCAGACCGCCCGAACCACATTGGCATACGGCGTCGCTTCATTTCGTTCCTTCCAGTACTCGGCAAAAAGCAGTCCCCCGTTCCCCGCGATTCCGGCCACTAGGATCGACAAGGCCAGAAGTCTTTCGACTCCCATAAGCCAATAGGTTGGAATAGGGAGGAAGAACGCAATCCGGACAACAAAGTAAACGGCATAAATGCTGTACAAGCCCCTTAACAGCCGGCCGCTGGTGCGGGGACGTCCTTTTTCCCGAAAAAAGACAACCAGGAAATGAAAAAACAAAAGAGGCAGGATGGTTATGGCATTCAATAACAGGAATTTGGCATAGATGTCCCCTCGGGACGATGCCCCGATACTCATCAGAGCGACGGCCATGGCAAGCATCACTGGGGATAGACGACGGGCGGTTGCAAGCTTGGACCGATAAAGAAAGTAAGCCCCAGCCCCACAAACCATTTCCGCTGCGAAGGGGACAAAATAATAATAGCCCGGCTTTCCATCCCTCAGATCCACTAACCGGACAACGCCGTTTCTCTCAACCTCCACCAGAAGAGCCTGCTCGACCTCCGAGGTTTTGCGCACGGTAAAGTGAGTAAAGGGATCTCTCCCCTCTATGGACACGATCCGGTCTCCTTCCCGAATCCCTTGCCTGAAGCCTTGTCCCTTGGGGTCTGCATAGGTTACTACTATTTGCTTGGGGCCGGAGAGAGCCACCGCCAGCCCATTATAGGAATAATGGAAGGTTATGTAACTGAAATAGAGATGGAAAAGGACCATAGCGGCAAAAAGGACCAGTATGGCCACTGTCTTCCGACCTAAGGTTTTCATCCGGGCTGCCTCCAAACCTGCCTGGAACTCAGGCCCAGAATACGTTCGTCAAATGATGGTCTTCCCGATAGGCAAGAGCCTCCCGGACTGCTTCTTTCTCGACATCGCTAAGCGGGAGGCTATCCACGGTTCCGGGGTCGCTAAGCAGCTGCTCTCTCAATTGGTCGTCTTCCTTTAACATTCTCGTTACACGGCTTAAATCATCGGAATACATCTTAACCCATCCCTCCTTTCGGTTTGACATTATTTTTCCAAATGCAGCCGCTTCTATACCCCCAGTACAAAAGCCTCCCGTCCGGAATAAAGTGTAGGAACACTTTTCCGGAACAGGAGGCCTGCCTATGCTGAAAAGCATGTCAACACGAATCCCTTCTTTCGTCTCGCTTTGCGCCAGAATGGCCTATTTGGCGGTGCGTCGCTACCGGGACCGACGGATCGAGCTGCCCCGAGGGTTCACCCTGGTGCAAGTCCTGGGCAGCCCGAATTACCGGGAGCTAGGTTTTATAGCTTTTTCCCGAACACGGATCGTCATCGCCTTCCGGGGAACCGGGGATTGGCGGGATCTCCTCAAGGATATCGAGCTCATCCAGACCTCCTACCCTTATGCTTCGGACTCCGGGAGGACCCACAAAGGGTTTACGGAGCTCTATGCCGCCTCGGTCCGGAGCCAGGTACTGCGGGTATTGAAGAAGCTCCCCCTTACAAAGAAGCTCTATATAACCGGACACAGCCTGGGTGGGGCTCTAGCGACCTTATGCGCTCTGGATGTTGCCGTCAACACGAAATTCAAGCGCCCTAGGGTAGTTACCTTCGGCTCCCCCCGGGTTGGGGATGAATCCTTCGCCAACACCTTCAACCGAAAGGTCTTCCATAGCTTCAGGGTTGTAAACGGCGGGGATTGGGTTCCGCACATTCCACTGCGCGCCACCTTCGGAATCCGGTATCGGCATGTGCGCCGTTTAATCGAATTGGGCTCCCGTTCCCATCGGATCCCCTTGGGCAATCATAATATGGCCAAATATCTAAGAGAGGTCGTTGGGGAGAAATAAAGCAGCTCCAGCGTTAAATAGCGGCTGCAAGGATCTCCGCAATATCGAGAACCCGGACCCGTTCCTCCGCTTCCTTGGCCTTTACCCCATCCCCCATCATAGTGAGACAATAGGGGCAAGCCGTCGCAATAACCGAGGGCTTCACCTCCAGGGCTTGCTCGGTCCGCGTTTCATTAATTCTTGAGCCCTCATGCTCCTCCACCCACATGAGTCCGCCGCCCGCACCGCAGCACATGCTGTTGTCCCGGCTGCGCTCCATCTCGGTCAGCCTTAGCTCAGGCACGGAGGCCAGTACCGACCTCGGGCTGCCGTATACCCCGTTGTGACGGCCCAGATAGCACGGATCATGGAAGGTCACGGTTTCCCGGAAGGGGCGAACGGGACGGATCCTTCCCTCGCGGACCCATTGCTCCAGCAGCTCGGTATGATGGTATACGTTTATTGCAGGATCCAAGCCGAAATCCGGATACTCGTTCTTGAACGTGTTGTAGGCGTGGGGATCGATGGTGATGACGGCCGGTACCTTGGCTCCATTGAGGAGCTCCACATACTCCTCCGCCAGCTGCTGATATAAATACTCATTGCCTAGACGCCGCGCCGTGTCCCCGGAATTCCTTTCCTCCGCACCCAGGACAGCGAAGGAAATCCCTGCGTGATTCATAATCGTTATCAGCGCTGTTGTGATCTTCATGCTCCTTTGGTCATAGGCGCCCATTGAACCCACATGAAGCAAGTAATCGACGGGTCCGGCCGCCTCCCGAAGGAGAGGGGCCTCCGTACCGGGCGGGAGATTTTTTCTCCAGTCGTCCCTTTCCTTCCGGCTTCTCCCCCAGGGGTTTCCCTGCCTTTCCAGATTGGCCAGGGTCCGGGCCGCTTCGGCCGGCAGAGAGCCTTCGGTGAGCACCAGATAGCGCCTCATCTCCATGATTTTGTCCACATGCTCATTGCCTACGGGACAGACCTCTTCGCAGTTGCGGCAGGTGGTGCAGGCCCATAGCTCCTGTTCGCTGACGATATCGCCCACCATGCCAGAGCTCGCCAGGATTGCTTGCGAATCCGGCGAAGGCCCGGCGAAGGAGGGCACCCAGGGAGACAGAGAGGTGATTGAAGCTCCTTTGGCCGTGAGATGATCTCGGAGATTCGTAATCAGATGCATAGGGGACAGCCGTTTGCCCGTTCCCGAAGCGGGACAGACCGAGGTGCATCTCCCGCATTCGACGCAAGCATACAAATCCATCAATTGACTTGGGCTGAAATCCTGAATGGATTGGGCCCCATAATAATCCTTGCTCTCATCTTCCAAGTCGATGACGGACAGTCGGCCGGGTGGCCCTGACTTCCGAAGATAGAGGTTGACCGGAGCAAACAAGATATGGGCATGCTTGGACTGCGGAACGTAAAGAAGAAAAGCAAGTAGAATAAGCAGATGCAGCCACCAAAAAGCATAGAACCAAGCCTCAGCCGCTGCGCTGCCGATGCCGAAGAGAGCTGAGGCGGACACGGCGATCAGTGAGCTTAACGGCTGATAAGCCGGGGGCCCTTGCTCGTGCCATAAGAGCTCCATTCCTTGGGCGAAGAGAACGGAAAGCATCAGGGATCCGATGAATAAGAGAACGACCGCCGGCTTCCAGCCTCGCTTCAGCCGAGAGAGCTTCTCGATATACCTTCGGTAGGCCGCATAGGCAACCGCAGCCAGCACGGCTGCAGCCGTGAGCTCCTGGGAGGCCAGGAACAGAGGGTAAAGCGGCCCGACCGGCAGCCGAGCCCCTTCCCACAAACCTTTGAGCACCAAATCCAGAGCCCCGAACTGCAAGGCTATAAAACCGTAGAACAGCACTAAATGCATCAGGCCGCTCTTCTTATCCTTAAGAAGAGTGCGATGGCCGAACATGCGGACCGCTGCTTCCTTCAGCCGATCCCTGGGAGTGAACTCATTCTTGCCAGGGGTTCTCTGGCCAAGCGACAGGTAACGATACCTGCTGTAAAGGATATAACCGAAGGCGGCGAAGGCGCCGCCTGTTACGACAAGGAATGCAGCATAGTGCAGGATTCGGACAGCCTCCACTTTTATCTCACCTGCCTTTCTGCATTTTGACGCGGAAAGATCCGGTTCCGAGGGCCAAGGTTTCCCCCTCTTTGGTCATAACCTTCCCCTGAGTCGTAATGACGTTGGGCGTTTGGTGGATGACCTCGGCGCTGACCCGGAGCTCTCCTTCCGTTACTGCCGATAAATAATGGACGTTCAAATTGGTGGTTACCAGCTTCTCATAAGGGCGCGCCACCATGGCCGCAATGCCCATGACACTATCCAGCAGAGTGGCATGGATTCCCCCGTGCACGATCCCTAGATGGTTCAAATGCCGTTTATCGATAACGAGCCCCGCCACGGTCCGTACCTCGTCGATTTGCAGCACCTTGGCCCCGATCTCCTCCCAGAAGGTTCCCGCTGCCGAGCCTTCCATATGCTTCTTAAGCAGCTCCCAATCCAGGGGCTGTCTTTCCATGGCTATTCCCTCCATTCCCGCGCGGACGCGGTCAGAGTGTATATCGTCCTGCTGCCAGGATAGGCGCGGCGGCCTGTCTTTTGAGGGCGAACAGATTAACCCCTTCGAAACGGGCTAGCTTCTTTAAGATGGACAGCTGCATCCGCAGGGAATCCCCTTCCCCCATGGCCAGAAGCGCCGTCTTGGCCGTTTGCTCCGCGTTGGCGAAGGCTTCATGAACGAAGATGGAGGCTAGCAGCCGTTTTTGCGCCGACCCTTGTTCCCCTACGGTCTGATAAGCCTTCTTGGCTCGTAGCACGGCGGATTCCATGGCATAGACCGCAATGACCAGGTCCGCCAAAGCAGCCAGCAGCTCCTGCTGCTCCTCCAGCTTCACTCCATAGGTTTGGGCGGCTGTACCGCCGGCCATAAGGAACATCAGCCGTGCAGCCTCCACCATGGCGGCTTCCTTGAACATCGGTTCTCCGGTATCCGTCGGAGGCATGTAAGCAATAAGGTCCTGCTGCAATTGCTGAGCCGCTTCCATAAAGGGCAGCTCCCCCTTCAGCGCACGGCGGAACAGCGTTCCGGGAATCAGCAGCCGATTGATTTCATTCGTCCCTTCAAAGATGCGATTGATCCGGGAATCCCGATAGATCCTCTCGATCCGATATTCCTGGATGTACCCGTATCCCCCGTGTATCTGCACCCCTTCGTCTGCGGCAAAGTCCAGCGCCTCCGTGGCGAATACCTTGTTCACAGAGCATTCCAGGGCGTATTCCTCCACCGCCTTGGCAATCCTCCTGGAATAATCCGGAGCATTCTTATCCAGCCCCGCCATCCCTTCGTCGATAAGCCCGCCGGTCCGGTAGACCATACTCTCAGCGGCATAAGTGCGGGCTGCCACACTCGCCAGCTTGTTCTGAATAAGCGGGAACGCAGAGAGCGGCTTCCCGAACTGCTTTCTTTCCTTGGCATATTGGGCGGCCAGCTCCAGGGCCCATTTGGCCGTTCCTACACAGCCGGCAGCCAAGGAATACCGCCCGATATTGAGAATGTTAAAGGCAATGACGTGCCCCCGGCCGATCTCACCAAGGACATTCTCCACCGGCACCCTGGCATCCTCCAGAATGAGCGGCCGGGTCGAAGAGCCTTTGATGCCCATCTTCTTCTCCTCGGGGCCTGTGGATACTCCCTCGTATTCCCGCTCTACGATGAAGGCGGTGAATTTGTCCCCGTCCGCCTTGGCGTAGACGATATAGACATCCGCAAAGGCTGCATTGGTTATAAACTGCTTCGTTCCATTGAGAACATAATGGCTTCCATCCTCGCTAAGCACCGCTGTCGTCTTGGCTCCAAGGGCGTCGGAGCCGGAGGAAGGCTCCGTGAGGCAGTAGGCCGCCAACCGTGCTCCGGAAGCCAAGTCCGGCAAGTAGCGGGCCTTCTGCTCTTCCGTGCCGAAGAGCACGATGGGCAGACTGCCGATGCCAACATGAGCCCCGTGGCTTAAGGAGAAGGAGCCTGCCCGGACAAGGTGCTCCGTTATAAGCGTGGAGCTGATCTTATCCAGATCCGTTCCCCCATAGGCTTCCGGAACGGCGGAGCCCAGCAGGCCGAGCTCCCCGCCTTTGCGGAGCAGCCTCACCGTCAGCTCGAAATCCTGATGCTCCAGCTTCTCGTCGTGAGGAAGCACCTCTCCCTCCACGAAATCCGCCGTCATCTCCGCGATCATCCGGTGCTCCTCAGTGAAATCCTCCGGGGTGAACACCTCCTCCGGCTTCGCTCCCTCCAGCAGGAAGCCTCCACCTTGCTTGCTTAATGTCCGGTTTGCGCTCATCCTGTACCCTCCTTCTATTGGAATTCGAATACGGCCGCCGCTCCCATCCCCCCGCCAATGCACATGCTGACAACACCATAGCGGGCTTTTCTTCGGGCCGCTTCATGCAGCAAGGAGACCGTCAGCTTATTGCCCGTACACCCGAGGGGATGCCCCAGTGCAATCGCCCCGCCGTTTACATTGACCCTCCCGGGATCCAGCTCCAGTCGGTCGATGACAGCCAGGCACTGGGAGGCGAAGGCCTCATTGATCTCATAGAGCTCGACTTCTTCCTTGCTTATTCCTGCGGCTCGGAGAGCCTTCGGGATCGCCTCCACCGGACCGATTCCCATGACCTCGGGAGCTACGCCCGCCACTGCAAAGGAACGGTACACCGCCAGAGGCTTCAGCCCGAGCTCCTCCGCTTTGGCCCGGGACATGACGATCACGGCGGAAGCGCCGTCACTCATCTGGGAGGTGTTGCCCGCCGTTACGGTCCCCCCGGCCAGGAAGGCGGGCCGCAAGCCGGCAAGCACCTCCTCGGAGGTATCGCTGCGGATCCCCTCGTCGGCCTCGAAGAGGAAGCTTTCCGTACGAAGCTGCCCCTTCCCGTCCAAGCTCTTTCGTTCTACGGGGACTGGAATCAGCTCCCCGGCAAACCGGCCCTCGGCCACCGCGGCAGCTGCCTTCCGATGGCTCGAGGCGGCAAAGGCATCCTGGCGCTCCCGACTGATGCCATACCGCTTCGCTACCTCCTCCGCCGTGCAGCCCATAGCCATATAGACCTCAGGCCTATGCTCCGTCAGGTAGGGATTAGGCAAAGGCCGGTAGCCGGACATGGGCACCGAGCTCATGCTCTCCACACCGCCGGCCACTATAACTTCCGCTCCGCCGGTTACGATCCGTTCCGCAGCCATGGCAATGGACTGCAGACCGGAGGCGCAGAACCGGTTAACCGTCATTCCGGGTACGGTGTCCGGCAGACCGGCCCTCAGCGCAACGATCCGTCCCAGATTAAGTCCCTGCTCTCCTTCCGGCATCGCGCATCCTATAATGACGTCGTCAATTTCGCCTGCCAGCAAACCATCCGTTCGCTGAGCCGCCTCCCGGACGGCCAAGCCCCCCAGATCCTCGGGCCGGACGCCGGCCAAGGAGCCCTTGTGGGCTCTGCCCACCGGCGTTCGGACCGCCGTCACGATAACGGCTTCCCGCATACCCATCCATACCTCCTCCTTCTGTGGTCAATTGCGAAGCGGCTTCCGCTGCAGAAGCATGTGCTCCATCCGGGCTTGCGTCTTGGGTTCTCCGCAAAGGCTCAGGAAAGCCTCCTTCTCAAGGCTGAGCAGGTATTCCTCGGTTACATAGGCGTTCGCAGGCACCTTCCCGCCGGCCAGAACATGGGCCAGCTTCCCTGCAATGCGGGCGTCGTGCTCCGAGATTTGCCCGGCACAGCGCAGCTGATAAATCCCCAGCTGCATGACGGCCAGACCCGGCTCCCCCACGACCCGCAGGCGTTCCCGCACAGGAGGGGCAAACCCCATGGCAGACATCCCGAGAACCGCCTGCTTAGCGTCATACAGCAGCAGTCCGTCATTCATCGTTATTCCGTCACCGGGCCGAAGGTAGCCAAGCTCCTTAGCCTCTTGGGCGCTGGTGGATACTTTGGCCATACCGATGGTCTCGAAGACGCGATTGACGAAGGGCTGAAGATCCACTTTCCCGTCAAAGTCGACGGGTCCCGTAGAACGGTAAAGCATTTCCTTCGTCCCGCCCCCCGCCGGGATCACTCCGACTCCAAACTCCACCAGTCCCATATAGGTCTCAGCCGAGGCCTGCACCCGGGCAGCCGGCAGACACATCTCCACCCCACCGCCAAGAGTCATTTGGAAGGGAGCCGATACGACCGGCTTCTCGAAATATTTAAGAGCCATGGCCACGTTGTGGAAGGCATCGATCATTCTCTCGATTTCCGGCCAGTTCTCGTCCTGAGCCTCCATTAGAAGCAGCATCAGATTCGCCCCGACGCAGAAGTTCTTCCCTTGGTGACCGATGACAAGGCCCTTGTAACGGCTGCGCACTTCCTCCAGAGACTGCAGGATCATCTGCAGCACGTCAGGTCCGATGGTGGAATTCACCGAATGAAATTCCAGACATGCCACGTCGTCCCCCAGATCGATCAGACTGGCTCCTGCATTTCCCTTGATCCTACGGCCCGCCTGCTTCAGCTCCGCTAAGGAAATGGCCTCCACCGGTTCCTCCAGTCTCCCTAATGACCCGCTGGGAAGCACATGGACCTTCTTCCCGGAGTCATCCTTTCCATAGAAGGCCTCCTTGCCCGAAGCCAGCATTTCCCTCACCCAGGCAGGGATGGTTTCCCCTTCCTCCTCCATTCGGGCAACGGATTGCCGAACCCCTAGAGCATCCCATAGCTCGAAGGGTCCCAGCTCCCAGTTGAAGCCCCATCGCATAGCCGCATCTACGGAAGGTGCATCGTCGGCAATTTCGGGCACCTTCGCCGCCGCGTACAGCAAAGTCTTCTTAAGGACGTTCCAGACGAAGGCCCCACCGGGATCCCCGGCCCCCAGCATCGCTTGGATCCGGCCCCTCACACCACCCTTAGCTTGCTTGGCGGCAGCCGCGGCGGCCGGAACCACGGTGCCTTTGGGAGCGTACTCATCCTTTGTTAAGTCGTAATAGAGGATGCTCTTTCCTCCAGGGCCGGTTTCCACCTTATAGAAGCCCTGCCCGCTTTTTTCCCCCAGCCAGCCCCGACCCTCCAGCAGCTTGAGCAGCTCCGGCGGCTCAAAGGCCTTTTTCTCCAAAGGATCCAAGACTCCGTCCCGGACATTCTGGGCGACTCGCAGAAAAGTATCCAGTCCCACCAAATCGAGCGTCCGGAAGGTGGCGCTTTTGGGGCGTCCGAGAGCAGGCCCGGTCAAGGCATCCACATCGGCCACGGAGAGGCCGTGCCGCTCCATCTCCGTCAAGGTTGCCAACAAGCCGTAGGTTCCGATCCGGTTGGCGATGAAGTTGGGGGTATCCTTGGCATAAACCACCCCTTTACCCAGCTGCTTCCGGCAGAATTCGGCCAGGAAGGCGGCGCATTCCGGGTCCGTGTCCGGTCCGGGGATGAGCTCAAGCAGCTTCATATACCGCGGCGGGTTGAAGAAATGGGTCCCCATGAAGCAGCGCCGAAACTCCTCGGACCTTCCCTCCGCCATACGCCGTATGGATATGCCGGATGTATTGCTGCTGACCAGAGCCCCCTGGCGTCTTACCGCCTCCACCCTCTCGAGCAGCGCCTGCTTGGCATCCAGTCGTTCCACAATAACCTCGATGATCCAGTCCGCTTCCTTCAAGCGCTCCCAATCATCCTCGAAATTGCCTGTCGCTATCCTTTCCGTAGCCTTTTTGCTGTAAAGCGGACTCGGCTTGGTCTTGCCAAGCCGGACCAAGGCTTCCTGGGCGAGGCGGCTTCTCTGCCCCTCCCCGGCCCCTTCCGGCACCCGGTCCAGAAGTAGCACCTCCAATCCCGCTCCGGCCAGATGGGCTGCGATTCCGGCCCCCATCACTCCTGCCCCGAGCACGGCCGCTTTCTTAATGCTCCGGTTCATCTTACCCCTCCTTCGGCTCCGATGGTTCGATCGGTTGGACGGACGCTTTTCGCTTTTCCTCATCTTGAAGCTGCCTTCTGAGTATTTTCCCTACCATGGTCTTGGGCAGCTCGCTTCGAAACTCATATTCCCGGGGCACCTTGTAGGAGGCCAGCCGTTCCCGACAGTAGGCGTCAAGCTCCTTCCCGTCTGCCTTCCTTCCTGCTGCCAGCACCAGAAATGCCTTTACCGATTCCCCTCGGTAGGGGTCGGGGATTCCGACCACTACCGCTTCCTGGACGGCCGGGTGCTCATACAGCACCTCTTCGACCTCCCGCGGGTATACCTTGAAGCCGCCGGCTACGATAACGTCCTTTTTCCGATCCACCAAATAGAAATAGCCCTGCTCATCCATGTACCCCATATCGCCCGTATAGAGCCACCCGTCCTTCAGCACCGCTGCCGTCTCTTCGGGCTGATTCCAATAGCCCTTCATGACCTGCGGACCCCGGACGATAATTTCACCGATCTCGCCGGGCGGCAGTGCCGCTCCCTCGCTGTCCACTATCCGGCATTCCGTGTCCGGCCAAGGCAGCCCGATGCTGCCGTTCTTCCGTCGTTCCCAGATCGGATTGACGTGTGTCACCGGCGATGCCTCCGACAAGCCGTAGCCCTCCACGATTTTCCCCTGGGTGAGCTCCTCAAAGCGGGCCTGCACCTCTGCCGGCAGCGAGGCTGAACCGCTGATGCAGCAATTAATGGAGGTCAAATCGTACTGCTGCAGCTTCGGGTGGTTAATAATGGCGATATACATGGTCGGTGCCCCGGGAAATAGGGTAGGGCGCTCTTTGTGGATCGTAATCAACAATTGGTCAATTTCGAACCTGGGTAAGAGCACGAGCTTGGCGCCCATAGCCAGGCCGTAATTCATGCAAACGGTCATCCCGTAAACATGGAACATGGGCACCGCCGTAAGCATAACCTCCTGGCCGGGAACCGCCCGGTACACCCATTCCTTGCACTGCGTGACATTCGCCATCAAATTACGGTGGGTCAGCATGACCCCCTTGGAAAGCCCGGTTGTGCCTCCCGTGTATTGAAGAACCGCGGGTTCATCCATATCCGCAACCCGAGTGATGGGGGCCGGAGCCGCTTTCTTAAGCAAGGGCAGCAGCCAGTCGACCGGCTCCTTCTTCCAATCAACATCGACCTTCGGTCCCTTACGTTTTTGTACCAGGGGATAGAGCAGGTTTTTGGGAAAAGGCAGAAAGTCCTTAATTCCGGTTGCGATGACCCGCTTCAACGGCAATCCTTCCCGAACCGCCTTGACCCTCGGGTACACCAAGTCCAGACATACGATGGTCTCCGCCCCACAGTCCGCCAAGTGATGCTGCAGATCATGATGGGCGTACAGCGGGTTCGTCTGGACCGCCACCGCTCCGGCAAACAGGGTTCCATAATAACAAAGGACATACTGGGGACTGTTGGGAAGCATCAGGGCCACCCGCTCCCCCCGGCTTACTCCCTGTTCCCTTAGTACATTGGCAAACCGGTAGCAGAGATGCAGCAGCTCTCTGTAGGTAATGCTTTTTCCCAGAAAGAACAGCGCCGTATGCTCCGGGTACCGTTCCGCCGACTTGATCAGCTCCTCGGTTACCGGGTATTCCGGATACTCGAGGTTCGGGCTCACCTCCGTTGGGTAGGAGGACAGCCAGATTCGTTCGGTCGTCATCGGATCCACCTCTTCTCGTAAGCTGTTTGCCCTAGGAGCGGCCTTCGAGGGTCTTCCGGAGCTGTTCGGTCAAAAGGGGTACGACCTCGAATAAATCCCCCACGATGCCGTAATCCGCCACTTGAAAAATCGGCGCCTCGGGATCCTTGTTGACCGCAACGATCACCTTGGATCTGGACATCCCGGCCAGGTGCTGAATCGCTCCGGAAATTCCGCAAGCAATGTAAAGGTCCGGGGTGACGACTTTCCCCGTCTGACCGATCTGCAGGGAATACGAGCAATAATCGGCGTCACAGGCCCCGCGGGAAGCACCGACTGCCGCTCCCAGCACCTCCGCCAGCTCCTGCAGTGGCTTGAAGCCTTCAGCACTTCTTACCCCCCGGCCACCGGCAACGATGATGCGCGCTTCCGAAAGATCGATTCCGTCCGCCGCCAGCCGGACCACCTCTTTAACAACGGACCGTAAATCTTCGGTGCCAAGGTCCAGGTCCAGCCCGGTCACCGGAGCGGTTCGACCCTCCGATTTCCCAGGAACCGGCAGATTGTTCGGCCTTATCGTCACAAGAACAGGCCCTTCCATGAACGAGCGCTTCTCAAAGCCCTTCCCCGCGTAGATCGGCCGGATCCACTGCCACTCTCCGTTCTCGCCTTCTTCGAGACCGATGCAATCTCCAACCAATCCCGCCCCTAGGAGCGCAGCCACCCGCGGCGCAAAATCTTTGCCTTTGGCCGTATGGGGAAGGATAGCCGCCCCGGCACCCGAAGCTTCATAAGCGCAGAGGAAGGCCTTGGCGTAAGTCACCGGTGTATAGGCTGCCAGCTCCTGCCGGGTCACCGTGTAGATTTCATCGGCTCCGAATTCCGCTGCAGCCCCGGATAAGTCCGATGCGCCGGGACCGAACAGGACGGCTGCTACGCTTCCGTCTTCCCCCGCCAATCTGCGGGCCGCCCCAAGGGCTTCAAGCGAGACTCCTCTCAACGCACCGTCTTTCGTTTCCACCCATACGAGAACCTTGGTCCCCAATGCTCGTTCCTCCCTTCCTTTGCTTCCCCTTCCCGAATGAAGGATCCTTACAGGACCTTAACCTCCTCCGTCAGTCTGCGGACCAATTCGGCGGCTTGGCTTGCCGCCTCCCCTTCAAGCCGGACCCCCGCTGACCTTCCGGGCGCCGCAAAGCGGTCCGACACTCGGGTTCGGGGCTGCAAGGCTTCCGGTGCCAACCCGAGCTCCACCCCCGCAATTCGCTGCAGCGGCTTTTTCTTCGCTTTCATAATCCCCGGCAGCGAGGGATAACGCGGTTCGTTCAATCCTTGTTGGGCGGTTAAGACCGCCGGAAGCGCCACTTCGATGATCTCTTTGTCTCCTTCCGCATCTCGTTCCACGAGAGCCTTGCTCCCGTTAACCTGCAGCTTGACGATGGCCCCGACGTGGGGCAGCCCCAGCAGCTCCGCCAAACGCGCCCCTCCCTGGCCGGCTCCGGTGTCCACCGCCATATAGCCGCACAGGATCAGGTCGAAGGACTGCGTGCCAAGAGCCGCTGCCAGCTTGCCGGCCAGAACATGTTCGTCCTCCTCTGCGTTGATTCCGCCTTCCACAAGGACGGCCCGGTCCGCCCCCATGGCGAGGGCCGAGCGCAAGGCCGCTTCCACCCTCTCGGGACCAACGGAAATCACCGTGACTTCGCCGCCGAACTGCTCCTTCAGCCGAATTCCCTCCTCCAGGGCGTATTCATCATAGGGATTTATAATGAACTTAACCCCGTCCTCTTTTATGACACCGCTTTCAATTACCAAGGGCTCTTCGGTATCGAAGGTTTGCTTTAAGCACACTGCGATGTTCAAAGGCCAGCCTCCTCTCCCACGGGATAGAGTC